>Ga0209172_10000803_pt1 | contig 79124 bp, 67 predicted proteins | sample LarsenN4metaG_FD_184113 | JGI IMG/M metagenome (GOLD analysis project Ga0209172, IMG submission 184113) | Hot spring sediment bacterial and archeal communities from British Columbia, Canada, to study Microbial Dark Matter (Phase II) - Larsen... ... | reverse complement strand
GAAGAGTATTAGCTTCTGGGAGCGCAGGCATCCTTGCCTGCCTCTGTTCTTGCGCTTCAACAGCAGGAAGAGTATTAGCTTCTGGGAGCGCAGGCATCCTTGCCTGCTTCTGCTCCTGCGCTTGGCCAACAACAGCAGGGAGAATATTGACCAGATCATCTGGCGGCGTCTCACTGACCGTAATCGTAATCTCGCCCACAGTCACATTGATGATCTTAAGCCGGGAAAACTTGAGTTCATATTTCAAAGTCTCGCCCACAGAGAAAGGCAACGGCGGCTGGACAGGCGAAGGCTCTTGCGCCTGGTAATCTGTCAGCATAGCGCGGCTATAACTCGAACTGAGGGGACTCGCAATCGAGATGAAGATCAGGCTAAAAATTATAAGTGCTATGGAAAGCTTATCAGGGTACATAGTTCACTCCAGGTAGATCTTAACTGCCAGCAGCGCTATTGCTGCGAGCAATCCGAGCGGGGCGCGATATTCTCGATAGCGCAGGTAGAGCTTGCTATCGAACTGTCTGCCGTATTGCGCGCTGCGATAGGCCGTCAGTCGAGGGAAGAACAGAGGCACATTAGCCGAGTACTGGCGGTACTGTTCGGGGAAGAGATGGCTTAGCACCTCTGATTCGGTCATCATCACAGGAATGTAGATTATCAAAAAGAATGCGGCTGCCGCCAGGATCAACCAGACCTGGCCGCTACAGATAGAGAAACCAACGCCGATGAGAAAGGAGCCGAAGTAAAGGGGATTGCGAGTATAAGCGTAGGGGCCACTCATAGCCAGCTCAGCATCTTTTCGAAGGTGCCCCGATGCCCATGCCCTGATGAGGATGCCGACGGCGGCTATCGCTGCGCCTGCTGCGACAAGCAACCAGGTAGGCTTTGCAAACAGGATATAGATGGCAAAGAAGGCGAATCCGCCCGGCACGCGCATCTTCTGGGTTATATGCCTGAATCGGCTCACTTCTATCATCTCATTCTTCTTTCAACAGCAAGCTTAATCGCTTCAACCGGAATATCCATGCATGTCCAGTGAGAGCAGCTCCGGCGATAGCAATCCACACGGCAGGGGATGCTGCGTCCAACTACTTCATCGTTCGGGTCGAACGGGCCGTTGACCTCAGCGGGCGTGGGACCAAACAGGCTTACTATTGGGGTCCCCACCGCCGCCGCCAGGTGTAGCGGGCCGGTGTCGCTTCCCACAAATAGCTTCGCCTTCCGCGCCAGGGCTACAAATTGCTTCAGCGTAAGATCAAGCTTCTGGGCGCAGCCGCGCTTTGATGATTTCAGCACTGCATCTGCCAGAGCTTCTTCTCCCGGCCCGTATGTGATGAGGGGAAATAGCTTGTAGCGTTCCCACAGCCAGTCGCAGAGGGGGCCATAGTTTTCCGCCCGCCAGAGTTTCGTCGGCCATCCCCCGCCGGGATTGATGATAGCAAACTGCCCGGCGCCGAGCTTTGCTAGCTGCTTCTCAACTATCTCTTCATCTTCAGGCGCAATTGCAATGGGGAATTCATATCTACCACTTGCCGTTACGTTCAATGCGCGCAACAGGGACAGGTTCTTCTCGATCATGTGAGAGTTCCGATTGACTGCAATCTGATCGGTCAGGAAGATTTCACTGGCAGGCTCGCGCAATGCAGACGATTCAAATCCTATTCGGCGCGCCGCGCCGGATAAGAACGCTACGAGGCCGGATTTCAACAGCCCCTGAAAATCCAGCGCAACGTCAACCGGTCTTTGCTTGATCTGCTTTAATTTTTGTCTCACTATCTGCCAGGTTTCTCGGCTCAACAGATCTTTTCTCCACTTGCGCGTGTCGATTTCGATGAGCTGGTCGATATAGGAGTTGTTTTCCAGTATGCTTGCGGCTTTGCGCTCGACTATCCAGGTGATATAAGAATCGGGAAACGCTCGCCTGAGCGCTGCCAGAGACGGCAACGTATGCACGACATCGCCGATGGAACTGAGTTTTACAATAAGAATATGCATGAGCAACGGATGCCCTGGGACAAACTTGAGAATCAAAGTACGTTCTGCTTATAGTACTTCCAATACAACCGCCAGCCCATCAATGCCAGTGAAGTCGCTTGGCCTCTCTCCACCTGTGTCTGAGCGCCTGGTGGTAAGTATATCTGGAAGAGCAAATATTGCTCAACAGAGGAGTCTTTCAGACGGCTCGTGCGACGCGAGAGAAATGATGAAAATGCGATGTACAGCCGTGGCGGTCAGCCTTGCTGATAGTGCGCGACAAACAGCAACCTAAGATGTACAGCAACCTGTCAGCCTTGCTGATGGTGCGCGACAGGCAGCAACCTAACAGGTTGCTGTACATCTTCTGAGGATGGCTCGTGCGACGCGAGAGAAATAATGAAAAGTCTGGGGGCACTAGTTTCCTTGAGCGGCCCGCCTTGCCAGGTAGTGCAAGGCTGAGCAGGCAAGGCAGCGCCACCCTCTCTCGTCGCAGCGCTCCCAGAGTATTTTCTGAGGAGTGCTTCGTAAGGCTCGCGCAATGCAGAAGAGATGATGAAACTACTGGGCGCGCTATAGGTTTTAAGAAAGATCCTTCTTGAGTTCGGGCGCCAAGCGCCCTCAAAACAGTTCTATCTTTAGCTCAAAACAGTTCTATCTTTAGCTCAAAACAGTTCTATCTTTAGCTCAAAACAGTTCTATCTTTAGCTCAAAACAGTTCTATTTTTAACTTGTTTTGAGAGCGCTGCGGCGCCCGAACCTGCTGCAATCTTTTTAAGGTCTGTAGCCTCTCGCCTGCTTATCGCAGAGTATTTCCTTCGTCGGCCTTTCTTTTCGCGCTATAATTTTGTTGGAAGTCGATGCGGATAGCCGGCTTCCCGGTTGTTGCTATGAAGAGTCATTGATGACGCTTTGTGGCAACTGGAAAATAATGAAGGCGCGTGATGCACAGCAACCTGACAGGTTGCTGACGACGCGCGCTGTCAGCAACCTGTCAGGTTGCTGTACCTTTTCTACAGGAGAAGATTTATAGGTTGAAAAAGATTCTGCTCCCTGAAAGGGGTATCGAGGCGCTCTTCGGCCCTTATGACGAGAATATCAAGTATCTTGAATCACTGCTCAATGTCTCCGTCAGCGTTCGTGGCAATGATTTGATAGTTGATGGATCCGAAGCCGATGTTGAGACCGTCCAGAAGATTCTAGAAGATTATTCTGCATTGCTCAGAGAGGGGCGCGCCATCTCTGATACCGATCTGAAGGCGGCCTTCAAACAGATCGCTGAAGACAGCGCCTACACTCTGCGCGACTACTTCGCCAAATCGCGCATCAATCCATCGGGCAAAAAGGTTGTTACTGCGCGCTCGCCCAATCAGCGCAGGTATATCGAGGCTATCGAAAAGTACGATATTGTCTTCGGCATAGGCCCGGCTGGCACAGGCAAGACATATCTTGGAGTCGCAATGGCAGTACAGGCGCTCGTCTCTAAGCGAGTCAACAGAATAATACTTGCCAGACCGGCGGTTGAAGCAGGAGAGAAGCTGGGCTTTCTTCCGGGGGACCTCCAGGACAAGGTCGATCCTTACTTGAGGCCGCTTTATGACGCGCTGTTTGATTTGATGGACGCCGATCGTGTAGCCAGATTCCTTGAGAAAAGGATCATAGAGGTTGCTCCTCTGGCATTCATGCGAGGTCGAGCGCAAACTCTGGACAGTTTGCTGATGACCCCGAACGGCTGGCGTAAGATGGGTGAAATAGAAGTCGGCGATCTCGTCATCGGCTCTGACGGAAAGCCGACCGAAGTAATCGGCGTGTTTCCACAAGGCAAGAAAAAAGTCTATCGCCTGACTATGACAGATGGCTCAAGCACGGTAGCCTGTGCTGAACATCTCTGGGCGGTCAGCACAATGGAAGATAAGCGTCGAGGCAAACCTCTGCGAGTTCTGGAAACCCAGGAGATGCTCGGAAATCTTCGGCGCAATCATCGATACCGCTACGAGCTGCCTTTACTCTCCGCGCCTGTTGAATTCTCTTACAAGCCGGTTCCAATCGAGCCTTACTCTTTAGGGTTGGTGCTCGGCGATGGATGTATCTCCGACAAGGCTTCGCCTAGCTTTGCGACCGCCGACGAGCAGTTGGTGGCCTCGCTTGAAGCCGGGCTTGCCGGGATGGAGTTGAATATTCACCGGAAGTCCGCGATTGATTACGTCATCACTAATCCCCTTGCGGAAAAAGGCGGGAACAAATTTGAAGCGATTGGCAACCCGCTCAGACAGGCATTGCGCGGATTGGAATTAGCCGGAACGATTTCATCCACGAAATTCATCCCTGAAGTCTACCTTTACAACAGCGCAGAGGTCCGCATCGCACTTTTGCAAGGACTGTTGGATACGGATGGGGGCCCGGTTACGCAAGAGGGGCGAACTTGCCGCATCCAGTATTCGACGACTTCGGAGCGACTCAAAAACGATCTGGTGTTTTTAGTGCGTTCGCTTGGCGGCGTGGCATACTGGCGCAAGCGCAAAATGGAGGGACGCAAGCCCGGCCTCGCTCGCGGAGGAGAAGTTCCGTACCGCAATGATGCTTATGTTATGGATATTCGTCTGCCGGAAACGATCAAGCCATTTCGCTTAAAGCGCAAGTCTGAGATTTATGAGAAGACCGGCGGCGGTCGCCCAATGCGGTTCGTCGAAAATATCGAGTATATCGGCGAGGCGGAAACGCAATGCATCAGCGTTGCCGCGCCCGATTCACTCTATGTCACAGATGATTTTATCCTGACCCACAATACGCTCTCGGATTCATTCATCATACTCGATGAAGCGCAGAACACCACAACCGAGCAGATGAAGATGTTTCTGACGCGCATTGGATTCGGCTCAAAGGCAGTCATCACAGGAGACGTGACCCAGATAGACCTTCCCACAGGACGCCGCTCAGGGCTCGTCGAAGCGCAGCGCATTATTTCGGGCATCGAAGGAATAGAATTCATTCACTTCAATGAGAAGGATGTAGTGCGACATCACCTGGTTCAGCTCATCATTAAGGCTTATGAGGAGAATGCGAAGGTCGATATTTAATGTCTGTTGAAGTGATTAATCGGCAAAGGCGTTTTGCTGTAGATAAAGATCGGATCGGCGCGCTTGCCAGAGAGGTGCTCAGACAGGTAGGGCGCGAAGCGCCTGATGTGAGTATTATTTTTGTCAATGATAAGAGAATAAGGCAGCTTAATCGCGACTATCGCAAAAAGGATAAGCCTACCGATGTGCTCTCATTCAGCTATGAGAGCAGCGATAGTCGTGAGACCGGCAATTATCTCGGCGATGTGATCATATCAACCGAGACGGCCAGCAGATATGCTTCTGAGCTGGGATTGAGTTTTAAGCAGGAGATAGAGATCCTGATCATACACGGGCTGCTTCATCTGTGCGGATATGACCACGAGACAGATCAAGGCGAGATGCAAAGGCTTGAACGCCGATTGAGAAAAAAGTTATTATAGGGTTTAAGGCTAAGCGCCCAGATGAACTTTCAAGTGATAAACGGCGACTTGAGCCTGGAGATTTGAACAACTTTGGAATACGAAATAGGCTTGACCGGCATCTTCCTTCTGGTGCTGGTCTTCCTTTCAACAATCGAGAGCGCCTACACTCAGTTGAGTGATGTAGCGTTGCGCCTGCTCGCTCAAGAAAGCAATGGGAATGGCAACAGTAAGAGCCGCAGAGTGCGATTCTTGCGCGAGCTGGTAGACAACCATCAACTGTTTTCATTCACAGTCACTGCTGGCATCCAGCTCTGCGTCATATCAGTTACCATACTGCTGACGCATCTCGCCTGGGTAATCAATAATCGTTCCTGGCAGCTCAATGCCGAGCTGCTGGCGCTGCTGACCTTTGTTGTAACCCTCCTGATAATCACACTCTGCCGCCAACTGCTTCCCTATCTATTCAGCCAGAACGCCCCTGAGTCCACGCTGCTGGCGCTGCTGCCGATATTTGAGGTCTTCTATCGCCTCGGCTCGCCGGCCGTCTATCCGGTGTACAAGCTGTTGCAGACGTTCAAGAAGCCGGTTGAAGAGAAAGAGATCAAGGCTGAAGAAGAGGCTCAAGCAGATGAGATTCAGGCGCTGATCGATTTCGGCGAAGAGGAGGGCATCATCGAAGAGGAAGAAGGCGAGATGATACAGTCAATTGTTGAGTTCGCAGATACAACGGTTGACGAAGTGATGACCCCTCGCACTGCAATCGTAGCTATCGAAGCTTCAGCTACTATCAAAGATGCGAGGGATCTAATCATCGATTCCAAACACTCTCGCATCCCCGTCTACCGCGAGCAGCTTGATAATATCGAAGGCATTATCTATGTGCGCGATCTGCTGGTCTTGTGGCGCGAAGGACGAGATACCGAGCCGGTAATAAATTTAGCGCGCACCGCCTATTTCGTCCCTGAAACCAAGCTGGTGGCCGATCTTCTCGAAGAGATGCAGAAAGCAAAAGTACAGATCGCCATGGTCATCGATGAATATGGCGGCATCGCCGGGCTGGTCACAATCGAGGATATTCTTGAAGAGATAGTAGGCGAGATAGAGGACGAAGATGTGACCGAAGTGCAGCCCGATGAGATAGTCGAAACAGGCGAGGGGGCCTATCTCGTCAGCGGCAACACTGAGATCCGCAAGATTGAAACGTTCTTCGACGCCGAGCTGGAGGCAGACGATTTTACCACCGTCGCCGGATTGATCATCAATCAACTCGGCCACCTGCCAGCGGTGGGCGAGCGCCTTAAGCTCAAAGGATTTTCATTCGAAGTGACGCAGGCCGATGGCCGCCGGGTCAAGCAGGTGCGCATATCGCCCGCTAAACCTGCTGATAGTAGTATGAATGGCAGTGAGAACGTTAAAGCAGCGCAAGAGCGTTAAACTATGGAACAGTTCAAATCCGGCTTTGCTGCATTCATTGGCCGACCTAATGCAGGGAAATCGACGATGCTCAATCAGCTTATCGGCGAGAAGATAGCCATCGTCTCCGACAAACCGCAAACTACTCGCACTCGCATTCAGGGCGTGCTGACGCTCCCCCAGGGGCAGATAATCTTTGTCGATACCCCCGGAGTGCATAAGCCCGGCTATCGCCTCAACCGCCGGATGATGCAAGCGGTCATCGACGCAATTGAAAGCGTCGATGTGCTGCTCTTGATCGTAGATGCTACAACTGGCTTCGGCCACGGCGACCGGTTTGTTCTCGATCTGATCAAACAAGCCTCAACTCCGAGCTTCCTGCTGTTGAACAAGATCGATCTGATCAAAGATAAATCCGAGTTGCTGCCGCTAATCGACTTCTATCAAAAGGAGCACGACTTTAAAGAGATTATCCCGGTCTCCGCGCTTGTAGGAGATGGAAAAGAGGTATTGTTGAATAAGCTGCTCGAATACCTCCCCGAAGGGCCAATGTATTTCTCCGAAGATGATCTGACCGACCAGCCCGAACGAGTCATCGTGGCGGAGATCGTTCGTGAGAAGATTCTTGAGCTGACCGAAGAAGAGATCCCTTATGCCACTGCCGTTGTGACCGAGCGGTTCACCGAAGAAGAGAACCTGATTCGCATCTACTGCAACATCCTGGTTGAGAAGCAATCTCAAAAGCCGATAATCATCGGGCGCGGCGGCCAGCGACTCAAACTGGTCGGGACGCGAGCGCGCCAGGAGATCGAGAGACTGCTTGGCAAAAAGGTCTACCTTGAACTTTATGTCAAGGTCAAAGAGCACTGGCGCAATGATGAGCGGGTGCTGGATGAAATAGGCATAGTGGGCGGTAGGCAGTGAGCAGTAAACGGAAAACAGAAAGCAGTGAGCAAAAGGCCGTCTTGAATGATCCTACCGGCTTTTACCAGGAGAAGAATTATCCGCAGAATACTACTCCGCCTGCTGCCTGCTGGTTTCTAGTCGAGCTGGCAGTCGATCCGCGTGTTGAAGATATAATCTCTTATGCGCTCTGGGATGCAGGGACAACAGGCATTGTCACCATCGGCGAATCCGGCAACTTGCTCCGATTGGGGGCCTACTTCCAGAACCGGATAGACTTATCTCAGCTTCGCTCGCGATTGTCAGAAGCTCTTGCTGCTTGTGGAGAGAATCTAGACGCGCTAAAGGAGATTGGCTCGCGTCTGGTGAAGAACGAAGACTGGCTGCGCAGATGGAAAGAGAGCTATAAGCCCTTTACTATAGGCGAAAAATTTCTCATAGCTCCTTCCTGGAAACGCCCTGTTGACGCCGGTTCCAGGCTGCTTATCGAAATTGACCCAGGCATGGCCTTTGGCACAGGCACCCACGAAACAACTCGCCTGTGCCTGGAAGCCATCGAGGGGCACTGGCGCGGGGGCTCTCTGCTGGATGTTGGAACGGGCACCGGCATACTCGCCATTGCTGCGGCCAGGCTAACGCCGGATGCAGTAGTTGAAGCTTTCGATGTTGATGTAGAAGCTGTACAGGTGGCTCAAGAGAATCTGCGCATCAACGGAGTTGAAGATAGAGTGGCTCTCCGCGCGGGCAGTATTGCGGACTATATAAGCAGGCAGTTTGATATGGTAGTTGCTAATCTGACCGCCGATGTAATCATCTTAATGCTGGCTGATCTTGCTGCTTGCCTCAGCCCCGGCGGCAAGCTTGTTCTTTCAGGCATTCTCTGTGAGCAAGCCTCTGAAGTCAATTCTGCTCTTGCTTCATTCGGTCTGAAGCCGTCTGAGGTCAAACAACTGGGCGAGTGGATCGCCATTATTGCAGAGAAGGCTATCACCCGATGACCTACAGAAGATTCTATGCCCCTGCGGAAGCAATCACAGCAGATAGAATCTCGCTCGCCGGCGAAGAGGCTCATCACCTCAAAGATGTTCTCAGACTGCGCGCAGGCGATAGAGTCAAAGTCTTCGATGGTTCAGGCAATGAGTTCTTGTGCACCGTTGCAGGCTTTGGAAAGGGTAGCGTGGAACTTCAGATTGAGAGCCGCGAGGCCCCTGAAGTGGAATCTTCGCTGAGGATCACACTGGCTCAGGCGCTCATTAAAGGCGAGAAGTTCGATCTGGTAGTGCAGAAGGCCACCGAGCTTGGAGTCTCGCGCATAGCGCCAATACTGACTGAACATTCAGACGTTAAGCTTAAGGACCAGAGCATTGTCAGGCGAATAGAGCGATGGCGGCGGATCTCGCTTGAAGCAGAAAAACAATCGGGTCGCTGTCGTCTGGTTCAAATTGATTATCCGCAACCGTTGCCGAGCTTTTGTGCCGGCGATTCTTCGCAATTGAAGCTCTTTTTTGCCGAGCGCGGCGGCAAGTCGCTTTCAGGAATTGTCGAACAGGTTCAACCTGACCTGATAAAGAGCGTATCCGTTTTGATCGGGCCGGAGGGGGGCTGGAGTCGATCTGAGTGCGAGATAGCCGCGCAGCACGGTTTTCATGCCGTCAGTTTAGGTCGCAGGATACTGCGCACAGAGACGGCAGCAATCGCATCGCTCTCGCTTGTGCAATTTCTTTTCGGCGATCTGCGGTGAGAGCGCATTTGAAGCTGGAGCTTGAACTCCAAACTTTGACTCATCGCAATTTCACCTGCCCGATGCGCGTGTTTCTCTGATGGGCCTCTTTCACCTGTATCTATCTTCCCACCAGACATCTCTATGACGCGGGCGGTACTGTTCACGCCTGAAGAACCAGACCAGCGCCATGCCGCTAGCGAAGCCGCCGATGTGCGCCCACCAGGCTACGCCGCCGGTCTGCGCTGTCTGTGCACTCAAAGATAATGTGCCGACAATGAACTGCTGAAGGAACCACAGTCCAAGGAAGAACAGAGACGGAATCTCGACAAAGGTGATGAAGAACCCCAGCGGCAGAAGCGTCACTACTCGCGCCCCCGGATATAACAACATGTAGGCCCCCAGCACCCCCGCTATAGCGCCGCTTGCGCCCAAACTGGGCATACGCGCAGCTTCGGGATTATCGGCAACGCTCCAGATATGCGCCGCGCTGGCCGCCAGACCGCATAGCAGATAGAACACCAGAAAACGGAAATGCCCCATCCGATCTTCAACGTTATCTCCGAAGATCCACAGGTAGAGCATATTGCCCAGAATATGCGCCCACCCGCCATGCAGAAACATCGAAGTGAAGAGCGGAATTACCAGCGCTATTTCAGTCAATCCGAAAAACTCGTTGTAGTAGTAGCGAATGGGCACGACGGCAAAGACCTGAAAGAACTTCTCCAGTTGAGGCCCCAATGCCAGTTCATACAGGAATGCCAGCACATTCAACACAATGAGCATCACATTGACTATTGGGAAGCTGCGCGATGGTATATCGTCTCGAATCGGTATCAAGCTGGACTCCTCATTTTTACAAGGTTGAATCTGTGATATGCTATTCTACTCTTAGCAGTACAAATTGTAACGACCTTTGATTTTAAAATGTTTCAGGTGCTTCCCCCTGTAGAATGCGGCGCAGGCAATTTGCGCCGGGTAATCGAGGGTAAGCAATCTAACATCCCCCAGCACTAACAGAGAGGAATCCATGGACAACCGGCGCCTAACTTATTGTGACAGGTTCGAGCAAACTGCCAAGCAATTCTCCGACAAGATCGCTGTGCAAATTATGAAAGGCGATAACTTTGAGGGCCACACTTACGCCGATTTGCTCACTATGGTGAAGAACACCAGCTATCACCTCGCCCAGGAAGGAATCGAGAAAGGCGACCGAATTGCCCTCATGGCAGAGAATCATCCGCTCTGGGCGGTGGCTTATCTGGGAAGTCTTTGCGCCGGAGCGATAGTGGTGCCGCTCGATACCCAGCTCGGCGCAGAAGGGCTCTATAATCTCCTTCAAGATTCCGGCAGCAAGCTTATCTTTACTACCGATAGCCTCATCGCTCGCGTCAAACAATCAGCAGACAGACTGGCGCAGCCGCTCAAGGTAGTCTCGCTTCATGCTAAAGAGCCAGCAGAGGGAATCATTCCATTCGAGAGTTTCTACAAGTCTGATGCATTGCCTGAAAACGGCGTCGGATGCCCGATCTCGCTCGAAGATACAGCGGCGATACTCTACACATCGGGCACCACCGGCAATCCCAAAGGAGTAATGCTATCGCACGGCCAGATCATAGCCGAGCTGGATGGGGTTCTGAGTTATGTCGATGCTTCGGACAAAGACAGCATGTTTTGCATACTGCCGCTGTTTCATATATACGCTCAGGTTATGAACTTCCTCCTGCCTCTTGCTATCGGGGCGCAGATCACCTATATCGACTCGCTCAAGAGCGCGGATGTGCTCAGAGCCATGCAGGAGGCAGGGATCACCGCTTTCGGCGGTGTGCCGCAAATCTTCTATCTGTTTCACAAGAAGATATTCGATGAAGTTCGCGCTAAACCCAGATCGGTGCAGTTGGCATTCAAGCTTTTGCTGGCGCTATCGGGCTTGATCAAACGCGCTACCGGCATAAACGCAGGCAAGGTCTTCTTCAAGCAGGTCCACAGGGCTTTTGGCGGCAAGATCCGCTACCTTCTCTCAGGCGGCTCCAGCTTTGATGTCAAAGTCGCCAGCGATTTTGATAAGCTTGGATTCACCATCCTGCAAGGCTACGGGTTGACTGAGACCGCTGCTGCCGCCACTCTCACACCTCCCGATAGGAACAAGATAGGCTCGGTAGGGCTCCCACTTCCTGGAGTTGAGATAAAGATCGTCGAGCCTGATGAAAACGGCATCGGCGAGATCGCCCTTCGGGGCCCCGTAGTCACAAAAGGCTACTACAATAAAGATGAGCTTACCGGCGAAGTGATCCGCGACGGATGGTTCTACACAGGCGACCTCGGCTATAGAGATAGAGACGGCAATCTCTACATCACCGGGCGCAAGAAAGATGTGATCGTGCTCAGCAATGGGAAGAACATCTACCCCGAAGAGATCGAGAACCATTACTCACAATCTCCATATATCAAAGAGATGTGCGTCCTCGGCATCGCCGATCCTTCTGATTATGAGAAGTCGGAAAAGCTCCACGCCGTTATCGTGCCCGATTTTGATTACCTGAAGGCTCAGAAGATAGCCAACGCGCAGGAGGCGATACGTTTCGATCTGGAGAGTCTATCGGCTCAGCTTCCATCTTATAAACGGATACTCAGTTATGAGATACGCACCGAGCCTCTGCCGCGCACGACTACGAGGAAGATAAAGCGGTTTGAGCTGAAGAAACATCTCGACGAGGGCGGCGCCGGCAGGGGCCCCACTAAGCCCCTCACCGCCTACACGCCGACGCCTGAAGATGAGCGGCTGCTTGCCACTGATACGGCTCAGAGCATCATCTCATTTATTGCTCAAGCCTCAAAGGTTAAGCTGCCGGTCAATCTGGGAATGAACCTTGAGCTTGATCTAGAGTTCGACTCGCTCAGCCGCATTGAACTGATCGCCAGCCTTGAGAGTATGTTCAATATCGAGATGCCGGAGGAGACCGTCGCGCAGATCCACACGGTGCGCGACCTGGTTGTAGCGATCAACGATCTCATCATCAAGCAGGGCGGCGCAATCAAAGAGGGCCCCAGGACGGCGCAGATAAATTGGGGAGCAATCCTCTCCAGCGCCCAGACGGATGAGATTGCCGACGCCTATATCCTCAAGCCCAAGAGATTCACTGCCGTTCTCGCCTTCGTTATCCTGAAGCTGCTCTATGTCGCATTCAAGATCCTCTTTCGCATCGAGACCAGAGGGATGAGGAACTTGAATCTTGAAACTCCATTCCTGATCTGTCCCAATCACCAGAGCATTATCGATCCTGTACTGCTATCGAGCGCGCTGCCCTATCGAGTGCTATCGCAGATATTCTTTGTTGGAGCGAGCGAATACTGGAGCGGATTACTGGGAAGGATGGCGGCGCGGATGCTCAACATTGTGCCGGTGGACGCGGAGACAAATCTGCTGCGGGCGATGAAGGTAGGGGCAATCGGTTTGAGAAATAAGAAGGCGCTGGTTATTTATCCTGAAGGCACACGCACGGCCGATGGGCAGCTCAAGGAGTTTAAAAAAGGCTCGGCTATACTGGCGAAAGAATTAGGGGCCCCCATCGTGCCGGTTGCCATCAAAGGCGCATTTGAAGTGCTGCCACGCGGGACGCGCCGCATCCGGCTAAATAAAGTCAGGATCGCTTTTGGGGAGCCGATTCGGGTTGATTCTGTTTACGGCCCCGCACGCGAGATTTCGGATGATGAGAAGTACCGGCTCATCACTCAGAGGTTGAGGGAGCGAGTAGAGGATCTGTTTACCAGACTCTAGCTAGAGGTACGAAGGCAGAATTCCGCAGCATTTTAATCTATGGTAGGATATACCTTCAATTGTGCGATTCAATTAGCTCTGTGCTGAAGGGGAGCAGTATAACCGACCTCTTCTTGCGCCTTTGGGCGCGAGATATGAGTTTCAAAACACTCTCTTGAACTCAAATGTGCTTACCGGAAGGATTATTGCTTTTGTGCAGCAAAGATGCGCAGCAGGTTTCCACCCAGAACCTTCATTATATCTGCATCGCTATAGCCGCGCCTGCGCATCTCCTTTGTGATGTTTGGCAGCTCAGCCGCTGACTTCATCCCCGAAGGCAGCGAAGGCACCCCATCGAAATCGGAGCCCAGTCCTACGTGATCTACACCGGCAACCTTTATGATATGCTCGATGTGATCAACGATTCGCTGGAAAGGCACTTGCGGCAAGCGTTCCAGAGCTGCCGCCCGTAGCTTATCTCTCTCGATGTACTTTCGCACCGGATCGCCTCTAAACTCTCTCTCTAGCTTTGCCATCTCCGGCTGAATCTGCTGAAAAGCTACTGCTTGATTGCGGTTGAACTGATCGTCGAGAAACGCAGAGTAGAAATTGACGAAGACGGCGCCGCCATTTCTGGCCATCGCTCTCAGCATATCATCCGTTATATTGCGCCGGTGGCTGGCCAGGGAGCGTGCGCAGGAATGCGAGGCGATCACCGGCCTGGTGGTTGTCTCCAGAACGTCGTAGAAAGTCTTATCCGAGACGTGAGAGACATCAATCATCATCCCCAGGCGATTCATCTGGCGCACTACCTCTTTGCCCAAAGCCGATAGACCGTTGTGGATAGAACGATCGCCGGAAGAGTCCCCAAGCTCGTTGGTGTTGGACCAGGTGATGGTCATATAGCGCGCTCCGGCATCGAACAATCGTCTGAGATTGTCGATCTTGCCGTTAAGAGTATGCCCCCCTTCGATGCCTATCAAACAGGCGATCCGGCCCTGCGCCACGATGCGTTCTATATCTTCAGCCGACGTGGCCAGCTCAAGGTGCTGTGAGTGTCGCGCAATTTGACTCTTGAGCGCATCGATCAACCGGAAAGCGCGCTCCATCTGCTGTTCGCCGCGATAGATATTGGGATTGACCCAGACGGAGAAGAACTGGGCATCCAGGCCCCCTTCCCGCATCCTCGGTATATCAAGATGGCCACTGCCGGAGCGTTCGGCCAGATCCGCGCCTTCATCCAGGACTCGCTGCAAGGTGTCTGCATGAAGGTCGATGACGGTAGCGCGAAGATGTAGCTCCTGATCTGAAACAGAGAGATTCTCGTCTGAAGGTCTCATTTCTGTAGAGGATAATTGCCGATCAGTTGCTCCTTTGCAACAGAGCCACGTCAGCATCAGCGATAGAAGAATCGCTGGCAATCGCTTTCTGTATCTGCTCTCGACGGTCTTCAATATGCACCCCGATATCTGGAAATTAGCTTGACACTATCTCTTTATAATCCGTATTATGGAAATCTTTTATGTATCATACCTTATTATTTATTATGATGCTGCCGGTAAAAATTCACTTGTGCCACAAGAAGGAGATTGTATGTCTGTAGAGGTCACGAAAAAGATCTGGCATAATGGAGGGTTCATCGACTGGGATGAAGCAAAAATTCACGTTATGTCGCATGTAGTTAACTACGCTTCGTCTTTATTTGAAGGGATACGCTGTTATTCAACCGCTCAGGGGCCGGCTATCTTTCGCGTCCGAGAGCACCTCCAGCGCCTGATTAATTCATGCCACATCTACCGCCTTGATCTGAAATATTCGCTAGATCAGCTAGTAGAAGCCTGCGTCGAGCTGGTGCGCATAAATGAAGTCGAAGAATGTTACTTGCGCCCCATCGTCTTTCGCGGCTACGGAGCATTTGGAGTCAATCCTTTTCCCGCTCCGGTTGAGACCTATATCGCTGCCTGGATCTGGGGAAAGTACCTGGGGCGCGAGGCAGTAGAGGAAGGAGTGGACGTGTGCATTTCAAGCTGGGTGAGGATGGCCCCCAACACTCTGCCGGCGATGGCTAAAGCGGGGGCCAACTACATGAACTCTCAGTTGATCAAGATGGAAGCTATCACCAACGGCTACTCGGAAGGGATAGCCCTGGACAGCTCAGGTTGCGTGAGCGAAGGGAGCGGCGAGAATATCTTCATCATCAAAGATGGCACGGTGATGACTCCATCGCTGTCTTCTTCGGTGCTTCCTGGAATTACCAGAGACAGCATCATGCATCTGTGCCGCGATAATGAGATCCCGGTAATCGAATGCAGCATTCCGCGCGAGGCGCTCTATGTGGCTGATGAAGCCTTCTTCACCGGCACGGCAGCCGAGATCACTCCCATCCGCAGCGTTGACAGAATCAAGATCGGCAAAGGCGGGCGGGGGCCCATCACCAGGCTCCTTCAAAATGAGTTCTTCGCCATCACCACCGGCAAGCTGGAAGATCGCCACAACTGGCTCACTACGGTAAATCACAGTTGATCTGTTGAGCAGCCGGACTGCGGCGCGCGCAGCCGCACAGTCGCCCGGTCCAGACTCTGGCGGCCTTCGCCTCCGGCCAGAACTGCCAGAGTCCAGCTACCGATTAATAATTAACAAAAACTGCCGATAACAACTGAGAGGAACTATCTTCAGTTTGGAGGGATTGATGGGGCAATGATTGACAGGAGAGAGATGGCGGTCGAAAAGCTGCAAAGGGCTATCACCTTGCTCAGACAAGCCGATCTGGCAATAGAAGACCAGCAGATAATAACAGCGCTCAAGCAGACAATAATCGGTGATGGCCCACTGTCCGAATCCGGCGCATCGGTGCGCTATGGCAAAGGCACGATTGAGATAAATCAAGATTCGATACTCATCATGCCTATTGAACACACGATCTTCGAGCTGGTCGTCGGCGCCGCTTGCCTCTATGAATATGAAGTGCTCAATCAGAGAGCTATTGCTGATATAGAGATGCGAGCGCAGGAATTTGGCAAACGAATCTTGCAAGAGTTCAAGTACGTCCGCATCACTCCCGATCCCCAGCTATCGGTTGATTAGCAACACAACTCCTGCCTCCGATCATTTTCTGTCTTCCCGGAATTGCCTATCCAGCGAGTTGAAACCGCGTTGAATTAGATGGTAGGATAGTTACCACCTTTGATCTCTCTGAGTACAGAGTTTGACAAGCAGATGGAAAAGGCCGGAGGCGAAGTCAAGGCAAAGGATATAGCGGCCGCTGCCGGCCACAGGCGAGGAGGATTAGCACGGTGATAAAGAAAGAGATAAACGGCTATCCAAGCAACAGCACATTCCCACTAGCTGCAATCAAGCTGCCGAAAGATTTCATCTCCCTGATCTCAATATCGGTCAGGAAAGGAGAGAGATGGATAGCTGCCAGCGGCACAGTGACGCAGACAAAGAAAGGCAAGTATCTGCTACTGGACAAAAGCGCTGTTTGTGAAGAGTATGCCATCAGCTATGAGGCCGAGGAGCCAGCGCCAAAGCGCAGCGCCAGGTCCGGTAAAAAGGCAGGGGGCAGCAAACAGAAGGCAGCAAGCAGCAGATAGCGAAGAAAAAAATGGCCGCACAGATTGCGTTGATCTGTCGGCCAGGATTCAAGTTCCTATGAGACTTCGAGCACCAATTGTGCTCACACCTTAGAGTATCGGTAAGAGAGATAGAGTTGGCCAGCAGAATTGTGAGAAAATCTGTTTTTTCATAATCTGTAGAAGCGAACGGAGTAAGATGTTTATGGTAGTGATTGCCATAGCCATCAGATGTTAATCGGGGATTCTGCCGTTCAACTCCAGCCTGAAGTGGAAATAATGATGAGCATCACCAACAGCATCATCAACAGAATAATGAGCTTAACTACCGTCATGCTTTCACCCGTCCTCGAAATCTCTATTTCAGGCAAACTTTAGCACCGACTGAGTGACAACTGTGTGTCAGCCGCTGTTAGCGGCTATGAGGAAAAGTTGTTGCATCTCTGAGGGGTCTTTCATGACGTTCGCACAATGCCCGGAAACAATCAAGAGTCTGGGAGCGCCTCTCATCCTTGCCTGCTTAGGTTGAGCCGGGATGCAAGCAAGCAGATAAGGAACAAAGTCTGGGAGCGCAGGCATCTACGAGATCAGCCTGGCAAGCGCGAACTTCAACCGCGACAGCCCCATGCGTATCCTGGCAAATACCTGCGCCTGGCGAATGTCATCGAAGATGGTGTAAGCGACAGGGGTCAATAGCAGCGTCAGAAGCAAGCAGAGCGTCTGCCCGCCTATAATGGTTACTGCAATCGCCGAACGCTGAGCTGCGCCTGCTCCCTTGCCGAAAGCAGTGGGAATTAAGCCGGCAACAATCGAGAAGGTAGTCATCAAGATAGGTCGCAACCTCGTCCTGTTGGCTTCGATAATAGCATTGAAGCGATCCATCCCCTGCTGGCGCAGAGTGTTTGTGTAATCGACTTGCAAAATAGAGTTCTTCTTAACTATCCCGAGCAGCAGCAGAATGCCCAGCACGCTCCACAGGTTCAGCGTCCGCTGCGTCATTAGAAGGCAGATCAGCGCGAAGGGGATACTGAGCGGCAGCGAGAGCATAATTGTGATCGGATGTATCAGGCTCTCAAATTGCGCCGCAAGGACCATGTACATGAAGATCGCCGAAAGCAGAAATGCGGTGATGAGCCCCTGAACCGTCTGCTCGAAATCGCGCACACGCCCCGATTGAATGAAGTCATATCCCGGCGGCAGATTGATCTTCCTGATCGTCTCGTTGACGTCTCGGATCGCTTCGTCGAGCGGCTTGCGATCATCGAGATTTATGTAGGTTGACACGCGATACTGGCGGTTGTACCGGCTGATCTGGACGGGGCCCCCGCCACGGACTATTGTAGCTATATTGTCCAGGCGCACCTGGCCCAGCTTGGTCGAGGGGACCATAAGCTGCGAGACAACGTCGATATTCTTGCGCTGCTCTTCAAGCACGCGCGCGCGCACCTCGTACTGATCATCGCCTTCGCGGTAGGTCGTCAGCTTGTCTTCTCCGCTCACCATCAACCGCAACGCCGTGGCGACATCAGAGACAGATACGCCGAGATCGGCGGCCTTCTCTCGATCAACTTTAACTTTCAATTCCGGATTGCTCAGATTGAACGGCGTGTAGACATCGGCAAATCCCGGGATCTTCTTCATCTCCTCAATAGCCTGCTTGCTTATCTGATCCAGCCTCGCCAGATCCGGCCCGCGCACATTGACAATCAAAGATGCTGGCCCCCCGGTGGTAATCATCGAGGGATTGCGCACACTGGTCTGGATGCTGGGGAATTGCTTGAGCATCTGGCGCGCCTCGCGCACGACATCGAATTGCGGGAAATCGCGCTCAGATAGATCCTTCATCTTGACGTAGATATTGGCCTCATTGAGGCTGTTCCCCATCGGATTCAGGGTGGTCAGCACATGCTTGACTCCGCGCAGCTTCGCCACTTCGGCCTCGATCTGCCGGAGAATCCTGTCGGTGCCTTCAACCGAGGTCCCTTCCGGCGTGCGCACCGAAATATCGAATTCGCTCTGATCATCAAAGGGAATGAAATCCTGCCCGATAGCTTTATACAGAGGAAATGTTGATGCGAAGGTGAGGGCAGAAATAAGCACTATCGCCCAGCGGTGCGCCAGCGATAGACGGAGCGCCTTCTCGTAGAATTTATCTATCCAGGAGAACATTCCCGTGTGCTTCGAGTCGTGCCTGTTCTTGCTGGAAACTTTGAGAAACCGAGAGCACATCATCGGAGTCAGCGTGAAACTGACAAGCAGCGAGACCATAATAGAGAACGCCATCGTCCAGCCGAACGAGTTAAGGTAGCGCGCCGAGAGCCCCTGCATGAAAGCTACCGGAAGGAAGATGACCACCAGAGACAACGTAGTGGCCATCACCGCCAGGCCGATCTCCTTAGTGGCAGTGACGGCAGCCTTCATGGGCTCCTCGCCTTTCTCTTCAACATGGCGGAAGATGTTCTCCAGCACAACAATCGCATCGTCGATCACAATTCCGACGGCCAACGTCACCCCCAGCAGAGTAACACTGTTGATGGTGAACCCCATGTACTTCATCAGCGTGAATGTGGAGATGATCGAAGTGGGAATGGCAATCGACGCGATGATGACCGAGCGCAGATTGCGCATGAAGATGAGCACAATGAGGCTGGCAAACAGGCTCCCCAGAATCAGGTGCTCTTCAAGCGATTTGACCGAAGCATTGATGAAGACCGATTGATCTTTGATGATCTGCACATTGAGATCGCGCGGCAATTCCGGCTTGATGCGGTTGAGCATCTGTTTGACCCGATTGATGACTTCAACCGTATTGGTGCCCTGTTGCTTGCGCAGCAGCAGAGTAACTGCGTTCTTGCCATCGAGTCGCGCCAGACTCCTGATAGGCTCCTCAAATCCGTCTTCAACATAGCCGAAGTCGGCGATCTTCAGCGGCGTGCCTTTTACATTAGCGACTATTATCTCGCCGAACTGGCGAGAGGCATCCACGCGGCCAAGCGTGCGCAGATCGATTTGCGATTCGCCTTGTTCTATGCTGCCTCCGGGAATCTCCACATTCTCGCGCTGGAGCGCATTGCGTATCTGCTGAATGGTGATTCCATAGGCGTTCATCTTCTTGGCGTCGAGGCGAATGTTGATCTGGCGCTTGCGACCGCCGACCATCAAGACCTCTCCCACGCCGGCTACCGTATCTAGCCGGCGCTTGATCTTTTTGTCTGCTATCTCGGTGATCTCGCGCAGGCTCTGGGGGCCGGAAACGGCGATGGACATCACCGGATCGGAATCGGGATCGATCTTGGTGATTACTGGAAGGAATGTCCCCTGGGGGAACTGACTGACTACGGCGGCGACCTTCTCGCGCACATCTTGCGCCGCGTCTTCCGGATCGCGCTCGATAGCGAAGCGGCAGAATACCCAGCAGGAACCTTCACTGCTGTTAGAGAATATCTCTTCCAGCCCGCTTATGGTGTTGACCGCTTCTTCGATGGGCAATGTAATCTGCGAATTGATCTCATCCGGGCTTGCGCCAGGGAGCCGCACGCTGATGCGAACAGCAGGCACATCGGCCTTCGGGTAAAGATCGACTCCAAGATCGCGGAATGAAAAGATCCCCAGCACTACAAGAAAGGTGATCAGCATCATGGCGAAAACGGGGCGCCTGACGCACACTTCGGTTAAGGACATAAGCTACCTCTTCTCCGATTCAAAATCCAAGCCCTTTTATGGAAGGGCCCTCACTGAATATCAGCCAAACAAGATCACGTGCAGTTGTTTCGGCCCATGTGCGCCGACAACCAGAGTCATTTCAATGTCAGCAGTGCGACTCGGGCCGGTGATGAAAGCTATGGCGCTGCTTAAATCTTCTCCTGAGATTCTACTCTTGTATCTTAAAAGAGGGAACACCTGGTCAAGTCCGGGGATGATCTGCTCCGATTTTACTATTGCCACATGGACAGGGGGAAGCAGAGAGACCGAACGCGCCCGCCCTCTGCCCGATAGCACAACAAGGGACCCGGTATCTGCCAGAGCATAATCGACAGTCGAAATCCCAATATCGGCTTCGATAGCCTTGCCGATAAATTCTCCCGGCTCGAACCTTTCAGTATCAGAGATGAATTCTATCCCCGATTGCTCAAGCGATGGAATCAGCTCTGACTCGCCAATAATCGGCGAGTCCCAGCCTACTGCCAGCCTTGCCCCCTGGGCAGAAGATATTTCCTTCACGTATTGGCAGACCGATTGAGCATTCTCGGCGCGGTAAAACTTGCCTCCTGTTCTGGTTAACTCTGTCTCGAATTGCTTGATCAAATCGTTGCGCCTCTGCTCGCAATCGGCTTGGATCTGCTCGACCAGCTTCTCTAAATCGGCTAATCCGATAGATCGTCGATCTGCGTCAGCGCGCGGTTCAACCGTGTGGCCCCGTTTTGCTAAAGCGCCCCTGATGGTTGCCAATATCTCTTCTCGCGCAGCTTCTGGCATAGTTCTAATGCGTAACCCGCAATGCGTAAAGTGGGTGTGAGATGGAGCATGAGTGGAACAGAGATTTTCTAATCCTCTTACGCATCACGCATTACGGATTGCTTCTCCATCTCCCGCCATATTGAGCGAAAAGGCTTCTTTGCCAGCGGCGGAAAGTCTCTGTTTTCGGTCCACCCGCTCAGCGCAAACGGCAATCGATCAAATTTTCCGTCTTTCAACATTGGCCCCTGAAACAGGGCTGGCAGCCTGAAGATGAGATTGTAGATTCGCCTGCGCCTCATTGCGAAAGCCCACAATCGCATTGCAACTCTTTCTATAAGCGGGGGCCCCTTGCGGCGATCCTGTCCGCCTTCAACCCATTCGTTCCTCAGCCTCACCAGTATATGAGGGATATTTATCCTCACCGGGCAGACTTCGCGACAGGCCCCGCACAGCGAAGAAGCATAAGGCAGGTCCTTGGATTTATCCAGTCCGACCAGAGGCGGAGTGATTATCGAGCCTATTGGGCCGGAATAGACCCAGCCATAGGCATGCCCGCCGATCTTTGAATAGACCGGGCAGACATTCAAGCACGCTCCGCAGCGCAGACAGTATAATGATTCGCGCTTCTCTTCATCTTGCAAGATGCGAGAGCGGCCATTATCCAGAATGATTAAATGGAATTCCTGCGCTCCGTCCTTCTCGCCCCCTCTTCGAGCGCCGGTAATGAAAGAGACGTAGCTTGACATCTTCTGGCCGGTGGCGCTGCGAGGCAGGACTTTGAGGAAGACGGCTAAATCTTCAAGCGATGGGATGACCTTCTCAATCCCCATTAACACTACATGAATGCGAGGCAGAGTGGTGCTTAAACGGATGTTGCCTTCGTTCTCCACCAGCGCTATTGTCCCGGTTTCAGCGACCGCGAAGTTCGCTCCGGTGATGCCCATATCGGCGGTGCAGAACTTCTCGCGCAATTGCTTACGGGCGACTCTTGCCATCTCTTCGGCCTCTTTCAAATTCACGGCGCCCAGCTTGTCGGCAAACAGGTCGGAGATCTCACTTTTCGATTTATGAATAGCAGGAGCGATGATGTGCGAAGGCTTCTCTCTGGCAAGCTGGATTATGTACTCGCCCAGGTCTGTCTCGACCGACTCTATTCCAGCGCGCTCAAGAACCTCATTTAGCTCGATCTCTTCGGTGACCATAGATTTGCTCTTGACCACGCGCTTGACTCCGCTCTTGAGCGCAAGATCGAGGATGATTGCGCATGCCTCTTCTCCCGTTCGCGCCCAGTGGACTGCGCCCCCACGACGTCGGACATTCTCTTCAAGCTGAAGCAAGTATCTATCGAGATTAGCTACAGCTCTCTCTTTGATAGCTCTTGCTTTGTCGCGCAACGCTTCGCCGTCTTTCAACTCGGCAAAAGCATTGTTGCGCACGAGGGTGAAGCGAGTGGTCAGAGCGCGCAGCCGCGCTTGCAGATTCTGGTTTTGCAGCGCCAGATCGGAGTTCTCGATGAATGTTTGAGTCTTAAGGTACATAAACGTCCTTAGCTATGATTTGAACCCAGAGATCAAGAGAAGAATTCTCGCGGTTTTTCAAGAGCCTCTACCAGTATTTGCTCTTCCAGACTGCATATCTTCTTCACAACCAGAGCGGAATGTATTGTGAGTATCTCTGTCATCTTAACTGCGGCAGCTTACGCATTATTAGCCAATATTTCAGCGATGTGCATCGTCCTTACCGGAATGCCCTGTCTGCTGAGCCCGCCTGCAATGTGCATCAGGCAGCCGACGTCGCTTGCCACTACTATGTCTGCTCCGCACTTCTTGATGCAGTCGATCTTCTCCTGAAGTATGCCCCCTGAGATGTGAGGATACTTTATTGCAAAGAGTCCCCCAAAGCCGCAGCACATATCTGCGCGCTCCATCTCTACTAGCTGAATTCCCTTGACCGCTTTGAGCAAGCGTTGCGGCTCGCTCCTGACGTTGAGTTCGCGCAACAGGTGGCAGGATTGATGCAGCGCCACTCTGCCTCGATAGACAGCGCCGACATCCTCAACGCCCAGGACATTGACCAGGAACTCGGAGAATTCATAAGTTCGTGATGCGAGCGACTCCGCGCGCTTTCGTCTGTCATGGTCATCTTTAAATAGCTCCGGATAGAAGACTCTGACCATGCTTGTGCAGGAGCCGGATGGGGCCACTATATACTCGCTCGCCTGGAAGATATTGATGAATCGCTCTGCCAGGGTGCGCGCTTCGCTATGAAAACCGCTGTTGAATGCTGGCTGGCCGCAGCAGGTTTGATCAAAGGGAAAATCAAGCTGCACGCCCAGCCTGCGCAGCACGCGAACCATGCTCTCCCCCACCTGGGGAAAGAACTGGTCAATGAGGCAGGTGATGAATAGCGATGCTTTGATCTTTCCCGATTCTGCCAAAGCCTCTCCTCAGAAAATGCCCTGGGAGCGCAGGCGTCCCGCCTGCTCAGGTTGCGCTAAATTGCAAGCAAGCAGGCGAGGGGACCAATCCCAGGCTTTTCATTGTTTCAGGGCGTCGCACGAGGCCGTCTGAAAGACTCCTCAGAAAATGTACAGCAAGGCGGTCAGGTTGCTAGTAGTCGCGCACTATCAGCAAGACTGACCGCCACAGCTGTACATCGCGGTGCGCTTTCATTGTCTCTGAGCGTCGCCACTGACAACATGAAAAACTCCCAGAAAAAGTCTGACGAACTTTAGTTTGTCGCGTGCTCACAGCGGAAGCCTGGCGACAAACTGAAGGCGGGTCAGACCTCATACTCACATCAGGATGCTCAAAAAATTATCACAGCAAACAGCAATCTGCGTCAATGTGAAGAAGGTTGGCTCGATTAAAAGCATTTAATCGGGCATTAACAGTCCTTTAAACCAAATCTTTGTATAGTGCCTGTCACAGATCGCTGCGATCTCGGGTGAGTTGGACGACGGAAGAAGTTGAGCGCCATCATCCAATGCCTCCGTATGGAAAATATCCGGGGCCAACTCACCTCCCTGTAAATTAACCTTTGGATTTAACGAGCAGTAAGTGGCATAGAACCCTAATTTCAAATTGAGCGGAGGAAAACAGTTATGAAGAGCGTCAGTTACCGAAAGAAGCCAATAGCTTTAACTGGTATTCTGTTGATCTTGATCTCCAATCTGGCAGTGGCTCAGGATGTATCTCTTCAAAGAGACCAGTTAGAAGTATCGGCGGGGACGAAAATACCGCTTATCCTCATGAATTTCATCAACAGCCGGAACGCGCGCATCGGCGATAAGCTCTATCTGCAAACGGCCTATCCCATCACTGTAAGCAATCGCATTGTGATTCCACCAGGGACCCATGTTAGAGGTTCTATTATTGATCTGAAGCGGCCGGGGCGTGTTCGCGGCAAGGGCGAGATGTTGATTCGGTTTGAGGAGATGATCCTTCCCAACGGGGTGACCCGGCTGCTTACGGGGAGGCTCAGTTCCCTTGACGGACGACTGGATGAGACACTGGACAAAGAAGAAGGCAAGATAGTCGGTGGGGGGGCTGCCGGGCGAGATGCGGCAGCAGTCGGAGCAGCCAGCGGCGCAGGAACCGCTATCGGAGCTGCAGCAGGAAAGCGATCTGATCGCACAGGCTCTGGCGCAGCAATTGGAGCAGGGGCAGGGGCCCTCGTTGCGTTAGCAGCAGTGCTTCTGACTCGCGGGCCGGACACCTACCTGGCGCGAGGCACGATGATGGACATGATGCTCCTCGAACCGCTGAGATTTGCAACTGATGAAGTGAAGTTCAGCGATGCGCAGTTGAGCCACAATCCATTGAAAGAGATACCTGAACCTGTGCCTGCGCCAATCATTTTGCGGCGTTATCCGTACCCTTATCCGTATACGCCGCCGATTGTTTCGCACTGATTGGGTCTTCTAAGAAAGTTCTTAATGGAAGCGCCTCAGCCCGTGAAACGGGCGATAGATGCTCGCTTTATCGCCCGCTCACATAGGCTTGCGCTAGCTTGTAGAAACTTTGATGAGCAACGATTGCTGGTGGGGCCCCTATGTCTGGCTAACCGATGATCTCCCCTTCCATGCTCTATTTCAGCGGAATGGCGGGCAGCCGTTTCAGTGTCCGGTTAGCCGGATCAATTGTAATTCCTACTGATTCAAGCGCAGTGACCCCAAGTAACGGCTCGGCATTGTCCGGGCCGAAAATCACCCGACCGGCAGTAATTTCTCCCATGAATGTGATCTTAACCAACCCGAACTCATATTCCTGTAGCGTTCCGTCCGCCAGCTCATAGACCATTGTGCCAACAGGTTGCACACCAATCTTTCTCAGCTCAACAGCTGGCGCCAGCGAATCGGTTGAGCCAGTGTCAACGAGGAAGTCAGCTTCGTAGGTTGTTCCAGTAGGAGAGCCAAGATCCTGCAAAGTGACGGTGACATGTATGAGTCCCATGTCCTGCTCTCCTTCATAACTAAATTCTGCCGAAGCTCTTTCTTATCTCGCGCATGGTGAAGCGCAGAACGGTTGGCCGCCCATGCGGGCAGTTGGTCGGACACGTGGTCCTCAACAGTTCATCAATCAGCCAGCCCATCTTCTCATGCGTGAGCGGCATATTAACCTTTATCGCAGCCCGACAGGCGATGCTGGCGGCAATCCCTTCGCGTATCCGGTCGAGCGAGAAATTGCGGCGCTCGCGTTCTACTACTTCAAGCAACTCTCTCAACAGCGCGCGAGCTTCGCTCGTTTGAACTCCTGCGGGGACCGCCTTGATAGCGATTGTTCGCCCCGACAATCGCATTATCTCAAATCCGCTCGCTTCAATCTCCGGCTGAACTGCCTCGAATGCCGCCGCCTGGCCGGGCGTCAGGTCTATTGTTTCGGGAATCAACACCTGCTGGACATCTACCTGCTTCTGCAATCTTTGGTTGCGGAAATACTCGAAGAGGACCCTCTCGTGAGCCGCATGCTGATCAATAAGCAGGAGACTGTCGTTATCCACAGCGATGATGAAGCTGTCATGAAGCTGGCCCAGCGGTTTGATGTTTTGAGGCAGCAGAGATGGAAAGTCTGTGTCTATGCTCCCATCGAAAACTTCAAGCGACGAGGGACACTCTGTGGCCCCTTGATGAATCTCCGGTTGATCCAACTGAAAACTCTCTTCCGCTATCTGAATGGTGCTTGTCGGGGCCTGCTGCGCTTCAAATGGAGATAACGCATCCGGCTTGCTATCTTCTATCTGGCTCTTCAGCGCGGATGCGAGGCGGAAGGTTTCAGATAACTCCTCAGCTTTTACCGTAAGATTGAGCGGCCTCTGCTGGCCGGTCCGTAGGGGCGGGGGCGGTTGTTGCAAACGAAAGGCGCCGGATGAAGCTATGCGCGAAGGCGGGCTATCAATGGCATTGCGCTCGGTCTGGACAGATGCTTTCGCCGGGAAGCTGGCAACAGGCTTCTTTTCCGCCAGGGTGTCCCTTATCGCATTGAAGACAGCATCGCGGACTATCGTCGGCTTGTGAAATCGCACTTCGGTCTTTGCCGGATGAGCATTCACATCGACCGTCGTCAGGGGGACTTCCAGGAAGATGATTGCCGAAGGATACATTCCCGAAGGCAGGACGGTTGTGTAAGCATCGCTCACCGCGCGCGAGATCAGCCGGTCGCGGATGAAGCGGCGGTTGACGAAGAAATACTGCGCATCGCGCGTGGTGCGCGCCGACTGCGGTTTTGAGATGAAACCGCTGACTCTCACTTCGCCTGATTGGCCGCTGAGTTCGACAATGCTGTTGAAGAAATCTGAGCCGAATAACTGGTATGCCCGCTCGCGCAGCGTCTCAACAGGAGAGACGCGAACCATCTCGCGCCCATTGTGAATCAGAGAAAATCCGATCTGAGGATTCGCCAGCGCGTAGTGAGTGACCATATTAGATATGTGAAACATCTCCGTCGCTTCAGCTTTCAAGAATTTTTTGCGAGCCGGCACATTGAAGAATATGTCTTTGATAGTAACTTCGGTGCCCCCTGGCCAGGCTGCATCTTTGACATTGAGCATTCGCCCGCCTTCGATCTGCACCTCTGTGCCCTCCAGGTCGGTTGAAGTCTTTGTAAGCAGGGTTACTTTTGAAACGGCGGCGATGCTGGGCAGCGCCTCGCCGCGGAAGCCAAGCGTGGCTATTGCTTCCAGGTCTTCGACTGCTTTGATCTTGCTGGTAGCATGTCGCTCGAATGCCAGGATAGCATCATCGCGCGTCATGCCTTCGCCATCGTCAGTTACTCTGATAAGGCGCCGTCCGCCCGCTTCAACTTCGACGTCGATGCGCTTTGCTCCCGCATCGAGCGAGTTTTCAAGCAGCTCTTTGACGACCGAAGCCGGACGCTCGACCACCTCGCCGGCGGCGATCTTGTTAGCCAGAACATCAGGCAGGACGCGGATCTTGGACATAAGCGGTTCAAACCTCTCTAGAGTATGAAATATGCGGAAACGAGTTGAGGGGCCCCATGTAGCGGATCGTCCCAACTCTATTCTAGCTTTTCAGTCTAGCTCGCCAAGATTCAGGTTGCAATCTAAATCAGCTATCACTTTCGTGAGCACATGACAAGCTGAAGGCAGGTCGGACCCGGCGCCCTCGTTTGACATTCAAGCGGTTCAGGCGCTATTCTCGGATGGCAAGCCTATCTTATTTACCCGCGCGGAGAATAGTAATGGCCCATCTCAGATACTTCTTGCTGCTGCTTATATGGGGACTGGGGCTGTTAATTGGCGGCCCGCCGACTATGCTGGTCGCTTATACACGGAGGAGCCGCACTGCTCATTACCCGCCAGTAAAGTTTGTAATTGGTCTAGGGCTGAGAATTGTTGGAATTAAGATAGAGATCGAGGGCTTAGAAAAGCTTGATCCCAATCAGACCTACCTCTTTCTATCAAATCATCAGAGCATCCTTGATATTCCTGCGGCCATCAACTTTCTGCCAGGCAATGTTGCATTCCTGGCCAAAAAAGAACACAGGCGGATCCCGATACTGAGCCAGGGTATGCGCAGGATGGGCATGGTCTTCATCGACCGTCGTAAAAGCCGAGCAGCAGTTAGAAGCATTCAGGAAGTAGCCGAGAAGCTCAAGCAGGGCATTTCATTCGTAGTCTTCGTTGAGGGGACCCGCAGCGAAGATGGAAGATTGCTTCCCTTCAAGCGGGGGCCGTTTTTCATCGCGCTTGAATCTCAAGCCGCTATCGTGCCTATGACGATGGCTAACACATATCAATTAATGCCCAAGAGAGGCCAGGTGCTCCGCCCCGGCAAAGCAAAGGTCATCATTCATGATCCCATCAGCACTAAAGGGCTCGGTAAGGATGATATAGAGTGGTTGATTAAGACGGTTCACGAGCGCATAGCTTCGGGCCTGCCGGAAGAGATCCGAGGGTAAAATCAAAAAGCAAAAATAGAAAGAGGAAGCTTGCCTGGAGAAATTAAAAGTCAAAAGGCAAAAATCAAAAATAGAAAGGGGAAGTTTTGTCATCTTCTTTTTTATAGATCGAATAGAGATATCAAAATAGATTAAAGAGAAGATAACAAAAGATTAAAACCTACCGCTTTATACTTTTGCCTTTTGATTTTCTTCACTTTGTTTGTAGTTCGAGTACTCGACAGCCATTCTCAATTTGACTCGCCCGGCGCCGAAATCGAGTATGTCATCTGATGAAGTGTAAGCGGGGAACCAGTACTTGCCTACCTGCTGGTAGTAAGTCTCAAATCTCGGTGTGCGATTGTTTCTGGATTCAGGCAAGCTCTTGCCCGATACTTTGACTATTTGAAAGTCTATGTCGTCAACCCAGATGCGCCCGCGCAGCACTCGTTCGGCGCTCTTCTTGGGATCGGGAACCTTGATCGGCTGCGCGTCAAAGACATAAGTATTTACTTCATCTATTCGCTCTTTGCCAACGTAGCTGAGCCGGTAGTTTGAAAGAGTCTCGGCATCAGGGATGAATTGATAGATTGTGAGAAGGTCTTCAATGTCTGATTCGCCGATTCTGAATGTTTTTATAGTTGACCTCTCTTCGTACACATTCTCTTTCATCTTTCCGTCTTTATCGAAACTAATCTGCGAAGCGCGTCTGTATTCACCTGTAATTGTGTCTGCCTGGCTGATGGTCTGCAATTTCATCTCTATCAGGTAGGTGTATCGAGTTCGCGCAGTCTTGAGTTCGCTTCCTTTAGCAGCGAGCTTCTTGATGATCTCGTCGGGAGATAATTGTTGATCTGTCGAACTGATCGCATGAACATCTCCGGGCATTTGCCAGAGAGCCGGAGATGCCAACAAACAGGCAACGAAAGCAGCTAGAGCGAGCTTTGCATTCATGGAATTTTTTCTCCTTGAAAAGCGCACAGTAACCTGTCAGGTTGCCGATGGCGCGCTGACGATTTTTCTAGATTCAATTCAATGGCTTCTCCGATGCGGGCAAGATATTTTACCACGACTCTGCCAGCGGCCCAGGCTTGGCAAACAAATTTATTGGCGTGAGATTTGCAACAACAATGAGAGGAAAAGGTTAGTACATTAACTTGATTGTCTGTTAATCATACAGCTTGGCGGGGTTGCAGCAACGAAGAACAGAAGGATTAGGCGACTCTGAATAGAACCGAGTTATTTGCTGATGCGGCAAATTTGTGCGCGTTCTCAGGCGAAAGCAAGGAGCGGCAAGCTTATCTACTTGCTGTTTATACTCTTAGGCCCCCGATTCAAATCTGTCCTATCTTTGAGAAGGTTTGTCTCATCAGCGGGCTTTGTTTTGTCAGCTATCATCTGTGCCGGCGCGGGTTTCAAGCTTAAGAAGAGATTCTCATCTTCAGCCAATAGATGACTTTGGAATTACTGGCCGCCGGAAAAGCTGCTTCTGAAGCCGATTCTGGCCTATTGCTTGCTCTATATGAGAGCGTCTTGATCATCGGGCAATTTAGCTCTTAAATAAGGAAAATAATTTTAGAATGGAGTTGAAGTTGGAGTTGTTGGGGAGGGCTTTGGCCTTTCTCAAAAAATTCAGGTTCTATATTGAAGCATCGGTTAATGTCTCTTTCGAGGCAGAATCTGCGCTTGGCGCGATTCGCTCTAACTGGTTATGCCGTGAAATCGATTCTGGATGGGCATCCAGATGAAACTGGCAAGATCGTCTCGGATCTTACCATATCTGTGGCAAGGCAAATCAACAATTGAAAAGTTGATCTCGGAGGATAAAGCTGGAATGGGACAGCAAACTCAGGCGCCCCCAACAAAGGTTTGCATCTTTAGTCCTGAAGAGTCAGTGTGCGAAGCTCTGGCTCAGCAGTCAACAGAAGCAGGCTACAACGTTGAAGGGAAGTTCAATAAGCCGCAACCGCTGCTGGATTTCCTCCTCAACTCTGATCTTCAGCAGATAGTGGTCGTAGATCTGGATGACAACAGAGAAGCGCGATTGCAACTGATCAAAGAACTCAGCGCTAAACGGCCGTTGCCGATAGTTGCTGTGTCAAATGAACAGGACAGGCGTTTGACCGCGCGCGCAATTGAATCGGGGGCCCAGACCTTTATCCTCAAGCCGGTTCAGACTAAAGATATCTACGCTGCTTTTCTGGTGGCGGCTGCCCAGCAAACAAAGCAGGAAAAGTTAGAGATCGAGATTCAAACTCTCAGCACCAAACTCACTGATAGAAAGATCATCGAGCGAGCCAAAGGCATATTGATCGATTCCGCCAAGTTGTCCGAAGCAGAGGCTTTTCGTTTGATGCAGAAGCAGAGTCAGAGCGAGAGCCGCCCAATGGTTGAGATTGCCAGGTCGATCATCTCAACCAATCAGCTTGTCAGACAGGCGGCCAGGCCAAAGGAATAACACGTAATGCGTGAAGCGTAATGCGTAATAGAGAGTGATGCGCGAAGAGTGATGGATAAAGAGCGACGAGCGATGCGCGAAGAGTGATGCGTGATGTATGGCGCTACTCTACTGCTTCGCGCATCGCGCCGGTGCGCATTAATCGCCTGACACCGATGTTTGGTTGATCAGGCGTGAGGCGATGGCGCCCAGCACTGCCCAGCGAAGGGCAGCGGGGCGCTTTTTTATTCGGGTCTTATCAGGGGCCCGGCTTTAGCCGGTCTCCCACCGGCTAAAAGAAGCGAAGTTAGAATAAGGAGAAAGGGTATGGCAATGTATTCTTACGATCAGGTGCTGACAGATGTCCGCACCGTCTACGAGCAACTGACGGGGCTCCCGGCCCCTAAAGTTGATGTGAAGAACCCGCGTTTCCCGCTGCCCAGAGGAGTCGATCCGGTAGCTCTGGTTCAGAGCGAGATCGACTATTTGAATCTCTATCTGATCAACAGCGGCATCTCGTTGCGGCTATCAAAGACCCCCACCTGGACGCCGCCCGCCGAAGTTTACGAGACCCCAGAAGAGTATGTTGTCTGCGTCGAATTGGCCGGCCTGGCCGAATCCGACGTCAGGGTTCAGCAGATCAACAACGTCCTCATCGTGCGCGGCTCCCGTCGCTTCCGCCGGGCAAGTGAAGAGGCTCAGTATCACAGCTCGGAGCGCATCTACGGCACATTCGAGCGCCTCTTCCCGCTCCCCAATTACGTCCAGGCCGATAAGCTACAGACCAGCTTCTCCGATGGTATTTTGGAGATAACCATGCCCAAAATCGAGGCTGCCGTTGCGACCACAACTCAGGCCAAGAAGACAGGCGCTCAGAAGGCGGGCAAGAAGTAAATCAGGAACAGGAGGTAAATAGAAAATGTCTGCTTACGCACCATCACCTTATCAGGCGCCGAGCCCGGCAGAGATCACAGGCTCACAGCTTTCAGAAGAAGAGCGAGACAAGCTTCAGGAGATACATGAATTGATCAACCTGATGATACGAGAGCTGCCCGTCATGGCGCAGACTACAGCCCGGTCTTATACGATGCCGGCACTGCCAACGGTGCCTTATACCTATTCCTTCTTCCAGTTCCCCTGGGGGGTGATACCGTTTCTGCCGCCGCGCGGGGTCTGATCTCATCCGCTGGCCGGGGTAGTGCGTCTGGAGAAGTCTATCCCTGAAGCGCGTCGCGCAGGAGCAGGATGCAGTGCGCAACGCGCCAGTTTCAAACTGTCGTTAGGCCCATTCAAAGAATGAGCCGTTCGCACCATCAGTAGCCTGTAAAGGCCGATTCGGCGCTTGTTTGAAGAAGCGCCAGGGAGAGGGTTTGTCTTGTGTTCTGGAGGTCGCAAGACAGGCTCAGCAAAAAAAGTCCATAAATTTATAGGAGGTTCTTTTATGATTCACAGCTTGTTTGCCAGACCGGGTACCGGCATTCCATTTCAATCGTTCGGAGTTGGTGCCCCATTCCAACAATCACCATTTCAACAATCGCCGTTTCAACAACCCCCGTTTCAACAATCGCCGCTTCAACAACCCCCGTTTCAACAATCGCCGTTTCAACAACCCCCGTTTCAACAACCCCCGTTTCAACAACCCCCGTTTCAACAACCCCCGTTTCAACAACCCCCGTTTCAACAACCATGGACAGCCGGTCCATTTCAACCGTTCGGAGCGGGTGTGGGCCCATTTCCGGCAGGAGCAGCATTCGGCGGCGCGAGCCCGCTGACCCAGCAATTAGGCGGCCTCGGCGCTACTCCTTATGCGGGACTGCAAACGCTCGGAGTCAACCCGATCGGCCAATTATTGGCGCACCAGTTGGGAGCAGGCATCAGCCCGACCATCAATCCGATGGTCGCAGCTCAGCTCGCTACAACTAATCCGCTGCTCCTATCATACCTTGCTCAGCAGGCGGGGGGCGGCATCGGCGCGCTGGGGGGACAGGCCGGTTTAGGCCCGGTCTCTCCAATAGCTCAACTGAGCGGGGCCGGCCAGTTCGGCGCTCAGCCATCGGCAAGCCAGTTTGGCCAGGCAGGCGTCGGACAGTGGGGGTCCCCATTGGGCGCGATGGCCGGCCAGTCCGGTCAATCGGCGATTGGTGCAATTAATCCACATGTGCTGGCTCAGATACTGGCCAATCCGGCAATCGCCAGCGATCCGGTGGTTGGCGCGCTGCTGGCCCAGCAGTTGAATCCACTGGCTCAACAGCAGCTTCCCATCAGGCCGTTGACCGGCGCCCAGCAACATGACCCTTATCAATCAGCCGTCTCCGCAGTTGCAAGCCCGATCCCGGGTCAAGCGACCGATCCCGTCTCGGCTCTCGTCCAGGCCCAGTTGATCTCCCAAATTGCTGCCAATCCGCTCCAGCAGATACTCAGCAGGGCCTACGCCGGGGCCCCTGGGATAACCGGACTGGGGATGAGCCCTATCACAGGCCAGGCGAGCTCTCCGGCTCAAACCATCAACCCGTTTGGCGTCTGCGTCTAGTGGAATCTCGATGCTCCACTGTGTCCGGTTGATTTGCAGGTTGGGCTCGACAATGGGCCCAACCTCCCGTTCTCGGTTATGGTCTTCTCAAACTACCTGACGCAAGCGCTACAGGAGCAGATCATAGGACAAGAATACGCCGTCACCGCTCTGATGCGAGCGGTCACGCTTGCGCTGGCAGGCATGTGTTACAATAATCGTCCGCTCGCCGTGCTGATGTTTGTGGGGCCGACCGGATCGGGCAAAAAGCACGTGGCGCAATCGCTGGCGCGAGTGCTGCTTGGCGATGAGAGAAGAATGACATACGTAAATTGCCAGCGGCTCGGCCAGGCCACTAACCTGTTGTCAGACCTGCATGAGCAGTTGCTGGCCGGCTTTCTACAATTTCAAATAGCTTCGCTGCCCTGGCCCCCTCCGTTCTCGGTAATCCTCTTCGAGGAGATAGACAAAGCCCCCGCCGCCTTCCGCGATATTCTCGCTACCGCAATTGATCAAGGTGAAATCTTTCTCCAGGGCCACTTCTTCCCGTTTCGCAACTCTTTTATTGTTCTGACAAGCAGCTTCTCTAAGAAGAAGACCGATCAACTCATCGGCAGGACAATAGGCTTCCTCCGCGACGGCGAGACCGATCTGGAGATGCCGCGCCAGCACCTGGTCGTGCTTGAAGAGATAGATAATCTGCTTGGCCCCGGCCTGGTCAACCGTATAGACGAGATAATTATTTTCGAGCGATTGAATGAACAGAACATCATAACTCTGCTGGAGCGACAACTTTCAGAGATAGAGAGATTCCTGGCTCACTTCAGTATCGGATTTCTGATCGATCAAGATGCCAAGACATTTCTACTCAGACATGGGCTTGAAGACTTGACTCACGGAATGCGCCAGATCAAACGCGCCGTCAGAAATTATCTTGAGTTTCCGCTGGCAGATCTGATGATGTCCAGGCGGCTGGTGCCGGGAACGACCGTGATGGTGAAGTACGAATCGCCTCGGAATTTCCTCAATTTTCAAATCATGATCCCTCGCCTTGCGCCGAAACGATGGCCCCCGATGAAGCCGCTGGCATTGCAAGCAGAAGCGGTTGAATAGCAGACGACATCTTCCCGTCAATGAATTGGAGATCAAGCGCAACATCGCGCTCCCCATTCTTCTGGATTCTGTTAAAGCATAAAGGCGCTGTGTTCAATGTTCTTCAGGCGGCTGGCGAGCATCCACCGGATGTGAAGCGACGAATCATGATCTGCGCTCACTACTTTCATCGGCGCGTCGGCAGTGGCTGATGATACGTTCATCTCCCTCTTTCATCACGACAAATGGTAAGCTGTCATGGAAAAAACAGGTCGATGACAGTAAAGGAGCGATCAATGCAACAGGGGAGCAAAATAGTTCTGGCTTCAGCATCGCCTCGGCGCGCTGAGATATTGCGCACTGTTGGAGTTAAATTCGAGGTCATGCCGAGCCGGATTGAAGAAGAACGAGAGCCGGGGGAATCGCCAAAAGATTATGTCTTACGGCTGGCAAAAGATAAAACGCTCGATGTTGCCAGAGGACTCTTTTCCGGCCTGGTCATAGGCGCGGATACAGTAGTTGTAGTAGATGATACGGTACTGGAAAAACCAGAAGACGCCGAGGACGCGCGGCGGATGCTCCGAATGCTTAGCGGCAGGTGGCATCAAGTGCTGACCGGCGTCTGTCTGTTTCAAGCGTCAACCGGAGAGCTGTTGTCCGATTACTCTTTGACCGGCGTCAAATTTGCCCCGCTATCGGAAAAGGAGATTCAGTGGTACATCAATACTGATGAACCTTTTGGCAAAGCGGGCGCTTATGCTATTCAAGGCTTTGGGGCCCTATTCATAGAACAGATTCAGGGCAACTACATGAATGTCGTCGGACTGCCTATAGAGCTAGTCTACAGGCTAGCTAAAAGGCTGGGAGTGGATTTTTGCGAGGCAGCTTAAGAAATAGGAGCAGGGGCATGGTATGCCTTAAGGAAAAGGAAAAGATTACGGCGGGTTCGGGCGCCAAGCGCCCTCAAAACAATTTTATTTTTGAATTGTTTTGAGGGCGCTTGGCGCCCGAACCTTTCTTAAAGGCTATAGCAATAAAGCTTTTATCCTCAACTACATCTTGAAAGCGATCCATCACGGTGCTAGCATTTTCCCCGCTAAAAATTTGACCGGGGGCAATCCATGAGACTCAAAGACAAAGTTGCAATCATTACCGGCGGCGCGCGCGGCATCGGACGCGCTATTGCGCTGACCTTCGCGCGAGAAGGCGCGGATATTTGCCTGGCAGACATCATCGAAGAGCAGATGCGCGAGGCAGTCGATGAGATCAACGCTCTTGGGCGTCGCGCCATTGCTTGCAAAACAGATGTCTCTTCTGAGAGTGATGCAGCCGAGATGGCGCGACTCGCCGAGTCGGAGTTTGGCCGCATTGATATTCTGGTCAACAGCGCAGGCATATCCGGCATGTCGCTCTATACCAGTCCGGTGAGCATTGTTAATGGGGTCCCTTTCCCTGTCGCTTCTGTTATTGGCAGCGATCTGTCTGTGGTCAGACGAGTGTTGGAAGTGAATCTGCTGGGGGTCTTTATCTGCTCAAAAGCGGTTCTGCCTGCAATGCTTCGAAGAGGCAGCGGCAATATCATCAACATAGCTTCGATTGCGGGCAAGCGAGGCTATCCGCTCATGTCTGCGTATGCAATGTCAAAGGCGGGGGTCATATCTTTTACTCAATCGCTGGCCGGGGAAGTAGGTCGATTTGGCATCCGCGTCAATGCTGTTTGCCCCGGCTGGACGGATACCGATATGACCAGAGAAGCAGGACCGGCAATTGCCGCAGCTATGGGACTGTCTTCATACGAGGAGATGCTCGAAAAGTTGATCTTCTCTCAACAGAAATTGCCTGGGCTATTGACCGTTGATAATATCGCTCCGGTCGCGCTATTTCTGGCTTGCAACGATTCGGGGGCAATGACCGGACAGGCTATAAATGTGAGCCGCGGAGCGGAAGTTCACTGACAGCTTATCTGATTGGATTGCCGGCGACCACATCTTGCGCGGGCCATAAACGGTCCGGCAACGCACTGCTGCCGCAGCCGACGACGGGCGCAGGCCGGAAATCATTTGCCTCGCAGTCAAGCTTGTGATAGAAGTCTCTTCATACATAAATAAACAACAAACAGGGAGACCGGTTATGGAAAAGTCTTCTCAAAATTTGCAAGATAACTTTCTCAATATGGCTCGCCGTGACCGCATTGGAGTCACGATTTATTTGATGAGCGGTGTTAAGTTGACCGGGAGGATAAGGGGATTTGACAAATATTCGGTGATTCTCGAATCGGGACATCAGGAGCAGTTGATCTTCAAGCATGCTATCTCAACAGTTGCCTTGCCGCGCGGCGTGGCTTATCGCGTTGAACCCGCTGAGGGAGCGCAGGAAGAGAAACCCGGCGCTGCTGTCCCAGGGGCCCCACAGGCTGAGTCTCAATCGGCCTCCTGATAATGTAGAAATGCGCAGATGGATCGAAGTCGGTTCTTCCAGATAATGGAGTCGCCCGCTTGACAACGGCCGCCGGCGTTCTGAAAAATTAAGGTGAGAGGGAAGTTCATCACATTTGAAGGAATTGATGGCTGCGGCAAAACAACGCAATTGCGATTGTTGGAGCCGCGCCTGGCCGGGCTGGGCATTAATTTCATCTCCACCTGCGAGCCGGGGGGCACCGATATCGGATCGGCCATCCGGCGCATACTCCTTGACTCGAAGAACTTCTCTCTGGTCCCGCTGGCCGAGCTTCTGCTCTACGCAGCCGATCGCGCCCAACACGCGCAGGAATTGATCCTGCCAAAACTGGAATCGGGCGTGACCGTTCTGAGCGATCGCTATACCGACGCGACAGTGGCGTTTCAGGGCTATGGTCGCGGTTTCGATCTCGATTTGATAAACAACTTGAATCGTCTGGCCGCAGGGGGCCTCAAGCCCGATCTGACCATCCTGCTTGATCTGGAACCGGAACAGGCGCAACTGCGCGCCAGGAAGCGCAGGGCCGAAGGGGCCCCAGCAGAAGATGAGAGCCGCCTCGACAATGAAGCGATAGATTTTCATCGCCGCGTGCGCAGAGGCTACCTGGAGCTTGCCCGCCAAGAGCCTGAACGCATCAAATTGATTCCCGCTGAAGGAACCATTGAGGCTGTCAGCGAGCTGGTAATCAGCGAGGTCATGAAACTTTTCCAGCGATAGGCTATGTCACTCTCTTCTCTCATCGGGAATGAGCAGAACAAAGAGTTGCTCAAACGCTCTCTTCGATCAGGCCGTCTGCCGCATGCGCTGCTGTTTGCCGGGCCCGAAGGGGTGGGCAAAAGGCAATTCGCCTTGAGCCTGGCCAAAGCTGTCAATTGCCAGCAAGCTGTGTCAGGGGCCGGAGCCGGAGTTTACCCGGAAGATAGCTGCGACCGGTGCGGCAGTTGTTTTCGCATAGCCAATAAAGAGCATCTGGATGTGGTGGAGATAAAGCCTGACGGCGCATATATCCGTATAGATCAGGCGCGCGAGGTGGCCAGACAGGCTATGCTGCGGCCTATGGAAGGAAGAAAGCGCGTCTTCTGTATCGATGAAGCTGAGAAGTTGAGAGATGAGGCGGCTAATGCAATTCTCAAGACCCTTGAAGAGCCTCCTGAAACTACTCTGATCATCCTCATCACTGCAACGCCCAATTCTCTGCTGCCTACACTGCGCTCGCGCTGCCAGTTGTTGAACTTCGCTCCACTGCCAATCGAAGAGATTGAGAGCTATCTGGCTGCCAACTACAAGCGCCCTGCGGCTGATACTCGGCTGCTGGCGCGGCTCTCGAACGGTTCCATCGGTCGAGCCATCTCTATCGACCTGTCGGTCTATCGCAATGCCCGCAAAGAGCTGCTTGAGCTGACCGATGTGCTTGCGCGCAGCCGCGATCCTTTGCGATTGATCAAAGCGGCAGAACATTTCGGCAAGAAAGAGCGCGAGGAGTTCATCGACATATTAGATATCTGGAGCAGGATATTACGCGACATCTTCAGCATTCTCCTTGATCAAAAAGAGGGGATAGTAAATGAAGATGTGATTACGCGGCTTGAGCAATTGGCTGCCGCTGTTTCAATCCGCTTGATCTCCGAACTGGCGGAATCAATTGAAGAGCTGCGCCGCAATTTGAGGGTCAATATTAATAAGCAAATTGCTCTGGAATCGCTCTTCTTGAGGATTATCGATCTTCAGGCCACCTCTTAGAGCGTGTCCAAAAAGCAGCCACAGAGCGCGGCAGACGGTAAGGAAAAAGATACGTCATCCGTCTAACGTCGGACGTGGCTATGCTGAGCCTCTGTGGCTATAATTTAGGCGCGAATACTGGTTTGAAATCGGGTCACGGGGGAGCGGCCGCAGGCGCCTTACGACCCGGGCCGGGACCAAGATGAGTTCGTATCCGAACTCCAAACAGTATAACTCCCTTGACGCATCATCTTTGCTGACATATTATTCTCTCGCCTGAATTTTATCTGATTTCCTTAATCTTAGAAGTTGTGGACCAGCAGACTTTAGACACCCTGGAATTCGATGTGCTTAAAGGGTTGTTAGTGGAGAACGTTCAATCTCCACTCGGCGCAAAGATGGCAAGAACTCTTTCTCCCTCTTCCGATCCCCAGCAGATCAGGCTGAACCTGGCCAGGACTAGCGAATGTGTTGAGCTGCTGCGGGAAGATAGCCTGGATTTAAGGGACTTGAAAGACCCAACTGAAATCCTCAACCGCTTGCCAGTGGAGAACGTCAATCTGGAGCCAATGCAGATCCTTGAAGCTACAACTATGATCGCCGTAGCGATGGATGTGCGCAACCAGCTCGGCAGATTCAGACAGAGGTTCCCCGCTCTCTGGGAAGTAGCTGCTCGAATACCTGACTTGCGCCGTCTCTATTCTGCTCTGCGCGGCCGCATCTTGCCCAGCGGCGAAGTGGATACCGATGCCAGCCCCGAGCTGAGGCGAATCCGCCGGGAGATAAACGAGCTGCGCACCCGCATTCATCACTCTCTCGAAGGCATAATGAGGCGCGCTGAAGCCAATGTCATTCAAGACGAGATCATAACCATACGCAACGGCCGCTTCGTCATACCGGTTCGCAGCGATTTCCGAGGACATATCCCGGGCGTGATGCATGGAATGTCTTCAAGCGGGCAGACCGTCTTCGTTGAGCCGCTCTCAACCATAGAGCAAAATAATGATCTGGTAAATCTGCAAGAGCTGGAAGAGATCGAAATTACCAGGATACTCTTCAACCTGACTTCATTGCTTCGAGAAGAGAGGGAGAACTTCAAGCAACTGGTAGATGCCCTGGCAGAGATCGATTTCATCGCAGCCAAAGCGCGCCTGTCTCGACAGTTCAACTGTTGCGCGCCGGAAATAAACGAGAGCGGCATATTATCCGTAGCCAATGCGCGCCATCCACTGCTTGAGAAAAATTTAAAAGCTCAGGGGCGCGAAGTGGTCCCTATCTCGCTTGAGCTTGATAGTAATTCTCCGGTGATGGTCATCAGTGGCCCCAATGCCGGAGGCAAGACGGTGGTGCTCAAGACCGTTGGGCTTCTGGCATTGATGGCGCAATCGGGATTGCACGTGCCTGCCGAGCGCGCCTCTTTTCCCGTCTTCAAGCACATTCTGGCAGACATCGGCGATCATCAATCGATTGCAGCCAATCTATCAACCTTCTCAGCCCATATAAAGAACGTCAGCGAGATGGCCGAGATGGTCGAACCGCCTGCTCTCGTGCTCATAGATGAAGTGGGCACAGGAACAGATCCTGATGAGGGGGCCGCGCTGGCCGTCTCGATTGTCGATTACTTCAAGCGCAAAGGCGCAATGCTGCTCGTCTCCACTCACTACAACCGCCTCAAGATGTACGCTTACAACACCGACGGAGTAGTAAACGCTTCGGTGGAATTTGACGAGAAGACCTTGCAACCGACTTATCGCTTGATCACCGGAATTGCCGGCACATCGAGCGGGATAGAGATAGCGCGCAGGCTCGGAGTCACCTCGGAGATCACCGATCAGGCATTCCAGCTCATTCGTCAATCTGATGCAGATTCGAATCAGTACCTGAAACGGCTCAAGGCCGAGCTGGATGCTCAACGAGATTTGACTGCGGCAATGGAAGAGGAACGCGCGGCGCTGGCCGAGAAGTTTGCCCGACTTGAACTCGATTTCATCAAGAAAGATCGCCAGCGCAGCGTCCAGTTTGAAGCCGAGCTTAAACGAATAGTCGAGAATTTCACCCTGGAGTCAGAGAAATTTCTCAAGCAGATCCAGGATCACCGGGCGGCAGTCAGATTGCAAAAAGAGGCGGAAAAACGTGCCTCAGAACTCAGGCGCAAAGCGCGTGAGGCAATCAAGCGGCAAGAAGCCGATCTGCCGGCGGCAACACATAAAATTGAAGAGCAAGCGATTGATGATTGGGGTCAGGCATTAGGGGCAGATTTCCGTGTTGGCGATCCGGTGCGAGTGACTTCGATTGGCCAGGAGGGAGTAATTGAATCGATCAGAGGCGATGAGTTCGATGTGAGAGTAGGCGCTGTGAGATTCAAGGCCAGCCGCAATGATCTGACCCCATTGCGGGCTGAGAGGTATTCGCCAAAAGAAGGTAAGAGAACTGCGCCGAAGATATTGCCCAAAGGTATAGATGTTGTTTTGAAGGAAGAGCCTAATGTGCCCTCGGAGCTAAATGTCATCGGGTGCACGGTAGATGAAGCTACATCGCGGGCAGACAAGTTTCTCGATGATGCTTACTTGAGCAATCTCAGCACAGTTCGAATAGTTCACGGATCAGGCATGGGGATATTGCGAAAGGCGCTCACTCGCTTTTTGAGCGATCATCCCCATGTAGCAAGTTTTCATCCCGCTCCACCATCTGAAGGTGGAGGCGGCGCTACGGTAGTAGAGTTGAAAACGTGATGCGTAATCCGTGATGAGTAAAATGTAGTATGTGATGAGTGGCAAGTTTAGCGCTGAGTGATAAGTGGCTCATAGTTCACAGCGATAAGAGATTGAGTGCCTCATAGTTTATGATAAGCGGTAAGAGATACGGACCTGAAGAAAAAGATTGCAGCCGGTTCGGGCGCCAAGCGCCCTCAAAACAAGTTAAAAATAGAATTGTTTTGAGGGCGCTTGGCGCCCGAACCGATCGGCTGAGCATTTGTGGCGCACAGTGCTTAGCACATTTGCGGCGCACAGTGCTTAGCAATCGAGCATAGCTTATCACGCATCAGGTCTTACGCATCACGCATTACCTAGCACTTTCTATGGGCTTCCCACGCGGATTTGCAGACGAAGTTAGAAACCAGGTCGATATTGTCCGCATAGTCTCTGACTATGTGTCGCTCAAGAAACGGGGGGCAAACTGGGTTGCCTGCTGCCCGTTTCACAGCGAGAAGACCCCCTCTTTCAACGTCCATCCGGGCAAGCAGATATTCCGCTGCTTCGGATGCAATGTGGGCGGCGATGTCTTCAGTTTCGTCATGCAGATAGAGCGTTGCTCTTTTCCTGAAGCGTTGAAGCTGGTCGCCGAGAGGTCCGGCATCCCCATCCCGCAGTTTGAAGAATCTGAAGATCACAAACAGGCGGCGCGAGACCGCGACGAGCTGCTTCAAATAATGCAATGGGCAGCCACCTTTTTTGAAGGGAACCTGGGGGCCGGCTCAGAAGGCCGCGAGGCGCGTTCATACCTTGAGCGGCGTGGCATTCGAGAAGAGACTCGCAAACTGATGCGCATCGGCTATGCGCCGCAATCGTGGGATGCCCTCTCAAGCTATCTGCGCAAGCACGGGGTGAGCAATTATCAGCTTGAACGCAGTGGATTGGTCACTGCGCGCGAAGGCGGCAGTGGGTTCTATGATCGGTTTCGCGGGCGAATCATCTTTCCCATTGCCGATGTGCATGGGCGCATAATCGCTTTCGGCGGGCGCATAATCGGCGAAGGGGAACCTAAGTATTTGAACTCTCCTGAAACAGAACTCTACTCAAAAGGAAGAAATCTGTTCGGACTCAATTATGCCAAAGAGGCGATACGCAAACAGGATTTCGCCATCCTGGTTGAGGGCTACCTCGATTTCGTCATTCCCTATCAGGAAGGCGTGCAGAATCTGATTGCCAGTCTCGGCACGGCGCTTACAGAACAGCAAGTCAAGCTGCTCGCCCGCTACACGCGCCGCATCGTAGTCAATTTCGATCCCGATTCTGCCGGAATATCCGCCACCAAGCGAAGCATCGAGATGCTGCTCAACGAAGGGTTCAAAGTCAATGTGCTGACTTTGCCTGAAGGCGATGACCCTGACACTTATGTGCTGAAGAATGGCGCGCATGTCTACAGGAGACTGCTGACGGTATCTCAACCGTTCCTCGATTACATCATTGAGCAATCGGTGCGCGAGCACGACACCACAAAACCGGCAGGGAAAGTTGAAACACTCAATTCGATACTTCCGTACCTGAACATGGTCAGGGACAGGGTTGAGCGTTCCGAATACGCTTCGCACGTGGCCGACCGATTGAAGATAGAAGATCGCATAGTGCGCGAAGAACTCAAACGCGCTGCCATGAGCCGGGCAGAACAGATAGACGCCAGGAAGATTCGACTGACGAGCGAAATTACCCCGGCGGAAAAGAGATTGTTGACGCTGATAGTTAACAACGGGGCAATCAGGGCTTCCATACTGTCGCAAATAGATGAGTCGGACTTTTCCGGCTTGCGCACAGAATCTATATTTAGGGCCTTGTTGGAACTGGAAAAAACTGCTACTGTTCCAAATTACGCAAATCTCAGCCAATATCTTACTAGCGGAAGCCAGACTGATGAGGAGTTAGTTACAGCGATTCTTCCATTAATCCTTATAGGCGGAGATGAGTTGGAAGAGGAGGATAGGCAAGTATTGCATCAGGAGGCTGCCCGCTGCTTGAATGCAATCAGACGCAAACAGATTCAGCAGAGTCTTGAACTACTTCAGGTGGAGATCAGACAGGCCGAGGTGTCTGGCGACGCCAGAAAGTTCTTTGAGCTCTCTCAGCGCAAGTTAACCTTGCGCAGGGAATTGGAATCGCTTTCAGATTGAGGATTTTAATCTCAAATTAGAAATTTTTCGCCCGGCGGCAAGTTGTACCCATCGGATTTGCCGTTGGGCGGAAGTGATAGGAGTGGAAGACTTGGCACTTGACGAGAAATATCAGGATGAGGTTGAGAAGTTGCTTGAAGTAGGCAAGGAGAAGGAGTTCCTTACCTACGATGACATCAATGAGCTTCTGCCGGATGATGTCAACACTGCCGAGGATATAGAGGATCTTCTGGAGAAGATCAATGCCGAAGGCATCCATATCACCGACTCAGAGGAGAAGTTCCTTGAGGTCACTGCCGGTGTGGTTGATAAAAAATCGCTCGATGATCTGCCCGATGAAGACATCGAACTTGATCTGAGTCCGGGATTGCTGGACAAGACCAACGATCCGGTGCGATTGTACCTGCGTGAGATGGCCGGCACGCCGCTGTTGACGCGCGAAGGCGAAGTCTCCATTGCCAAGCGGATAGAGTGCGGCAAGCTGCGCACGCAAAAGGCGCTGTCGCGCTCGCCGCTGGTGGTGGAAGAGATCATCCGCATCGGCGAGCTGCTCAAAAAAGGCGAGATATCTATCCGAGAGGTTGTAACTTTCTCCGATCAAGAGGGGATCACCGAAGAGAGGATAGACGAGTACTACGCCTATACGCTGGAGACGATTAGCGAGATCAAGAGGCTATTTACAAAGGCAGTCAAACAGTACGAGAAGATCAATGCCGAGCCCAAGAAGTCCCCCAGGCTCCCCAAAATGAAGCGCAGGCTGGCGCGCCTGCGCATAGAGATCTCGCAAGAGATCCGGCGCACGGAATTCACTTCCCAGATCTACGAGCATCTGGTCGGCGTCATACAACATGCTGTGGATGAGATCCGAGAGGCCAAACAGGAGCTTGAGCGCGCGCGCAAGGCTCTTGAGCGCAAGAAGTGGAATGAAGACGAGCGAGAGCTGAGAAAGAATTTGCGCAATGCCGAGCGCCAGCTCCTGTCGCTGGAAGAGCGATACCGAACATCAACGCTTGAGATCGAGCGCTCTCTGCAAACGATAATTTCAGGTGAGGCGGAGACCAATCAAGCCAAGCGCGAGCTTATCGAAGCCAATTTGCGACTGGTTGTCTCCATTGCCAAGAAGTACACCAATCGCGGATTGCAGTTCCTGGATCTGATTCAGGAGGGCAACATCGGCTTGATGAAAGCGGTCGATAAGTTCGAGTACCGCCGGGGGTACAAGTTCTCTACTTACGCCACCTGGTGGATTCGCCAGGCCATCACCCGCGCTATCGCCGATCAGGCGCGAACCATCCGCATCCCTGTGCACATGATCGAGACCATCAACAAGCTCATCCGCACCTCGCGCGCGCTGGTGCAAGAGCTTGGACGGGAGCCTACTTCGGAAGAGATCGCTCGCCGGATGGATATACCCGTGGCAAAAGTCCGCAAGGTGCTCAAGATCGCTCAGGAGCCTATCTCGCTGGAAACGCCGATAGGCGAGGAAGAAGATTCGCATCTGGGGGACTTCATCGAAGACAAGTCTATTGCTAATCCGTCAGATGCGGTAATAAGCTCAAACTTGCGCGAGATCACGGAAGAGGTCTTGCGCTCGCTTACGCCGCGCGAAGAGAAAGTGATCAAGATGCGCTTCGGGCTTGGCCCCGCAGGCAGCGAGCACACCCTTGAAGAGGTCGGCCAGCATTTCGCAGTCACACGCGAGCGCATTCGCCAGATCGAAGCCAAAGCGTTGCGCAAGCTCCGCCATCCGAGCCGCAGCCGCAAGCTCAAAGCGTTTCTTGAAGGCTCAAGATCATGACGCGGGGACGCGGGGACACGGGGACACGAGGCAAGAACGACGCGGAGACGCGGGTTAATAGTGACGCGGAGACGCGGGGACGCGGGGGCGCGGCGAATCGTCTTTCACCTTCGCATCTCTGTGTCCCTGCGTCTTCTTCATCTTTCCCCTTCGCGTCTTCGAAAGCGTCCCCGCGCCTTAAACGTGTGTCTCAAAATAGCTGCATTCTCTTCGACCTTGACGGCACACTGGTTGACACGACCGATCTCATCCTCACCTGTTTTCGCTGCACCTGGGATGAAGCTTTCGGCTATTGTCCTCCTGATACGGACTTCATAGATACATTTGGCATACTGTTGACCGAGGCGCTGGAGCTGCTTGTTGCTGCCGGGATCGCGCAAGGTAAAATCGAGCTCACCCAGGAGAGGGGCCTGCTGATCAATCGCTTGCTGGAACTCTATCGCAAGTTCAATATGTCTCTTCACGACCAGTTGATCAGGCCATTCGAGGAGGTACCTGAGACATTATCAAAGCTGGCCGAAAGAGGTTACAGACTGGGTGTTGTAACTTCAAAGAGGCGACTGACGGCCATCCGCAGCCTCGACGCTTTTAGCTTGCGAGAGTTTTTTGATGTAGCTATCTTCGCAGATGATTGTCAACGCCACAAGCCTCATCCTGAGCCGGTTCTGAGGGCGCTTGACTACTTGCAATGCGCGCCGGCGCAAGCAGCATACGTCGGCGATACTTCTCACGATGTTGCCGCCGGGCGGGCAGCAGGCGTGCGCACGGTTGCCGCCCTCTGGGGCCCCTTTCCCAGAACGTCGCTGGAAGCAGCCAAACCAGATTATCTAATCCCGTCAATATCGAGTCTGCTGGAGATCTTTCGGTGAAATCAATTTGTTCCCGATCGGTTGACAAGCGTAATTCAGTGTGTTATGAGAATCACTGTCCAAGAGTAGCATCTGACTAATTCGCGAACGAACAGCAGCCTTGAGCAAAATTTGATCGATGAGCGTTCTACATTAGCAGGTAACTTGGATCGGGTTGCAGGTGAAGCGCAACTACAGGGTTCGCCTGCACTTGTGATAGAGAAGCGCAGAAATCTTGTGGGGCAAATACGGCTCCGCCTCTGCGCGCAGTTTTATGCCTTCCCGTAATTAACTTAACTGAGTTGCTCTATAGGGGTGTTTCGTATGTGCATAGTCATAGTCTCATCGGCTATTGTGGATGATGAAGAACTGTGACGGCGCGTTCAATTGCAGATTATCCACAGGCCTGTCAGTTCGGTGGGACGGATGTCTGCTTATGCGCTTATTTCTTAAAGGAGGAAAGAATAATGAGAGTTGGAGCTTTGACCAAGTATACGATTCCGCTTCTGGCGCTTATGCTCCTGGTCGTTGTTGTTGCGTCTGCGCAGACCAGCTCCAGCCTGAGCGGAATAGTTCACGATCAGCAAGGAAACGCAATTGTCGGCGCCAAAGTAGTAGCTACCAACCCGGCCAGGGGACAAACGGTGGAGACTACTACCAGCAGCGAAGGCACATTTACTTTCACTACTCTACAACCGGGCACCTATACGGTGACGGTCGAGGCGCCCGGCTTCAAGAAGTTCGTCAAAACGGGCATAGTATTAAACGTTGCCGATAAACAATCGACCGGCGTCATTGCTCTGGAAGTAGGAGAGATCTCGACTACGGTAGAAGTAATTGCCGAAGCTGCGCAGCTACAGATCAAGACCGAAAGCGGCGAGCAGGGCAATGTCATCAGCAATACTCAGTTGCAGAACCTGGCAATCAACGGGCGCAACTATCTGGATCTGCTCAAGCTGACCCCAGGCGTGGTTGTCAATGCCAATTTTCAGGTCTCTGGCCCTGGCGGATTCGGCGCTATCAGCATCGCTGGCACGCGCCAGAATCAGCACAATCTGACGATTGATGGCACGACAAACGTGGATACTGGCTCGAATGGCACTCAGCACATTGCGCTCTCGCTCGATAATATCGCCGAATTCAAGATTCTCACAGCGAACTATCAAGCAGAGTATGGGCGTTCTGCTGGCGGTGACATCAAGATTGTGACCAAGAGCGGGACGAGAGAGTTCCACGGCACCGGTTTCTATTTCCATCGCCATGAGCAGTTCAATGCCAATTCATTCTTCAACAACGCCAACGGTCGGGACGCCAATGGATTCGAGCGCAATCCGCGCAACTTCTTCCGCTACAATCAGCAGGGTTACAACATCGGCGGGCCGGTCAAGCTGCCCAAGAAGTTCCTGCAAGATAAACTCTTCTTCTTCTGGTCGCAGGAGTGGCAGGAACAGTTAGTGCCACAGGCAGCGCGCCTTTCGCGAGTGCCCACAGCAGCAGAAGTGGCAGGAGATTTCAGCCAGACGCGAGATGGCAACGGTGTTGCGATCACGATCAGGGACCCGCTCACCGGGCAGCCATTCCCCAACAACAGGATTCCCCCTGATCGCATCAACCCGAACGGGACGGCGATTCTCAAACTGTTCAACAAGTTTGAGAATACTCCTCTGGGCGGCCCGGAGAATGGCTTCCGCTATAACCACAACTCGCAGCTCAGCGTCAGCTATCCGCGCCGAGAAGAAAGTCTCCGATTGGATTACAACATCACTGAGAACACTCGGATGTTTGTCCGTTATACCACCGATTCAGATAAGCAGGTAATGCCTTATGGATTGGGCTGGACGGGCGGGGCCAATCAGATCCCGTTCGACAATCTGGTCTTCAAGCAAGGGCCGGCATGGAACAGCACGGTTAATTTGACCACTGCTCTATCGCCTACGTTGACTAATGAATTTGTCTTCGGATCGAGCCAGAACAACCTGACGCTTGATCCGACGGTCCCCGATGCAGCATCGTATAAGGGCATTGGGTTTACATTCCGGTTGCCATTCAACTATCCCGACAGCCAGTGGTTCAACATTACGTTTGGCGGCATCCCGAACCAAAACTTTGGCGGCACAACCGGATACAGCCAGTTCCCCTACAAGAATTCCAACACGACCTTTGATATTTACGACAACATCAGCAAGATCTGGGGATCGCACATAGTGAAGGCAGGCATCTATTATCAACGAAGCCGCAAGGATCAGGCGGCAGGCGATTCCGCTGCCATTGCCTTCAGTCACAACACCAATAATCCTAATAATGCGGGCCATCCTTACGCCAATGCATTACTGGGCAACTTCGATACTTATCGCCAGCCGAACATAGGAATTTTCCAGGGGCACTATCGCTCGACGAACCTGGAGTGGTACTTGCAGGACAACTGGAAAGTCACGCCGCGCTTGACGCTCGATTACGGGTTGAGAATGAACCTGATCTATCCTCAGTTTGACAAGCGCCAGCAAGATTTCTACTTCGTTCCCGAAAAATTCAATGCCAGCCAGGCTATCCGGCTTTACCAACGCACTTGTTTGCCCGGGACATTCCCCTGCGATGGCAGCAGTTCCAGCGCCCCGACCTCAGCTCAGCGCGCAGTCGATCCGGCCAATCCCTCGGCCTTGCTGCCGTCCTTCTTGATCGGGCGAATTGTTCCCGGCTCAGGCAATCCGTTCAACGGAATGACTGGCAGCAGGGACGGTTACTTCCCCGGCGGGATCAAGAGCCGAGGCATCCAGTGGGGCCCAGCGTTTGGTTTCGCCTATGATACCTTCGGCAATCAGAAGACGGTGCTGCGCGGCGGCTATCGCATCGGCTACGACCGCGTCTCAGGCAACGCACTGATCTTCCCGGCAGTGGGCATGCCGCCGCTCTTCATTAATCCGATCTTCAACTTTGGTAATCTTGATACGGTCGGTCAGTCTACCGGGCAGATCGCGCTGGGCACAGTAGGTGTAATCGGCGCCGATCCCAACGGCCACGTTGCCAATGTCCATAGCTTCAGCTTGCAGATCCAACAGCAGATCGGCTGGGATACGGTGCTGAGCGTCGGCTACGTTGGTTCACTGGGGCGGCACCTGCAAGAGGTCGTCAACCTCAACTACATTCCCTACGGCATGCTGTTTACCAAAGCGGCTCAGGATCCGTCGCGCTTCCCCAATGGCATAGTGCCGGATCGTGATGACACCATCGCTCAGGTGTATAAAGACAAAGGGCTGGCGTTTGACGGCTCGAAGGCGCTGCCTGCTGATTTCCTGCGCCGCTTCCCCGGCTATAGCACCGTCGGCATGCGCGTCTTTGGCGGTTCATCGAACTACCATTCGATGCAGGTGACATTGAATCGTAAGTTCACCAGATCATTCTCCTACGGTCTGGCTTACACCTGGTCGAAGGTGATGGGCACGGCCAACGGCGATGGCGATTTCATCAATCCTGAATGCTCGCGCTGCTACGACTATCGCCGCCTGGCATTCGACCGCACGCACCTTCTGGTTATCAACTATGACTGGAAGCTGCCGGGCTTGAAGGACGCCAACTGGTTGCTCAAAGGCGTCATCAATGGCTGGCAATTGACCGGCATCACCCAGTTCGTTTCCGGGCAGCCTGAAGATGTCGGCGTTGGCATCCCTGGCGTCAACCTGAGCCAGCGCGTTGGCGGCACGTGGACGGAGCCGGTCCGCGGGTTCGCTACCGGGCCCATCCAGACCAATCCGACTCGCGACAAATTTTTCAACTGGGAGAATATCCGGCTGCCGGACATCGGCACGAAGGGGCCCTTCCCGCGCAACTTCGTCGTCCGGCCCGGCATTAACGTGACCGATTTGTCGATCTTCAAGAACTTCCCGTTCGGCGGCGAAGGGGCGCGCAATATACAATTGCGCGTGGAGATGTTCAATGTCTTCAATCACCCGCAATTCAGCGATATGAATCGCGGTGTGAACTTCAACATCGCCTCCAACTTCTCTGACTATGTGCAGAAGCAGCAAGCTGCTGCAGCCCATGTTCAAAATGTTCGCGGCAGCACGCTCTCCGGCACTCCGCGTATAGGCAATGGCGTGGGCGAGGTCAATAGCTTGCACGGGTCGGTAGCCGCCAATCGCATCATTCAGCTTGCGGTGAAGATATTCTTCTAAACCCGGGCCGATCCAGCAACCGATCAAATTAAAGGGGCTGCAAGAGATTGTGGCCCCTTATTGTTTAAGAGGGGGTTCAACGCTATCCCGTTGAACCCATCATGCTTCCAGGATGATCGTAGTAGATGTAGAATACGCTTATGCTGAAGGCATTGCTTACATTCCTCCTGGCCGCTTCACTTGGATGGCAGCAATCATCCAATGTGTCGGCCAGATTCAACCGCGCTGTTGCGCTACAGCAAGAAGGCAGATTGGCAGAAGCAGCAGCCGAATATCGCGCGCTTTTAACAGTCAAGCCCGATTATGCAGAAGCTCAGGCCAATCTCGGCGTAGTACTGGCGCAGCTCGGCAATTATCAGGAGGCCATTGCAGCCTATAAAGAGGCGCTGCGACTGGCTCCGCGCCTGACACCCATTTTGCTCAATCTCGGCATCTGCTACTATCGAGCCGGTCAATTTGCCCAGGCTGTCGAAGCCTTTGAAAAGCTTCTCGCCATCAAACCGGATGCATTGCAAGCCAGGCAACTGCTAGGCATCTCGCTCGTCGAGCTGGGCCGCGATCTGGAAGCCATAACGCAACTTGAGCAGACTCTCAAAGAGGCCCCACAAGATGCGGCAGTGCTCTACAATCTGGGCCTGGCCTACCTGCGAGCAGGAACGCCGGGATTGCGCTCTACGCTTGAGCGCCTGGCATCCTTTTCTGCCGGCTTGCCTGCGCTTCATCTGCTGCAAGGCCAGGCTTTCCTCGCCAATCAAGAGTGGGAGAACGCGCTCGAAGAGTTGCAGCGGGCAGAGAAACTCAACCCGGAACTGCCGCGCTTGCACTACTGGCTCGGCTTAGCTCACTTCAATCTCCGCCACAATAAAGAGGCGATAGCTGCTTTTGAGAAAGAATTCGAGCGCAATCAGAAACACTTTTTGACTTTATATTATCTGGCTAATTTGCAGGAGGCCGAAGGAAATCTCAGCGCCGCGCGTCAATATATTGACGCCGCGCTCAGTATCGAACAGCAATCGGCTGAGGCTAATGCTCTATTGAGCAAAATCCTGGTCAAGCAAGGCAAAGAGGTCGAAGCGATTGCGCCGCTTGAGCGGGCGGTGGCAAAAGACCCCAACGATCCTACTAAACGCTATATGCTGGCACGCCTTTACCGCCAGCTCGGTCGCCAGGCGGATGCAGATCGAGAATTTGCCGAAGTACAACGGTTAAAGGCAGAACAACTCAAGCGGGATCGCGCCCGCGTGCCGAAACCATAGATATTGATCGGGAGGAATCTTATATGGAAAACTCGAAGAGAAAGATACAGGTCACCGACAAAGAGATTTCTCGACGCGCTTTTGTGAGCGGAGCCGCTTCCGCAGCAGCATTTACAATCGCGCCCCGCCGCGTGCTTGGGGGTCCTGGCTATGTTGCGCCGAGCGATAAGATCACTATCGCTTGTATCGGCGTCGGCTCTCAGGGCACACGGGTTATGATGGATTTCATAAAACACGCGGACGCGCAGATTGTCTCTGTCTGCGATGTCAATAAAGAGAGCAGCGACTATGTTGAATGGGGGGCAAATGAACTGCGCGACAAGGAGCGCGCGCTGCTCGGCAACAACGAATGGGGCCAGGATTGGAAGGGCCCTACGGCGGGGCGCGAGCCGGCGCGGCGACTGGTCGAAGCCTACTATGGCAAGGATACAACTTTAGGCGCATACAGAGGCTGTTCGTCCTATAATGACTATCGCGAGCTGCTGGAGAAAGAGAAAGACCTCGATGCGGTAATAGTCGGCACGCCTGACCATACGCATGCAGTGATCTCCATAGCAGCGATGAGGAAGCGCAAACATGTATTTTGCCAGAAGCCGTTGACCCATTCGATCTATGAGGCCCGCAAGGTTGCTGAAGTCGCCCGCGAGACCGGCGTCGCCACTCAAGTGGCGGTCGGCAACCAGGCTTCTGAAGCGACTCGATTGTTATGCGAATGGATCTGGGCAGGAGCGATTGGGCCAGTGCGCGAGGTGCACAACTGGTCAACTCGCCCCTTCTGGCCCCAGGGGCTAGAACGGCCTGACAAAGAGGAGCCCATCCCGCCAGGGTTTGATTGGGATCTATGGCTCGGCCCGGCCCCCTCTCGGCCCTTCAATCGCGTCTATCTGCCGTTTGTCTGGCGCGGCTGGTATGATTTCGGAACCGGCGCAATTGGAGACATGGGCTGCTACAGCTTCGACACAATCTTCCGCGTCCTGAAACTGGGGCCCCCTGAGAGCGTGGAGGCCAGCTCGACCAGGGTGTTCCGAGAGACTTTCCCCACCGCTTCTATAATCTATTTCAACTTCCCTGCCAGAGGAGAGATGCCGCCCGTCAGGCTGACCTGGTACGACGGCGGACTGAGGCCCCCTCGCCCGAAGGAGCTGGAAGAGGAACGAGAGATGGGCCGGGGAGGAGAAGGTTTGCTGTTTATCGGCGATGCGGGGACTATCATGTGCGGATTCAACGGAGCCAATCCCCGCTTGATACCTGAGTCGAAGATGCAAGAGTTCAAGCAGCCGCCCAAGACTCTCCCCAGATCCCCAGGCAATGACAGGGAGTGGCTTGATGCCTGTAAGGGAGGCGCGCCGGGAGGGGCCAATTTCCAATTTGAGGGCCCGATCACCGAGGCAGTTCTACTGGGCAATGTTGCCCTGCGCGCGAGGAAGAAGATCTATTGGGACGCGCCCAATATGAAGATCACCAATTCGGCTGAGGCGCAACAATACGTGCATTGCGAGTATCGCCAGGGATGGACGTTATAATGGAGGTAGTATGAATAAAACGCTGCTAGCATGCCTTTTCCTGTTGTTTCCGGTAGTAACCTTCGCTCAAGGTCGGGGTCAGGGCCCCGAAGTGCCTGTTGAAAAGTGGACGGGGAAGACAATCATGCTTATCGGCGCCCATGCCGATGATGATGCCCGCTCGCATGGAACTCTTGCAATGCTTCAAGCGCATAGGAATCAGATTTATATCGTAACCCTAACTACAGGGAACGTCGGGACACAGGATCCTAATCTATCTCGATTTCAGCTTGCCCAGATTCGCCGCCAGGAGGAGTTGGCTGCGCTAGCGGAACTGGGAATTCCAGGAGACCATTACATTAATCTTGGTTACGATGATGGGCTACTCGAATTTGAAGACCGCAAAGCTATTGTCGAGAAGCTGGTGCGCTTGATCCGGAAGTTACGACCAGATTGTCTGATGGCGTTTGATCCAGGCAAAGGCTATCAGCGATGGCTTAAAACCGATCATCGAACCGCTGCTTACCTGGCTGCGGATGCGGCCCGCGCTGCAATGTGGCGACTGCTTTTCGAAGGTCAGATTCTACAGGAGGGGCTGAAGGAATACATGATTCCCGAGTACTTGTTCTACGACAGTGTAGAACAAGATGAGAATACCTGGGTCGATATTAGCGAGTTTGTCGAGAAGAAGATAAATGCCTATGCAAAATACGTCAGCCAATTTGGGCCCGGCTGGCGAAACTACAAGCCAAATCCGTCAGAGGCTGAAGTGAATGAAATGAAGAAGCTGGCGCGGGAGCGCATCCGTATGAGGAATGGGAAGCCAGTCGAAGGATTTCGTTATTACAAAGGGCTACCGGATTCTATAGGACGCTAGGTCTCGCAGCGCACAGGAAAGCTTAGCAAATAGATCTCCGCCTCAATCCCGGGCAGGGATCTTCATTTTTTAGGTTTTACTTCATCGCTTTTCGCGCCTTTGCCTTCAGTGATTACCACCACTTGATTCACCGGTATTTTCGTCAGCTTCTCAACTGCTCCGCTGGGCCATTGAATAGCGATCTCGCTTACCTCTTTGGCGCTGCCCAGGCCGAAATGCAATCGCCAATCGGAATGTGAAAGGTAGCTATCGCCGCTGCGAACTTCATCGATCTGAGTTAAGCCCTCAGCCATGAGTCTTACTCGCGCGCCTACAGCATTGCGATTGGATTTCCCGCCGATGAGTTTCAGGCTGATCCAGTTCCCTGCTTTAGAGCCGCCATCATTCCGCAATAGCATCGGGGGGCCATCGAGGTCATTGATGATTATATCGATGTCTCCATCTTCATCGAAATCTCCGAAGGCAGCACCGCGCGAGACGCGCCGCTCCATAAGAGCCGCGCCCGATTGCGCTGTCACTTCGGCAAATGTGCCGTTGCGGAGGTTGCGATAGAGCAATTTGCGCTGGCGATACATTGCGCCTGGAAATGCTCCTTCGATCTGCGAATAGACATGGCCGTTGGCGACAAAGAGATCGAGCCAGCCGTCATTATCGTAGTCGAACAGCTTGGTGCCCCATCCGACATAAGGCATGCTGGCATCAGCCGTTCTGGTCGCGCGCGATACATCGGTGAATGTGCCATCACTGTTCTTTCGATAGATGGTGTTGTACTCATCGGCGAAGTTGGTGACTATGAGATCCAGACGGCCATCGCGATCGTAGTCGCCAATCGAAATGCCCATGCAAGCCTGTTCCGCGCCGTTCTCATCCAGAGCGAGTCCGATGGCCAGACCCATCTCGGTGAATGTGCCATCGCGATTGTTGCGATAAGCGAAGTTCGGCGTTGCATCATTGGCCACGAAGATATCCGGCCAGCCATCGTCATCAAAATCGGTCCACACGACGCCGAGGCCATAGTAGCCGTTAGGATCATCTATCTTCGCCTTTTTAGAGACATCGGTAAATGTCCCATCGCCATTGTTATGGTAGAGCGCATCGCCTGCGCCGGGCAATCCGCGCGGCCCGCATTGGACCGGCAGGCCGCGATACTGGCAGTGGGGCCCCTTGCCGAACTGCGGCAGATCATTCAACTTGAAGTCAACGTAATTGGCGACGAAGAGGTCCAGGTAGCCATCGCGATCATAATCGCCCCACGCCGCGCCGGTGGAAAAACGATCATCGCCCACTCCCGCTTTAGCTGTAACATCCTCGAATGTGCCGTTGCCGCGATTGCGATAGAGTTTGTTCGGCCCCAGGCAAGTGACGTAGAGATCATCGAAGCCGTCATTGTCATAATCGGCCACTGCCACGCCCATGGCCCAGCCTGGATCGGCCACCCCCGCTTTTTCTGCCACATCCTCGAATGCGCCGTTACCACGATTGCGGTAGAGCGCAGCGGGCGGGCGCGGTCTTTTGGCGAGCGCGCCTTCGACCGTATAGGAATTGACCAGATAGATGTCGAGCAATCTATCGTTGTCGAAATCGAAGAGCGCTACTCCACCATTCATGCTCTCGACTATGTATTTTTTATCAGGCGATGAGGCGCTGTTGAAGTTGATGCCAGCCGATCTGGTTATGTCGGTAAAAGTCACAGCAGTTGCGCCAGAGATGGCTTGCGCGCAGCTCTTCGGCAGGCGAAAGGGCCCCGCAAGCAATGTTGCTGTCAGGATGCTGCATAGAATAACTCTTCTGCTGCGCCAACTCATCAGAGCTTTATAGCCTTCCGAAACTCTTCCACCGGAACCTTATATTGAATGAGATCGTCTTCAAACCCGGCCTGCAAGAAGGCCCTGCGCCTGAGATAGCAGGAATCGCACATTCCGCAGGCGATATCTTCATCGCAGTAGCAGGACCAGGACAGATGAAGTGGGGCCCTGAGCTCAACGCCTTTGCGGACAATCTCGCTCTTGTGCAGGTGAATTATAGGGGTGACGATCTCAATCTCGGTTTCAGGCTTTGTGCCTACTTCTATCAGCCGGTTGTACGCTTCGTAGTAAACCGGGCGGCAGTCGGGGTAGCCAGAGCTATCTTCGGCCACAGCGCCAATGTAGATATAACGGGCGCCTATAACTTCCGCCCACGAGACTGCGATAGCTATAAAGTGAGTATTGCGGAAGGGTACATAAGAAGTAGGGATCTCGGCGCTATCTAAATTCGCGCGGCTCACTTCGATGCGATCATCTGTGAGCGACGAGCCGCCTATCCGTCGCAGGTAATCCAGGCTGGCGATAAAACGGCGCGCAACGCCATAATAATTAGCAATCTCGTTGAATGCGCGCAGCTCGCGCCTCGCTGTGCGCTGGCCGTAACTGACATGTAAAAGCGCCAGCTCGTGTTGTTCGGCAGCAATAGCTACAGTCACGCAACTATCCATGCCGCCGCTTGCTAGAACTACTGCAAGTTTTTTTCCCATAAGGTTACCGGTATCAAATGCGCGGTTGGCTCAGTATCACGCTCATAAGTGATAGGATAAGACACCATCGACTTTAGTCGCATAGAGTCTCAATTTCAGCCTAACAATAGTCGCATGGAGTCTCAATCTCAGCCTAAAATTAAGATACCATCGACTTGCGGTCGCATGGAGTCTCAACTTCAGCCTAACAAACTACCTCCTATTAAGATACCATCGACTTGCGGTTGCATGGAGCCTCAACTTCAGCCTAACAAACTACCTCCTATTAAGATACCATCGACTTGCGGTTGCATGGAGCCTCAACTTCGACCTATAGGTTGAAACACGACTAACGCCCCCTGCGCGGCAATGTTTCTGGCAGCGTTGCATGGAGCCTCAACTTCGACCTATAGGTTGAAACTGAAACTTCACTCGGATAAATCCGGTGGTATCCGAAGGGATAGCCGGTGTTAGGTCGAAGTTGAAGTACCACACGACTGAAGTCGGTGGTATCCAGTCGGTCGGTCCCTCTCAGTTCCGTCCGCTTGTGGAAATAGCGGACGAAAGAACCGAGCAGCGTGATGTTCCGTCCGCTTGTGGAAATAGCTGTAGCGAGAAAGAGGCTGGTGCTCCGGTGAGCCACCGTTCCGTCCGCTTGTGGGAATAGCACAAGTTGTTACTCCCCAGCCGTCAACTCGTAAGTCGCTGATGAATGATCAGTGTCCCAAACTCGAACTTTACAGATCCTCGCTTGCGACGAATCGACCAGACGCGCAATTTCCTTCAGAATATAAGCAGCGATATTCTCCACAGTTGTATTCCGCTTATCAGCGAATGGCGCAATCTCGTTCAGTATCTGATGATCAAGTTCACTGAGCACTCGGTTCATCGCTGCCTTCAAGTCTTTAAAGTCTATCAATATTCCTATCTCATCCAACCTCTCGCCGCGAGCGAAGACCTGAACTACATAGTTATGTCCATGCAGACCTTCGCGCTCTCCCGATTTGAGCCGCATTGCATGGGCAGATGAGAAATTTCCTTCTACCATTACCTCGAACATTCTTCTTCACCTTCAAGATTCGCTGGCGCACCAGAAAAGATCCGTGCCAGATCTTCAATACGAGTAGTGACCGGGCATGGCGGCAGGCTCTCCAGAAAGACGCGCCCGTAAGATTTCGTGCGCAGCCTCGGATCGAGCACTGCAAGCACACCCCTGTCGGTTGTGCTTCTGATCAACCGCCCCAGTCCCTGCTTTAAAGTTATCACCGCTTCAGGCAGTGAGTATTCATAGAACGAATTGCCGCCCTGGCCGTCAATGTACTTGTGCCGCGCAGCTACTACCGGATCGGTCGGCACAGCAAAAGGCAGCTTATCAATGATCACGCAAGAGAGCGCTTCTCCTTGAACATCCACGCCGTGCCAGAAACTTGCCGTCGCAAACAGCACTGCATTAGGAGTATTGCGGAATTTCTCCAGCAATCCCGCTTTCGAGCCCTGGCCTTGAATGAACACGGGAAAATCAACAATCGACCTGACCCGCTCATAAACCATCTGCATCTGGCTATTGCTGGTAAAGAGCACAAACGCGCGGCCACGCGAGACCTCAAGCAACTTCACTATCTCTGTTACTGCTGCATCGGTGAATTCGCGGTTGCGCGGGTCGGGCATGCGAGGAGGCAGGTAGAGAACTGCCTGGTTGGCGTAATCGAAATGCGATCCGACGGTGAGTTCCTGCGCTTCATTTATTCCCAACCGACTGCGAATAAAATCGAAGCTGCCGCCGCTGGTGAGCGTGGCCGAAGTCAAAATAGCAGTTCTGACTTTATCGAATAGTCGATCGGCCAGTATCGCCGACACATCGATTGGCGTAGCCTGCAAGAATATTCCTCGCCCGCGACGCTCGTACCAGTAGACATACTTCGGATCATCCCCTGCTATTATAAACTCCAGGTCGAACTTTATTGCTTCAGCTCGTCGCAACAGATTATCCAGCTCAGGCGGGGGGTCCTTGATGTTTGCCAGAGTGGAGATCAACCGATCAAGCGCGTTGTCAAGCGCCAGATAGTTCTCTCCCAGAGCAGTTGGCTGCGATTTCCCATTGGTCAGTGTGCGAACAAAATCGCTCCGATTGATTGCGTAGCGTCCATCGCTGCTCGACTCGCCGCCGCGAAAGCTGAGCCAGAAGCGATCTGCGCGCTGGATGAGTCTGGCGCAGACTTTGATGAGTTCCGCTGCCACATCGGCGTCGGGGATGAGCATCATCTGCACATCGCGCACTAGATCTACCAGACGATAATTGCTCACATTGGCGCCGAAGTAACCGGCAGCGATGTTCTCTATTTCGTGAGCTTCATCAAATATGACCGTCGTGTAGTCAGGCAATACTGCTCCGTAGTCATTGCCGCGCAGCCCCAGATCGGCGAAGAACAGATGATGATTGACTATTACAATATCGGAATCGAGCGCGCGCTGGCGCATCTTTGTGATGAAGCAAGGATCGAAGTCAGGGCACTTCTGGCCGAGACAGATCTCGCTTCTGGCGTCAATTGCATGCCAGAAACTTAAGTCTTCGGGCAGATCGGTCAGCTCGGCGCGGTCGCCAACCTGAGTCTCATAAGCCCAGCGCCTTATCTGATCGAAATAATCTATCTCCTCAAGGCCCCCAAGCACAGGAGAATTCTCTGCGCGCTTGAGTCGATTGAGGCAGACATAATTAGATCGGCCTTTCATGTAGGTGGCGCGAAAGTGATGAGGCAGTATCTGCTGAAGAAATGGTATGTCTTTGAAGAAGAGCTGTTCCTGGAGATTCTTCGTCCCCGTCGAGACGATGATTCGGCGATTGGCAGCGATAGCGGGGACAAGGTAGGCAAGTGTTTTGCCTGTGCCGGTGCCGGCCTCGACCAGTAGGTGGCCCCCTTTGCTCAAGACTTCTGCCACTGCCTCAGCCATCTTAACCTGGCCAGGGCGATATTCATAGTTAGGGTGATATTTGGCGATAAGACCACCGGGGCCGAATATGTTCTCCATAATTTCCAGATGACAGTTTCGTCTTTCTTTGCAATACTACAGAATTCAGTTTAACCGGACAAGGAGTTTTCAGCCTTCAACTCAGTTGCAGAAATGCCGGAGGCAATAACTATCACCAGCGCAAATCCAGCAAACAGAGTCACCGGATGAGGCAGCAAATTTCCCACCCGCTCAATGAAATCTAAGGATCTATTCAAGAAAGACTTTTTCTCTGCCACTAGCATTCTCCTGGAGATTTTTTGCATTAAATCATGACGAAACCCGATTATCGAGCAAATTGAAGAACTCACAGACTTGCGTAGATTCCAAAGCTCTATGACTTTCCGAGCCCACTGCCCCTTCTTGCAGCGACTACGCCGCCAGGCTACTCACGCTTTCTTATGAAGGGGATCCCGAAATTCATTCCGGAGAGGATGCCACGCAATTAGCTTTCAATAGCGTAAATACACATCCATGTGGTGCACGTCTGACCCAACTAACCTGAGCGCCGATTATATCTGCGCGAGATCTTATGTTCGCCAATCCATAGCCGGTCTTATTCGAGCCGATCTCACTATCAAAGCCTTTGCCATCATCTTCTAGCTCGATAATCGAGTCCGCTTTATTGCGGCGTTTGATTGACAGCCTGACATGAGCGGCCTCTGCGTGGCGGCTGGCGTTGCTAATGGCCTCTTGCAGTATGCGATAGATCTGAATCTGTTCTGTAGGGGTCAAAGACAAACTCTCTTCAATACCCGCTTCAGCGATGAATTCATAATCAAACTTTCTCTCCTGCGGCAAATGCGAGACGCAATCCGAGAGCGCCCATTCAAGGGCCGGCAGCAAACCTACATTGGCGAGCACAGATGGACTGAGGTCTTCGCAGATGTGACGAATCTCGTTCGATATCATCTCTACATCATTGCGAAGCTGCGATGGGCTCGTTGGCGAGGGGCCAGCCGGAGGAATCTGATCAATTGCGACCAGAAGGTGGCGCAGATCGGCCAGAGTTTGATCGTGCAGATCGCGCGAGATCCGCTTGCGCTCAGCCTCTGTCTCCTGCGCCAGGCGAATTCTCGTCTCGGCAAGCTCTCTGTTTGTGATTGCAAGTGAGGAAGATATTTGACGAGGCCGGCATTCATCGTCGCGCACCAGATCGCGCTTGTTTTCGTCGCGTCTTCTGTGATGAGCAGACTGCGAATGTCCATCCCTTGAAGATCATCTTTCACTGAATGACCGTCGAAAGACAGCAATCCTTTCGATGTGCCAAACCAGATCTGTCCCTCTTGCGATTCCGCTATTGCCCACACGCCGCTTCGCAAAAGCTCCTATGAATTAACCTCGAATGAAGCCACTTCGCCTTTATCGAGATAGAAGATCCCGGCGCTGGCCGTGCCGATCCACAGGCGGCCATCACGGGATAAGAAGAGGCTCAGTATCTGCCGGTTGTAGCTGTCCGAATCTGATGCTGGGGGCCAGACCAGGCACCTTGCGTCGCCGTTAACTGCTTCCAATCCATGACCGAAACTTGCGACATAAAGATTCGTCTTTGTGGCGCAGATGGCGCGAATGCTGTCGGGTAGATTGCCAGTCTCTTCTTCGCGGCTCAGTTGCTGAAAGCTGCTCTGGTCATCTGCTTTGTAGTAGAGCCCATTGGCTGTGCCTACCCAGATCCGCCCTTGAGAATCTTCGCCGATTGAATGCACCACTCTATTATTGAAATCCTCTATGGCCACCCAGCTTTGCCGCGCTCCACTTGCTTTGCGAACAAACAGCCCGCGATTTGTCCCGCAGAATAGATATCCTTTTGAAGAGCGAAAGAGAGAACGAACAAAGTTGCTTGCGCTGCTCTGGCCGAGAGTTTCAGCGCGAAAATTACCAGGATCGAAACGACAGACTCCGCGATCGGTGCCGAACCATACGACTCCTTCTCTATCGCTGAAGACGGTGTAGACTCTGTTTGAGCGAAGGCCCCCTGCTGTATTCTCGAATGTGAAATGCTCCAGTAGCATCTCGCCTTTGAGCAGGAAGACACCATTGCTTTCTGTGCCAGCCCATAATTCACCATCAGCGCCGCCGCCGAGCGCAGTGACTGTGCCTGTTCTGAGCGCAAGCTTTGAGAGCGCGTATCCGCGCCGCCACAAAAACAGTCCTCTGTCGCTGCGCGTCGCCTGCGCGCCTATCCATATCTGCCGCGAGTCATCTTTAAAGATGGCTTCAACATAGAATGGTCGGGGTCTCAAGGCAGGCTCGCTTACACTCTCGCCATCGATTGAGGGTACCCCTCTTCTAAGCGATGCAAGCAGAAGCTCATCGTTGCGGCCTTCTGCCGCGCCAGTCAGCGGCAGTGGGCTCCTCTCTCCGTTGCGCGCACTTTGAGAATAGAGCAGAGGATTATCCGGTGGTTTTAAGGTCTTAATCTCGGCCACCTCGCCGCTTGCGTTCAAAGTAATTCGATACACTTCTCCTTGTTGAGAGACTGCTACAATCTGGCCGCTGCTGAGCGCGATTATTGAGTTGATCGTCTTCCCTTGCGTCTCTGGCAACGTCTCGAAGGATTCTCCGTTCAAGCGCGCGCAGCCTTGATCGGCGCCAATCCACAATCTCTTCCCGGCATCAAGGCATATTGCGCGAATGCGATTTGATGGCAGCTTGTTTTGCCCATCCTGAGCGGAGAATATCTGCATTCTGCGGCCATCATATTTTGCCAATCCGTTATCTGTGCCGAACCATAATATTCCATCCATATCCTGCGCGATTGCTCGAACATTGTTCGATGGCAGCCCGTGAAATGTCGTGAGTGCCCCCATTGATGGAGATTAAGAGCAGGGCTTGCTGGAGCGGGCGATTCATCGTCCTGGCCGAACGCCAGAAAAGGCGGAAGGCAAAGGACAAAAGGCAAAAGGTAGAAGCAGAAAAAGAATCTCTTCCTCTTTCTGCCTGAGGTTACCAAGGATGAAACATCCTGACAGATGAGAGTCCTGCTTGAGCAAGTTCTTTTCACCGCCGAGACGCAGAGAACGTAGAGGATGCGCAGAGAAAACCTCTGCAATCCGGCTGCGCGCTCTGTGCCTCTGCGATGAGAGAGGTTTCCTCTATTAGCAGTTTGCCAGTCAAATCCAATGCCTATGTTTTTACTGCCTGACATCAGTTACTCATTTCTGTTCGTTCTGAAACCTCTTGTGGTCCTTTTCCAGCCAGACTTCCAATTCGCGGCTCGCTTTTTCAAGCTCGTCATTGTTGATCAGCCCGCGCTTGAGCGCCAGGAAGAATGCGTGAGTTCTGGGATTGAAAGCCATCTTGTCATAAGCTTCATTGGGTGTCCCCTCAGAGCTTGCCGCTGATAGTTTTTCGTAGAGAGCTGCCAGGCGGCTTTCGACTTCGCGCAAAGTCAGATGGCATTTTCGAGCAATCGCCCAGTTGCTGAGGCCCAGCGCGAGATAGTAAAGCGCCTCGGATTCAAACTCGGTCAACAGCGGGCGCTTGAATGAATCTTTGAAATTGGGATCGATCATATCCGCGCCATCTTCGAGGACGGCGGCGACGAACCTCAAGAATCTCTTCTCAGGATTGTTCTTGTGGATGAAGCTATAGGTCGGAGGGGGATCGACGCTCTTGACTATCTTGCGTATCTCGTTGATGTAGATTTCATGGGGGAACTGAGTCCAGAAGATGATTCGAGCTTCGGGGAAGCCTTTCCAGATCTGGCGCGCCGCTTTTACTCCTGGAAGCTCGGGCATCTGAATATCGAGAATGCACAGCTCGGGCTTGTGTTTGAGCGCTATATCTATGGCTGCCTGTCCATCTTCGGCTTCGAGAATTGATCTGTGTGAGCTGAATTCATTTTATGAAATACTAGTTCAGCGCAGCAGCGGCCTTGAGCATTATCAGCGCGATGAGGACTTTGCTCTTCGTTTGCGTAGCTCGATGGATGGCAACGAAGTCGAGCAGGCGCTCGATCACGAAAAGAATTTTCGGATCGAGGAGCCAGATAGTGAGAGGCTTGTATGGCAGAAGGAGTGTCTCGATTACTTGATGGAACGACGAAAGACTCAGGCTGCGCTCAAGATGATCTCTTCGATTGAATCGGACCTCAAAGCCCGCTTCCCGCGCCCGGCATGGCTGCGGCTGGCCAAGCTCCGGCTGGAACTCCGCGCCGGACGCGCCTCTCAAGCCATTAACGGCTTGAAAAATTTTGTTGGCATCGAGACCGGGCCGCGACTGGTAGAGATCAAGCCGCCCAACACCGAGCGATTGAATCAAGCGGCAATGATGCTCAGAAGCGAAGGCCGAAAAGCAGAAGCCAATCAGTTGTTGAAGGCTGCTTATGAGCGGATGATCGCGCTTGAGCAATATCAACAATCGTATTTTGTTGGCCTGGCGCAATTCGCTTTTGAAGACGGGGAGCAGGCCAGGGGCCTCAAACTCTTGCAGTTGATGGTCGATCTCGGCAATGCAGAGACTCGATCGACGGCTGCGGCTGAGCCTGCGCAACTGCCCTGGGCGAAGGCTCGCGCTGTCGATGATCCAGGGATAAAGAGGCCCAATGCTCAGAATATGATCCAATACGCAGATGCTCTAATACTTGCTTCAGAGACCGCCGCCGCATTCCATCAGCTTGATGCGGCTGTAGAGTACCGCAAGCGATCGCTGAGCCTGAACATAGAGGATGAGATAAGCTGCATCGAGCTTGCGCGATTGTTGGCAGAAAACAAAAAGCGAGATGAGGCTATCAGCGTGATAATAGGGGATCGGACAGCAACAAGGCGCACGCGATGGATGGCCGTATGGCTTGCTCCGGAGATCATCAAGCAGAGAAATGATCTGTGGGCGTCCCGTACGGTCGCCGCTTTGGTTTCGCTTTGGTGGTGATTTGGTGGCGATGGAAAACGACGAGCGTGTCGTCGCACTCCAAAGCACAAACCAGGCTCAGTATGACCGCTATGGCAATCGTGGGATATTGCTATCGAGTGGCCTGGATCAACGGTCCTCTGCCAAAATCGTGGGCGGGTAGGGGATGGAAAGTTGCGCCGTCGATCCTCAAGATTGCCGGAGGGTATATCCACTTTGACTCCGGGGGGCCAAGGGATGGCAGTAAGGGTTATGCTATTATTGATAGTGAAGGGACTATAACGATAGAGATGCGAGTAGCCGGAGGGCGCGGGCTTATGCGATTCATTTTGAGCTGGGGACCGGATGTAGAAGTACTTGAGCCAGCGGAGCTTCTCCGGGAAATAGCTGCGGCATACCGCAGCGCGCTGGCGCAGTACGGTGAGGGCCATTGAAGAATCGGCATTACCCGGTAACGCCCTGAAAGTGATCGCTGTCACCCCAATAGCTCGGTCGAAGGTAGCTGAGAACCCGAGCTGCCTTTCTGTAGAGGAACCCACGCATCAGATTCTCATCCTGAGCCACTTGACGGCGGATACGTAGAACTAGCCCATGACACATGGAGGAACCTACGCATCAAATTCTCGTCCTGAGCAGGTCGAAGGTAGTTGAGAACCCGAGCTGCCTTTCTGTGGATCTTTCCTGAGTCAATCTATGGCAGAACGCGAGTGAAAAATTTTTTCAAATTTTTGTGATATAACCCCGTTCTTGTCCACACTATATTCTAAGATGGCGAAAAGGGTCAGGAGGAAACAACGATGGTTGATATGACGTCAAGCTATGGCCAGTTTTTTCGAGAGGCGTTTGGCCTCGAGCCTTTTCATTATCAGTGTCGTCTGGCGCTAGAGGAGCCACTGCCCTCGTTGGTGAATGTGCCGACGGGAGCAGGAAAGACGGCTGCCGTTTTAGGGGCGTGGCTCTGGCGCAGGCTTAAGAATCCGGCGAGCGTAGGCCGGCGCCTTTTCTACGGCGCTTGGATGCATACATTGTATGCTATAGACCTTAAAAAAAGATTGCAGCAGGCTCGGGCGGTTTTGAGGGCAAGAACTTCGGGCGTCGGGCGCCCTCAAAACCGCCTGAAGTTTTTGCGCCCCTCAAACAAGTTTATTTTTAGAATTGTTTTGAGGGCGCCGCAGCACCTGAACCGAAGAAGGATTTTTCTTAAGACCTATAGAAGCACCCCAAGGCGCTATTGGAAGAAATCAGGGTGCAACAAATAGCAATAGCGCGCGGCCTCTCAATAAGGCCAAAACCCGACTAAAAAAGGTTAGGGGTATGTGTTTAGCGTCGGTAGAAGCAGCGGCGTAGCCGCTAAAGGATATAAGTAACAGGCCCCGGAGAGTCGGAGACTCTCCGCACATCCGTAGCGGCCACAGCCGCACTTCTTACAACCACGCTAAATACGTACGGTTAAGGCAATGAAAACTGAATCAGGAGGAAAGACAAGTGGCTAGTGAACTAAAACAGTCCGAACTTACTTTGGGGATTTTGCAAAATGCCGTCAAAGGTTCCGCCGCAGCTTTTCGCTGTCGCCGCAGGCTTCAACCAGCGGGCGGCCAAGGGGATAAGGTTTTCCCTCCAACGTTCGCGGGAGCCGTTTATGCAATTGAGCAACGGCGTGTGGCGGGGCGCGACCAACCAGTTACCTGTGTACTTCTCGATAGCGTGCAGAGCCAGGCCAACCGCATGGAACTCGCGCTCCAAGATGCTGTTGATGCTGGCAAGATCAAAATCCCTCTGCTAGTGGTGGACTTCACAGAGCATTCACCGACGGGGGATGTCGAAGCCGACGAAAAGGCAGGGCGACTTCTAGACGCAATCGGAAAGATAACGAGCCTACAAGTGCCGCACCGCTTGGCCGACGCCATTCTGCGCGACAGCCGGATCGACGGCAAGGATTTTCGCATGTCGGACATAGGCAAGGCGCTCAACACGGTCAGCCCAGCTAATGCAACTGCTGTCTTTGGGCTTTGTCCCACGGCTTTAGTGTTCGGCATGTGGGACTCGACTGGCCCAAAGGGCGGGCTTGGACCGAAGTTCGAGCGAGCGATCGTTTCCGAGGTTGTCGGGATTGGGGCAGAGATCGGAGACCTTTTGCGCGGCGTTCGTAGGGACCCGCTCGAGGCCAGTAACAAAGTTCCGATTCAGAAGACATCGCCGCTCAATTGGAAAGTAGCTGAAGACCCCAAAGCGAAGGGAGTGGTCAGACCCTCAGAGGTCAACCACAGCAGCGTCCCATTTCCAAAACGACGAGACAGGAAGACAGAGGAGAATAACTACAGTGGTGTGACCATTGAGTATGCTGAACAGGTCACGACGCTCTCACTTGTGTGCCTCCGACGTCTTAGGTTTCCGATAAATGGGACTCCCGATGCGAAAACCAACGCATCCGCGCGCACCGTGCTTGCTGCGCTTGGCCTGTGCGCCGCTACTTTGGCTTTTGAATCTGGAATCGGACTGCGTTCGCGCTGTCTTCTTTGGCCCGACGCCGAAATGGAGTGGGAGTTACTCGATCGCCCGGGCAGGGAAGCGAAGAGGTTCTCGCTGACTGGTGACCAAGCTATCAAACTCCTTGCGGAAGCCATTGATAGCGCAAAGGCTGAAAAGCTCCCTTGGCGAGAGGAGCCAGTCACACTCAAGCCTTCACCTGAATTGCTAAAGTTGGTGCGCCTCAGTCAAATCCAAGCAGTCAAGGAAGGTGCTGATGGAGGTGAATAACATGCTTGCACTTGGTATTCGCTACCTAAACGGTTTTGTTGCCGCCGCCGAGCCTGACAATCGAGATCATGTCGAGTGGCCACCGCATCCTGGACGTGTATTCATGGCACTTGCGGCTGCCCACTTCCAGACTGGTGAAACACCTGAAGAACGCGAGGCTTTGCTCTGGCTGGAGGGCCTCACCGAGCAGCCGTTGATCAGAGCCTCGGACGCAATACAACGAGCAATAGTCACTCACTACGTTCCGGTAAACGACAAAGCTGGTCCATCTAAGGCGCTTCTTCAGTCAGCTCCATTAACACGGGACCGCCAGCCACGCACATTCGCGCGTGCGTGGCTTGAGTGCGAGGTTGTCTTTCTGATTTGGCGCGATGCAAAACCGAACGCTTCGGTGCGTACAGCTCTCGAAACGCTATGCGGTAAAGTTACGCGCATAGGGCACTCTTCATCACTTGTTCAGATGTGGCTGGCGAAGCCAGAGGAGGTAGGGGAACCTAACTGGGTTCCCGATGACGACCGGTCGGTAGTACAACTACGCGTACCGACTCCGGGAACGCTCGACTATCTGAAGGACTGCTACAATGCCGATGCCGTCGAGACCTTCACCAAACTCAAGGTCGCTGCCGACGATTTCGACAAGAAGGCCCAGCGTGCGGCCAAGAAACGACTCAAGGAAGAGTTCTCGGACGAACCACCACCACAGTTTCGCCCTGAGCTTACACTTTCGCAGGGATACGCTCCGACAGCAGCGGCAGAAAGACCTAGCGCGGTTCCCGGAACCGTCTTCTCTCCTCACCCGCTAGTCTTCAGGCTTGAACCGCTGGACGCGCCCTATCGCTATCTCGACTTGGCGTCTGTACTTGTACTGACTAAGCGGTGGCGCGAAGCGCTTGTCAGCCAATCCAACGACCTGTCGAGTGCTGCTCGCTCAATACTAAGCGGACACGATCCGAGTGGGGCACCGCTTGAAGGTCCGCATCTCGCTTTTCTTCCTTTTGCCTTCGTCGGTCAGCACGAACACGCCGATGGGCACCTCCTTGGGATTGCTCTCGCGCTACCGACTGAACTATCGCGTGAAGATCGGCGCGAAGTTCTAATTGCAATGGGTCGCGTCCGATGGTTGGTGCTGGGCCGCATGGGAACATGGGAGATTGAACCAGAAGCATCATCGCGGCCAGCGCTGAATCTCCGGCCTGAAGTTTGGACAGGTCATCCGTCTGGCGAGATCTATTGGTCAAGCGTCACTCCGGTAGTCTATGATCGCCATCCCAAGACAAAGGACAGGGCTGCCTATCAGTCAGAAGTGACCGATATGATCCGCCAAGGTTGCATCCGCATTGGCCTGCCTGCTCCGCGCGAGGTGATCATCACGCCAGTTTCGGCACATCTCGGCGTTCCACCATCGCATTCGTTTCCCCGCTTACAACGCAAGGACGGTAGCGAGCGCCGTCACACTCACGCAATTCTTGTCTTTGATCAACCCATACGGGGACCGATTGTGATCGGAGCTGGTCGATACCGTGGATATGGCTTTTTTAGGCCGATTACAGAATTCGTTTAATTTGACCAAGACGATGAATATGATGCCCAACTTCCCAACTTTCTTCGAGGCGCTGTGGAACCACGAACCATTTCCCTGGCAGACAATGTTAGTCGAGCGCATCGCGCACGGCGAGTGGCCGAGTGCGCTTGACCTACCTACAGCATCAGGCAAGACTGCCTGCATCGATGCAGCCGTCTACGCGCTGGCATTGCAAGCCGAAATCCCGGTACCTGAACGAACCGCGCCGCGTAGGATATGGTTTGTCGTCGATCGCAGAATCGTTGTTGATGAAGCCTATGACCGCGCGGCAACAATGGCAGACAAACTCGCAAGGGCGACGGCCGGTCCGCTCAAACATGTGGCAGATCGCCTTCGACTAGTGGGTGGAACAACGCGGCCACTGGCCGTTGGCCGCTTGCGCGGCGGCATCCTTCGCTATGACGGCTGGAGCCGCTTACCATCACAACCAGCAGTCATCACGTCTACGGTCGATCAACTCGGCTCGCGTATGCTGTTTCGCGGCTATGGCCGGAGCCATCTCGCCGCCCCTATCTTTGCGGGTCTTGCAGTGCATGATAGTCTCATCCTTCTTGATGAAGCGCACTGCTCGGTTCCGTTTCTTCAAACCATGCGCAGCATCCAAGCCTATAGAGGCGAATCGTGGGCCGAGACACCTTTGAAGACGCCATTCGCTTTCGCTGTTCTGTCAGCTACACCTCCGCCAGAAATTCCACAGGAATTGATCTTTCCGGACGTAGAAAGGGAAGCGGCTCTCGACCACCCAGAACTTCGAAAACGACTCAAGGCGTCGAAGCCTACTGAATTGGTTGTTGTAAAGGCAAGCCGAGACGACAACGAGGATCCCCTCGTTCTTAGAGCGGCAAACCAAGCCATGAGCTACGTTATGGAGAGCGGGAAGCGCCGTGTAGCGGTTATCGTTAATAGAGTCCGTACCGCTGAAGAAGTGGCTAGTACTTTGCGCGCGCAAGTTGAAGGGCAAGCTGATGTCGTGCTTTTGACGGGGCGCATCCGTCCGTTCGAGCGCGATAGGCTGGTCGATAAATGGAAGCCGTTTCTAAAAGCCTCCTCTCCCAGCGAACCCGAAAAGCCTATTCTGTTCGTCTCCACACAATGTATAGAAGTAGGGGCAGATTTCAGTTTTGATGCCTTGGTGACGGAGTGTGCAAGCCTGGACGCTCTGCGGCAACGTTTTGGCCGCTTAAACAGAATGGGTGTTTCTAGCCCCGCGCCGGCCGTGATACTCATCCGCGAGCCTGATGCTAAGGACAGTGAAAGCGATCCTGTTTACGGCGCATCACTGTCGAAGACTTGGGCTTTGCTCACCGAGAAGGCGACTTTGAGCACAGAGGACAGTAAGGACCGACGAGTTATCGATCTTGGCTTTGAAGCGCTGGATAAGTCTCTTAGCGAACTCGAAGACGTGACTGATTATCTTGCGCCGAGGCCTGACGCGCCTATTCTCTTGCCCGCGCATCTTGATCTTCTTTGCCAAACCGCGCCGACACCACACCCCGAACCTGACATTCAACTCTACCTTCACGGAAAGGGTCGAGGAGCCTCTGAGGTGCACATCGTCTGGCGCGCCGATCTGACCGAATCACCGGAACCCTGGGTAGAGACGGTCGCATTATGCTCACCAACCAGCGCCGAGATGCTCACGGTTCCGTTCCACCGCTTCCTTAAGTGGCTTGCGAAATCTGACCTGGCTGACGACTACTCCGACGTCGAAGGAAACATATCAAACGACGTGGAATCGACCGTCTCCGTTCGTCCATTCCTGATTTGGCGGGGGCGTGACCGCTCAGAAATTTCACGTAACACCGCAGACATTCGCCCCAATGATGTCATTCTCTTGCCTGCGGGCTACGATATAACAGGACTGGGACAGGCAGCTAAGGAGCAAGCTTTCGGAGAGCATGAGCTTGACCTGTGGGAACTCGCGCGAATTGCGGCAGGGCACCCGCCCGCGCTACGAATTCAGCGTGCAGTGCTTGGGCCTTGGTTAGCGTATCCGCCGTTGCGAGACTTGGTGACACTCGCCGAAGATCCTGCTTGGAAGCGTGAGATGCTCCAGCAAGGGATCGATGCCGTACTCAACTATGAACCGCTTGCTGATAACCTATCTGCGAAGCCCCCTTCGTGGTTGCTTGACCTACTCCGTGAAGCTCGAAATGGTCGCTTCCTGGATCACCCGGTCAGTGGGGTCATCGCAATCACACGCAAGCGTCAATCCGACCGCGAAACCAGCGAACCAGATCTTTTTGCCGATGACGACGACTTGACTTCGGCCTTAACTCCTGCAGGCCGAAGTCAAGTGTCACTCGCGGAACACAGCGCGTCCGTGAAATACGTGGTTAAGAGACTTGCTGCTAGTTGCTTACCGGCAGAGTTCGGAGACCTGCTTCAGCTGGCAGCATATTGGCACGATGTCGGCAAGATAGATGAGCGATTCCAGATTCTGCTTCGGCAAGGTGACGAGCTTGCTGCCCAGAGCGGTGAACCGCTTGCCAAGTCGGCCGACGTGCCCATATCACAAGCGCGTCGTCGCGCGATTCGGGAAGCGAGCGGCCTGCCACCAAACTTTCGCCACGAGATGCTCTCGCTTCAACTCGCGGAACAGCATGCTCCTTTACCTGAGGGCGAGCCGGCCGCTGCTTTGATTCTCCACCTCATTGCCAGCCATCACGGTCTCGCTCGGCCGTTTGCACCTATTAGTCCCGACCCTAGTCCCCCTGCGGTTACAGGGTATCTCGGTAACGTAGCCATTAGCCTCTCAGTCGAAGAGCGTCGCGCTCTGATCCCGGCGCATCGGCTGGACTCAGGACTATCAGAGCGCTTCTGGCAGCTTACGCGGCGCTACGGCTGGTGGGGTCTTGCTTATCTGGAAGCAATACTCCGTTTGGGTGACTGGTATGGAAGTGAGTTCGTCATAACTGAGGAGGCAACGCACCTATGATCACGAATGAGCGAAATACTTGCACCGAGCCGATAAAGCTGAGTGGAATCAATGGCGCCAATCCTCTTGGCTTTCTCTCTGCACTCGGAGTGCTTGTTATGCTTAACCAATCAGGTTATTCCAGAACGCGACTCTGGTGGGAGCGTTCCGTTGCATGGATTCCTGTTCTCGATTGCGGTCTCGCATTAGATCCAACCGCGCTGTGCAAGACTCTGGCCGCAGGTTTACGCGGCCAAACAGTAGGTAACGATGCTGAGGAAAGACGGAAAGAGACCCAGCGCGCCTTTGATGCCGCGAAAAAAGCTGTCAAAGATAAACAACAGGAAATAAAGAAGCGCCGCCTGCGACGTAAAGAGAGATGTGCCGCCGAGGAGTCTGAGCTTAAACCACTTAAAGTCGAGGAAGAGCGGAAACGCAGGGCTTGGCTTGAAGCATTGAAGAACGCAGTTCCTCGCGATGAGCTCGCTATCGGTAAGCACATCAATTGTACAGGTGACGAATACCGGGAGCATGTCAATGCCTTTCTCGGAACCGCTGCTTATTCTGATCGCGAGACACTTGATCTTTTGGCCGCGTTTGGTAACGACGCCTCTCTTGACAAGGCTGGGCGTATTACTGCGACTCCCTTCTGCTTCATCACCGGATCCGGCCATCAGTACTTTCTCGACACCGTGCGCCAACTCACGGCACGCGTGACGCCTGAGGAAATTCATACGGCTCTATTCAAAACGTGGAGTTATCGGGATGAGGGACTTTCAATGCGATGGGACCCCATGGAGGATCGCCGCTACGCTTTGATGGATCGTGATCCCACAGCCGCCGATAATAAGCCTCGCACAGTGTGGATGGCCAACCTGCTAGCATACATCGCGCTTGTCCTTTTCCCATCCGCGCCGCACAGGAAATCGCTACGAACCGCAGGCTGGACCGATGCTGCCGATAGCCCTACTTTTACCTGGCCGATTTGGGAGCAGCCTGCTGACCTGCACACCATTCGCTCTCTTCTCGCGCTTCGCGACCTCATCGCAGATTCTCCCGACCGAGCAGAGCTGCTGCAACGAGGGGTTGTTGCTGCATTTCGCTCCAGGCGCATACAGGTTGGTAATGCCCCATTGTTCAAAATCAACTTTAGCCCTGCGCGGTGTCTCTTTGCGCAGGCGGGTGGCAAGCCATAAGGAGAGAATCCATGGCGACTGTGACTAAGTCGATTAACACTATACCTGCTTCGCTCCATTGTAATCCTGATCGAAGGCTAAACTTTGCAGTCTTTGAGATCAGAGGCAGTATACGTCCAAACGTCGTGGACGTGCTGCCTCTTGTAGAACAGGTGCGCCCCACCCTAATCCACAACTACATGGCTACCTCGCACTCAGAAGTTATCGCCGGCAAAACTGCTAACGGCGTGTCGCTTAAAGGCCACGAGCATGCGCATTACTTCGCAGCAGATGAAGACAGCGATGGTCGTCTCAATTACATGATAATCTATGCGCTGTGCGGATTTGACACGAGTGATGTGGCAGCGCTCGGTCAATTAATGTGTATCTTCAGGCGCGGGAATCGACCTGACGTGCGGATGGTGTTGATTGGTCTCGGCAGACAGGAGAAATTCGCTTCAGCCCCGATGTTCAAACCTGCATCATTGGCGCTCAGTGACACCGTCTTTGCTGCCGCGCTTTGCCAATTGCGGCGTGAGCAAGTCTCCGCGCCCGCAGGATCCGCGCCGAAGCGCAGCTCTTGCGCGAGTTGCGCTTCATGTGAATTGCAACTTCTCAGTATGAAATGAATCTGAGTGGTTATCCCTTAGACGGATGTGTAAATAATGAGGGTTTAGGCTAACCCTGAAGGTGATCAATTTAATAGCCGTGCCCCTTCAGGGTCGGAACGCTTAATGGGATCTCTTACGTGGATGTTACCCACAGCTATTGGATCTATCCCTTTCAGGGATGAGTCGGAGGACAAAGTATGGAACATAAGGCTGTAACCAATATGAGGCGATTCACATCGCCGTTAACTTCATCAACTCCCTTGACGGTTGCCCGTTATGCTCTGGAACCGGATTGCTCGCTCACCGTTCGCGAGGTGTTACCCTTCACTGAGCAGGTCAGACGAGCTTTGATTAGCCATCGTGTGGATACTGCGCATTCAGAAACTATCACTGGCAAGACTGCTGATGGAGTGCCGCTGATTGGACATCTGCACGCACACTACTTCGCTACTGACGAAGATGGCGATGGTTGTCTTGATCACATTACCATCTATGCGCCGCGCGGCTTTGATGCAGGGGATATTGAAGCTCTCAAAATGATACGTTCAATCACACGTTTTAACAGGCACTGGCGGGCACGTGCGTTTCTCATAGGAATAGGCCGGCGAGCATCATTTAATGCGCCGCTCTTTGGGACTTCAAAGAGGTGGTGTTCGATTACGCCCTTCTCGCTTCCTCGTTTTGCCACGCGCGGTGCAGGTAAGCGCGCGCGGCGGCGCGACCTGCCTGAAGCGCAGCTAATGCGCGAACTGCGCGTGCGCGGATTGCCGGAGCCGGTTTTCATCGAGCGGATCGAAGGTTATGTAGCAGGCAGGCGCCCACCAGTGAGATGGCTTGAATTTGAGGTGCGACGATTCAATGGAACAACTGGGTATGGTCTTGCTGGATTTGAGATAGAATTCTCTGAAGCAGTTACTGGCCCCTTGGCATTAGGCTTCGGTGGGTAGCATGGGGAGAACGTGGGGGGCGCGCCGTGGGGAAGCAGTTACTGGCCCCTTGGCATTAGGCTTCGGTTGCCATTTCAGTCTCGGCCTGTTCATGCCAGCTTAGTTCTTCTTAGTCAGGAGGTCTCCTATGTCCCTCATCAATCCGGAGCAAATACCGGCGCGGATGGTCAATGAGTATACTTACTGCCCACGCCTGTTCTACCTCGAATATGTCCAGCAAGAGTGGCAGCACAACACCGATACGCTTGAGGGCCGGTTCGTGCATCGGCGAGTCGATCGGGAGCAGGGCAACCTGCCGGCGGCCGCTGACTTGAATGATCAGATCAAGCTGCATTCGCGTTCAGTGCTCATCGGTTCCGATCGATTGGGCGCGATTGCTCGCATCGATCTGATAGAGACCGATGAAGGGCGCGTCATACCGGTCGATTACAAACGCGGGACCCCGCCGGACATCCCCGAAGGCGCGTGGGAGCCTGAACGAGTGCAGCTCTGTTTGCAGGGATTGCTGCTGCGCGAGAATGGCTATGAATGCAATGAGGGGGCGCTCTACTTCGCCGGAGCGCAGGCGCGAGTCACTATTGAGTTTACCGACGAGCTGGTTGCGCGCACATTAGAACTACTCTCAGGAGCGCGCCGGACCGCCGCAGCAGGAGAGATCCCCCCACCGCTTGTCAACTCACCTAAGTGCCCCCGCTGCTCGCTGGTAGGGATATGCCTGCCAGATGAGATCAATCTCTTACGCGCGGTCTCCCCCGGCAGCGCTGCGCCTGTTCAAATTGCGCCGCAAGCCAAGAGCGAGACGAGGCGGCTCGTGGCGGCGCGCGATGATCGGCTGGCCGTCTACGTTCAGGGGCAGGGGCTGAGCGTTGGATTGAAGGGAGAAGTGCTGGAGGTGCGCGAGAAGGGTCGAGTAATCAACGAAGTTAGATTGATGGAGATTTCTCAGCTCAATCTCTTCGGCAATGCGCAGATTTCGGCGCAGGCGCTGCGCGAACTGGCAGCGCGCGACGTGATTATCTTACACCTCTCCTATGGGGGGTGGCTGAGCGCAGTTACTACGCCGCCGCCGCACAAGAACATTGAGCTGAGACGACGGCAATTTCAGGCGGCTTCAGATGCGGCTGTGTGTTTGACGCTGGCGCGCGCTTTCATTTCCGGCAAGATTCGCAACGGGCGCACGCTGCTGAGGCGCAACGCTCGTGATTTGCCCGAGGGAACCTTGCGGCGTCTGGCAGAATCGCGGAGGCGAGCCGAACGAGCAACTATACTGGAGCAATTGTTGGGAATCGAAGGAACGGCAGCGCGAGAATACTTCGGCAGCTTCGCTCTGATGTTCAAACCGGGGGAGAATGGAGCAGCGCCAGCTTTCGATTTTGAATCTCGCAATCGCCGCCCCCCGCGCGATCCGGTCAACGCTCTGCTTTCGTTCCTTTACACAATGCTGATCAAAGAGATGATGGTGACATTGATTGGAATAGGATTTGATCCATATCTTGGGTTTTATCATCAGCCGCGTTACGGTCGCCCTGCGCTGGCGCTCGATTTAGTAGAGGAGTTTCGACCGCTGATAGCCGATTCGGTAGCGATAGGGATGATCAATAATGGAGAGGTGCGCCATTCGGATTTCATCGCGCGGGCTGGTGCAGTAGCTCTGACCGACAGTGGCAGGAAACGAGTGATTGAAGCTTATGAGAGGCGGCTGGATACCCTGGTGATTCATCCGCGCTTTGGCTATGCGATCAGCTATCGGCGAGTGTTTGAAGTGCAAGCGCGGCTGCTGGCGCGGTTTCTGATGGGGGAGATTGCCTTTTATCCACCATTCTGCACTAGGTGAAACGTTAAGCTACTAACTACTGGCCACTCCATCTACTTCCAGCAATTCGCTGAGAGCAGAGATGAAACAGATGCGGACGATCGACGGCGGTGATGACGCCGAGCAACAAGCGTATTCGACAGGAGCTTCTGGATGAAACAGATGCGGACGATTGACGGCAGTGATGAAGAGAGGGTCGGTAGGTCCCTTGACATTCACCGGTATAGGAGCGCTTACTGGCCCGTCTGGCAGTAGTGATGAAGAGACAGTCGGTAGGTCCCTTGACATTCTGCACAGGGTGAAACGCCACCAACGCTCTGTTGTGATTAGCATCCCGGTAGCGGGGATAGAACTTGACATTCTGCACAGGGTGAAACGCTACCAACGCCGCCGCTTTTACCAAGCTCGCTGGCGTCGGTAAGCCCCTTGACATTTTATAAGGTGAAACTCGGCTCAGGCGCTGGAATATTGTAGCGTGCGCGCAGAGTCGGTAAGCCCCTTGACATTTTATAAGGTGAAACAGATGCGAACGCGCTATATAGTCAGCTATGATATCTCTGATCCACAACGGCTGCGCCGGGTACATCGCACAATGCGAGGCTATGGGGACCCGCTTCAATATTCTGTGTTCTGCTGCGATCTATCGCCATCTGAGCGGGTAATGTTAATTGAAGCGCTGTCTAAGATCATTAACCATAGAGAAGATCAAGTGATGCTAATTGACATTGGCCCGGCAGATGGTCGTGGGCGTGAAAGTATCGAGACGATTGGGCGCGCTTGCGATCTAGAGCAAACCGAGCGCATAGCAGTCATTGTGTAATGATAGTTGAGTTGCGAGCGCTAGATCGATGTGTCCAGGTATGCACACATAAACACTAATGAAGCGGCGGCCGTAGCCCTGCTTAGTTGCGAGCGCCAGATCGATGTGTCCAGGTACGCACACCGCTCGCGCTATGTAAAGCTAATAATTTAGGAGGGATGACTTGAAAAACAATTTCTGGTTGACTATAATGCAAGTGCTCAGGCAGCAACCTCTCGCAACAAGTACTGTAAGTGCTTGGCGAATTGGTTTTATATATAGTGCTGTTTCCACGTTCGACTGAACGTGGCCCCATTGAAGCTGTCGGGCAATGTCTGACAGAGCACGTTGCATGTCGAGTTTCCACGTTCGACTGAACGTGGCCCCATTGAAGCTCAGACAGCTCTCACCGCGTCGCAGCTTTCTGATGAGTTTCCACGTTCGACTGAACGTGGCCCCATTGAAGCTTCGATGTTCCAGCATGTAATACATCGCTCGTTATGTGTTTCCACGTTCGACTGAACGTGGCCCCATTGAAGCGACCGCCACAGCGGTCGAATTCTCTCATGATACCCCGTTTCCACGTTCGACTGAACGTGGCCCCATTGAAGCTTTTCAGAATCCCGCGCCGTAAATGACCCATCGGGCGTTTCCACGTTCGACTGAACGTGGCCCCATTGAAGCCCGTTGAAACTGCGCGTTACGAAGTGCTTCTCCCAGGTTTCCACGTTCGACTGAACGTGGCCCCATTGAAGCTAACTCGGTGGTGGAACAGGAAATCACTGCATTGGAGTTTCCACGTTCGACTGAACGTGGCCCCATTGAAGCTGACTGAGGCGGAACAGAGGATGTTCGGCGGAGTACCCGTTTCCACGTTCGACTGAACGTGGCCCCATTGAAGCTCTGCCGGTTATTCGATGCGCACTCCGGCAAACGCAGGTTTCCACGTTCGACTGAACGTGGCCCCATTGAAGCTCGAGGACTACCGTCCCCGATCCCCCGGGGTATCCTGTTTCCACGTTCGACTGAACGTGGCCCCATTGAAGCCCGAGCTCCCCGAGGCGGCGGCGCGCGAGGGCAGCGTTTCCACGTTCGACTGAACGTGGCCCCATTGAAGCTCCCTCCTGTGTGCCAAGCGGCGCCAGGGCAGTCTGGTTTCCACGTTCGACTGAACGTGGCCCCATTGAAGCTCACAGTGCTCCACCGTTTTAAACAGACGATGGAGCGTTTCCACGTTCGACTGAACGTGGCCCCATTGAAGCTTCTTCCAAGGAGTAAACGTTTTGCTCGCAATCTGGTTTCCACGTTCGACTGAACGTGGCCCCATTGAAGCGATCGTTCCCACGAACACTCTTGCCGTCCCGGACTGGTTTCCACGTTCGACTGAACGTGGCCCCATTGAAGCCGGGGTGGTTTACAAAACGCCCCTACTAAGAAAGGAGTTTCCACGTTCGACTGAACGTGGCCCCATTGAAGCGGCTGGCCCCGGTTGTCTTTCTGGTAAGAGATCACTGTTTCCACGTTCGACTGAACGTGGCCCCATTGAAGCGTTCTGACGGGCACTCCCCTCAAAAACGGCCGCCCGGGTTTCCACGTTCGACTGAACGTGGCCCCATTGAAGCGAGAGCAGACCTGTGTGTTGAAGCAGTGATCTCTGGCGTTTCCACGTTCGACTGAACGTGGCCCCATTGAAGCCAGTCAGCGTCCTGACCTAGGACGCTGATTGCGTCCAGGTTTCCACGTTCGACTGAACGTGGCCCCATTGAAGCTATGGGATCGCGGAGCTGACGGCGAAGGGCCGTGTATTCGAGGTCAAGAACAATACTAAGTACCCCATTTCATAAATACGTGTGGGGATAGATAGTGTATGATACCAAGTGTATACACCAGATATTTCGAGGTCAATAAAGGTCAATCATGCCTGGCCCATCTTCACTCTATCGCCCTCTATTCA
>Ga0209172_10000802_pt1 | contig 79162 bp, 63 predicted proteins | sample LarsenN4metaG_FD_184113 | JGI IMG/M metagenome (GOLD analysis project Ga0209172, IMG submission 184113) | Hot spring sediment bacterial and archeal communities from British Columbia, Canada, to study Microbial Dark Matter (Phase II) - Larsen... ... | reverse complement strand
ATAGATAGATAGATAGATAGATAGATAGATAGATAGATAGATAGATAGATAGATAGATAGATAGATAGATAGATAGATAGATAGATAGATAGATAGATAGATAGATAGATAGATAGATAGATAGATAGATACAGATAATTTTTAGGTGGATAAAAAGAAGAGCCGACCGTTGGGTTGGCTTTTTTAGTTTATCAATTCTTCAAAGTTTGAACCAAAAACCAGACTCGCGCCTGATTGAAATACCTCCGCTTGTTGTCTCCTTGCCTTTTTTAAGGCACAATTCTAACCAAATCCCTATAATTTCTAACCAAACTCTAAGAGAGATTGTGATATTTGTCACTAGTATAAGGTATCACCTCGCTTTAGAATAATGATGCCAACTTCAAAAGACTGTTGCTGGAATAGATGTGTGATGATATTGAGCCTCTTACGCCTCTATGGGCTGACCCTTTTAGCCGGTTTAGGGCTAATCTGGGGCGGATACGACGTTTTAGCCCAAGAACCGAATAGAGAAATAGAAAACAATCTCTCAGCCACTCGCTTGCCGCCGCCAACCGTTGAATTGGCCGGTCAAATAGGTGGAACGGTTCACAATTCCTGGGGGGCTTCAGATGTAACGGTAGTTGGAAATATGGCTTACGTAGGGGCCTATGATGGCTTGCGCCTGGTAGACATCTCTAACCCGGCATTTCCTCAGGAAATCGGTTTTGCTAACTTAGGGTTTGTAAATACCCTGGTCGTTGATAAGAATGTTGCTTATATTGCCAGCGGAAACTGGTTGTCTTTTGTTGATGTCGCTAACCCCACTACTCCTACAGAGATAGGTTCTTGCTTTGGCTGTAATTTGTCTATTGATGATATAACCGATTTGGCTGTCCTGGAAAATGTAGCTTATGTGACCAATCTTGACGAGGGGCTGCATCTTGTTGACATCTCTAACATTGCCGCTCCCAGAGAGATTGGCTGGTATGAACCCGGAGAGCGTATTTCTGGCGTAGCGGTGAGCGGAAATATGACCTATATCGCCGGAGAGGGTGGCTTGCACGTGCTTGATATCTCCAATCCCAATAAACCCCTTGAAGTAGGTTCTCACCCCGGCTTGGTAAGCTGGAGTGACGATGTGATGGTACAGGGGCATACCGTCTACCTGGCCGATGCGTTTTTCTTTGGCTGGGGCGGCCTCTCAATTATTGATGTGTCAAAGCCCGCTCGCCCCAAACTGCTTGGCTCCCTGAACCTGGGCACTACCAGCCACATCAGCTTACAAGGAAATTACGCCTATCTCCTGACGCGGGGAATCTTGCATATCGTGGATGTCTCGCGTTCTAATCAGCCTGTTGAGGTTGGTCTTTACGATAATAATCTTCACCCCTGGGTTGACGAGTTAGCTGTACAAAACAATTATGTCTATGTCGCCGGTCGGGACGATGGCCTCCTTATTCTGCGCCTCATGCGGCATAAGACAACCGGCAATATCCGCCCCGGCGGGGGCGTCTTACTATCAGCCGGAGAAGATACCCATCTCATCTTTCCTGGCGGCGCATTTACCGAGACGGTCACGCTGACCTATCGCCATCTCTGGCAAGATCAAGAAGTAGGGGAACGGGTGGGGCTGGGCCACACCTTTGAAGTCAGCGCCGTTTCTGCCGCCACCGGCCAACCGGCCCAACTCGCCCCCGGCCAAACTTTTGCTTTCTTGATACGGTACACCGATGCCGAAAAAGGGCCGGCCATTGAAGACACCATTGCGCTGTACTATTGGAACGGCCAACAGTGGCTGAAAGAACCCAGCAGTGTGGTTGACCCGATCAGCAATACCATTGCGGCCAACCCGGATCATTGGCCTACCCTGTGGGCGGTGTTGGGCGAAACGCGGCGGCTGGTTTTGCCGCTCATTTTGAAAAAGTAGGAGCAAATTGATGAAACAGACCCTGATAAAGAAACTCAAAAACTTTTTTAGCCATATCTTGACCCTCTTGGGGTTGCTGGTTTTGGGGTTAATCCTGGCCTTGTTTTTTAGCCAGAGAGGGGTTCAATCGCCCACAAAACAAGGCGCACCGGCCACAACCACAGAATTGGCCTTCCAGGCAGCGCAGGAGACGCCTACGCCGGTTGTCGCTGCCACCATAACCCCAACCGCTACCTTGGAGGTAATTCCAGTCATTATCACCACCTTTCCCACCCCCACCCCGGCCCCCAGTCCTAGCCCAACACCCACCTTTGAGCCGCTGTCGGATAAGCCGATTATGGGCTTTGTGTTTGAGCCGCCCCAAGAAGTGCCAAATACACGTCGTCCCGATGGATTTGATATTATCCAGTGGTTGCCTGATAGATCAGAAGAAGTACTTTTAAGAGGCGCGTACACCTTAGAAACGGTTAATATCTTAACTGGTATGGTCAGACTCTTTGCCACCGTCAAAGATCCAGGTGGTATTGGCGAACAGCCGGTTTGGTTGCCTGAAGCACAAGGGGTAGCTTACTTTGCTTGGGAGGCTGGTCAACGGAAATTGTTCCTGGGAAAAGAGGGAGCTAAAACAGAAATACTTCTACCCGATGCTGAACCTCCCTTAATCCCATTAGGGGAGGAAAAAGGCATAGCCACCTACAGTAAGAATGATAAGGCTATGAGGGGTGTTTTACCAAACAAACAGGTTGCAGCACTTCCTGCTGTTCTTAGTAATTTACCTCACCCATCAAAACCAGGGCCACCGGGAACATTTCATCGCGTTGCGGTACAACCCAACAGTGACTGGGTTGCTTATTATAATATTGAAGGGTTTCAGCTTGTCAATATAAAAACAGACGAGATACAGGTAATAAATTTAGGCGGCAGCGCCCCCGCCCCTTTGTGGGCTATGGAAGTCAAATGGAGTCCTGATGGACAAAAGTTAGCCCTAATTGTAACCCAAGGTCCTCCTGCCATCTCTTTCAGTGATCTATATATCCTGGAATGGCCTACCGGAATATTACATAAAATAGATGATAATTTCCCTTACATTACTGATATAGCTTGGGCCCCTGACAGCAAGCACCTTTTATTTGAGGCTGTTATTGATCAAAAGGATGGCATGGATGTCAATGCCCTATACATTACTGATTTATCAACGCCTTCAATCATCTTACCCGTGCCCGTTCCTATTGAAGGATTAGGTAGTAACTTTGGGGGTGGATTAAGTTGGTCAACAGACGGTCAAACAGTTTTAGTTAAGTATGCTAACGACCTCGGTGTTGCGCTATACAAAATTGAGGTTTCACCTCAATAAATTCTAAATTGAGAACTACAAAATGATAAAGAACCAGTTTAGACTAATCTTCGCCATCTGTTTCTCTGTAATTCTATCAACTCTAATACCAAAGGGAACAATAGCTTTTTCGCCACTACATTATACTCCGCCTACCCAGGTGACATTGGAGATGTACGTTTTGAATACCAATGGATCAGTAGCACCGGGTAGACCACGATGCCAGACAAATGATAACCGATATGGTTGCACTTTTGTTCCTAATAATGATAGTTATAGATATCCTTTCACCTCCAATACCATTACCATTGGAATAGAAAACCATACCCAAAATGGCGTTCAACAAGGATATCTCCTCAATGTCGTGCCCCAAGAAATGGACCCAGGTCACGCTGCCTCATCGGTCCAGGCACAGGCTATCGCCGCTCGTACTTATGCCTACAACCAGATCAACACCTATGGCACATTAAACAACTCCACCGAGCGCCAGGTGTATATTCCCTACCGTTATCATGTACTCTCTGCGGCAGGCAAAACAGTGGTAGATCAGGCGGTAGCGGGGCAGGTTTATCTTAGCCTACCGAATAATACCGATCCTATTGCCGCATTTTTTGGACAAGATAATGATGTATGGACTACGGGGCGCAGTCAGTCTTACCTTAAATCTATATATGACCCTATTAGTCGTTCAGAAGGACAGGATATTGGCACTTCCAATGGCGGAATGGGTCAAAAAGCAGCCGGGCGATGGGGCGCAGGCCGCACCGCTGAATATCCGGGTCAGGGATCGGAGTGGACCGTCCGCTGGGACACGGCCCAACAAATTTTGGCTCACTACTACACCGGCATCAACTTCATCGGTCTCAGTCCTGATCCACCCGACGACTACCGCTTTAACATTCTCGATGTGCCGGGGCTGCCTGGCACCCTATATATGCGTCCGGGCGAGTCAATCACCGATTTATCTGTCTATTTTCAGAACAGCGGTAATTCTGATTGGCCGGTCATCCCCGTGTACCCTGGTGGAAGTTGCCCTCAAGCGGGGCATCGCACCTATTTGAGTTATCATCTGTATAATGCCAGCAATAGCAGCGCTGTGGCTTTCGCTATTGAGAAATATGGTCTGTGCCAGGCTAATAGCGGCGCTTTAACTCGCGGTAATTATGCCTGGATATCCAATGTACGCCTGAAAATTCCGAATGGGACGCCGCCCGGTAACTATAAATTACGCCTGGATGTTCAAATTGATGGGCGCTGGTTGAGCGGGTTGCAGGGCACTAACCACTGGCCCACCCAAGACATAGAGGTTGTGGTTGATCCAGGCGGCATGGGCGGCGAACCCGAGGTCAGCATCAATCATCCCCCGGCGGTGTTTACCACAGAGGTCTGGCGCAGGTACGGAGAAAGATTTGGCTTTAGCTGGACCCCTGTAAACGGCGCTGATTATTTTGATATTAGATATCGCAGCCGAGAGTTTTTGAGTAACAAGAAGTGGAGTGACATTGCATGGACGGCGGAACTTGATAACAACCCCACCAGAAGTCTTTATGACTATGTTAATTGTTGGAAAGACCGGCACGAGTATCAATTTCAAGTTCGAGGCCAGCTTGGGCCAGACGGTGATGAAAGCGCATGGAAAACCACCTACACAAAATTGAAAATACTCCCTTTCTTATCCATCAGTAATGTGACCCGTGGCTACGCTACCTTCTTTGAGTTAGACTCACCCGACCAAACGCATACAGCCGACTTGTACGTGACAAACGAGGGGGGTGGCACTTTGCAATGGCAAGCAACTGTCAGCACTGCTAATGGTCAAACCTGGATGACCGTCTCTCCCACCTCAGGCACAGACGATCGCACGGTAGTATTAACCATCACTAAACCGGGCGGGTTAGGCACTTATACTGGCCAGCTTACTTTTACGATTACCAACTCTAACCCTGACGCTTGCAATCAGGCCATAAACGGTAACAATAGGGTAACTGTTGATATTACCGCCTTTGTTCTTGAGCATGTGGAAAAGAGATATTTACCAATCATCTTAAAAGGGGCCGTTCCTTAATCTCGCGGGAAATAAACAATGAAACTAAACAACACTCAATCCTCTCAAATTAACAGCTTGTTATCATCCCTTTTTGGCGGGCTGGAGTTGCTTTTAGTGGCTGCGCTCTTGATTTTCGGCCTGATTATCGTGAAAGGGTGGGAGACGGAACCGGCGACCGGCAAACCAACCTTTGACTCACCCCTACCCTCGCCCACACCCGGCATCGTGCTGGTCAAGGAAACGCCTACGCCTCGCCCCGATCCGGTGCTTGATCTCACCTTTACCCACGAACCCATCTATCTTTCATTGGGCAATGGCGGCGCATATACCGTTGGCAGCGTAGCCAATGTCAGCAATGAAGACATCCTACGCTTCGAGGGAACCGATTTTGTCATGTTTTTTGACGGCTCCGATGTAGGCTTAAGCAGTGTAGACCTTGATGCGCTGACCCTGGTTGACGCCGATACCATCCTGATGTCCTTCAACGATCCGATCACCCTGAGCCTGGGGATCGTAGATGATTCGGACATCCTCCAATTCGACGCCACTTCGCTGGGCGAGACCACCACTGGCAACTTCAGTTGGTTCTTTGACGGTTCTGATGTTGACTTAACCCTGGACAGCGAAGACGTGGATGGGATTGAACTCTTACCCGATGGCCAACTGCTCATTTCTACAACCGGAGGGGTTTCAGTATCCGGCCTCTCCGCTGAGGATGAAGATGTGCTTATCTTCACGCCCACTGCTTACGGAGAGAATACCAGCGGCAGTTGGGCTATGTACTTTGATGGCTCTAACGTAGGGCTGGCAGATACCGCCGATGAGGATGTGGATGGATTAGGCGTCAGCACCAGCGGATCAATTTATCTAACCACACTCGGCAGCTTTGCCGTAACGGGTATTTCCGGTGAAGATGAAGGCGTGTTTGTCTGCATCCCTGCGAATTTAGGTAATGATACGGCTTGCACGTTTTCATCGGCGCTTTCTTTCGATGGGGCGCTGTGGGGATTATCCATCAACGATGTAGACGCAATTGAAACGCTGCCTTGAAGTTTTTGATGGAGTAATCCGTCTACTATTACCGGCGTTTTATCCATCAAAATAATTGCTTACGCCTCACGATTGGGGTATGATGTGGCTTATAATAGCAGCGCAGCTTATGAGTCACCTGGCATCATTTTTTCAATGATAAAGCTCGCTCTCAAACCTGGGATGCGGGTTTTTTTATGATAAACGGAGGTTCTTGATTCAATGTCGAATAACCCAACCCTTCACACCTTTCTCGATGAACTCGCCAGTGCAGCGCCGACCCCCGGCGGAGGGGGAGCAGCGGCCCTGTCCGGGGCGATGGGCGCGGCGCTGGTCAGTATGGTCTGCAATCTGACCATCGGCAAAGAGAAATTTGCCGCAGTTGAAGGCCGGATGCAGGAAATTCTGCGCCAGGCCGAACTGTTGCGAGCGCGGTTGACTCAAATGATTGAAGACGACGTAGCCGCCTTTGATACGGTGATGGCCGCTTACCGCCTGCCCAAAGCCAGCGACGAAGAAAAAGCCGCCCGCACCGCCGCCATTCAAGAAGCGTCAAAAAATGCCACCCTCGTGCCCCTGGCGGCAGCCCGCGCCTGTGCCGAAGTGATTGACCTGTGCCGCCCCACCGCCGAAATGGGCAACCCCAATGTGGTCAGCGATGCCGGGGTGGCCGTGCTGTGCGCTCAGGCGGGCCTCAAAGCTGCCGCCCTCAATGTGCTCATCAACCTGGGCGCAATCAAAGATGAAGTTTTTGTGGCCCAACACCGGGCCGAACTGGACCAACTTCTGGCCGGGCACGAGGCGCTGGCGAATGAAGTGTATGAGTTAGTAAAAAGTAAACTATAGGCTGATGCGTGATACGTGATGCGTGAAGAATAAAAATCACGTATCACGATTACATTTTTTCAAAGGAGAAACCCCATGTCCATTCCCAGCGATCTGGAAATCGCCCAAGCCGCAACGGTTAAACCCATTCTGGAAATTGCTGCCAGCCTCGGCCTGAGCGAAGATGATTTGGATTTATACGGCAAATACAAGGCCAAAGTCCACCTCGATGTGCTGGAAAAGTTCAAAGACCGGCCCCAGGGCAAATACGTAGATGTGACCGCCATCACCCCCACTCCCCTGGGCGAAGGCAAAAGCACGACCACCGTCGGCCTGACTCAGGGCCTGGGTTACATCGGCAAACGGGCGATGACCTGCATCCGCCAGCCCAGCCAGGGACCGACCTTTGGCATCAAGGGCGGCGCAGCCGGCGGTGGCTACAGTCAAATCATCCCCATGGAGGAGTTCAATCTCCATCTGACCGGCGACCTGCACGCCATCACTGCCGCTCATAACCTGGTGGCCGCCGCCCTCGACTCACGCATGTACCACGAAAGCCGCCAGAGCGATGAAGAACTGGCCAAGCTGGGGCTGAAACGGCTCAACATTGATCCCTACAACATCCAGTGGAACCGGGTGCTGGATGTCAACGACCGGGCGCTGCGTAATATTGTGATTGGGTTGGGCGGCGGACTGGACGGCATCCCCCGCCAGAGCGGTTTCGATATTACCGTCGCCTCGGAGATTATGGCCATTTTGGCTCTGACCACCAGCCTGAGGGATATGCGCGAGCGTTTTGGGCGGATGATCGTGGCCCTCGACCGCAACGGCAAGCCGGTCACCGCCGAGGATTTGGGCGTGGCCGGGGCAGTGACGGTGCTGATGAAGGATGCGATCATGCCCAACCTGATGCAAACCCTCGAAGGCCAGCCGGCCTTTGTCCACGCCGGGCCGTTTGCCAACATCGCTCATGGCAACAGCTCCATCATCGCCGACCAAATTGCCCTGAAATTGGCCGATTACGTTGTAACCGAGTCTGGCTTTGGGGCCGACATCGGCATGGAGAAATTCTTCAACATCAAGTGCCGCTACTCCGGGCTAATCCCCAATGCGGTGGTGCTGGTCACTACCGTGCGGGCCTTGAAGATGCACGGCGGCGGTCCGGCAGTGGTCGCCGGCCGCGCCCTGGATAAAGCTTACACCGAAGAAAATCTGGAACTGCTGGAAAAAGGCATCGAAAATCTGGCCGCCCACGTCGAAAACGTGCAAAAATTCGGCATTCCGGCGGTGGTCGCCATCAACCGCTTCCCCACCGACACCGACACCGAGGTAGCCCTGCTCAAGAAGCTGGCAACTCAGGCCGGGGCCGAACAGGCCATCCTGGCCGAGCATTGGGCCAAAGGTGGAGCCGGCGCGGCCGAACTGGCCGAAGCGGTGGTCGCCGCCTGCGAGAAGCCCAGCAACTTTCAGTTCCTCTATCCGCTGGAGTGGAGCATCAAGCAGAAAATCGAAAAGATTGCCAAAGACATCTACGGGGCCGATGGGGTCAGCTATGACACGGCGGCCAACCAGCAGATCAAAAATTTTGAGCAGGCGGGTCTGAGTAATCTACCCATTTGTATGGCTAAAACCCATCTGAGCATTTCGCACGAAGCGGGCTGGAAAGGCCGGCCTAAAGGCTTTACCCTGCCCATCCGCGAGGTGCGGGCCAGCGCCGGAGCGGGCTTTATTTATCCCCTGGTCGGCACGATGCGGACGATGCCCGGCTTGAATTCTGTCCCCGCCTTTATGAAGGTGGACATTGATTTTGAGACGGGCCGCGTGGTGGGTCTGTTCTAAACGTAGTGCGTAGTACGTGGTGCGTGGCAATTTACGCACCACGTACTACGCACCACGCCCCACTGATTATTACTCCCCCTCAAATTGTGGTATACTTTTTACCCAAATCTCGTCGCTTCCGACGCGCCCGAAGGGGCGAAATCCAAAATCTTCCATGCGTGTTATTGCCGGTACTGCCAAAGGTAGAAAGCTCAAAGCTGTGCCTAGTGAGGCCACTCGCCCCATCACCGACCGGACCAAAGAAGCATTGTTCAGCATTTTGGGCAGTTGGATTATCGAGGCGCGGGTGCTGGACCTGTTTAGCGGTACCGGTGCGGTCGGCATCGAAGCGTTGAGCCGGGGCGCGGCCCACGTCACCTTTATCGAAAAGAGTCAGACCGCGACCCGGATCATTGGCGAAAACTTACGCACCACCGGCCTAGCCGAGCGAGCGCTGGTCAAGCGGGCCGACGTTTTCTCTTTTCTGGAGCAGCCCCCGGCCCAGCCCTACGACCTGATCTACATTGCCCCCCCTCAATACCAGCAACTCTGGCTCAAAACGCTGCAAACCCTCGACCGCCAGCTTGAGCGGTGGCTGCTGCCCGACGGGGCGGTGCTCGTCCAGATTCACCCCGTCGAGTATGAAGCGGTCGCTCTGCAAAACCTGGCCCTCTACGATGAACGCAAATACGGCAGCACTTTGCTCTGTTTTTATGAATGGGCTGAGCGTTAGCAGTTGAAGGTTAATCGCTGAACACGTTAACAAGGGGGACAGCATGGGTTCAAACGGGCGGGTCAGAAAACGGGATGGTTGGTTGTTATTATTTTGGCCGTAGCCGGACCTTCTTTGATCAATATCATCAATCGCTTACATTTTGGTCACCCGACAGCCATTACTTTGTGGTGGCGAAAGAAGAGGAAGAGGACAAAAATACCCTGGCTCATGTTAAGTACTAGTGCAAAGCAGGCCGGGCTCCCACGCCCGGCCCTCGGCGGCGTGGGAGCCGCCTCTGCTAATTGCACTCGTTCTATACATGAGCCAATACCCTTTGGGTGCTGGATACTGCCGGCGAAGCAGAGCCGCTGCAAGTGGGCGAAGGCACACTGGCGGTGTGGTCGTGGAAGTGAGCGCCCTAAAATATTACTTCGATGACGATAAAAGATGGATACCAATAAATTTACCGAAGAAATCCCCACCCCCTACAGTGTAGACCTGCCCGATTTTCAGGGGCCGCTTGATTTGCTGCTCACCCTGATCGAGCAGGAAGAACTGGACATTACCAAGATTTCGCTGGCCTATGTCACCGATCAATATCTGGCTTATCTGGATATTTTGCGAGAGGTTGACCCGGACGAACTGACCGATTTTTTGGTGGTGGCAGCCAAGTTGATTTTGATTAAATCCGAGGCGCTGCTGCCGCGTCCCCCGGCCAGCATGCTCGACGAGGCGGAAGAGAATGTCGGCGACGAATTGGCCCGCCAATTATTGGCCTACAAGCAATATAAACAGATTGCGGCCCATCTCCAGGAAGTTGAGGCCGCCGGCCGGCGCAATTTTGTGCGTGTAGCGCCACCCCTCAAAATCGAGCCAAAGCTCATCCCCGGTGAAATCAGCCTGGCGGACCTGCTGCAAGCCGCCCGCACCGCCCTGGCCATCAAACCACCCGATCCCGTAGTGGACGAGGTCATCTCGCCGCAAATTGTGACCATCGGCCAGCAGATGGTCCATATCCGGCAAGAGTTGATAGCCAATCGGATTGTCAGCTTTCAGGAGCTACTGGCCCAGAGCCGCAGCCGGATCGAGGTGATTGTGACCCTCCTGGCCGTGCTGGAACTGATCAAACGACGTGTTATTCGAGTGGAACAACCGGAAATTTTTGGCGATTTGCTCATCCACCCCAATGAGCGCATGCCCGAACTGAGCGAGGCAGAGTGGGCCGAGTTGACCGGGTTAACCGAGGTTTCCTGAGGGGATGAGGCGAGGAAAAGTGAGGCGAGGAGATGAAATTCTTCTCGCGTCCTCGCCTCTTTGCCTCACGATCCTTCAATCAGCCAGCGCAGCACATTCATTCCGCCTACACCGGCCATCACGCAGGCCAACAGCAGAATCACCAGGCAACTGGCCACAATATGAAATTGAAAATACTGCCGCCAGCCGCTGGTCTCTTTCTGTCGCAGCCTGCCCCCTGACGGTAGCGCAGCTCGCGGACCATTCGGTGCGGCTGGACCGGGAGCGCCTCCGGCGGCTAACAGCGGCACATGGGCGGCAGCAGCGGTTGGCAGTGGCTCACTCTGGCTTAAAGCGCGAGTTCGCCGGCTCACCTGGCCTGTCTCGGCCTCTTGTTTCAATCGGCTTATCTCCGGGTAAAACGGCTCAATGGCTTCCAGCTTGGCAATGTAGCGTTTAGCCATAAACAACTTCTGTTTGGTCAGGGCGCTGGCGGCCTGGCGGCACAGGTCGTCGGCTACCGGCTCTAGCAAAATCTCGTGGGTCAGTTCTTGCTGCAACCTGACGATATGAGCCTCAATCGCTTCAAGATGCTCATGCAGCGTCACCGCCACATGGCGTTGAGTTTCCCGCGCCAATTTGGCCTCAAGCAGGGGCAGGTTAACCATAAGTTGGTTGAGCGTTCTTTCCTTGTAATCTCTTTGCTCCGGTGTGAGCGGTATCATCGCAAGTTTATCTCTCCTTCAAAACAGTAGTGAAATAGTCAGTAGTCAGACACTTTGCAGAATAGTTGCCTGATACCCTACGACTATCGCCCGGTTAGACTTTTCGCTTCAGCCGTGCTGAACCGGGTTAACAGGGAGTCGGGCCAGGTACGCAACCACTTGACCTGCCGGATGAGCAGGATCATGGCCCAGGCTCCTGCTGCGTCAAAAAATACATCAGCCAGGCGGCCATGCCGGCCTGGCACAAAACGCTGGTGAATTTCATCGGTTACGCCGTAAAGTGTTGCCAACCCAAAGGCCAACAATAAATCACGCCAGCTTACCTGTCGCTGGGGTGCGAGTGCTCGCCACCACAACCAGGCCAACCCGGCATAAGCGAGCATGTGCGCCGTTTTGTAAACAAGCTTTTCGCCGGCTTCGTCCTCAATCTTGATCAGGGTGGGCTGCGCCGAGAGCAAAAAAATAACGGCCATCCAGACAACCAGCGGCAGAAAATCGCGCAGCCAGCGCGGCCAAAGTTCAAGTTGTAACAAGGTCAACCATACGCCCTTTCAGCGATTTGCGCAAGATAAGTCCAATCGAATTTCTCGGCCAGATAGCGCCGGGCAGCCTGACCCAAAGCTTGCTGCTGCTCATGATTTTGCAGCAAAGCTACCACCGCCGCAGCCATAGCCTCGTCATCTTCGGCGGGCGTCAAAAGGCCCGATACGCCATTTTGGATATATTCGACATTCTGACCGACGGCATCGGCCACGACTGGAACTCCGGCTTCTAACAAGCTAATCAGCTTGACCGAACATTTTGTCCGGTTGATAAGCGTGTCATCATAAGGATACACAGCCACCTGCGCCGTTGCAAAATAGGCCGGTGCTTCGTCAAGCGGCAGCCAGCCGGTAAAACGAACATACTCCATCAATCCGGCTTCGGCCAATTGGCCGGCCAGGGCCTTGTCCTCTCCCGCCAGCCCTTGTCCCACCATCAGCCAGCGGGCTTGAGGCAATTGAGCCGCCACCGCCCGCACCAGCGCCACAATCCGCTCCAACCGAAATTCCCAAAAGCGAGAGTAGAGCAGGATGGTCGGAGCGTTGCCGAGCTGCCACTTTTCACGCACAATGCCGGTAGACGGTAGACGATAGACGATAGACGGGGAAGGAGGGTTGGCGGTTTGCAGTCGGCGGCCTGCCCTGAGCCTGTCGAATGGGTCGGCGGTCGTTTTGGGGTCGCAACCATTGGGCAGATAAAAGACCCGTGCCGTTTCGCCTCCGCGTTGGGCCACCACCAGTTTTTCCAGGGCGCGGCTGGCGACGGTGACGGCATCGGCCTGGCGCAGTCCCCACCTTTCCTGCCAGGCAAACAACTTTTTTTGCACGGCAGAATAAGAAGCGATCTCATTCCAGGCTTGTTCCCAATCGTCGGCGTCCACGACCAGCCGGAGCGAGCCGCCTCGCCGCCGGCGCAATGCCCACAATCCCAAATGGGCCAAACCGGCATAAGCCTTGGGCTTGAACAGGTGAACCACGTCCGGTTGGAGCGTCAACGCCCGCGCCACCAGGGTGCGGGTCAACCAGATGTGAAAGAGCAACGGCAGGCGCGGCGGCAGCGATACATTGACCACCTGCACCCCGCCTTCTACCCAGCTTTGCCCGGCTCGCTGCGGGTCGTCCCAGGGCGGAATGAGCATAGTAACGCAGTGCCCCCGCTTAACCAGGGCTTGAGCCAGGGGTAAGGCCCGCGAACTCATTGTCCCCTTCGGTTGCAGCCCAAAGGGGCCGATGAATACGATCTTCACAGGGACGAATTTTAGTAACTGTATCCTGGTCTGGCAAATCCAGATGAAAGGGATAAGGCAGTTCCAAGATTTAAATTAACCAAAACGTCTTGCGTCTTGCGTGTTCCGTCTGCTTTACCTCACGCAAGACGCAACACGCAACACGAATATTGAGTAATTATTTCTTGGAGTTGCCTTATTTCACATAAGACACAACACGCAAGACGAACATCGGATAATTATTTTCTTTGGAAATGCCTGAGTTCGCTATCCTATTTTACGCGGGGAGGGGTTCAGGGCTTCAATCAGGCCCTTGCAAATCCGCTTCACTGGAGTCGCTGCCGGGGGTTGTCTCTCCGGTTGGCTCAGGGGTGAGGGTGTCAGCGGTGGGTTCAACCTCCGCTTCGCCGGTAGAGGTGGTCTCCGGTTCGACGGTGGCTTCGGAAGTAGCGGCCGGGGCGACTTCTTCTGTTGCTTCGGGTTGAGCGGTGGACTCCGCCGGCTCAACAGTTTCGGGGGTGACGGTGGTGACGGTCAGGGTTACGGTTCCGGTCAGGGCTGTCGTCGGTGAAACCGCCGGACGAGGAGTCGGCGTGGGGGGGCGGTTGCTCCACAAGCCCAATTGAGCGGCCTTGGCCCGTCCCTCCGCTTCCAGAATTTCAGCCTGAAATCGTGTATCCGGCTCGACAATGTTGGCCCTGGCTAACCCCTGTTCGGCCAGGGTAATACTTAGCAGGGCATCATCCAGAAAGACATAACGCAGCAAATTACTGTCGCTGTCAACATCGGTTTGGTCCCGTTCCAACCTAACCACCTGCCCATTGGTTAAGTCTCGATTGGTCTCAAAAGCGACCACCCCCCAGGGAATGCTGGCGGTGTTTGGCGGCGCATCAATGCCCAGATAGCGCACGGTATAGGTTAGCCCTGGCGGGTCGCCATCCATCACGACAGTGATAGTATCGCCATCAATTATATCTACCACCAAGGCTCGCACATCGTCGGGCAGCGGGGTAATGGTTGGTGTGGGGGCAGGAGTCAGCGCTTCGAGGGGGATAACGCGGGTGCTGGGTGGGGTTGGTTTAGGGGTTGGGCCGCCGGTGGGCAAAACAACAGTTTCCGCACGGTAGAGTGCTCCCGGCGTGGCCGGGGTAGCCTGAACACAACCCACCAACCCGCTTAAAAGGAGTAAAAAAATAAGGCCGCAATAAATTTGGGGCAAACTAACCCTTGAACAAACAGTCTGAACAAGCCCGAGCAAAGTAAACATAATTGTTTATTAAGAGAAACATATTATAACGCCAACCCACATTCTCAGGAAATTGGCAGCTCTTATTTAAGAAGGGAGAGTTTGCCGAAATAAAAATCCCGACCGAAGTCGGGATAAAGAGACGATAAAGGCTGGAATGGCTCAATTTTGTTACTGGGCCGGTAGAATGATAAAAAACTTACTGCCGGGCAAATTCTCCGGATCGTAACCACTACTCTCAACCCAGATCCGACCATTGTGCGACTCGATGATGCCGCGAGCGATGGTCAAACCCAGGCCAGCCCCTCCCCCCATGAATTGAGTTTTGCTGGTGCTGTGCAGCGCCACATTTTCGGCGGTGCTGAACTTCTCAAAAATCAACTTTTGTTTGTCAAGGGCAATGCCAACGCCGGTATCGGCCACCACAATCTGGACAAACGCCTGGTCTTGACCATTGGTTTTAGCCAACAGCCGGGCGCTGATGGTAATCCGGCCTCCATCGGGGGTGTATTTAATGGCGTTGCCGACAATGCGGGTCAACGCAGAGTGGAGTTGGTCCATATCGCCGTTGATAATAGGCAAATCCCTGGCGATATCCGTTTCGAGGGTAATCTGCCGGCTGGCGGCCACAGCAGCTTGTGCTGCCTCAACCGTGTTGATGATATTTCTAACGGAAACCGGCTCAAACTTAAAGTCTTTATTGGCCATTTCCATGCGGATGACGCTGACCATATCATCCATAATTTCCTTTAACCGAGCCGTTCCCCTGGCTACGCCGGCCAGTAATTCTTTGGCGGTTTCATCATTGTTGATGCTGGGCAGCATTTGCAGCATTTGATTATAACTGTGGATGACGGTGAGGGGCGTGCGCAGCTCGTGCGAAGCCACCGAGATAAAGTTGCTCTTGGCTTCCTCAAAGTGTTTCAGGCGGTCATAAGCAGCCTTGAGATTGGCATTTGCCGCTTCCAGGTCGGCGTTTTTTCGCTCCAACTCGCTTATCAGGGTCAGGCTTTGCTCTTGCAGATAATATTCGCGTTTGGTCGCCGCCGCTTCCGGTTTATGCTTGGTGGTAAGGTACTTGGCTACTGCCGTAATTAACTCTTCAACATCTATAGGTTTGTTGAGATAAGCATCGCAACCAATAGCCTTAGCCCGGTCGCGGTCATCCATCACATTACGCGCCGTTAAGGCAATAATCGGAATGGTGGTAAGTTGAGGGAAACTGCGGATGCGGGTCACTGCCGTAAAACCGTCCAGGTCAGGCAGGTTGATATCCATTAGAATGAGATCAGGCTTAATTTCGACGGCCGTCTTGATGCCCTCTAAAGCATTGACCGCATCAATGACCTGGTAGCCCTGGCTTTCAAGGATGCGCCTGACCAGGATTCTGTTTTCCATGGTATCTTCAACGCTCAGAATGGTAGGTGATGTGTCGTTCATGTCGGTTTCTGAATCGTAGAGTTGATAATAAGCAATTGAACCAAGAGGAAAGACCTCATTACATTTGATAACTCATGATACCATAGCTATCAAAAATGAATATAGGATAACCATCCCAACTCACTCCCCATAAGCTTGATAATTATACAACTTTTAGCAGGCACATTCAAGAACGTTTCCCCATCTTTCAAATTCGTTATTCCGGCCCGACGGGTTATAATACCCGCTAAATTTTTCACAAGAAAAAGATTATTGAGACGTTTTGATATGGCTAAATTGATGACTGGCCCCTGGCTCTGGAAGCATTTGTCGGCCTTAGTAGTGCTGATTTTGCTGGTCAATCTGGGTTTGTGGCAATTACGGCGGCTGGAAGAACGGCGCAGTTTGAACCAAAATATTACGGCGGCGCTGAATCAGCCGGCCATTCCTCTTACCGGCGGGCCGGTTAACCCGGCTGAACTTCATTTCCGTCGTGTTGAGGTCACCGGGGTTTTCGATAATGCCGCAGCCATCGTTATCCGTAATCAACTGCTAGGCGACCGGCCCGGCCTGCATTTGGTAACGCCACTGCGAATTAATGGCAGTGATACCGCTGTGCTGGTAGATCGGGGCTGGATTCCCAGAGACGACTCTGATCCCGAACCGGCTAGTTTGACTACCTACGACCTCCCCGGCGAAGTTACCATTGAAGGCATCGCCTATCAAACTCAAACCCGGCCCAGTTCACTGGCGCCCCTCGATCCCCCTCTTAAAACGGGCCAGACCCGCCTGGTAGCCTGGTTTCGGGTGGACATTGAGCGTATCCAGGAGCAAGTGCCTTATCCCCTGTTATCCATTTTTATCAGACAACTCCCCGCTCCTGACACGCCAAACGGCGCCTTACCTCAACCGGACAGCGGGGCCACCCTGGACGAAGGGCCTCATTTGGGCTACGCCATTCAATGGTTCTCGTTTGCCGCAATTTTGGTCGTTACCTATGGGTTGTTTCTACGACAGGAGATGAGGAAGGGGCAGGAAGATGGAGGGTAGATAGAAAAAGCTAACTTTTGCCATTCTCTATCTTCTATCCTATCCACCATCCTCAGCCTTCTCGGCGTGGGCGCGGGCGGCGGGACGAGGTTTTACTCGTCCCGGCAGCGGCGCTGGACTCGGCCAGGTGGATTTCCGGCAGGGTATCCGTTTCTACCAGGCCGGATTGAATCAAGCGGCGCATTTCGGCCAGGGCCAGAGGGTCGGTTTCCAGCGGTTGGTAGGCCGCCAGAACCCGCTTGACTTCGGCCAGGGTTCGCTGGTGCAGCGTCGGCCGGCCGGCTTTTTGCCAGTTGTCGCGGTTGAGCCGGTCAAAAGCCGGACCGGGCAAATACATTTCCTCCGGCCAGTATTTGAGGGTGTGGTCGGCAATCAGCAGATGTTGACTTTGCAGCAGTTGGTGGACCAGTTCAACGGTTGGGATATCCTCCAACGGTTTAAAGTCGCGCACAAAGTGCAGGGCCTGGCCGCATAGTTCATTGTCAAAGACTAATTTTTCCAGGCTGAACACCAGTACATAATCGAGCATACCCGGCCCGGAAACAGAGTTAACCCCGGCCATCGCGGCCAACAGGGCGCTGGCAAAGGCTTCGGCGCCCCCCTGGGCGTCCACAAACTTGCTGTCACTCAAAGCCATATAAGATTGGGTGGGCAGCCCCAACGATTTTGCCACTTTCACATAGGCCACATCCAGCCGCAGCGATTCGACCGCGGCCATAGGCGAGGCCGTTGTTTTCATATGAAATGCGGCCGGCGCTCCACCAAATAACAGCGGCGCCCCTGGTTTGACAATCTGAGCCATCGTCACCCCAGCCAACACATCGGCCACGTGCATAATGGTCGCACCAACGGCTGTAACCGGCGCGATCAGTCCCATCAACGTCACCGGCACAATTTCGATGGGAATACCCCACTCGACACAATCGAGCAGATTTTGACAGGAGTCATGGCTGTAGCGGAACATGCCGGTCGGGGTGATGGTAAAAATGCTCATGGGACGGGCGATGAGGTCGGCTTTATCGTGGCGGAAAAGCTGCATCATCGCGGCCATGCGCGGCGTGCCGTGGGCAGTAAAGGCTCCGGAAACCACCGGCTTGACCGAATTGGTCAAACAGTGGTACAGCCGCCAGGCATCGGAGACCTGGGGTTCGATGTCACTGGTTGAAAAGGCCGTTGCCAGATAAGCGATGTGCGGCAAACCATCGGCCAGACGAACATATTCGATAAAGTCGGCGGTGGTGGCGGCGCGGGTCTCGCCGGTGCGATGGTCCAGCACCTTGACTCCACTGGAGCCGGGCACGAAGTGAACGTTATCGCCGCCCAGATGCGCATGTGGCTCCCCGTTCCGATTGTACAGGGTAAACGAGCGCGGTGTGCTGGCAATGGCTCGCTCCACTTCGTCAGGCGGAAAGAGAACCCGCCCGCTAGCCGGGTCTTGCCGCAGACCGTGATCCAACAGCCGCTCACGCAGCATTTGGCCCATCACTTCAACGCCCACTTCGGCCAGAATTTGCTTGGCCTCAACCAAGACTTGTTCGATTAGCTCAGGTTCAATAATTTCGATGGTTGGTTTCATAGATGTCTTTCAAGAAAACCTTAAAGGTCTTTAAGACCTTTAGGGTTTGGCTTCAATTGGGCTGGAAACGAAAGAAATACCAGACCCGATTCTCCACGTTCATATCAATCGTAAATGTTTCCGAGACCGGTTGGCCCTCGCCATTTTCCAGGTAAAAGTTCCACACCCCGGCAATATAGATGGCTCGTGGCTGCGGCTCAAATTTGATATTGCCACTTTTGACCACTCCACCGGGCGGCGTGTTGCCAATGGCCCGGTCAGCCGAGGGTTCGGAACGAGTGACAATACCTTCTGGGTCAATTCCAACCAACCTAAAGCCGGGAACCCAGCCGTTGTCCGCTGTTTGCACGGCGGTCATAATGGAGAGGATGGTTGCCTCGGTCGGCTGGGTGTAGAGTTCGGCCAGACGGAATGGCATGGTCGGAATGGGCGTGGGAGTGGGCGGCGGCGTATTGGTTGGGGGGGCGGGGGTGCCGGTGGGGGTGATGGTCGGAGTGTGGGTGGGCCGGGGGGTGCGGGTTGGAGTGACCGTCGGCGTGTCGGTGGGAATGGGGGTGAGGGTCGGGGTAGGACTAATCGTCGGTGTATCGGTAGGGACGGGGGTGGAGGTAAAGGTGGGCTGGAGTGTTTTGACCACCGTCGCGGTGGGGGTATCTTCGGCCATAGCCACCAATTGATTAAACGGGGAAGCCAGGGTGCAACCGGTCAACAGGATTAATGCCAGGAAGGATGGAAGGATGGAAGGATGGAAGGATAGAATTTTACCAATCTTACAATCTTCCAACCTTCCCTTCTTGCCAAGGTATTTACGCCAAATAAATTTTATCCGTTTCAAAGGAAACCTTTTTTGCTATGAGTCGCAGAACAAATCCAGATTGTATGCAAAACAGCCGCTTCACACAAGCGGTGAGCGGCTGAATATTTTTCCAGGCCGGGGTCTGGATTTGTCTGTCAGATCGTTCCTGTTCTCAAGAAGTATCCTGGGGTAAAGCCGGGCGAGTCGCCGTTGAGGTAGGCGTTATCGTAGGTACGGGGGTGGCATCCGGCGCGGGCAGTTGATGCTCCAGTTTGGTCACCAAATGCCACAACAGCGGCAACTGGTCATTGAGCACCGTTTGCATGGTGGAATCGGGGTCACCGCTACGAGTCAAAAGTTCAGGCTTCTCGTTGAAGGCGGTTGGTCCATCGGCCAACAGCAGTTCCCGCAGTGCTTCATAATCAGTTCGTTTGATTTCGACCACTGCTGCCGCCCCTCGTGTCAACCGTAAAGGCTGGATAGGAGTAGCGGTTTGGGTGAGATGCGCTCGCAGTGAAAAATGATAGCGCTCAGGCGTGACCAACACCTGCGCCAGCAGATAGTAAACATTATTATGCTTCCGCACTACTTTCATCGGCTGGAGCAGGTCCAAAGGCACTCCCTGCCGCCACTGGGCAAACTGGTTCTCAATCTGGCTCGCATCGGTCAGCAGCTCGGTGGCGCTGTGCAGCGAGCCAAAACTGCTGGCCAACGGCGAAAAATCAACAATGGCCTGGCTGCCATCGGCAAAGCGGGCCCACACGGCCACGTGGTCAACCCGGTCCTGCAAATCATCCAGCGGCGCGGCCACCCCAAACCGGCCCAGGGCCACCCCTTGCACCTGGGGCGACTGCATAAGCGACTGCTGGATGGCGTAAGAGAGAATAAAGCTGTCCACGGCCGGCCATTCTGCCGGGTTGGCCGGCTGGGGCGGATAGGCCAGGCGAGCGACTTCGCCTAACGACCCCGGTTCGATGACAATCCTGGTCGCATCTTCTGCCAACAAAGAGGCAAAACCAAACTCAAAATCCCCCAAAGCGGCTTTAGCTGCGTTCAGCGCTTCGACATTGTCATTATCGGGGATGGTCATGGGTGGCGTGGCAGTAGGGGTGGGGGTCGGCAGAGGTGGGGGTTCTTCAGGGATGCAGGCCAAGAGAAGAACAGCCAAGCCCCAAACAAGGCTCAAATTTTTGAGCCACACCAGGAACTGCGATGAGCAGGGCGAGGCAGACAGGTCAATTGCATTTTTTTCTAGGGACATGGGCCGGCTCCGTTATCACTGCTGCCTGTCAAGGCGTATTATTGAAAACATGGTACCCATTGCCCCTGATTCGTCAAACTGTTGTCGTTTTTACTTTGACTTGTTCGGTAGTAGGTAGTAGGGAGTAAGGAGTAAGGGGAATTTTGTCAAACTGTTGTCGTTTTTACTTTGACTCGCCCTATCCTTCGTGTTAAACTGAGAATTGGAGATTGGAGATTAAATAATCTCCAATCTCTAATCTCCCAATATTCCAGAGGAGTCTATGCCAAATGTAGCCTTTCAAGGCGTTGCCGGCGCTTATTCCGAGAGCGCCATTTACCAATTTTTTGGTCCGGAAACCAAAACCACCCCCTGCCGTACCCTCGAAGATATTTTTGAAGCGGTCGAACGAGGCCGGGCCAACCTAGGGCTGCTGCCCGTCGAAAATGCGCTGGCCGGGTCGGTGCCGCGCGCTTATGAATTGTTGATGGAGCGCGACCTGCGGATTCAAGCTGAGGTGATTATGCGGGTCCAGCATACACTGATGGCCGCACCGGGGGTCAAGCTGGCCGATTTGAAGCGGGTCAAATCTACCCTGTTATCCCTACAGCAGTGCGAAAAGTTTATTGCCCGCTATGAGCTGGAGCAAATCCCGGCCTCCGATACAGCCAGCAGCGCCCGCGACCTGGCCGCCCACCCGGAACCCGACCTGGGGGTGATTGCCAGCAAACTGGCCGCCCAAATTTACAGGCTGGACATCCTGGAAGAGGACATCGAGGATGCGGCCTTTAACTACACCCGCTTTTTTGTACTGGGCAGCGAAGACCCGCCCCGCGCCCAGCGCTGCAAAACCTCGCTTATTTTCAGCGCCCGCCATTTACCCGGCTCGCTCTACCACTGCCTGGGCGAATTTGCCGAGCGCAACATCAACCTGACCAAAATCGAATCCCGACCCCGCCGCAACCGGCCCTGGCAGTATCTTTTTTACCTGGATTTTGAAGGTCACTGGCAAGACCCACCCGCCGAAGCGGCCCTCCTTGGCTTGCTGCGCCGGGCCGGCTTTGTCAAAATGCTTGGCTCTTATCCCATGGCCACCACGCCCCATTTAGAAGAGGAAAGGAAGGTTGGAAGGTTGGAGGATTGGAAGCTGGAGGAACAAAACCAACCTTCCAGCCATCCCGCCTTCCAGGTAGACTCATGATTATCATCATGCACTCCGAAGCCACCCCCTTTGAAATAGACAATGTTGTGGCTGAAGCCGAAGCCAGAGGGTGGCAAACTCATATTTCCCATGATTCGGGCGAAACGTTTATCGGCTTGCAGGGCAAAGGCCAGCCGCTTGACCCTTTTTATCTGGGCCAGATGCCCGGCGTCAAGGAAACGATGGCCATTACCCAAAAGTACAAGCTGGCCAGCCGGGCCTTTCGCCGCGAGGATACCACCTTCACCATCGGCGGTGTGACCATCGGCGGCGAACAGGTGGCCGTTATTGCGGGGCCGTGCAGCGTCGAAAGCCGGGAACAACTGCTGGAAACGGCCTATGCGGTTAAAGAAGCGGGCGCGACCTTTCTACGCGGGGGCGCTTACAAGCCGCGCAGTTCGCCCTACAGCTTTCAAGGCATGGGCGAGCATGGTCTCAAGCTGCTGGCCGAAGCCCGCGAAGCCACCGGCCTGCCGATTGTAACCGAAGTCATGTCGCCCAACAAAGTGGCCCTGGTCGCCATTTACGCCGATGTGCTGCAAATCGGCGCGCGCAATATGCAAAATTTTGACCTGCTCAACGCCGTCGGCCAGGCTCACAAGCCGGTGCTGCTCAAGCGGGGCATGTCGGCCACCATCGAAGATTTGCTCATGGCCGCCGAATACATTCTGGCCCACGGCAACAACCGAGTGATGCTGTGTGAGCGGGGCATCCGCACCTTTGACAACAAATATACCCGCAACACCTTTGACATCAACGCCATTCCCCTGCTCAAAGAGCTGACCCACCTGCCCATCGTCGCCGACCCCAGCCATGCCATTGGCGTGCGCCGCCATGTCAGCGCGGTCACGTTGGCCGGCCTGGCCGCCGGGGCCGATGGTCTCATCCTCGAAACCCACCCTGACCCCGACCACGCTGTATCCGACGGCGACCAATCACTCACCTTGCCCCAATTCCGTGAGTTGATGAATCAGGTGCGAACTTTAGCCGAGGCAGTCGGGCGGAGGGTGTAAGGACTTTAGATTTACGATTTTTAGGACGAGCTAAATGAGAGATAAGTGGGCTGAAAGAAGGTGGGGAGTAAGGCTGGAGTCAATTGGAGCGTCATGAATTTGGGCGAACTGATTTATACCAAGAAAGGTTTAAGCTATGCAATCCGAAAATCAAGCGACAAATCCTTTATCTCATCGGGAAGTAGCCACCCTGGGTGGCGGCTGCTTCTGGTGTTTGGAGGCGGTTTACGATGAACTGCAAGGTGTGGAGGATGTTGTATCCGGCTATTCCGGTGGGCACGTGATTAATCCAACCTACGAGCAGGTCTGTAGTGCCACCACCGGCCATGCCGAAGTGGTTCAAGTGACCTTTGACCCGTCAGTTGTCTCATTTCGAGAAATTCTGGAAATTTTCTTTACCATCCACGACCCAACCACCCTGAACCGGCAGGGCGCGGATGTTGGCCCGCAGTATCGCTCGGCCATTTTTTATCACACCCCGGAACAAAAAGCTACCGCCGAGCAGGTCATCGCCGACATCAACGCCGCCCACATCTGGGATGCGCCGATTGTGACCGAGGTAACACCTTTTGCCAAGTTTTACCCGGCCGAAGCGTATCACCAAGAGTATTTTCAACGCAACCCCGGCCAGGGTTACTGCCGGGTAGTAATTGCCCCCAAAGTGGCTAAATTTCGCCAAAAGTATCTCAGCCGGCTCAAACAGTAACAGCCTCGCAAAGGTGTTGACACCCCTGCTGCCTTGTGCTACAATAGTTTCAGTAATTTCTGAATATTTGAAACAGGCTGGATATGAGCGAACTCAATAAGATTAAGGAAAAGTTTATCTTACACTGGGGTGAAATGGGGTCGCTCTGGGGCATCAACCGGACTATGGCCCAGGTACACGCACTGCTGTTTATTTCGCCGGAGCCTTTGTGCGCCAATGACATTATGGCCGAGTTGCAAATCAGCCGGGGCAATGTGAGTATGGCCCTGCGCGAGTTGATAGCCTGGGGCATTGTCAATCGGGTTCACATCAAAGGGGAACGGCGCGAATTTTATACTACCGAAAAAGACGTCTGGACTCTGTTTCGGATTATTGCCCGTGAGCGCAAAAAACGAGAAGTGGACCCCACAATTGAGGTTCTGCGCGAAAGCGTGACCAAGCTCAACCAGATGCCCGCTACAGACGGCAACTACGAGCGGGAACAACTTAAAAATTTGCTTGACTTTTTTGAAACCGGCATCGAAGTTTATAAAGATTTGGAGATGCAAACGCCGACCAGCATTTTGAAGTTAATGGGCAAAGCCTTGCGGGTCAAACAGTTGATTTCTTGACCTGGCTCTTTTTGTTCACAATTTTCACAATTTATTGAAAGATTTGAATTTATCTTCAGGCCGTTTGAGGGATGCAGCATGACAATTAAATCACAACCCCGGTTTTTTCCAAGTTTATTGAGCAATCGTCACTACTCTGGCACGGTTTCGACGCTGCTGTATAACTGGCCCATTTTTGCCGGGGCCTTATTTTTTAGTGTGGTTACATTCATCACCGGTATGCTGCTCCCTGAACCCTGGCACTGGCTTTTTTGGGTCAGCAGCGCGGGGGTGCTTGGCCTCTGCTTCAGCATTCTCATTACCTCTTATCTAGTCTATGACGCGGGTCAACAGCACGAATATGATCGCCTGGCTGAGTTGGGCCAGGTGGATCAGGCGAATGTTATTGTGGATCTTACCTGTGGTAAGTTACGGGGAACACGGGGACTGCTGCCCTTGTTTAAAGGCGGCCACTACTTTTTAATTGACATTTACAACGTCGAGAAAATGCCTGATGCTGCTTTACGCCGGGCGCGAGCGTTGGAACCTCCCCTGCAAGCAGAACGGCGTATCTACCAGCGGCCCGGTCAGGCCCACAGTCTACCTTTGCCTCACAATTGGGCTGATATCATCTATTGCAGCTTTAGCCTGCACGAGCTACAGGATAGCGCTGACCGCGACGCCCTTTTTACCGAATTTGCTCGTGTCCTCAAACCCGGCGGGCGCTTGCTGATTGCCGAACATGGCCGTGACTGGTTTAATTTTGCCACCTTTGGCCCCGGGGTATTCAGCTTTTTCTCTCCGTCTACATGGCAAAAACATCTGGCTAAAGCCGGGCTGACCGTTCAAGAACACGAGCGATGGCGCGGTCTGGTCCACCTGTGGGTAGCAATGCGGCAGCCGCGTTAGATTTTATGAGTTCGTAGTTTAGGGTCTTCCGCCCACAAGGGGCTAACCTACCCTGAACTACAAACTCCTAATTTTATAACCGCCCAAATTCCTTGGCTAATTGGGCCGCGCTCAGATGAATCATGGTCGGGCGGCCATGGGGACAGGTGCGAGGGGCGCTGGTAGCCTCTAACTGGCGGACCAACTCGCGCATCTCTTCCGGGGATAAAATCTGCCCCCCTTTGATGGAGGCCCGTTTACAAACGGTAATGGCAATCTTTTCGTGGGTTTCGCGGGCCAATGGAATCGCCCCATCGGCCATTTCGGCCAAAATATCTACCAGAGCCTGGGCGGGATTAGCCTGCCCTAGGACGTCAGGTACCGCCCGAATCCGATAAGTTGCGCCGCCAAACGACTCCAATTCAAACCCCACTTCGCTTAAAGCCTTTAGTTCAGCCTCGACCAAGGCGGCCTGTCCGGGCGACAGCTCCACCACCACCGGCTCCAACAACTGCTGGCGAGCCACCACCGCTTGCGCTTTTTGCTGGGCCAATTTTTCATACAGAATCCGCTCGTGCGCGGCATGCTGGTCAATGAGATAGAGGCCGTCCGGCCCCTCGGCCACAATGTACATTTGTTGAATCTGACCCACCACCCGCATAAGCGGCAGACTTTGGGGGGCAGGCGCTTCAAGCAGCGGCAGTCGTTCGCCTTCACTGTCAAAAGTGCGCTGCATCTCAAAACCAAATTGGCTAAACGAGGGTCCAAACGAAGTCCGCCAAGGGGCAGTATCGCCGGCGTGGTCGCCAAAGCCGCCGCTGTAATGATAGGTGGGCGCTGCCTGTCCCCCGTAAGCGGGCACAGGCGCAGCCGCCATCACCGCTTCACGAACTGCTTTTTGCACCGCCTTAAAAACAGCGCGCGGGTCTTGAAATTTCACCTCGGCCTTGGTTGGGTGAACATTGACATCCACCTCGGCCGGATCCAATTCGATATTCAGTACGGCCACCGGATAACGACCCACCGGCAAAAAGGTATGGTAAGCCTGGACCACCGCTTGATTCAGAGAGCGATCCTGAATCCAGCGTTTGTTGACAAAAAAGATAATCTGATCGCGCGTGCCCCGGTGCAGGGCCGGCGCGCCCACGTAGCCGTGAACCGAGAGGCGAGGAGGCGATGAGACGTGAAGCGAGGAGGCGATGAGTTTCTCATCTATCTCCTCGCGTCCTCGCGTCCTCGTCTCCTCCCCCTCCTCCTTGTATTCCACCGCAATCATCTGCCGGGCCGTTTCCAAATCAAAAACAGCGGCCAAAGCGTCGAACAAATCGCCCCGGCCATTAGTTTGAAAGGTGATACGCTGGTCACTTTGCAGGGCAAAACGAATGTGAGGATAGGCCAGAGCATAATGCGAGACAATGCGGTGAATATGCGCCGCTTCGGTGGCATCGGCTTTGAGAAACTTCAGGCGGGCCGGCACATTGTAAAAGAGATTTTCCACCGTAATAATGGTGCCGCCCGGTGAACCAGCGGCCCCCAGCGTCACCTGCTGCCCCCCCTCCAACCGAATCCGGGTGGCCGCCGGCTGCGAGGCCGGGCGGGATAACAGGGTAAGCTGTGACACCGCCGCTACCGAAGCCAGGGCTTCACCCCGAAACCCCAATGTTGTCACCCGGCTCAAATCATCCACCGAAATCAGTTTGCTGGTAGCGTGGCGGGCAAAGGCCAGGGGAATTTCTTCGGCGGGGATACCGCTGCCGTCATCCAGAACCTGGATCAACCGTTTACCACCGTTCTGGATTTCTACCCGGATGGTTTTGGCCCCCGCATCAATGGCATTTTCGACCAGTTCTTTGACCACCGACGCCGGCCGCTCGACCACCTCACCGGCGGCTATTTTGGCCGCCACATCGGGCGGCAGAATACGAATTGTCACAACCGTCACTCCGTCATCGTCGCAGTAAACCCATGAACCTTCAATCGCCCGTTATTTTACCACAGCTAAAACATAATGCGTAAAACGTAAAGGTTTTCTGGCCTGTGAGGCATGTTAAAGTTATACCTGTCACTCAGCCATTACGCTTTATGTTTTACGAACTATCACAAGTTACATTCCAAATAGCAAATAACGTTAACCTTATCACCCGGTTTGACATCGCTTTAACCTTGACTATCATGAAGTTGACACTCCCGCTCAGAGGATGGAAAAATTTGCAGCTTACCTGGCTAGGTGCAGCCGGTTTTAAAGTGGATACCGGCGAAGGCGCTACGCTCTTGATTAACCCCTATCTTTCCCGGCCGGCGCTGGCCTACCCTTTTTTACCGATTCAACTGGCCGACCTGGCCCCGGTGGATGAGATTTTCCTGACCGATGGGCGCTTTGATCATGCCCTGGACACACCGGCCCTGGCCCGGCAAACCGGCGCAATCGTTCACGCCGTCGAGCCGGTATGCCAACGATTGATCGGGCAAGGCGTCTCCGCCCAGAACCTGGAAAACGTTATTCCCCAAACGCCCAAACGAGTGGGCAGCCTAAGCTGGCAGGCTTTTTCCAGCCGGACAAATCAGACCGCCTCTTTACCGGCGGTTCGCCAGCTTATTCGTAACCTGCAAATGCCGGCCCATTTGGGTGATTTGGTGCGAGCCTGGCCTCCCAGTGAGGAAGTGGCCTACGCCTTTAAAATTGACGGCTTATCTATTGTTCATTTCAGCAGTGCAGATTGGGGCCAGGCCGAAGTGAGTAATTTACGTCCCGATTTGGCCCTATTGCCGGTCGAACATAATCCTGACACCAGCGCTGCGTCCGCCCGACTGGCGGCCCGGCTCCAACCCAAAGTCGTCATTCCCCATCATTGGGATAACTATTTTCCGCCCTTGAGTGAACTGAGCGATTTAACCAAATTTGAGACCACCCTGAACACATTGGCCCCCCAAGTACGAGTCTACAAACCGGTTATTGGCCGGAGTTTTGATCCCATAACTTTGCTATATTGATGGTACAAAATCTAAAGATAATCGAGGAGACTCCAGATTAGCCTTATTGACCTTAAAAGTTATTTCTCATTGGACTACCCTACGCTGACCCAACTAAGCAAAATCGCCTCTTGACAACCCACCGGCTTTATGTCATAATATCTTCCGTGAAAAGTCGAACAGACACTTTCACCTCCACCTTGCTATCCTAATTTAAGGAGGTGATGCTAATGTCGGATTTTAGCAGCATGCAAAGCGCCGTAGCATCACCTCCCGTTCTCGGGTAGATTGCTACGGCGCGGCAAAGGGTCACACTTAGGTGTGGCCCTTTGTTCTTTAAACGACCGGGAACCCCCGCTCTACCCCTCCCCCTCTTAGAGGGAGGGAAGGGAGGGGGCCGGTCGGCGGTCATTCATCTTGGAGATCAATATATGTCCATCTATCCACTCGGAAAGTTGCCCGCAGCAGATTTGGCCCGCTTGCTCAAGCGATATGCGCCCAGCGACCCGCGCCTGGTCATCGGCAGCGCGGTGGGCGAGGATGCGGCGGTCATTGATATGGGCGACTGTTATCTGGTTGCCACCACCGACCCGATCACCTTTGCCACCGATGAGATTGGCTGGTATGCGGTCAACATCAACGCCAACGATATCGCCTGCGCCGGGGCTACGCCACGCTGGTTTCTGGCTACCTTGTTATTGCCCGAAAACAAAAGCACCCCGGAACTGGTGGAGCGAATTTTTGAGCAAATCAGTTCAGCCTGCGCTGAATTGGGAGTCACCCTGGCCGGAGGGCATACCGAAATCACCTACGGCCTCGACCGCCCGATTGTGATCGGCCAGATGCTGGGCGAAGTCCCCCACGATAAACTGGTGACGAATCGCGGTGCGCGGGTGGGCGATGATCTCATCTTGACCAAAGGCATCGCCGTAGAAGCAACGGCGATCATTGCTAAAGAAAAGCGACTTCACCTTCTCTCTCATTTTGATGAAGGTAGCCTTAATAATTACGCGAATTTTCTATACAAACCGGGAATCAGCGTGGTCAAAGATGCGGCGATTGCCGTTGCCGCCGGAGGTGTTCACGCCATGCATGATCCCACCGAAGGCGGCGTGGCGACCGGCCTGCATGAAATGGCCCAGGCCTCACAAGTAGGTTTGGAAATTTTTGAAGAAAAACTGCCCTATTTACCTGAAACGGTAGCCTTGTGCCAACATTTCAAGTTGAACCCTCTGGGAGTCATCGCTTCGGGTAGTTTGCTCATCGCCGCCGACCCTTCGGCTACCCCTCAAATTGTGGCCGATTTGGAACGAGCCGGGATCAACGCCAGCGTGATTGGCCGGGTGCAGCCGGCAGAGCAGGGCTGCTGGTTGGTGGGAACAAACAGGAAACAACCACTACCCACCTTTGCCCGCGATGAGATTACGCGGCTGTTTGAGTAGAAAAATCAGCGTCCACAGATGACCACAGATTGACACAGATAAATTTCAATAAATCACGAATTGAGGAGGCAGCACCCCAAGATGCGGTTCCGTTCGGCACGTAGGCGTGCCTCACTCCTCAATTTATGTTCATCTATGGAATTAATTTTTGCGGGTTCGGCCTAAACTTACCGGGTTGAAGCAGCCAACGCCCGCTCGATAATGACCCGGTCTTCTGCTGCCAGGGGTAAGGCCAGGGCAAGCTGCTGGCCCTGGGGCGACATTTTGCGCCAGGTTTTGGCGACAATGCCTTCGATTTTGTCCGGCTCCTTTTTGGCAAAATCAGAGAATTGTTCCTCTAAAAAAACCAGGCAAAGCGCGTCTTCCAACGCTTGCACTTCCGGGTCGAGTTTCAGCCGTTTTTTCAAAATCAAATCCCGGACCCGCTCGATGAGGGCGGTATCATAGCCCACCTCCCGCAAAATCTCGGCGGTTTTTTCGGCGTGGAACTGCTTCAAATCCTCACGCCACTTAAGATACCCGGCCCGGTCACGCGGATAGTTATCACGGGGAATTTCCCAGCGCCGCAGGTGCTGCGCCCTGGCCGCCAACAGCAGCGCCTCTGAAGCCATATCGCCTACCAGTTGGCGAATCCAGGCGGTGCGCCGCTCGGCGTGGATTACTTCCAGGGGGCGGGACTGGCCGTTAATGAGCAAAAGGTGAGGGTCTTGCCCATTGGCCGCATCAATTTTGGCGATAGCCCGATCGAATCGAGTTGTGTCCATTGTTCTTTAGCGGTACGGGGTCCAAAAGCTGTGCTTTTGGACCCCGCTTTTTTATTACACCGCTGCCCCCACCGTTTCCAGCAGCACCGAAAAATTCAATGAACCGGCATCAATCACCACAGTCAGCCGTTCTCGTGGGTCGTTAGGCAGACGAGTGATGGAGACCTGTTGGCCGGGATAAATCAGAGCAGCGACCGCAGCCAGGTCGGGCTGGAGGGCGGCAAAACCGGCCTCGGTGTTGGGGGCCAGCAGGCGGTCATTGGCGATGTAGTGAAAGACCCCGCCTTCCAACTTCAATTGACCGGCCAGGCGGGGGTCCGCCTCCAGCAGCGCCCCAAAGGTGATCGTGGCTTGGGCCAGTTCCAGCAAATTTTCTTGATGGCTGCGGCCAGATCCTCGCTTGCGCTGGGCCAACAGGCCAAAAGCCCCACTGCTGTAATCCATGCCAAAGTTGATGTCGTGGGTGATGAGCATCACTCCCGGCCCTTCCGGCACGTGGCGGTAATCTGCTACGTCAAGCAGAATACCCGGCAGCTTTTTGAGCCGAATCCAGTCGTGAAAGATGTCAATAAAAACAGCATCATCTACCGGCGCACCGGGCCGGGCGAAGAATTTCAGGCAAAAACGTTCAAGGTTCATGAGTATATCTCCAACTTTAATTTGAAAGGAGTGCAAAAGCTTAAGCTTTTGCACTCCGGGTTTTTATACTGCAACGGCTTTGACGGGTTTGGCTTTTAACAAAGTGGCAAAAGGATTGACCGGAACAGCCGGCCGGCTTTCCAACAGCCGGGTATAGCAGGCGTGGGCGGCTTCGATAAACAGGCCGGCCTCTTCGATCAGGCGCAGCACGGCATCCAAATCTCTGGTTTCGTGGCGCTGCTCGTAGGCGTTGAAGAAATAGTGGGCAAATTTGCCTTTGGCATAAGGGTCAAAAAACAGTTCGGTCTCGTAAAAGCGCTGGCGAAATTCCTGAACAATCCGGTCGGGCTGGTCGGCGATATCCACGTTTTGCACTTTGATCAGGGCTTGCGCGCCGCTGAGCATGGCTTGCAGGGCCAGCGCGGCGGCTTTATCCAGCCTGGCCTGGTCTTTACCTCCTTCCAGCACCACCTGCGCGTCGAAATGGAGGGCCTCGGCGGCGGCAATGCCAAAGTCGGTCAGGCTGACCACTTCGCCGGCGCACTCGCCCACCCCAATATCACCAATGCTGAACTCGCGGGCGTCGGCCCAATCTGAATAGAAGGACGAATCAACCTGGTAGGGCGGCACTTCGGTAAAGGGTTTGAGCTGCGCTTTGATTTCGGTTTTGCCGATGCGGGTGATGTACTCGCGGAAGCGCTCGCCTTTTTGCCGGCCCTGCATATACATTTCCAACAGGTGATCCACCACCTCGGGCACACGCTTGGAGGGTATGGCCCCCAACGATTGGCCGAAGTTGGCGGCGTTATTGGCCCACTCGCCGCCCAGCACCAGTTGGAAGTGGGGCACGCGGTAGCCGTCAACATTGCGGCTGGAACCGAAAAAGCCGATTTCGGCCACCGCATGCTGGCCGCAGGAGTTGAAGCAGCCGCTAATTTTGATGCGAATATCGCGCACCGCTTCCTCGTACTGCCAGCCTTTGGCCGCCAGGCGCTGGCGCAGTTGAGCGGCCAGACCACGCGAACTGGCAATGCCCAACTTGCAGGTATCGGTGCCGGGGCAGGCCGTCACATCCACAATCGTCTCCGCGCCGGGGCTATTGAGCTTAATTTCAGCTAAGGCTTGATAAAGCGCTGGCAGGTCGGCTTCGTGAATCCAGCGCAGGACAATATTCTGTTCGACCGTTGTCCGGGCGGTATCGCGGGTAAAGCGGCGGGTGATGTCGGCCAGGCAGCGCAACTGCTGCGAGGTAATATCGCCCAGAGGCAAGGCTATGGTAACGGTGACAAAACCAGGTTGGCGCTGCCGGTAGATATTGGTAGATTTCCAATTTTCAAAGTCATCGCCCAGGTCCAGCGCCTCGCCCGAAGCCGGCTGCGGCAAAGCCGATTCCTCGTAGCCGGGCAGGGACTCCAGCCAGGCAGTCCAGCGGGGATCAGGCTCCAACGTCTGGCGTTCCTCCAGCACCAGACGGCGAAACTCGTCAATCCCAAGCTGGGCGACCAGGAATTTCAGCCGGGCTTTGTTGCGGTTTTTCTTCTCGCCGTAGCGGGCGAAAACACGCGAAATAGCTTGAGACAGCGGCAGCAGCTCTTCCAGGGGCACAAAATCGGCGAAAAGTTTAGCCAGATGCGGCACCGAGCCAAGACCGCCGCCGACATACACTTCAAAGCCCTGCTGCTCCACCCCGTCAACGGTCCTGGTTTTGGCAATCAGGCCGAGGTCGTGCATCGAGGTCAACCCGCAGGGGTGGGCCTGGCAGCCGGAGAAGGCGGTTTTAAATTTCCGGCCAAAATCCTGGACATCGCGGTGGCCCAACAAAAATTGAGCTAATTCGTTGGCCGAGCCGGTCACGTCGAAGGCTTCATCGCGGCAGACTCCGGCCAAAGGACAGGCGGTCACATTTCGAACCGAGTTGCCGCAAGCTTCGCGGGTGGTAATGCCAACTGCAGCCAGGCGACGGTGCATATCGGGGGTGTCATCGAGCGAGATGAAATGGAGTTGAAAATCCTGGCGCGTAGTTACGTGCAGGATCGAGTCGGAATACTCTTCGGCCACGTCGGCCAGAGTTTCCATCTGGGCCGCGGTGAGGCCGCCAAACGGAATTTTGATTCGCTGCATCCCTGGCGCTTCCCACTTGGTATCCGGCCCTTTGGTCAGGTTGTTATGGGGGAAAGGGATTTCCTGCGACTTTTCGCCGTCGTGGCGGCGACCATTATCGTAGCGCTGGCCGTACGCTCCCCGCCGAAGACGTAGTTCGGCAAACACTTTTTCATCCAGTTTGCCCTGTTTGCGCAGTTCCATCTGGGTTTCAAAGTTATCAATCTCTTCGGCCAGGCCAGGAGCCATTTTATCGGCCAACTGGTCTTTCCAGGTTAATTTTGGCGCAGTTCCGTTTTTCATTGTTACCCCCTCATTGGTTAGGTTAATCATTTTTTATTAAACCTCCACTGCCTCGCCCTCGAACAGGGCCAGCAGCATATGAACTTTGGCCTCGAACAGGGCGCGCTCGCCTTTGCGGAGAAGAGTGATAGCATTGCTCTCGATCAGCTCGTACCAGAAATCGGCCCGCTGTTTGAAGGTCGGCAGCCGTTGGGCTACCAGCGGACGCAAAGCCTGGGCATATTCCAAAAACTCGGCGTACTCGGGGCCAAAGCCCTTTTCAAACCGCTTGCGTAACGTGGCGGCCAGCGCGGGCGCGGCCCCCCCGGTGCCAATGGCGATGGTCAACTGCCCCTGCCGCACCACCGAGGTAGCGTGGAAGTTGCACTGCGGAATAACATCCATCACGTTGACCAGTTGGCCGTTGGCCTGACCTTCGGCCCAGATAGCATCGTGAACGGCTTGATCGCCGGTGGCGGCAATGACCAGAAAAGCGCCGGTCAGATCGCCGGGCTGGTAGCAGCGTTCCAGCCACTCGATTTGGCCGGCTTCGGCATAACGCTGCACAGTGGGGTGGGCTGTCGGGGCGATGACCCGCACCCGCGCCCCCGTTTCCAAAAGGTCAGGCAGCTTGCGGGCAATCTCATGGCCCGCGCCCACCAGAACTACGTATCTGTTTTCTAAAACCAAATTCACCGGATAAGTTTTCATCGAAATGGAACCTCAAGAATTGCGAATTAGCTGAATAGGTAGCAGGGCAGCAGAGTCGCAAGGTAACAGGGTCGCAAGATAGTAGAGTCGTCGCGAATCACTTTTGCTACTTGCCACCTTGCTACTTGCTACCTTGCTACTTGCTACCTTGCTACTTGCTACCTGTTAAATATTGTAATGCATCCCACACTCGATTTTGTTCTGGCCTTGCCAGCGGCCGGCCCGTTCGTCCCCCGAGCTGTCAGTGGGGCGGGTGCAGTGAGTACAGCCGATGCTGGCGTAGCCCATGTCGTGCAAGTGGTTGTAGGGCACGTCGTTTTCCAGCAAGTAGGTCCACACCTGGCTGCGGGTCCAATTGGCCAGGGGGTTGATTTTAACCAGGTGGTACTTATCATCCCAGGCCACCAGCGGCAGTTCGGTGCGGGTGGCGGCCTGATCGCGCCGCAGGCCGGTGAGCCAGGCATCGAGGCCGCCCAAAACCTCGGTCAGTGGGACAACCTTGCGGATGTGGCAGCACAAATCCGGGTTGACCTGCCATAGTTGCGGCTGGTAAACCTGAGCTTGAACTGCTGGAGTCAGGGCCGACTTGCGTATTTCCAACTGGATGGGGTAGCGCCGCTGCACCCGCTCTCGCAGGGCGTAGGTTTCTTCAAACAGAAAGTCGGTATCAATGGTGATAACTTTGACGCCGGGGCACAACTTGGCCAGCCGGTCCAGGATGACCATGCCGGTTGGCCCAAAACTGGTAATCAATGCTCCTTTAGCGCCGAAGGTCGCCAGGCTCCAGGACAGCAATTCATCCAGCGGGCGAGACGCAAAATATCGGTTAAGCTCGCTAAAATCAGTTTCCGCAGTAAAGGGTGAGGCAGACAAGAGCGTTATCCTCCCGCACGATAATTCAGTTTTTTCATCTGGAGCGGTAATCATTTGTTTTATCTTCTTACCCCCTCAAAGATAGTTATCAGTTATCAGAGGTCAGTTGTCAGAAAAAGCAATCTGACTACTGACGACTGATTACTGGCTACTTCATTTTGGCAAAAAAAGACCTGCGCACGGCCCTGAGGGTCGGCGTTCCAAAGCGTAATGCGTGATACGTGAGGCGTGAGGCGTGAAAATTCCTTAATTTCACGCTCGACGCTTTACGAGCCTCTGCTTCGCGGGAACACCAGTCTCAGAGAAGTGAGCAGGTCTGATTGAGTTAGCGGGCGTCAGCGCCCAGGTAACCGTATCAGCGAGACCGGTGATCCCGCGTGCTACAGTTACAATGTAAAACCGGCGCATCGGCTGCGCCGCGGAGGGTTGTGTTAGAGTTCATTCAGCATGACCTTTGACTTAGGTTGATTGTATCCTGACCGGAGACCGGGGACGGACATTTATGATTCCGGTCCTCGGTCATAAAAAAAGCCCACCGACAACTCGATGGGCTTGGGTAACAATCCGTTAGGAAGCTAAAAAATGACTAAACCCGGCGCTCCGTCGAGTGACTGGACAGAATTTGACAACAACAAAGACAAGCCTGGCAACAGGTGTTGCGAGCAGCACAGACAATGAATTGGGCCAGACAAAGGGAGCGCATAGATAATTCTAACTTTCCAAAACTTTTGCATTTATTATAAAAATGTTTAAAAATATGGCAAATTTAAATGTAGCAAGTATAATACGATTCTTAAGCATTGGTTAGAAATTGTTTTATTGAGCAAATACAAATGGCTGTACCCAAAAATTAGGGTAAAATTACCCCTCCCAACTTCCAACAACCCTATAAAAAATAATAACACCAATATTTCTGCTATTTGAAGTGGGTTAGCCAATGAGCAAGGGAACTTTTTAAGATGATTGTCCAAAGCCCAGTCCGCACCTACGCTGTAACAGTCGCTGCCCTTATGGTGGCGGTGCTCCTTCGCTGGCTGCTCGATCCTTGGCTGGGCGACCAACTCCTTCTGGTGACTCTGTTTGGGGCTGTGGTGTGGTGATGGACATCACCGAACGCAAACGGGCGGAAGAAGCCGCTGCGCGATTGGCGGCCATCGTTTCTACGTCTACCGACGCGATTGTGAGCAAGACGCTGGCTGGGATTATCACCAGTTGGAACGAAAGCGCGGAGCGGATATTTGGTTATACGGCGGAGGAAATCATCCATCAGCCGATTTTGCGTTTGATTCCGCCCGAACTTCATGCCGAAGAAGAGCAGATTCTGGCCCGGCTCAAAGCCGGCGAACAGGTCGAATCTTTTGAAACCGTGCGGGTTACAAAGGACGGCCGGCGGCTGAATGTTTCGCTGACGATTTCACCCATCAAAGACAGCGCGGGCAAAATTATCGGCGCCTCGAAAATTGCCCGCGACATCACCGAACGTAAGCGGGCAGAAGAACAACTGCGTGCGTCACACGACACTTTCCGCCAACTGGTGGAAAACTCACCATTCGGCATTTATGTGGTAGATGCCGATTTCCGTTTGGCCCAAGTCGGAGCCGGCGCGCAGAAGGTATTCGAGAATGTCCGCCCGCTGATCGGGCGCGACTTTGCCGAAGTGCTGCATATCATCTGGCCCGAGCCGTTTGCCAGCGAAGCCATCGGCCGCTTCCGGCACACACTGGCAACAGGCGAGCCGTATCACGCGCCCAGCACGGTCGAGCGCCGCCACGACATTGGCGAGGTCGAAGCCTATGATTGGAAGATCGAACGGATCACCCTGCCCGATGGCCGCTTTGGCGTGGTTTGCCACTTTTACGATCTCTCAGAGCGCCAACGCTTTGAAGCAGCTCTGCGCGAATCGGAAGAACGGTTGCGCCTGGCTACCGAAGCCGCCGAGATGTTTTCGTGGGAATGTGATTTTCAGCAGCAAACCATCAAATGGTCAGAGAACACGGCCCGTCTGCTCGATTGCACGCCAGAGGCGCTGCCGGCTGATTTGGCGCAGAGTAGGTTTTTTGTAGCGCCTGATGAGGCCGAACGGTTGGCGCAGGAGTTTGCGGAGTTCTTGCAACAGGGTGCAACCCACTACACCCAGGAGTTTCGGGGCCGCGAGGCAGGTGATCAAACCAAATACTGGCGAGCACACGCTTTGGTTCTCTACGATACCAGTGGCGCGCCGCTGCGGTCGGTCGGCATCACCCAGAATATCACCCGGCACAAGCAGGCCGAACTGTCTGAGCGGCTGCTGGCCGAAATGCACGAGCGCAACCGTCTGGCCCAAGAGCTGCACGATACTGTCGCCCAAGCTCTAGGTTATTTAAATCTAAAAAGCGCGCTGACCCATACCCTGTTAGCCAGCGGGCAGGTAGAGACGGCTAAAGCCAATCTCCAGGAGTTGAAACAGGTCATAGAAGAAACCTACACCGATGTCCGGGAGGAAATCTTCTATCTGCGGGCTAAGGCGCTATCAGATTTGAGCTTTATGGAGCTATTGGACCGCTATATTGATAAGTACCGCCGCTTTTACCATTTAGATATTCAACTCATCCGGGAAGCTGATCCGGCTCTGTTTGAATTTTCAACCGAAGCAACCTCCCAACTTATCCGCACCATCCAGGAAGCCTTGATTAATATTCGCAAACACGCGCTGGTCAACGCGGCCACTATTCGACTGGGCCAGGAAAATGGAACTATCCGCATCAGCATTGAGGATCAAGGTCAAGGCTTTGACCCAGCCGGAAATCAAGCCAAGAATTCAAGTTTTGGCTTGCAGATTATGCGCGAACGGGTGGAAAGTGTAGGGGGTCGGCTGGAGGTTGACACCGCTCCGGGCCAGGGCACGCGGATTGTGTTGCATTACAGCCGGCATTAAGGGCCAGAGGATGATAAAATGAAAAAAGAAACACTGCTCCGTAATAGTCTCAAAGTCAATCAGTTGTCTCGTTCAATCAACGAAGCAGTTGCCGGCCTTGATAGCATCCCCGATTTAATCCGGCAAGTGATTGAAAATGACATGTGGCGAGAGCACCTTGATAAAGAAACGGGCGAGGTCTTCAGGTTTGATAGTTTCAAAGCGTTCATCGAAACATCTCCACCCGCCGGTTTGGGCACTACCGTGCCTACTCTGATCCGTTTGTCGGCCGATAACCCTCTGGTGGTGGACCTGATAGATGAAACCATCCAGTTTACCCTGGGCGAACTGATCGCGCTTAATCTGGATAAAAAGATCGAAACCGACGGTAACACTGTCGAACCCAAAAAGCATATTGCCACCGGCACCTCGCGCCAGGAAGGGCTGCGCAAGCTGCGTAAGTACGCCGACGACAACCCGCAGGTGGAACAACTGCGCCAGTCGGTGCTGGCCGGCGAAATCAGCATCAATAAAGCTTTGATCGAGGCCGGCCTGCGCCCGGAACGGATCACCATCCCCCGTGACCCCGAAAAAGCCGCCGAAGCCATCAAACGTACCTTTACCCCCGAAGAGTTAAATCAGTTGATTAGATTATTGAGGTTATAGCCAGTAGTAGTCAGTAGCCAGTAATCAGTAGTCAGAAAAGAAAGTCTGGCTACTGACTATTGGCTACTTATGTACTTTCCGACGAGGGTTTCTATCATGGATTTAGGGCTCAAAGACAAAGTTGCCGTGATTACCGGCGGCAGCACCGGAATTGGCCTGGCTGTGGCTCGCGGGCTGGCTTATGAAAAGGTACACGTGGTCCTCTGCGCCCGGAACGAGACGGCGGCCGTCGAACAAGCCCGGCTGATTCGGCAAGAGTACGGCGTCGAGGCGTTGGGGCTGGGGAGTGATGTAACCCAGCCCGCCGATATTAGCCGGGTAGTAGCCGCCGTCGAGCAGACCTTTGGCGGGGCCGACATCCTGATCAACAACGCCGGGACCGGCACCAATGAAACGATCATGGACGCCTCGGACGAGAAGTGGCAGTATTTCTGGGAACTGCACGTCATGGCCGCCGTTCGCCTCGCGCGCTCCCTGGTTCCGGCGATGCGGCAGCGGGGAGGCGGGGTGATCCTCAACAACGCCTCGATTTGCGCCATCCAACCGCTGGGTCACGAGCCGATTTATAACGTCACCAAGGCCGCCCTGGTCATGCTCTCTAAGTGTCTGGCTAACGAGTTGATCCCCGCTAACATCCGGGTCAACTGTATTAATCCCGGCCTGATCCTGACCGCCGGTTGGACCGACCACGCCCGCCAGGTTGCACCCGACTGGCAGGCTTACCTGGATGGCATTGCCCGTGAGAACGCCCCCATTGGCCGTTTTGCCAGCCCGGAAGAACTGGCTGACTTCTTCGTTTTTCTCTGCTCCCCTCGCGCCAGTTATTGTGTCGGGTCAACCTACTATGTAGACGGCGGCTGGTTGAAGGTCATCACCTAAGAGATTGTCCAAAAATAAGTTCCCCCCAGTTCCTACGAGTTCGCAAGGAACTACCTTAAGGGGCCTTCGGCTCAAGGAACTCGTAGGAACTCAAACGGGAAGTAAATTTTAGATGATTACTAAACCTCACTCAAAGTCGTAGTCAAAGGTAAAGGGAACCGGCTGCTGGCCATGGTAGGCCGTGTAGCTGCCCTGTCCGCGCAGGCCGGCCAGGTCGCCGGTTCCTGAACCCGGCACCACCGTCCAGGTTGTGCGGGCTGCGCCATCGGCAAAAGTACCCTGGCTCTGCCATACAAAACTCCCCGACCGGCTGCCGATACGCCCAACCACACGCTCCAGCCCCACATAGCTGGCCGTGCCGTCGTCGCGGTAGACCATTAGCGATTGGGCCGCTGCCTCGCCCTCGATGTCGCCGCGCAAAACGGTAGTCACACGAGCGTGGGTCAGCTTGGCTCCGTCCACCTCATCCCAGGATTTGCCCTCCCAGGTTTTCTCATCCCAACTTTTTATTTCAAAGGTTCCTTTGGCTTCGATTGTCATCATTATACCTCCATTATTTTCTACCCCGGCATTGGTGTATCGCACCTTGCCGGGTAAGATAATTATAGCACGGACACGGGTAGGCGTATTGTAAAAATGCGACAAACCAGAACTTCTGTGCTATATTAAGCCATCCGCAGCTTACGGAGGAGCGGCTGTTAAAAACACAAAGCGGATGGATTGGAGATAAGGCATGGCCAAGCCAAAAGTAGAGCCACCTAAGGGCATCTTAAATCCCAAAGCCGGCCAACAGAAATTTGAGCTGTCGCAGCACGCCCCGTCCCCGAACCTGGCTTTCTTTGTAGCTCACTATTGGATTGTCAGGTGGGATCTGCGCGGCCAGGCGCCGTATTTGTCGGAAACCCTGCCCCACCCTTCAATCCATCTGGTTTTTGAAAAAGAGAATACCCGCATTGTGGGGATTATGACCGGCAAGTTCTCCCGTCTGCTGGAGGGCCAGGGTCAGGTTTTAGGCATTAAATTCAGGCCGGGCGCTTTTTATCCGTTTGTCAAAACGCCGGTCTCCCAATTTATCAATCGCACGTTCCGGGTCGAGGACATCTTTGGGGCTGAACCCCCGGAAGCGGCCATCCTGGCTCTGCACGACGAACCCCAGATGGTCGAACTGGCCGAACAGTTTATCTTCCAAAGGCTGCCGGAACGAGATGAGTCCGTTGAGCAGATCAACCAAATCATAGACTGGATCAAAGCCAATCCCGCCATTACCCGCGTTGACCAGGTAGCCGGCCAGTTCGGTATGAGCAACAGAACACTCCAGCGGCTTTTTAGCCACTATGTCGGGGTCAGCCCCAAGCGGGTTATCCAACGCTACCGCCTCCACGAAGCCGCCGATCATCTGGGCGAAGGGAGTGTGGAGGATTGGCCGCAGTTAGCTCTGAAGCTGGGTTATTTCGATCAGGCCCACTTTATTAAGGATTTCAAAACTATTGTCGGCAAATCACCTGCCGAGTATGCTAAAGCGGTGGGTCTACCCGAATGAGAAGAGACTCCGCCGGGTTACTGCTGGTTTTTCTTTGAGTTCGCTTTAGGGTATCATACGTTCAGCGGGTGCGAGTAGCGCAGTTTTATGAGCCTGTAGCTTCCCACCCCTTAATAAAAATCCACAGATTACGCAGATGGCGCAGATTTTTTTATTTATATCTGCGTAATCTGCGTGGCTCATGTCCAGAACTAGTGCAGGCGCTTGTCTCGTCGCCCGGCGATTAATCGCCGGGCGACAGAACAACGCCCCGTTCACGGGGCTTAGCCGGGTTCACCCGGCGTTGTTTCGTAGCCCGGAAATGAATTTCCGGGCGATGGTCAGATTGGGTTGCGCTTGTTCTGAACATGAGCCATCTGCGTCATCTGCGGACTATTTTTTAGTGTCTTAGCAGTTGAGTCCTTGCCCTTTGAGCAAGAACTTTGCCACGAATTGCACGAATTAACACCAAATTTTTTTGTGAAAATTCGTGTAATTCGTGGCGAAAAATCCTATTTGGTTCTGGCTCGTCCAGGTTAGGAGAACTATTATGGACTTTACTGGAAAAGTCGCCCTCATCACCGGCGCAGCCTCAGGCATGGGCGCGGCGACGGCCCGCGAGTTTAGCGCCGCCGGGGGACAGGTAGTTATCGTAGACCGCAACGGCGACCTGGCCGCCCAGGTAGCCGCCGAAATTAAGGCCGGCCCACCGCTGGTGGGCAGTGTGGACGACTCGGCCTTTTGCCAGGAAGCGGTTAAGACCACCCTGGAACGGCATGGCCGCCTGGATGTGCTGGTCAACGCCGCCGGCATTATCGTCCGGGCCGACGCCCTCAACACCTCGGATGAGCAGTGGCAGCGGGTGCTGAATGTCAATGTCAGCGGGGTGTTTTATATGAGCCGGGCAGCGGTGGCGGTGATGAAACAGCAGGGTCAAGGGGCGATTGTTAACTTCGGCTCCATCTGGGGCGAGGTCGGCGCGACCGGGGTGGTGGCTTACTGCGCCTCCAAGGGGGCGGTCCACCAGATCACGCGGGCCATGGCCCTGGATCACGTCAAAGACGGCATCCGCATCAACGCCGTCTGCCCCGGCGAGGTCAACACCCCCATGCTGCAATCAGAACGGAGCGAGCCGGTAACGCCTGAACTTTTGGCCCGGCTGGCTGCCAGTGTGCCCCTGGGCCGCATGGCCGAGCCGGTCGAGATTGCCCGCGTTGTCCTTTTCCTGGCCTCTGACGCCGCCAGTTATATGACCGGAGCGATGGTCAATGTAGACGCGGGGTATACCGCCAGATAAGGAGATTGGAGATTGGAGATTGTTTAATCTCCAATCTCTAATCTCCAAAGCTAATTAATGAGACGACAAATTTCTAAGAGGATACTATGGACTACCGCAGCTTAGGCCGTACCGGGGTAAAAGTGTCCCCGCTGTGTTTGGGTACCGATAACTTTGCCAATCCGACCCCAGAGGCAGAATCTATCGAGATTATCAACCGGGCGCTGGAGGCCGGGATCAACTTGATTGATACCAGCAACAGCTACGCCAAAGGCGAGAGCGAGCGGATTATCGGCAAAGCCTTGGCCGAAAATAAGCGCCGCCACGAAGTATTGATTGCCACCAAAGCCCATTACCCTGTTGGCCCCGGCCCTAACGACCGGGGAAACTCGCGGCTACATCTGCTCAAAGCGTGCGAGGACTCGCTGCGCCGGCTGCAAACCGACACCATTGACCTTTACCAGCTTCACCGCCCCGACTTCAATATTCCGCTGGATGAAACCCTGGGCGCGTTGACCGACCTGGTACGGCAAGGTAAAGTGCGCTACATCGGCAGTTCGACTGCCCCGGCCTGGAAAGTGATGGAAAGTATTATGGTCAGCGAGTTGAAAGGCTACGCCCGTTTTATCTCCGAGCAGTCGCCCTACAATCTGCTCGACCGGCGCATCGAAAATGAACTGGTCCCTATGTGCCAGGCCCACGGCCTGGGCCTGCTGGCCTGGTCGCCGCTGGCTATGGGCATGCTGGCCGGCCGCTATGCCGACGCCGCCCAGCCGCCGCCGGATTCGCGGGCCAGCCTGCGCGGGGGTATCTATGCCGAGCGGGTCAATGCCAAAGGCGTGGAAGTCGGCAACCAATTTGTAAACTTAGCCAAAACGCTCAACATCTCAGCGGCTCAACTGGCTGTGTTGTGGGTCAAGGACCAACCCGGCATTACCGCGCCCTTGATCGGCCCGCGCACGCTAGAACAGCTTGAACATTTTTTGCCAGTGCTGGAGCTGCATTTAGATGAGGCCACCCGCGCCGCCTGCGATGCCTTGGTTCCACCGGGCAGCGCCGTAGCTAACTTTCACAACTCGGCCCCCTGGATGAAGATGCGATTGGTGTAAGCTATCGTCCTCCAGAAAAATTTTCGCCAGAGGCAAAGTAGCAAGGTAGCATGTAGCAGCCTGCTACTTGCTACTTTGCTACCTGATTTCAGGAAAAAACTTTTATAGACATCTATATGGCTATCCGTAAGATTCTGCAATACCCCGAACAAGAAGTGCTGCTGCGTAAGCCATCGGCTAAAGTAGCAAAAGTTGACAAGCCCATTCGCCGGCTTATTCAAGACCTCAAGGAGACATTGGCCGATCATGGCGGCGGCGCGGGCCTGGCCGCCCCGCAAATTGGGGTGCATGTGCGGGTCACAATTGTTCAGTTTGGGCAGGATGAGAACAACATTCAACCGCCCCTGGCCCTGATCAACCCCGAAATTACGGCGGCGGGTGAACTGCGTCCGGGCTTCGATGGCTGCCTGAGCATTCCCGGCCTGGCCACCTGGGATACTCCTCGACCGGAGACGCTGACCTTTACCGCCCTGGATGAAAAGGGCCAATCCTTTGAAATGGAGGTGCGCGGCGCAGATGCCCGTCTGGTCCACCACGAGATAGATCACCTGGATGGTATTTTATACCTGGACCGGCTTGAGGATTTGAGCAAGCTGTACCGGCGCATCCAAACCCAAAAGGGCGAGAAATGGGTGAGTCTGGATGTACTTAAGCCCAGCTTGTAGATTAGGTTGAGGCCCTCTTGTCCAGTAAGCAAGAAGGTGTTACACAGAGAGACACAGAGAAGTCACAGAGTTTCACCGAGGAACTTTTAGAATCTCTCTGCGGACCTCTGTGAAGTCTCTGCGCGCTTCGCGTCTGTGTTCCTTTTGACTTTGGCTCGGCCAAGCTACTAATTACCGAAAAATTCCGGGTAATGTTTCCTGATCAGTCCGGCCAGGAGAAACCAGAAACCAGGCCAGAGCTTCCGGTTTGGGGTTAAGGGTAAAGGTAGCGTCATTTAAAAATCCTCAGCGGCAAAAAAACTGCCTACAAGGCAGATCAAATTTTTAACAGTAACCATTATAACCCCATTAAAACAAAAAAGCTGTAAACAGGACGTTGAACCCACTTAAAAATAGCCCCACCCGCTTGACCCGTGTGTTATAATGATAGGGTAACATCGGCAAACAGACCTGACAGGTTTTCGCACAGCGTCCCTGTCAGGTCTAAAAGATTGGCCCATGTCTATCCAACTGATCCGGCAGTACCACACCAAAGTTGCCAAAATCATTCAATACAGCGGCTCGCACAACGAGAGCGCCCTGCGCAAACCCTTTCAGGATTTGCTGGAACAGTACGCCCGCGCCCGCAGCCTGGAGCTGATTGCCGAGCTGGATTACCGCACCCCCAGCGGAGCCACCGTTTACCCCGACGGCACCCTTAAAGATGCCCTGCGCCAGGATTGGGGTTACTGGGAAAGCAAAGACCAGTTTGACGACCTGGAAGCCGAAATCCAGGCCAAACTGGCCAAAGGCTACCCCAAAAGTAACATCCTGTTTGAAGACACCCGCACCGCCGTGCTCTACCAGGCCGGGCAAGAAGTGGCCCGCGCCGACTTCAAAGACGACCAGGCCCTCGATACGGTCCTGGCCCGCTTTGTTAGCTATGAGAGCCGCGAGGTGCGCGAGTTCCGCGAGGCCATCGAGCAGTTCTCCCAGGAAGTCCCCGCCCTGGCCGAAGACCTGCGGGCCATTATCGCCGAGCAGGCCGCAACCAACCCGGCCTTCCAGCAGTCGGCCCAGGCTTTCTTGCAACTCTGCCGCGAAGCCATCAACCCGGCGGTTGACATGGCCGACGCCCGAGAGATGATCATCCAGCACGTCCTGACCCAGGACATTTTCACCAAAATATTCGACGACCCCCAATTCCACCTGGAAAACAACATTGCCCAACGATTGGGCCAGGTGGTCAACACCTTCTATCACGGCGCGACCCGCCACCAGATCAGCGACCGGCTGGGCCACTATTACGCCACCATCAACACCCGCGCCGCCCTATCCCCTGGAACGGCTGGACAAAGACCCCGCCGGGGTCAGCCAGACCTACAAAGCCAAACTCAAAGCCGTTAAAGCCAACAACCTGATCGAACTGGACAGCCTGACCACGCTGGCCGGTATCCCCCGGCAGCCTGGGAGTACCGCCTGGGCAACCGCTCCGCCTTGGAATGGGTCCTCGGGGCCTTCTTGTTTGGCTTGCGACTGATGGCCATCGATGGCACGACTGAAGATGTAGCCGATACCCCGGCTAACGTCGTGGCTTTTGGCCGGCACAAAAGTGAGCGGGGATCGAGTGCCTTTCCTCAGGTCAAAGGGCTGTATCTGGTCGAGTGCGGAACCCACGCTATTGTCGATGCTGGCTTCGGGCCGGTTAAGACCAGCGAACGGACCGGCGGCTTTCGGGTGTTTCGCTCGGTCACCGCCGGGATGTTAGTGATTGGGACCGGGACTTTCACGATTACGACATGTTGATCCAGACCCACCAACCGGGTGCGCACGGCCTCAGTCGCTTGCCCGCCCACGTCAAGCTCCTGGCTATCCGCTTCTTAGCCGACGGCTCTTATCTGGCTTATCTGCGGCCCAGCGACCCGCAGCACCGCAAAAAAGGCGAGCGGAGCGGCTCCTGGTCCTGTATGTACCAGGTCGCCCAGCAAGCTCAACTTGATCCCAACCGGCTCAGTTTCATCGGTGCGGTCCGGGTCTTGCGCAATGCCTTGCCCGAATTTCAGATGACCGCTCCAGAACAACTCCCGGCCTTGTACCAACGGCTGTTGCAGGATATTGGCCGCAAGCGTTTGCCCCCACGCCGGTTGCGGTCCAACCCTCGGGTAGTTAAACGTAAAATGTCCAACTTTAAGTTGAAATGGGCGGAACATCGGGCTTGGCCTCAACCCACCAGTCGTTCTTTCCAGGAGGCCATTGAGGTCAAACTCTCCTCTCAGTCATAAGTTTACCTGTTACCGGTTGTCTGTCTCAACCAATAATCAGCCCTGAACCGGCGCTTATTTGAAAAGTATTGCATCTAAAACTCCTGTGGAGGACCGCCATTTCAGCTTGTAACATGGACGGCTTAGAAACACAAAGGAATATAAACGCACGCTCTATCTTTAGCGCATTACTACTTTTTAGGCCAGTTGGTTCAGCACTCTCGGCTCACGGAGGCGGTAACCAATACCCCATTCAGCCAGAAGGTAACGAGGTTTTTTAGGATGATCCTCCAATTTGTTACGCAGATAATGAATATAGACCTTGAGGGATGCAATGGTAGCTCCGCCTTCAGTTCCCCAAACTTCGCGGATCAATTCATCATGAGTGACAACTCGGCCTACATTGCGTAGCAAAATCGAGAGTAACCGAAATTCGGTGGGAGTTAGCTGTACAAACTCGCCACGCACCGCCACATGACGCCGCTCCAAATCAATTAACAGTTGACCATCATCATATACCAACGGTATCTCGCTGTAATCGGTTTGGCCATTGCGGCGTAAAAGGGTACGAATTTTGGCTAAAAAGATAGGTACTGCAAATGGCTTGCGCAAATAGTCATCTGCCCCCATTTCCAGAGAACGGATCACACTCCGTTCATCATGCCGGTGGCTCATCATCAGAATAGATTGAATACCCAACTCGCGCAGGCGGCGGCACGTTTCAAATCCATCCAGGACAGGCATAATTAAATCCACAATCACCAGGTCGGGCATTTGTTTTGCTGCCACTTCCAAACCGGCAGAGCCACTTTCAGCCACCAAGACCTGATAGCCTTCATTTTCAAGAAAAAGCTTTAGGAGTTGAAGTATTGTTGGATCATCATCTATAAGTAGGATTTTTGTCGGCATGTTACCTCCACACAGGTAAAGAAAAGCTAAATCGTGACCCCTTACCGGGTTGGCTCTCAACCCAAACACGGCCATTCTGTAACTCAATTAATCGCTTAGTACTGTAAAGGCCCAGATTGTAAGATGACATCATCGCCCCATTGGTACTATCTACGGGGTAAAATTGGGCAAAAATTCGGTCAAGCTGAGGAACAGGAATGGCTTCCCCATCATCCACTACTGAAATAATCACCTCATCATCCCTGGTTTCAACTTCAAGAGCAATATGTCCGCCGTTGGGACAACGGCTAACCCCACTCCGTAATAAATTCACCAGCACCAATTCTGTCTTTGCCAGGTCAGCCGCCACAATAGGCATAGTGTCAGCAACAGCAAGACTGAAAACGTGGCTGGGTTCCTCATAACGCATCAGGCCTAACACCCGGTCAATCAAGGGAGATAAGGCGACCGGTTCAGCAAAAACGCGGACAATGCCAGCTTCTAAGCGTGACATTTCAACCAGTTCTTTGACAAATTCTCGCATCCGTTGGCTCTGCTCGCGCAGTTTATCCAGCATTGTTCGCTGCTCTTCCACATTCAATTCGGAACTGAGTAGTAGATCAACAGCCGTTTGAATAGAGGTAAGCGGAGTGCGTAATAGATGCGAGGCCATATTGGCAAACTCAAAGCGAATATGCTCGTCTCCTTTTTTGGAAAGTTGAAAGGCACAAATTGCGCCGATCACTTTCCCTTCTCGAATGACCGGCACAATTTTTACTTTAACCGGAACCGGGGGTCCATTTTTCTTGGCCAGCTTGATACACTCGCTGCCAGAAACCTGTTGGTGATTTTCAATAGCCTGATTCAACAATTCACACAGGCCCGGTAAAGTCGCTCCATCGTCGTAGGCTGCTTCAAATTCGCAAGCGGAGCGGCCCACCACTTCAGCTTCAGACCAACCGAGCATTTGGGCGGCGGCCTCGTTTTGGGCTATCAGACGCAAGTCCGTATCTACCAGCCAGACGCCGTTATCCACCGCCTCCATCATCATTGTCAGACGTTCCTGCTCCGCCGCTGCTCGCTCTTGCAGTAATGCGCTCTCCAGAGCAATAACCATTTGATCGGCCACGCTGGTGACAAACTTCAAATCCTCCTGATTGAAGGCATTCGGCTGAGCGCTTTCAAGATTAATAGCGCCCATCACCTTGTTACCCCGGCGCATCGGCACAATCAACCGAGAGCGGGTATAATTTTGGTTATGCCCATTACTTTTGCCGTTACTACGATGCCACATATCATAGCTAAGGGCCGGTTGTCCCGTTTTAATCACTTCTTGAATAGTTTGTTCATCCCACCAGCGTGGGGCGTCTGAGTCCTGAGATTTATCTACGGCAAAATTATGAATATTTCCCTGGGTAACATAACGGGTAGGCCCAGGCTGACCACCCTCATTCCAGGCTAAAACACCCACTTCCGCGTTGGTAGCATTGAGCGCCAGTGAGAGTGCTAATTGAGAACCCGTATCAAAATCGGTAATACCGCTCAGTTGACTGGCAATGGCCTGTAAAGTTGCCACTTCTTCAAAGTGACGGCCAATTTCATTGCGCGCCTCAGTATACTGACGGGCATTAACTACCGCAGTAGCCGCCATTTCGGCCAGTTCGCTCAATCGTCGCAGGTCTATCAAAGAAAAGCGAGTATTTGAGGTTTGATTATCTACCCCTAAAACCCCAATTACTTTTTCATCCACTTTCAGCGGCACATTGAGCAACGATTTAACGGGATAACCCGTTTTGAGTTCAAGATATTGTCCGTTAGTTCCACTCAATAAAATAGGCTTGCCAGAACGCAGAACAGATCGAGCCATACTGTCTTCAGACAGCGTTACAAAAGCCTCAGCTTGGCTCTTGCCTAAATTTTGGGCTGCCCGCAGACACAGGATATCGGTTTTTTCATCTAATATGAATAGGTAGCCCGTGTCTGCTCCGGTAACGGATACAGCCGCTTCGGCCACCCGGTTAAGCACCGAATCCAGGTCTTCCAGGGGGGCTGAGGTTCCACTGGTAGCCAAGATTGAGCCAAATTCTTTGGCCTGCTGCTCTAAAGTGTGGCTAAAGCTAGTCAAATCTTCTGTAAGTTTTTGATAATTGATGGATTGAGCTTCACGTGCCAACACTCGGCGGATGGCTTGCAATATTTCTTCGCCGGCAAAAGGTTCGGTCACGTAATCTTGGACCCTTAATCGCAGTAGTTCAATCGGAATAGCACTTGAAGACTGTTCTACCATTAAAATTGTTGGGATGAGACGGCCTGTTTGAGCAATGCGTTGTAGCAGTTGAACCGCCGCATCCGGCGACATATGTAACAGCAGAAGTTGGGGTGATTTAGCCACTGCCAATTTAACCCCTTCATTCTGACTATAAGCCAACAGGGGTTTAAACCCGTGGGGGACCAAAGTCTCTTCAGCAATACTTTCAATCAACTCGGCATTCGAGTTAATAATTAATATTTTTTCTCCGGCCACGTTCGCCTCTTACCTTCTTGAGTTATAAGCTAATGAGTTTGCTTGCTTTGGAACGTTAGAGTTTGGAGTTTGATAACTTTATACCCCAATCTCTCAAAGGCGTATTGTAGCCAGCTTAACAACACTTAATGATAAAGCCATTTAAACACAATTAGAAAAAAGTTAGAATTGCCAATTTAAAAAATTAGAGAGAGTCAAAAACTCTCTCTAGACCTTAAATCAATAAATTTGTCACGCATTCCTCCCAGAGTACACTGCACCCTTGCAACTCTCAGTTATTTTAGCCAAACCGATAACCCACCCCCCATTCGTTATGGATCAAGTTGGGTTTGGAGGGATCTTTTTCAACTTTGCGCCGCAGATAACTGATATATAACCGTAAATAATCTATCTCACCAACATACTCTGGCCCCCAAACTTCCGTTAGCAAAAATTCATGCGGCAACATGCGGCCTTTATGGCGAACCAAAACAGAAAGGAGGCGAAATTCAGTGGGGCTAAGATCCACCCGTTTGCTATCAACAGTGACTTCATGTTTATCGAAATCAATAACTAAGTTTTCATAGGTAAAGATTGGCCCACGGCCATTGCTCGTCGGGCTGTTACTACCAGGGCCATTTGAACGTGTTACCCGCCGCAGCAAAGCCCGCACACGGGCCGATAGCTCTTCAGCCGTTACTGGCTTAATGATATAATCATCAGCACCAAGATTAAGCCCTTTGACTACATTTTCTTCAGAGCCGAGCGCCGTCAGCATAATAATGGGCACATCCGACATTTCTCTAAACCGGGCGCATGTCTGCCAGCCATCCATATCGGGCAGCATAATATCGAGAATAATGGCGTCGGGTTTGACCGCGTAGGCTTTTTGTAAGCCGGTGATAGCGTTATTGGCCACTTCCACTTGAAAGCCCTTCTTGGTCAACATAAAACGTAAGGCTTCACACAGGGTCACGTCATCTTCAATCAATAAAAGAGTTTCCGTCATGAGTAATCTCCTATTTTTGCCCTGACAAAAGTAAAAAGGATGGTGTGGATCGCGTTTTACGCTCGTGGCAGCATCAACACCAGGGGTAAGATTGGATTTTCAATCGAATTAATTCTATTATACCAGCAAAAAGTTTGAATTTCGTTTGAAAAAATTAGAATTTTTCAAAGATTTTTCTTCTGTTATCATACCAGCAAAGGGTTTGAATTTCGTTTGAGTTTTCACATGAACTTATATTAACTTGATTTTGACAGTTACTAAAAGTTTTTTCATCAAAGCCGCGCAAATTTGCGCTATCTGGTATACTAGGGGACAGGATGGTTAACCACATGAATTCAACCGCATCCCAGAGGCAACCCTTTCGCCCGCCGGCAAAAACCTCGCGACGAGTTTTTTTACGCCTGGGCAGTCTGGCCGTAGCCGGGGCTGCTTTGAGCGGCTGCGCCCCAACCTTGTCGCTCTCACCCTTCTCCTCGGAAGCGGCGACGCCGGAAAAAGTGCAACTGGTCTATCAGGATTGGAGCACCGAGTGGTTTCCGCCGATGGTTCAGCAGCTTCTGGCCGAATTTCACGAAACTCATCCTCATATCCACGTTTTTTACACCCCTGACCCCGAAAATCTCCAAGAGAAGATGCTGGCCGATTTACAAGCCGGGGCCGCCCCTGATGTATTTGAAGGCTGCTGCGACTTTTTCCCCATTTGGGCACAGCAAGGCTACGCCCTCGACCTGCGGCCTTTTGTCGAGGCTGATTTGGACCAGGCCACCATCAGCGATTGGAATCCCGCCCAATACCGCTCTTTTTTCACCCGCGATGGCCGCCAGTACGGCCTGCCCAAGTACCACGGGGCTTTAGCCTTGTATTACAACAAAGATATTTTTGATGAATTTGGTGTGGAGTATCCCAACGCAACCTGGACTCACGATGATTACCTGGTCGCAATGCGCCAACTCACCCACGACCGTGACAGCGACGGTCAGACTGATCTGTGGGGCAGCATGGTTGACATTACCTGGGACCGGCTGCAAATCCACGTTAACGGTTGGGGCGGCCATTTTGTTGATCCAGCCAACCCCGCCCGCTGCCGTATGGATGAACCGGAAGCCCTGGCCGCCCTGGAATGGCTGCGCGCCCGCATGCACGATGACCGGGTTATGGCTACTTTTTTGGATGTCAAGAATGTGCCAACTCGTCAGGCGTTTATCACCGAAAAGTTGGCTATGGTCGAAGATGGCTCCTGGGCCTTAAAAGATATTCTGGCCAATGCCAACTTCAGGCTAGGCGTCGCCCCTTTTCCGGCCGGGCCGGCCCGCCGTGTTACCCTGGCTACCACCGACGGCTTTGGCATCTACGCCGGCACCAGACACCCTGAAGCCGCCTGGGAATTGGTCAAATTTCTCATCAGCAAAGAGTACGGCCGGGCCATGGCCCGCGCCAATTTCCTTCAACCGGCTCGAGCCTCGCTGATTGAGGAGTGGATTGGTTTTATCCAGGCCGAATTTCCGCAGCAGACCCGCGATGTGGACCTGGCCGCCTTTGCCGACGGCCATCTCAAAGGTTATTCCGTGACCGCCGAAATTTTTGCCAATCAGATTGAAGCGCAACAAATTGCCGACGCCGCCTGGCATCAAATTTTTACCCTGGGCCAGACTCCAATTGACGAACTGGCCCAGGTGTGCCGCCAGATTCAAGCCGCTCAACCGGAGACAAAATAGAAAAAGCCATGTTAATGGGTATTCGCTGGGGCAGCCTCTACACCAAAATTATTGCCTGGTCTTTTGTGCCTACCGTCCTTATTTTGGTGACGGTGGCGCTGGTCACGTTTTATGCTTACGAGCGCGTCACCGAAACGCTGGTCATTGCCCGCGACCAGGAATTAGTTCGGCTTTCAGCCGGCCAATTGACCACCGAGTTGTCCGAGTACACCAATTTATTAACCGTTGCCGCCCGGGTCATGGCCGCCTCACCCACCACCGCTCAACAAACGTTGAGCGAAAATAGTAACCGTTTGGTTATCTTTGATGGCGGGGTGGTGGTCCTTGATAATTTTGGGCGGGTTATGGCCGCGCAACCGAAAAGACCTGCTATTATCGGCCAGGATTGGTCTGACCGGCCTTACTTTCGCCAGATGGCCCGTACCCCCCAACCCGTCTTTTCCGATATCGTCGCCGACGGGCCGCAGGGGCTTGAAGTCATCGCCCTGGCTGTGCCTGTCACCAGTGATCAGGGCGAATTTTTGGGCGCAGTTGTCGGCATGTTCCGGCTGGGAGCCACAACCGTCAGCGCCTTTTACGGTGGCATTGTCAAGCAGCGCCTGGGCGAAAGCGGCCAGACTTATCTGATAGATAGTACGGGCCGGGTCATCTATCATTCCGACATCAATCGAATTGGGGAAGATTTTTCAACTCAGCCCGTAGTGCAGGCTGCCGGGGCCGGCAAAACCGGCTCGATCCGCAGCCGAGACTTGATGGGCCGGGATATTGTGGCCGGTTACGCCCCGGTCCCCGGTACTCCCTGGGCGCTGGTGACAGAAGAAAGTTGGGCTGCGCTGACCAGCGCCAGCCAGGGCTATCGCTGGTTTTTATTACTGTTGCTGGCGTTGGGTGTCCTTGTGCCGGCCCTGGTGGTAACGCTGGGGGTGCGACGCATTACCAAACCCATTGAAGATTTGACCAAAGCCGCCCAGGCGATGGCTCAGGGCGAATTTAACCAGAAAATTATGGCCCGCACCGGCGATGAAATTGAAGAATTGGCCGGCCAATTTAACCTCATGGCCGCCCAAATTCAAGAGTCCTACAGCACCCTGGAGCAGCGGGTGGCCGCCCGGACCCATGAACTGGCCGCCTTGACCAAACAGTTTGCCATTCTTAATGCCATTAGCGCCAGCGTCAATGAGTCGCTGGATTTGTCGGAAACGTTGAACCGGGTGCTGGACGAAACGATGGGCTTGTTGAATCTGGAAGTGGGCGAGATTCGGCTGTTGGATGAGGAAAGCAATGAGCTAATCATTGGCGCGCAGCGCGGCATGTCTGCAGAATTTATGAGGCGAGCAGAACGACAGCCTGTCACCGACATTTTGCCCAATCTGGCGGCCAACCAGCCGATTATTATTGAAGATTTGCTGGTTCATCCGGGTTATTCTTTGCCGCGTGAGGAAGGTTTGCGGGCTCTGGCCATTTTTCCGCTGCGGGCCAGAGACCGGCTGTTGGGCGTGTTGTGTCTGGCTACCCGTCACGGACCGCGAACCGTAGCCCGGTCTGAACGCGAACTGCTCCGCTCGGTCAGCGATCAGGCCAGCGTGGCCATTGAAAATGCGCAGCTTTATGTTGAAACACGGCGGCGGGTAGATGAAATCGAAACCTTGTTTGCCGTGCAGCAAGCCATCACCAGCCGGCTCGACCCGCAGTCGGTGTTACAGCTCATCGCCGATGAAGCCCGCCGCTTGACCCTGGCCGGCGGCGCGTTTGTTTTTATGCTAGACCAAACCGAACTGTGCCTGTCGGTCATCTCCGGTGAAGAACCTTTTGATATTGCTGTGGGTTATCGCATGCCGATGGAACAATCGGTTACGGGCGTGGCGCTGCAATCGGGCCAAATTCTGCGTCTGGCCGATGCCAGCCAGGATCCGCGGGCCAATCAGGATTTGGTGCGGCGGCTGCAAGCTCGCTCTCTGGTCATTGTGCCCTTGGTTTCCGGCCCCCGAATTATCGGCTCCATTTCGGTGGTTAACAAAAAGAACGGCCCCTTCACCGGCGACGACGAACGGGTGTTGAGTATGCTGGCCTCCAGCGCCATCATCGGCCTGGAAAATGCCCGACTTTACCAGGAAGAACAAGATCGCCGCTACGAAGCCGAACAGCGCCGCCAAGTAGCCGAAGGGCTGCGCGATATTTTGACGGTGCTCAACTCTAACCGGCCACTTAATGAAATTTTGGATTATATCGTGGCCCAGGGGAATCGGCTGCTGGGCAGCGAGGCAGTTGCCCTGTTTCGTTTGCAGGACAAAAATGGCGGATCGCTCAAACCCCAGGCAGTTTTAGGGCTGCCGCCGGAGTATCTGACTCTGGTCGAAATTCCGGTAGGCGAAGCGATTGTGGGTCGGGTGGTCCAGCAAATTAAACCTTTGGCCGTGCCCGATATAACCAAGATACCTCCTGTAGAAACCGATACGTTGCAACAAGACCCAGAGCAGTGGCCGCTGCTGGCCGAAACAATAGCCCGTTTTCGAGCCATGCTGGGCGTACCGCTGGTCATCAAAAATGAGGTTTATGGCGGAATTATGTTATACTATACCCAGCCGCGTGAGTTTACGGACGAGGAGATTGGCCTGGCCGTCTCCTTTGCCGACCAGGTGGCCCTGGCGATTGAAAATGCCCGCCTGTTTGACCAGGCCGAGCAGGCCGCCATTCTGGAAGAACGGCAGCGCCTGGCCCGCGAGCTGCATGACTCGGTGACGCAGGCGTTGTATGGGATCACGATGTTTGCCGAGGCAGCGGCGCGGCTGCTAGGGGCCGGCAAAACAGAGTTGGCTACTGACCATTTGAACGAACTGCGCAGCACGGCCCAGGAAGCGCTACAAGAGATGCGCCTGCTCCTGTTTGAACTGCGCCCGCCTGTTTTGGAGGAAGAAGGCTTGATTGCCGCGCTGCAAACCCGCCTGGAAGCAGTCGAACGGCGATCTGGCCTGGCAACCGAGCTAACCGTAGCCGGGGATGAGGAACTGCCGGTTCCCCCCAAGATTGAAGAGGGATTGTATCGGATTGCCCAGGAAGCTTTGAATAATGCGCTTAAACATGCGCAAGCCAAGTGCATTTCCGTCTATTTGAATTTAGACCCACAAAAAATCACCCTGGAAATTGCCGACGATGGGCAGGGGTTTGATCCGATCAGGGTGCGTGACCATGCCGGATTGGGGCTGCGGGGCATGGAGGAACGGGTAGCCCAATTGGGAGCATGCCTCACCCTGAGCAGCCAACCCGGCCGGGGCACCAAAATTAAAGTGGAGGTAGAGCCATGAACCAAAAAATTCGCGTTTTGATTACCGACGACCAGGCCATTGTCCGTAAGGGTATCCAGGCCCTACTGGCCACAGAGTCACACATTGAGGTTGTGGGCGAGGCCGAAAATGGCAAAGAGGCCATTCGGCTGGTTGAAAAGCTGAAACCCGATGTGATTCTCATGGATTTGCAAATGCCGGAGATGGGTGGGATTGAGGCGATTGGGCACATTACCGGCAGCAAGCCTAACGCCCGCATCTTGGTGCTGACCAGTTTTGCCACGGACGACAAGGTTTTTCCGGCCATCAAAGCCGGTGCGCTGGGCTATCTGCTCAAAGATTCCAGCCCAGAGGAGTTGATCCAGGCGATTCAACAAGTCCACCGGGGTGAGTCCTCTCTGCACCCCACCATTGCCCGCAAAGTGTTGCAGGAGTTGTCGCGCCCGCTGGCCCCGGAGCAAAAACCTACCGATGAACCCTTGACCGAACGCGAAGTTGACGTGCTGCGGCTGGTGGCCCGGGGGATGGGCAATCAGCAAATTGCTGATCAGTTGATTATCAGTGAGGCCACGGTACGGACCCATGTGAGCAATATATTAAGCAAATTACATTTGGCCAGTCGCACCCAGGCGGCGCTGTATGCGCTGCAAAAGGGCCTGGCCTCCCTGGATGACGCCGGCTAACAACTCAGCAGAACCGCCAACTACCGACGGCAGACCGTCACAAAATCTACTGCGGGCTGCCGTTGGTGGTCAGCGTTCTTTCTACAACTTTTGTTGTAGTTTGCCTCAACTATTTGTGGAAAAGGACTGTCCGCCATGACAGTCCTTTTTGTGTAGCCACAATCCATACTCCTTCCGATTACACCCGTTCATTTCTGTAGTAGACTATTATTAACAAATTTGATAAAGCATAAGTTTAGAGGAATAGCTTTAGTTAGCAGAGCTTTAAAGAGAGTCACAAAGATAAAGAGATGAACTTAAATTTTAAAACTCCCAATTTCTATTTTGCCTCACCGGATCAAAAGACAAATACAGTTTCCTCCTCAAAACAATCCATTCGTGTCCTGATTGCCGATGATCATCCCCGCTCGCGGCGGGGGCTGCGAGCCTTACTGGCCACCTGGCCGGGCGTCAAAGTAGTTGGCGAGGCAGCCGATGGGCAGGAAGCTGTTCAATTGGTTGAAATGCACCGTCCTGATGTGGTGCTGATGGATGCCAATATGCCGGTAATGGATGGGCTGGAAGCGACCCGGCGGATTAAAGCGCAATGGCCCCAGATCAAAGTCGTTTTGTTAACCGTGTATAACGGACGCAGGGCCGAAGCTGTTGCCTCTGGCATTGATGTTTTTTTAGCCAAAGGTTGCCCCATTGAACTACTCTATTCTGCAATTTTGCCCTCCTCCCAATCATAGCAAATTGCATTTCGTTAGCTACTCTTTGCGACAGCAAGAAACAAGTGGAGGGTTGTAGTGAAAACTACATGGGCAATAATCCTTTTGGATAAAAGTACAATCACCTATCTGAGCAATGGCAAGAAACCAATCCAGGTATAGAATGGTAACCAGAAAAAGAGATCCTCTATGCAGCGTAATCAAAAAGAAACTCAAAAGTTAAAGTTGCTCCGATCAATTTTCTGCCCTCAGAAGGCAAAGTTCGTCGTCGCAGAAGTTAGCAACCGGTTTATCGTTCCCGATGGTCAGGCATCATGGCTTCAATGCGAGGCTTGCCAGGGCTGGCATGTCTTGATAGATAACCTACCTTCAATAATCTCCCCTGAGAACTCGCTCCAACTTTATGAAGCGCCGGATAGTTCTATGTACGAAGCGCCCTTGTTATATAATCCCCAGAAAAATTTTCGCCGGGATTAGTACCTTATGAGTCAGATTCTTGTACAGTGAGCAAGAAGTTATTACACAGAGGGACACGGAGAAGTCACAAAGTCCCACAGAGGAATTTTTATCGCTTCTCTGCGTGTCTCTGTGTTCCTGTTTGGTTCTGGCTCGTCCAGGTTAGGCGATTTGGGGATGGAAAATAAAGGGAAAAATCTCCTAATCTCCTTATCCCGGCTCCAAATCATTGGAAAAAACTTTTCTGGATATCTATAAATTTTTGAGAAGTGAGGCACGCCTGCCGACTGTAAAGCCTGCCACAGATGTACTGGCTCTTTAACTTTGGATACGCCGAGATTATCAATAGTTGAAAAAGGACTACAACAAATGTGGTAGTTCTTCTACGCCAACTGTCGTAAAGACTGCTCATAAAGCGGTCTTTTTTGTGTATCACAAATCCTCTTCCAGGCCGATTACAAACAAAGGGTTGTAGCGTATACTGAGATAATGAAGGTAAAGACCGATACGCCGGTTAGAGAAACGACATTAAAGGTTATGGAGGGATTGACGGTATGGAAAACAAAAATTACTTTGATCAACTGATCCAAAGTTCAGTAATGACCAAGATTATCCTGGCTACAGTAATACTCATCTGGGCCATTGTTTTTGCGCTGCTGATTGCCGGAACAACTTTGGTACTGGAAAGACCGAGCGATGCTTTAGTTCCCACTGCCAGCGTCAACACGCCGGTAATTAGCTTAAACCCGGCCACCATCTCAGCGGGTGAAGCGGTAACGGTCCAGGGTGAAGGCTGGCCAAGCGGTTCCAAAATCTTAATTTACCTGGTTGGGCCACAAACACCTCATTACGCCATTAGCAATGCCACCGTTGACTCAAATGGACGCTTCGGTGTGGAATTTATTTTCCCAACCGATCCACGCTGGGCTAACCTGGGGTCCGTTCAAGTTTTAGCTCAAACCGAAGATAGCAGTAGTTCAGCCCAGGCATTTTTAACCTTACTTCCACTGCCGGAGGAGACTACCGCAACCCCAACGGAGATAGCGACAACCGCCAGCCCCACCGGCACACCGACCACGGTTATTCAAGAAGTTACAGCGACAGCTTTACCGGAAGCCACGGCGACAGTCTTACCGGCTGGCCAGGCTCAAGTGGTGGTCAATGCGGCAAATTTGAATGTTCGCAGCGGCCCTGGCGCTAATTATTCAATTGTGGCCGTTTTGCAAAATGGGCAAACGGCCGAAGTAACCGGTCGCAGCTACGATGCCCGCTGGTGGCAAATCCGAATACCCGGTGGCTATGGTTGGGTGTCGGCCCAATATGTGACCGCGCAGAATGTGGCGAATATCCCGCTGGTTCAAGGGCCGCCTGCCCCGGCTCCAACGGCAACGCCGCAACCGGCGGCTACCACTACGCCGGTAACAATTACCGATTGGCGTGGTGAGTACTTCAACAACTCCACTCTGAGCGGAGCGCCGGTCGTGATCCGCAACGATGGCAATGTCAGCTTCAATTGGGGCACTGGGGGGCCGGCAGCCAATGTACCAGCCGATAACTTCTCGGCCCGCTGGACCCGCAATCTCTACCTGGATGGAGGAACGTATCGTTTCGTCCTGCGGGTGGATGATGGCGTTCGCCTCTGGCTGGACGATCGTTTAGTCGTTGATGCCTGGTACGATGGCGCGGCTCGTGATGTGAGCGGCATCTATGCTCTGGGCAGCGGCAACCATAATTTGCGCGTTGAGTATTATGAACGGGCAGGAGAGGCCAGCATTTCGCTGTGGTGGGAGAGAATAGCCGATGACAATAATAATAACAACAACGACAACGACAACGATAATGATAACGACAATGACAACAATAACGATAACGACAACGATAATGACAACGGCAATGATAATGATAATGACAACTTCGATGACTGGAAGGGCGAATACTACTCCGACCAGGACCTGGACGACCGTGAATTTACTCGAAATGATGAAAGAATAGAGTTTGATTGGGATGATGAAGCCCCGAGAGACCTGCCGCACGACGACTTCTCGGTGCGCTGGAGTCGCAAGTACGATTTTAAGGAAGGGCGCTATCGCTTCCAGGCCCGCGCCGACGACGGCATCCGGGTTTATCTGGATGGCAAACGCATTATCAATGAATGGCACGACAGCGACGGCGGAGAACTGTACAGCGTGGAGCGCGACTTAACGGCCGGCAAACACAGAGTGGTTGTCGAATATTATGAGGATGAAGGTGAGGCCAGGGTTTACTTTGCCTGGAAACGCCTTGGCGACCTTTCAACGCCTACGCCAACGGCTACCCTAACTCCGACCTTAACTCCAACGCCGACCAGCACGGCTACCATCACGCCAACAGCGACAGTGACCGGCACCGCCACCACCACGCCGACAGCGACAGTGACCGGTACCGTTACAACTGAACCTACGGCTACACCAACGGAAACGCCAACCAGTACCGCTACCGCCACACCGACAGAAACACCAACCGAGACTCCGACCAGCACGGCTACCATCACCTCAACCGCAACGTTGACCGGTAGCGGTATCCTTGAACCTGCTCAGGAGCCAACAGCAACGCCAACCAGTACTGCTACTATCGCACCGACCGCTACACCGACCGACACCCCCACCTTGACCCCCGAACCCCCAACCCCAACACCTGAACCGCCGACTCCCACTCCCGAACCTCCAACCACAACCCCGGAGCCACCCACCCCAACACCCGAACCTCCTACCGCAACCCCTGAACCTCCCACCGCGACTCCGCCATCAACTGACATTTCGACCCACTGAAATCGCCATAGAAAAGACCTTGGAGCAAACCTCCAAGGTCCTTCTTTTAGACAGCTGCCGATATATTACTTTTTCGGCTTCTCTTTGCGTGCTCTGTTTGAATAAAGGGCATCTCAAGCGATCAAAAACTAGCCTCCCCCACCCACCCCGCTACCCTTCTGCCTCTCTGCCGCCATCCCCCCTCCGGCGAGCCAGCCCCATCGAGGAGCGCCTCACTTTCAGCCCATTTCCCCAAATCTTGGGGTGAAGTTTATCGAATGCCCCTAACTCTCTGACCTACACCTGTTCCGCCACCCTCAAAATCGCCTCCAAACTTTGCTCCACATCATCCTCCGTCGTGGCCCACGACGACACGCTGATTCGCATCACCGGCTGGCCCTGCCAGACCGTGCCACCGCACCAACATGGGCCATCGTTCTGCAAAGCGGCAATCACCCGGCGAGTCTGCTCCGCCCCACCGAACGAAACCAACACCTGGTTAAGGACGACCTCGTTGAGAATAAGATAACCTGCGGCGGACAAGCCCTCGGCCAAGCGAGCAGCATGGCGGCAGGAGCGTTCAATCAAATCGGCCAGGCCGGAACGCCCCAACGAGCGCAGCGCCGCCCAAATTTCGACCCCCCTCGCCCGGCGGGACATCTCTGGGGTGTACAGCCCCGGCTCCCGCTGCTCGCCCAGGGTCAAATAGGCCGCGCTGAAACTCATAGCCGCCCGCAGCGCTTCTTCCTGCCGGCAGATCACCAGGCCGCTATCATAAGGCACGTTGAGCCACTTGTGTGCGTCCACTGCCCATGAATCGGCCCCAGTCAGTCCCGCGGTCAAGTGTACTCGCCGGGGGGCGGCGGCAGCCCACAGGCCAAATGCACCGTCCACGTGAACCCAGGCTCCTGCTTGACGAGCGGCGGCGCACAATTGCGAGCCCGGGTCAAACGCGCCGGTATTGACATTCCCGGCTTGCAAACACAGAATCGTCGTTTCCGTCAGCGGCGGCAGGGCGTCAGGCCGCATCCGGCCCTGCCCATCCACCGGCACGCGGCTGACCCGCTCACGTCCCAGGCCGAGCAGGCTCAGCGCTTTGAGGACGCTCCCATGCACCTCGTCCCCCACCACCACCCGCAGCTCCGGCGCGCCAAACAATCCATGCGCCTCGACATCCCAACCCAACCGGTGCAGCAGGGCGTGGCGCGCCGCAGCGAGACCGGCAAAGTTTGCCATCGTCGCCCCGGTGACAAAGCCGACCCCCGCTTCGGGCGACAAGCCAAAAATCTCCAGCAGCCAGCGCCCGGCCACCTCTTCGAGCTTCGCCCCAATCGGTGAGGCGGCAACCATATCGGCCGGCTGGTCCCAGGCCCCGGCCAGCCAGTTGGCCGCCAGGGCCGCCGGCAGCGAGCCGCCGGTGACAAAGCCAAAATACTGCCCCCCCGCCGAAGCGACCGTCGCCGGGGAGCCAATCTCGTCGAGCAGAGCCAGGACGGCGGCGGGGTCGGTCGGCTCGTCCGGCAGGGGATGATCCAGCGCTTGCAGCCGGGCCAGCGCCGCCGCCGAGGGCGTCACCTGCCGCTGCGGCAGAGTTTCCAAATAATTTGTAGCCCGTTCGGCGGCCAATTCTAGCAATGTTTTCACGGGTATTTACCTTCTGAGCAAGAGGTTTAATCACGAAGGCACAAAGACACCAAGAAAAATTTAGAAACCTTGTGTCTTTGTGTCTTTGTGGTTCCAACTTGCCCGGTGAGACAAGACTGCCTCAACCGGCCGCGAAGCGCTGGCGCAGAAATTCCAGGGCTACCATGTCAATCAGGGTGTTGTGCCAGCGCTCTTCCAGGTTCTCGACGGCATACAAATCCCACAGCGCTTTTTTGGTCGCTTCGTCGTAGCTGCCGTGCGCCTCGCCCTGATAATGGCCGGATTGGCGCAGAATGAGCTGTAATTCGCTGGCGATAGTTGCGTCAATCGCCCTCAATTCCTCCGGGCTAGATTTGGTCAGGTAAAGCCGGTGCAGATCGAGCAGGCGGCGCAGCTCGGCGATGGGTTCGAGATGGTCGTCCACCCGCAAATCAATGTAGCGGTCATTTCGACCGGCATAGCCGCCGCCGGTGCGAACCACCAGCAGCGCCGCCGACTGTTGGCCGCGCCGATCGCCCCCGGCAGCTTGCCCGGCCGCCAGAGCGGTCACTAATCGTTCAGCCAAAGTGCCTGGGGTTGCCTCAAAGGTCCGGGCCAGCGCCTCCACCGTATCCTCACCGACCAGAATGTTACCCCCGCAAGCATACCCTTCGCCGATAATATGCCCGGCCCAGGGAAAACAGCCTTCGCCGGTAAAAGCTGCCGCTCGACCCCGCGCGTCAACCAGCAGCACTTGTCTTTGCTCAACCTCATGATCTGTGGCTAATAGCTGTTTCAGGGTTTCGGCGGCGGTCCAGCCGGCGGCCATTAAACGCAGTCCTTCCGGTCCAAAGGCGGCATTGGCAAAAGATTGGGTGGCAACCGCCCCCACCCCGGCCCGCGCCCAGGGCACCACCGAACCCACCGCCAAAAATTTGGACTGCACCGCCACCCCCAGATCGCCGTTGGCGGGGTCGCGGGCTACAATGGAAAATGTTGAGGGGTAAAGTTTCATGCTAGGTTCCTCTCCTGAAGAAAAAGAGGCGAGGACTCGTGAGGCGAAGAGGCGAGGAAATTCTTCGAGTCCTCGCCTCCGCCTCCCCGCCTCATTCCCCGGCCCGACGCCGGGAGCATACTATACTTTGTCGCCAGAGCTTTGTCAATGTGGTATAATCTGGGGTATGAAGTCAACCCTTCGCACTTTTATTGCCATCGAACTTTCAACCGAAGCGCAAACGGCGCTGGCGAAGTTGCAGCAACGTTTGAAGGCGGTTGTGCCACCACAGAGTGTCCGCTGGACCGCGCCAGAGAATATTCACCTGACCCTGCATTTTTTGGGTGATGTGGCCGTGGATAAGGTGAGCAAAATCACTAATCTGATGCAAGCGGCAGCGGCCACCTGCTCACCTTTTTCTCTTACGCTCGGCGGATTGGGCTGTTTCCCCAACACCCGGCGTCCGCGCATTGTCTGGACCGGAGTTTCGGGTCAAGTCGAGATATTGCTCAAGCTCCACCGCGAGTTGAGTGAAGGGTTGAAAACTATCGGCTTCACCCCCGAAACGCGTCCCTATTCACCCCATTTGACGGTAGGCCGGGTGAAGGATGGACTGCCACAGCGGCTGTTAAACCAATTGGGGCAGGTTCTTGAGCAAACACAGCCGCAAGTTGGGCATGTGGCTGCGCTTGATGTAACCGAAATCCACTTGATGCAGAGTGATCTGAAACCGGCCGGGCCAGTTTACACCCAACTTGCGACGGCGGCGCTCAATCCAACGGCCAATCGGTCCCTCTAGCCTCATTCCTATCCCTTCAAAATTAAATACTCCTTTACAACTTTTGGATGATGTATCTTTGGCTTGAATAGGGTATACTCCTTAAAGAGCCTGCCCCGGCTATGATAGCCGTAATACCCATTCTTCCCCTGGATTGTTTCCCACTAACCCAACCTTACTATTTGACAAATTACTTTGCGCTAAGTATATTTAGCGTCATTAAATATTCTTTGCAAAAAATTATTCTAGTTGAAGGGCAGGTTTCTATGACGGAGGTTACACCCTCCAGAGAAGAGCGAGTTAAAGCGATTCATGATGCTTTTATCGCTCTGATGTGGATATCCAAGCGGCAATTTGCGCATCGCCTCCAGGCGTTTGGACTAACCCAACCGCAGTTTATGACCCTGGCAACGCTGACGGCGCACAAAGAAGCTTGCACCATGAGCGACTTGATCCATGTGACCTTTCAAGATGCGCCGACGATGACCGGCGTCATTGACCGGCTGGTAAAAATGAAACTGGTCGAACGAACCCGGACTGAGACGGATCGTCGGGTGGTGCTGGTAAAGGCTACCCCCGCCGGGATTGAATTGGTTAAGCAGATTGAGGAACAAACGCTTTGTGATGCTACCAACGGTTTTGCCAATCTGACCGATGAGGAGTTGAGCGCTCTTGAGCAGCTTTTGCACTTTATTTTGCGGATGCACTTGCGGCGAACGCTTTCCTCGTCAGAGGTCGATCTTGAGGCCGAGTTGGAAAAATTAAAGCTTTTTGGACGAGATTTAATCCATTATGCCAAATTGGAGCAGAGTAAAATTAATAATCAAGACTCGTCGTAAATCTTTAAGCTAGTTGTTATTGATTGACCATTGACACAATAGAACATTTGTACTATCATCTTCTCGTATGTGTTTTTATCTTGGAGGTCAACCCTTTTATGAAACGAAGTATCCTATTTTTATTAATCCTGCTGTTGGGAACTGTCATCCTTACCACCGGCTGCGCTGGCGCTCAAGCTGAAGAGCCTATTGCTAAGGCAGCGCCCCCCGAAGAAGAAGAAAAAATCATTCCCGTCGAAGTAGCCGTAGCCCAAAGAGGCCAGATGGCCTTAGTGCTGGAGTATGCCGGCACGCTCGAAGCCAAGGACAGCATTGACCTGCTGCCCGGCGCAAGTGGGCGCATCGAGTCGGTGCTGGTAGCCGAAGGCGATGAAGTTCAGGCCGGCGACCCGATTGCCATCATTGAAGATGATACCTATCTGGCTCAAATCAAACAGGCCGAAGCAGCGCTAACAACCGCCAAGCTCAGCCTGGCAAAAATGGAATTAGGTTCCCGGCCCGAAGAGATTGCCGCCGCTCAGGCCGCTGTTGAACTGGCCCGCGCTGCCGTCAATGATGTGGCCCAGGTGAATGATAACGAACGCACCAAAGCCGCCGCCGACCTGGCCCGTGCCGAAGCCGCCTTGAAAGCCGCCCAAAGTGAGTACGACAAAATTGCCTGGGCCGGCGATGTGGGCCAGACCCCCCAGGCCATTGCCCTGGAACAGGCGACGATTGCCTATCAAAATGCACTGGCCAATTACAATCTCGACACCACCCCCAGTGATTCCCAATTGGCCCCGTTAATGCTGCAACAGGCTCAGGCCGAACTTCAACTGGCCTTGACCCTCCAACCCTATCGTCAGATTGATTTTGAATCGGCGCGAGCGGCCATTGCTCAGGCCGAGGCCGCCCTGGAACTGGCCAATATCCAGTTGGCCGAAGTGGTCATCAAAGCCCCCTTTGATGGCGTGGTGGCTGAACTCAATATCACCCAGGGCAGCCGGGTTAGCCCTCAAGCCCCCATTGCTGCTTTTATTTCCAAAGCGGTTGAAGTGGTGGTGAATGTGCCCGAAAGCCGGATTGGTCAAATTAAAAAGGGCCAAAGCGCGGCCATGCAAATCATGGCTTACCCCGGCCAGGATTTTCCGGGCGAAGTGACCAGCGTCGCGCCCCAGGCCAATCGAGACACGCGCACTTTTGAAGTCAAAATAACTCCCACCAAGGGCATGGAGTTGCTGCGCGGCGGCATGTATGCCAATGTGTCCCTTTTGGCCGAAGAAAAACCCAATACCCTGCTGGCTCCGCGTACTTCCATCACCACTATTGACGACCAACCGGCTGTTTTTGTGGTCATGGACAACAACACCGTCGAGCAGCGAGAAGTGACCACTGGCCTCTTTGATAAAGATAACATTGAAATTTTGTCTGGCCTGAAAGAAGGCGAAACGGTGGTTACCGCCGGTCAATCCAACTTGACCGACGGGGCCAAAGTGGAAATGACTAACGAACCCGGCACTGCCGAGTAGTAAGTTACATGTTTGAACGTGGAACGTTAAACGTAAAAGGACAATTTTATGGGTTTAACAAGATTATCTATTAACCGGCCGCTGACCATGCTGATGATTATTCTGGCATTGGTGGTCATGGGCTACCGCGCCTTTACCTTTATGCAGCTTGACCGGTTTCCCAAAGTTGACTTTCCGTTTGTGACCATCGTCACGGTTTTCCCCGGCGCTTCCCCCGAAGACGTGGAGGATTTGGTGGTCAAACCGATTGAAGATGCCGTGGCCGGGATTTCCGGGATTGATGAGTTGACCTCCCGTTCTACCGAAGGGTTGGGCACAGTGACCATTGCCTTTGTCGAAGGGGTGGATGGCAACCAGGCCGCCATTGACGTGGAACGCCAGGTGGCGACCGTGCGCAACCAGTTGCCCGAAGAAGCCGAAGACCCAACCATTATCAAGGCCGATATCAATGCCATCCCGATTATGGTGGCCACCTTAAACGGCCCGCAAAGCCAGGAAATCCTGTTTGATATCGCCGACGAAGACCTCAAATCCCGTTTGCAGGCGATTGACGGTGTCGCCTCGGTCAGCGTTTCGGGTGGGCGCGAGCGCGAGGTCCAAATCCAGGCCGATCCGGCCAAGCTGGCTGCCTACAGCCTGCCTTTCAGCGCCATCCAGCAGGCAGTTTCGGCCAATAACGTCACCTTCCCGGCCGGCTCGCTGGACGAAGGCCGGCTGAAAACCTCCATCCGCTCGGTGGGTGAATTTCAAACCATCGAAGAAATTGAAAATATTGTCGTCAAAGATGAAGAAGGCAGCCTGGTTTACCTGCGCGATGTGGCGACGGTTAAAGAGGGGCTGAAAGACCTGGAACAGATTTTACGCTTCAACGGGTTGGATGCGGTTAGTATCAATGTCACCAAAACCAGCGACTCGAACACCGTTGAAGTCGCCGACAACGTGCAGCGGGTCATCGAGGAGTTTCAGGAAGACCTGCCTGCCGGAGCTGAATTAACGGTGGTGCTGGACGGCTCTGAATTTATCCGCGACTCGGTTGCGGCGGTGCAAGAAGATTTGATTCTGGCCATCATCATTACCGGCCTGGTCATGCTGGTCTTTCTGCACACCATCCGCAGCACCTTTATCGTTCTGCTGGCTATCCCGACTTGTATCATGACCGCTTTTCTGGTCATGTGGATACTCGGTTTCAGCCTTAACCAGTTAACCCTGCTGGCTCTGACCCTGGTCATCGGCATTCTGGTGGACGACTCGATTGTGGTCATTGAAAATATCGAGCGCCACCTAAAAATGAAAAAACCGCCCCGGCAGGCCGCCGTTGACGGCCGTTCTGAAATTGGGCTGGCGGCCATCACCATCACCCTGGTAGACGTGGTGATTTACGTGCCGGTGGCCTTTACCTCCGGTATTATCGGCCAGTTCTTTTACTCTTACGGCATCACCATTGCTGTCACCACCCTGGCTTCGCTCTTTGTGGCCTTTACCCTGACCCCCATGCTGGCGGCTTTCTGGATGAAAGATGAGAGCCAGCCGGAGGAACCGCCTCGCGGCCTGGGTAAAGTTTTCCATTACCTCCTGCTGCCCATTACCTGGGTGTGGCATGGCTTTGTCCGGCTGTGGGAAGCCGGTTTCGATGCTCTCTCGAATTTTTATGCCCTAACGTTACGTTTCTTTTTGCACAATTTCTTTACCCAACTGCTGGCGTTGATCATTGCCATCGTCGCCCTGGCCGGGGGCATTTACCTGGTCATCGGCGGCTTTGTTGGCAGCGAATTTTTCCCGCAGGAAGATGACGGCCAAATTCAAATCAACTTACTCATGCCACCCGGCACCAACCTGACCGCCACCGACCGCGCCGCTCGTCTGGCGGAACGCATCATCCTGACCGAGACCTCCGGCGAAGCTGTGACCATCCTGACCCGCATTGGTTCGCGCGGGGGCGGCGACTTTTTTGGCGGCGGCGGCGGGACGGGTTCAAACTCGGCCACCATTGACCTACGCCTGGTTGATAAAACTGAACGTACCCGCAGCAACGTTCAAATTGCCGACCGCCTGCGTGAGCTGTTGCAAAAAGTCCCCGACGCCAACGTAGCTGTCACCCTTAGCTCCGGCGGGGGTGGGGGCGGCGGCAGCCCCATTCAGGTTCAAATTTCCGGGGCCGATCAGAACCAGTTGATTGCCTTGGCCAACCAGGTAGAAGCAGTCATCAAAACTGTGCCCGGCACGGTAGACGTCCGCAATACCGACGCCGCCCGCGCCACCGAAGCCCAACTTATTGTCAACCGCGACCGCGCCCTGGATTTGGGGTTATCTCCGGCCCAGGTAGCGACCACCCTGCGCACCGCGCTCAGTGGCAGCACCGTGGGCCAGTTCAACCCGCCGACCGGCAACGAGATTGACATCACCCTGCGTGTGGCTGAAAATGCCCGCCAGGATTTGTCTCAACTGTTAGAACTACCGTTGGGTTACCGCGAAGGCCAGGCGGTTCTCTTAAGCCAGGTGGCGACGGTGGAGCGCACTCAGGCCCCGGCGCTGATTACCCGCGCCGACCGGCAGCGGGTGCTGACCGTCGGCAGCGGCGTCACCGAGCGAGCGGCCGGGGATGTGACCAACGACATCGAAACGGCGATTAACGCCCAGGTTGATTTTCCGCCGGGTTATGCCTTCCGGTTTATCGGGGAGTCAGAGTCACAGCGCGAGTCCTTTGCCCAGTTAGGCCAATCCATCGTGTTGGGGATTGTGCTAATCTACATGCTGCTGGTGGCTTTGTTCCAAAGCTGGCTGCACCCCCTGGCCATTATGTTCTCGCTGCCGGTGACGCTGGTCGGTGCGTTTGGCGGGCTGTGGTTGACCGGCAATACCGTCAACATCTTCTCGCTCCTGGGCATCATTCTGCTGATGGGGGTGGTGACGAAAAACGCCATCCTGCTGATTGACTTTACCAACGTCTTGCGGACCGAACGAGGCTATACCCGCAAAGAGGCCCTGGTCGAGGCAGGCCGCCTGCGCTTGCGCCCCATCATCATGACCACAGCGGCCATCGTGTTTGCTTTGCTGCCGCTGCTGATTGGGGCCAGCGCCGGGGCCGAAACTCGCGCACCCCTGGCAGCCGTGGTTATTGGCGGCAACATCTCCTCGACCCTGCTGACCCTGATTATCGTGCCGGTGGTTTACACCTTCCTGGATGGCACGGGCGGCTTTACCACCCGCACCATCCGCCGGATTTTGGGGATGCGCCAACCCAGCGAAATGCCGCTGGCCGAGGAACAAGAAAGAGCGCCGCAGTCCGAGCCAACCCCTGCGCCGCGCCGGCCTGCCCCGCAGTCTGGTTCGGCCATCTCGCTCAACCCGGAATGACCACCCCTCAATCGCATGTCATTCCGATGATTCTTCCATGTCATTCCGACCGAAGGGAGGAATCCCTCTGGACTCCGGTATAACAGAATCTGAGAAGGGTATAAAGTTACACCCATGATAAAAAAACAACTCTGGCTTTTTTTGCCAATTCTAACCCTAACCTTGCTCATCACCGGCTGCGCCCATGAGGAGGCAGCCCATCTCGAACCGCTCGACCCGGCCAAGTGGCCCACCGCCGCCGTTGAAGCGGCCGCGGCCTCGCCGACCCCTTTTCCTAAAGCTACCTTACAGGTTGAGCCGGCCGTGGCAGTAGCCGGGGTTGAAACACCAACCCCGGCCGGCGAACCGATTGAACCAACCGCTACGGCCGCGCCGTCTACGGCTGCGACCAGCGGGGTGGCTACCGACCTCACTGCCGCTGTAGTCAGCAACGCGCTGAGTCAATTTTCTATTGTGGCGACAGGCATTACTATCGCTCCAGATTTAGCCATTCGCCAGGGGCCAGGCGCTAATTACGGCTCAATCACTTCGATTGAACCCGGCAGCGTCTTTGGCATTTTGGGCAAAAACTCCGGCGGTGATTGGGTCTATGTAGTTGACGCCTCCCTGTCGCCAGGCTGGCTGCCGGTGAGCGGGCTGCGGGTCGTTGGTTCGTTAGACCAAGCGCCCGTCTTACCGCCCAACCCGATTGCAGCCCTGGCGCAAAGCGCCGCCGCACCTGCACCCTCAACCGAGAGCGCCGCTCCGGCGGCCAGCAGCGAACCCGTTTTATCGGCCAATCTAACGCCGGTGACAACAGCTAAAGTTAACAATGATGGCTTGAATATGCGCCAGGGGCCGGGGGCCAGCTACGCCCGCATCCTTACCCTGGCCCGTGACGACGAAGTGAGTGTGCTGGCCCTCAACCCGCGCAAAGATTGGGCACTGGTGGAAACGGCCAGCAAACAACGCGGCTGGGTATCATTGACCTATCTGGCCCTTGATGGTTCGGTAGCCAATGCGCCTATCGTTCCGGCGGCCGAGTTGAACCAGGCCAGCGTGCCCGTAGCGGAAAACTCGGCGCAGCCGGCAGCGATGGTCGTACCCGCCAAGCCAGCCTCGGATTCAGCTACAGCCGTCGGCAACCTGGGAACAGGGGCGACCGCCAAGATTATGCGCGACCCGGTAGAGATTCGTCCGGGGCCGGGCACAGATTACGCCCCTATTGATGACCTGCGGCTCAGCGATGAAGTGATTCCGCTGCTGGCTGTAGACCAAACAGGTCAGTGGGTGCTGGTCAACCCAACCAGCGCTACTGTTGGCTGGGTGGCTTTGAACGATTTGCAAATTGAAGGTTCGCTGGAAAATGCGCCCCAGGTCAATACCGCCTGGGTTGAAAGCAATGCTGTCGAAGTTCGCAGCGGGCCGGGCATTTTCCACGATGCTGTAGGCATACTGGCTATCCGAAGTCTGGTCCAGGTCTTAGGGCTGGACGATAGCCGGAGTTGGGTTCTGGTGAAACCCATTCCTGCCGGTGATGCTGCCTGGGCCCCGCTCAACTTCCTCATACCAGGCGGGCGCTGGGCCGATATGCCCACCGTAAAGGATGAAGACGGAAGACAGGAGGATGAAGAGAAAAACCAACCTTCCAATCTTCCAACCTTCCAACCTTCCAACCCCCACCCCCATATCGTGTTCCAGCGTTCCAGCGGCGGCGATATTATGGTCATCAACCCTGATGGCAGCGGCTTGCGCCGTCTGACCAGCGGGATTGACCCGGCGCTTTCGCCCGATGGACAGAGGGTAGCCTTCACCCGCTGGCAAGGTGAAACCGGGGCGGTCTGGGTCATCAATCTTGATGGCAGCAATGAACGCGAGGTACAGGGGTTTGTCAAGCAAGCCAAAGGCCCCGATTGGTCGCCGGATGGCTCGCAGCTCGTTTTTAATTTTCAAACCGGTGGTCGCCTTGAGTCAAAAACCGAGTGTTTCCCGGTGGGCGAGGGCAAAAATCCACCTATGCCACCCCGCAACGCCACCGATTTCAAAGTGTCATTTGGCAGCGGCGGTGCGCAAGTCTGTTGGAAACTGCCGCCCGACCCTCACTGGGGGCTGCGGGTGGTTAACCTGACCGATAATAAGTTTAAAGATGTGGATGGCGGCGCCTATGCCTTCCGGCCCGCCTGGGACCCTGGCCAGCCCTGGCGCATCGTCTCCGATGGCGGGCGCGGGCTGCTGGAGGTGGATGTCAACCGGGATTACCGCCAACCTATTACCGAGGAAATCAACGACGGGTCGCCGGTGTTCTCGCCGGATGGCCGCTATCTGGCGGTCACGCTCGGCCAGCAGGGCGGCGGGTCGGGCTGGAATATCTTCCGGCTTAATGCTAACGGCACGGGCCGGGTTCAATTGACCGAGACCCCGCTGTGGGAAACCGCCCAGCCCGGCAACGACAAAGCCTGGAACAATGTCGCCCCGGCCTGGTCGCCCGATGCTTCGCAAATTGCTTTTCTAACCGACCGCACCGGTCGCTGGGAAATCTGGGTGATGAACGCCGACGGTTCGGAACAGCGCCCGCTGTTTTCGGCTGAGGTTAACGACCAGTTACAGATTAGTTATGAGTTTGTGGATGAACGAGTCTTAAGCTGGCGATAAAAAGGCGATAAAATGTGAGGCGCGGCGGCGAAAATTTTCGCCGCCGCGTTTTTTTGTTTTTCCGTCTGATAAAATTCGGAGCGCAAAAGCTAAGCTTTTGCGCTCCAAGAAAAGATCACGTCTTCGTTTCTTTGTTCCGTTACTTGGCCCGCTGCGCAGCGGCGGTTAAGGCTCGCTTGACAAACACCGGGGCCATCGCCTGGCGATACTCGGCGCTGGCGTGAATGTCGCCGATGATGTCATCACCGAGGTCATTAGCCACTGCGGCTGCGGCTGCCGAGATGGTGGCCTCGTCCAGAGGCTTGCCCACCAGCGCCGCTTCGACCGACTTGGCGCGGGTCGCCGCCGGAACCAGTCCCCCGACAGCTACCCCCGCGGCGGTACAACTGCCGCCAGAGACGGTCACAATCGCCGCCGCGCCGACCATAGCATAGCGCGAAGCCGGGTTGAACAGCTTGGCATAAGCCGAGCCGCTGCCCGCACCGCTCTTAGCCACTTCGATGGCGGTCACAATTTCCCCATCCTGGAGGGCCGTCGCAAAAAGGCCGGTAAAGAAATCATCGGCGACGATTTTGCGGCTGCCATTTGGCCCGGTTGTGTGGATGGTCGCGCCCAGCGCCGTCAGCACCGTTGGCAGGTCAGAGGCGGGGTCGGCATGGGCAATGTTGCCGCCAATCGTGCCGCGATTGCGCACCTGCGGGTCGCCAATCATCCCGGCAGCCTCAGACAGCACGGTTGGCACATCGGCGGAAGCGGCAATCATGGCGTGGGTAGTCAATGCCCCAATCCGCACCGAGCCGCCTTGAACCGAAATTCCTTTCAGTTCGCTCACCCGGCCAATGTCAATCAACGTGCCCGGATCGGCCAGGCGTAGGTTCATGACCGGGATCAGGCTGTGTCCGCCAGCCAACACTTTGGCCCCCCCGTGCTGCTGGAGCAATGCTACGGCGTCATTTAGCGAGTTTGCTTTATAATAATCAAATTTTGGCGGATACATTAGTTACCTCCTCCATTGGCGCCCTTGATAGCATGGTAGATTTTCTCGGCTGTTAGAGGCATATCAAGATGTTTGATCCCCAGGGGGGCCAGCGCATCCATCACGGCATTGGCTACCGTCACGGTGGCGGCAATGGTGCCCATTTCGCCCGCTCCTTTGACGCCCAGTGGGTTATGGGGTGAAGGTGTTTCGACCCGTCCCACCTCAGCCGTCACCAGCCGGTCGGCGCGGGGCATGGCGTAATCCATGAGTGAGCCGGATAAAAGCTGGCCGTCCTCATTGTAAACGCCATGTTCCCACAAAGCCTGGCCCACACCCTGGACAATACCCCCTTGAATCTGGCCTTCGACAATCATCGGGTTGATGACTTTGCCAACGTCATCCACGGCGACATAACGCTGGATGGTTACTTCGCCGGTATCGCGGTCCACTTCCACCTGAGCGATGTGGGCGCTGTTGGGGAAAGTGAAATTGGATGGATCATAAAAGGCCGTTTCTTCCAGGCTGGGTTCCATGCCTTCGGGCAGGTTGTCGGCAGTTACCACCGCATAAGCCAACTCGGCAAACGCTTTGGCTTTATCCGGCGACCCCTTGACATAGATTTTGGCAGTTTCCCGGTCGTAGACCATATCTTCTTCGGCGGCTTCTAACTGGTGGGCGGCAATCTTGATTAGCTTGGCCCGGATTTTTTCGGCGCTTCGCACCAGGGCGCTGCCGCCAACAGAGGTACTCCGGCTGCCATAGGTGCCCAGTCCAAAGGGGGTGCGGCCGGTGTCGCCATGCACAATCTCGATATCTTCCATGGGCAGGCCCAATTCGTCGGCCACAATTTGGGCAAAGGTGGTTTCATGGCCCTGGCCATGCGTATGCGAGCCGGTCAAAACGGTGACTTTGCCGGAGGGGTGAACCCGAATGGCGCCGCTCTCCCACAAACCCACGCCTGCTCCCAGGCCGACCACAGCCTTGGAAGGCGCCGGGCCGCTGACCTCGATACAACCGCTCACACCGACGCCAACCAGCTTCCCGGCCTGGCGGGCTTGCGCTTGAGCCTGGCGCATGGCTTTATAATCGGCTAACTTTTCGGCTGCATCAAACAACTGCTCATAATTGCCGCTGTCATACATCAGGGCCACCGGGGTTTGATAGGGAAATTCGCTGGCCGGGATGAAATTTTTGCGGCGAATCTCGATGGGGTCCATGCCCAATTCTTGGGCGGCAACGTCAATCAGCCGCTCCAGCACGTAGCTGGCTTCAGGCCGGCCCGCGCCGCGATAGGCGTCAACGGGCACGGTATTGGTCATGGTGCCGTAGGTGATGCCATAAATGATGGGGGTTTTGTACAGGCCAGCCAGCAGGGTAATATAGAGCGCCGAAGGAATCATCGGGGCAAAGAGCGACAGATAAGCGCCCATATCGGCCCAGGTTTCTACATGCAAGGCGGTAAACGTCCCATCTTTTTTCAGGGCCAGTTTACAATGGGTCACATGGTCGCGGCCATGCGCGTCGGACTGCATAGCTTCGGTGCGGGTGCTGACCCACTTGGCCGGCCGCCCCACCTGTTGAGCGATCCAGGGCACAATTACCTCTTCGGGGTAGTGGAAGATTTTGCTGCCAAAACCGCCGCCCACGTCGGGCGAGATGACCCGCAGCTTGTTTTCGGGGATGTGCAAGGTGGCGACGCTTAAGAGCATGCGGATGATGTGGGGGTTTTGACTGGTCGTCCAAATGGTCATCTCCTCCATGGAGGCGTCCCATTGAGCCACGCAAGCGCGGGGTTCCATGGCATTAGGGATAAGCCGCTGGTTGATCAAATCCAGCTCAACCACATGGTCGGCTTCAGCGAGCGCCTTTTCGCAAGCTTCTTTATCACCCAAAGGCCAGGTGAAGCTGAGGTTATTGGGCAGATCATCATGAACGAGCGTGCTTGACGACATAGCAGCTTTGGCCCCGATGACGGCCGGAAGCGGCTCGTAATCAACCTCGATCAGCCCCAGGGCATCATAGGCAATATAAGGGCTTTCGGCTGCAACTGCCACAACGCCATCGCCTACGTGTCGCACTTTACCAACCGCCAGAGACGGCCGGCCCGGAACTTTAATCCCAGGGGGGTTAAACCCGCAGGGCAAATCACCCACGCCACTGGCTTTCAAATCCTCGCCGGTAAAAACGCCGACAACACCCGGCAAGGCTTTGGCGGCCTCCGCATTGATGCTCTTGATTTTGGCGTGAGCGTGCGGACTGCGCAGGATGGCGACATGGACCAGGTCGGGCAGTTTCAAATTAGCCACATATTTGCCGCGACCTTGAATAAAACGGGGGTCTTCAACCCGTTTAATCGCTTTACCAACATCCTTGGCCATTATTTACCTCCTGCCATCTCCACCGCAGCGGCTTTAACGGCCTTTACGATGTTGTCATAGCCGGTGCAGCGGCAAATATTACCTTCTAATCCGTGCCGAATCTCGGCCTCATTGATATTTGGATTGTTTTCGACCAGTTTGGTGGCGGCCATAATCATGCCGGGGGTGCAGTAGCCGCATTGCAGGCCATGGTTGTCCCAAAAAGCCTGCTGCATGGGGTGGAGTTTGCCATTGCTGGCTAATCCCTCAATTGTGGTAATTTCGGAGCCATCGGCTTGCACGGCCAGGGTAGTGCAGGATTTGACCGACATGCCATCCATATGAATGGTACATGCGCCGCACTGGCTGGTATCACAGCCGATGTTGGTGCCGGTCAACCCTAACCCGTCACGCAAAAAGTGGACCAACAAGGTGCGTGGCTCCACATCGCGGGTATAGGTTTTCCCATTGACTTTCACCGTAATTTCTGTCATAGAAAATGCCTCCTTCTCTGGATTTAGTTTTTAGATTGTAACTACTCAGCCCTCATGTCATTTCGAGGCTGAAAGCCGAGAAATCTTTGAGGCCGTTGTCTGCAAACCACGGATTAGGAGATTTCTCCCTTCGGTCGAAATGATATGCCTGAGCAGTTACTTTAGATTTTGGATTTTGTCCCAAAACCAATCTCTACTCAATAGCTACTATCCGCTATCTTCTATCCTCTATCTTCTCTATTCTATTCTCTACTAATCTCTCCTTTCCCAAACTTCTCTTGCTACTTTTCGAGCAATGGCATTCATCCACCAATTGAGCACCACCAGCGAGGCCAGAAAGACCAGCCCTCCGGCAATCAACTTGGGGCGCTGCGGGGCCGGCACCAAATCGTCAACAAGATGTTTGGCGACCCCCAACGCAAATTCTGTTTGTGAGGGAGCTGCCGCCATACGAGACGAAGCCGCAACCTGGCTTGCTGGAGATGACTCGCCAAGCAAAGCTTCTTCGGCGTGATGGGTGGCGTTAGCCTGTAGGCGGGCCTTGATTTGCTCGTGCAGGCCGTCCAAACTCTGGCGGGTAAGCGCCTTGGCTGAACTGTCGAGCAGCCTCTGGCCGACGCTGGCAATCCGCCCACCCACCTGGGCTTCGCCGGAGTAGCGCATCAGGGTTGATCCCCCCTGGTCTTCCAGACGTACTTCGCCCACACCCTTCATAAAACCGGGCGCGCCCTTCCCATCCACCTGCATGCGGTAGCTTTCCGGGGTGTTGATGTCGGACAGGTTTACCAACCCTTCAAACGCACCCTGAACCGGGCCAACCCGAATTTTGAGCGCGCCTTTGTACTCATTTTCGCCAACTTGCTCTAACTTCTCACAGCCGGGCATAACGCGGGCCAGCACGTTAGGATCAAGCAGGGCTTCCCAGACAACCTCACGGGGGGCTTCAAAGGTGTAGGTACCTTCAAGTTTCACCAGTCATTCCTCCTCAACGAGTCAAACCAACAAAAATAGGCTTTAAATACAAAAGCAATTTTGGGTCAATATCAGCGATGGCCAAAAAATCAGTTGCCGGATTTGATTGATAAAGTATTTAAGATATTAGGTTGGGCAACGGGGGAATCTTACTTGCAGCTTCGGTAATAAATTCTAACATAGGCTCAAAACCCTGTCAAATACACTTTTGGCCGATCAGCAATTCTCAGTATGGGGACAAAGTCAAGGCTGAATTGTCAGGAGACGACATTGGCCTTAATGTAGTAGAAATAATCAGCGAAAGTGAAGCCACTGCCTAAGCCTATCCGTTTCGACCAATTGATCACGCCCTTATTTGAGCAGTTTAAGCATTTACCCGATCATCGAACAGGGCAGAATAATCGTTACACCCTTGAGGACGCGGCCAAAGGCGCCTTTGCCCTGTTTTTCACCCAATCAGCCTCGTTTCTGGCTCATCAACAACTGATGAAGTAGAGCAAAGGGCGCAGTAATGCCGAAACGTTGTTTCAGATCGACCAAATTCCGTCGGATAATCAAATTCGGACTTTACTCAATCCGATTTCACCGCGCCACCTCTTTGGGGTCTTTGATACCGTTGTGTGAATTGGCTTTGGAGAAAAAGTTCAACTTTATCGTCATCTGCCTGCCAGAGCCGCATCAAATGCTGTACCAGTGGTTGGATTTCCTGGCGGCTAACCGGGATATTGATCAGCTCCCAGTTCATCATTGGAATGGTCGCTTTACCCAGATCGCCACCTATCGCTTCATCAATGAAGTGCCCTTGCGCGGCGGTGACAAAGCCCTCAACCTCAATTGGCGCCAGGTGATCATTACCCACAGTAAAACCAGTGAGCATTTGGGTCATAATGCCTTTGTCACTAATCATCTCCTCACTGACCAAACCGCGCTCGAGGTGGTCAAAGCCGGTCGAACCCGCTGGAAGGGTGAAAACGAAAACAACAATGTCCTCAAAACCAAGAAGGGCTATCACTTGGAACACAACTTCGGTCACGGCAAACTCCAACCTGATCCCGATACCCGTTAAGCTTTAAAATGAGAATTGCTGACCTCCGACAAAAAGGGGTTGACATTTTTTTATTTTTATAGTAAAATGAGTGTACACTCACTCAAATGAGTGATTATTCACTGTATTTAAAGGATAAAGATAATGGGCTTGGGGGTCATCCGTTATAAAATTTGGCGAGACCTGTGGGAAAACAAAGGCCGTACCCTGCGAGTAGTTATTATTATTGCGATGGGGGCGTTTGCCGTCGGGACGATTATGGGCGGCCAGGAGTTTATCAGCCAGGATTTGACCCGTACCTGGCAGGCGTCTGCCCCAGCCAGTATTGGTTTGGAGGTCAAACCGGCGGTTAACGAAGATACCATTAACACCCTGGCTAACTTGCGGGGCATCGAACAGGTGGAGGGTTGGTATCAAAAAACCATCCAATGGCGGCGCGCTCCTGAAATGGCCTGGGAACCGGCCCTGCTGCTGGCTATTGACGACTACGACGACCAAAACTTACGCAAAATCTTCATAGATAACGGCCATTGGCCGGCGCGGCGTTGGCTGGGGGTGCAGCGTGGTTACGATTTGACGGTTGGCGACGAGGTTGAGCTAAAAATCAACAACGGCCAAACGGAAAAGGAACATCAGGTTAAACTCAACGGTGTACTTTACAGTGCGGCCCAGCCGCCGGCGGCCTTTATCCCCCTGCCGGCTTTCTATACCACCCGTGAACGCTTCGAGCAGCTTACCGGCGAGTCCAACTACAGCCTGATCGTGGCGGCTGTTCCCGATTACAGCGAAACAAAGGCCAGCGCTGCCGCCGACTTACTCCAGCGTGAATTGGAAAAGCAGGATATTGAAGTCAAACCGGCCATGCCACGGCCCGGCGGATTTATGACCCGCACCGGCCACCCCGACCGCTTTATCTCCCAAGACGTGGTGGACGGTGTTTTTCTCATCCTCAACACCCTGGCCGTTGCCTCGGTGGTACTGGGCCTGTTTCTGGTTTACAACACTATCAACGCCGTCATCAGCCAACAGGTCAGCCAGATTGGGGTCATGAAGGCGATTGGGGCCAGGTTTGAGCAGGTGTTGGGCATCTACTTGAGCGCCGTAGTGGTTTACGCCGGGCTGGCCCTGCTGATTGCCGCGCCGCTGGGTGCTCTGGCGGCGCATGGGCTACGGCTGCTCCTGATTGGCCGCATGAACATGATTCCCGGCCCGTTTGAAATCTCATCCACCGCGGTATTGACCCAAACGGGAGTAGCCTTGTTGTCGCCGCTGTTAAGTGATTTTCAACTTTAAGTTGTGACATTTTTAGCAATGCCAAGAATATCAATAAAACGGTCAAAAGCTAAAACACGAAGGAAGTTCATGAGGACCGTGCATTTTTGATGCAGGGAGGCATAAGCTT
>Ga0209172_10000801_pt1 | contig 79262 bp, 81 predicted proteins | sample LarsenN4metaG_FD_184113 | JGI IMG/M metagenome (GOLD analysis project Ga0209172, IMG submission 184113) | Hot spring sediment bacterial and archeal communities from British Columbia, Canada, to study Microbial Dark Matter (Phase II) - Larsen... ... | reverse complement strand
AAAGAAGCAGGCCGCCTGAAGCCTTTGCGGACCCGGGGCGCCCCAGCTTCCGCCCCGGCCCATCCGCCACAAGGAAGCTGACAGTTGACGAGCTACAAAAACACGACAACTTCACGCGCTAGCAACACCCACTCCCACGGGCGGCCGGCTCTCCTCGAGGAAAACCAAATTCATCCACAGCCCACGCTGTTTGCGAATGGTAAGATGCAAGCCCGCCGGGCGCCCGCCTGCGCTCAGCCGCCGCACCCCATGGCCCCAAGAGCGGGCCTCGGCTCGGCGGTGCAGCGACCGCGCCGGCAACAGACGGTTTTCATGTTGCCGACATGTCCGGTAAGCTAGGGTGAAAATGCCCGAGGGGAGGAGGCATCCCGTGAAGCGCAGAGAGTTCTTGCGGACCGGCGTCGCCACCGCGCTCACTGCCCCGGTTCTGGCTGCTCCCGCGGTGGCCCAATCGGCGCCCGAGATTACGTGGCGGCTCACCTCGAGCTTTCCCAAGTCCCTGGAGACGATGTTTGGCACGGCCCAGCTCCTGTGCCGCCACGTCGCCGAGGCCACCGACAACCGCTTTCAGATCCAACCCTTTCCCCCCGGCGAGCTGGCGCAGAGCCATCAGGCCCTCGGCGCGGTCGCTAGCGGCTCGGTGGAGTGCGCACACACGAGCATGAGCTTCTATGCCAGCAAGGACCCAACGCTCGGTTTCGGCAGCGGCATCCCCTTCGGCCTCAACAGCCGCCATCACCTGTCCTGGTGGACCTTCGGCGGCGGTGCCGACATTGTCAGCGCCGCGCTCAAGCGCTTCAATGTGGTGGCGCTGCCGGCGGGGCTCAGCGGCACGCAGATGGGCGCCTGGTTCAAGAAGGAGATCGCCACCGTCGATGACCTCAAGGGCCTGCGCTTCCGCATCAGTGGGATGGGCGGCCCGATCCTGGCCAGGGTCGGCCTCGACCCTCAGCACATCATGCACTTCGACGTATACACGGCGCTCGAGCAGGGCACCATCGACGCGGCCGAGGTCATCTCGCCTCACGACGACGAGAAGCTAGGGGTGGTGAAGGTGGCCAAGCTCAACTACCACCCGTGCTGGTGGGAGAGCGGCGGCATGCTGCATCTGCTCGTCAATCAGGAGAAGTGGCAAGCGCTGCCCAAGTCCTATCGGGCGGTTCTTTCCCGCGCCTGCGAGGCTGCCACCTCCTGGATGCTCGCCCGCTACGATGCCCTCAACGGGCCGGCGCTCAAGCGCCTGGTGCAGGCGGGCGCGGTGCTGAAAGCCTTCCCGCCGCCGGTGATGGAAGCCTTCCACCGGGCCGCCGGCGAGCACTATGCCGAGATCGCCGCCAGGGACGCGGGCTTCAAGCGCGCCCTGGAATCGCTCAGCGCCTTCCGCAAGGACCACATCCAGTGGCTGCAGGTCGGCGAGCACGCCTTCGACGCCTTCATGATCGGCGCACGCGGTCGCGTCTGAGGTCTCGTTTGACGCCCTCTCAGGCCGCGGCCCCGTCCGTCAGCGCTTGCCAGTGAAGTTGCGGGCGAGCGGCCGCCAGCAGTCGGCGTAGTCCTCCTGCAGGGTTTCCAGCTCGGCGGCGAACCTCGTCAGGTGCTGGGGAAAGCGGGTCTCGAACATGAAGGCCATTGTGCCAGAGAGCTTGGTCGGCTTGAGCTCGCTCTTGGTGGCGTGGTCGTAAGCCTGCTTGTCGGGGCCGTGAGGGAGCATGCAGTTGTGCAGCGACATGCCGCCCGGCACGAAGCCTTCGGGCTTGGCGTCGTAGACGCCGTAGATCAGCCCCATGAACTCCGACATGATGTTCATGTGGTACCAGGGCGGGCGGAAGGTGTGCTCGGCCACCGTCCAGCGCTCCGGAAAGATGACGAAGTCGACGTTGGCGGTGCCAGCGGTCTCCGAGGGGGCGGTGAGCACCGTGAAGATCGATGGATCGGGGTGGTCGAACAGGATCGCGCCCACCGGCGAGAAGTGGCGCAGATCGTACTTGTACGGCGCGTAGTTGCCGTGCCAAGCCACCACGTCGAGCGGCGAGTGGCCGATGTCGCACACGTTGAAGCTGCCGCACCACTTCACCCACAGCCGGCACCCCTCCTCCTTGTCCTCGAAGGCGGCGATCGGCGTCTTGAAGTCGCGCGCGTTGGCAAGGCAGTTGGCGCCGATCGGGCCGCGGTCGGGGAGGGTGAACTTGGCGCCGTAGTTCTCGCACACGTAAGCGCGCGCCGGCCCGTCCAGAAGCTCGACCTTGAACTTGACGCCGCGCGGGATGACGCAGATCTCGCCGGGTGAGACGTCGATGCGGCCGAACTCGGTAAAGAAGCGTAGGGCGCCCTGCTGAGGCACCACCAGCATCTCGCCGTCCGCGTTGTAGAAGTAGTCGTGCTCCATGGAGCGGGTGACGAGAAGCACGTGTGCGGCCATGCCGGCCTGCGTGTTGACGTCGCCCGCCGTAGTCATTGTGCGCATGCCGGAGAGGAAGGTGAGCGGCTCGTCGGGGATCGGCACCGGCCCCCAGCGCAGCTGACCTATGGGGCGCTCGTGCTCGCCCAGGCACGGTGCGGTTTTCCAATAGGGCAGAGCCGCGCGCCTGAACCTCTGGGCGTGCTGCACCGACGGGCGGACGCGGTAGAGCCAGGAGCGCTCGTTGGTGCCGCGCGGCGCGGTGAAGGGCGAGCCCGACAGCTGCTCGGCGTAGAGGCCGTAGGGAGTGCGCTGCGGCGAGTTCTGGCCGACGGGCAGGGCGCCCGGCAGCGCCTCGGTCTCGAAGTCGTTGCCGAAGCCTGGCATGTAGCCGGCCGGCGTCGCCTCCGTCCACTGGCCCCTGCCGCTTCCGGCTCCGGGCTTGCCGCCGTCCGCCATGGCGTGGTCCTCCGCTGCTCGCCGCCCGTCTCAGCAGCCTTACAGGCGGTACTATAGCCGCACCGAGCGGAGGCGCGCAAAGTGCGCTCACGCCGCCGCCAGAGCTTCGCCGGTCACCATGGCCAGGGCCAGAACATCCACCCGCACCGCGCCGGCCCGCTTCAGCGCGCGGGCACAGGCCTCGGCCGTGGCCCCGGTGGTGATCACGTCGTCGAGGAGCAGCACGCTGCGCCCGCGCACGGACGCCTGCCGGCCAGGGGCCACGCGGAAGGCGCCAGCTACGTTGCGCCGCCTCTGGTCGTGCGTGAGACCCACCTGGCTCGCCGTGAAGCGGGAGCGCACCATGAGCCGCGGGTCGGCGGCGATCCCGGTCAGGCGCGACAGCTCCAGGGCCAGGATGGCGGCCTGGTTGAAGCGGCGCCTGAGCAGCCGCCAGCGCCCGAGCGGCACCGGCACGATGACGTCGGTGCCGGGCAGCAGGTCACGCCCCGCCTCGGCCAGCCAGCGGCCGAACAGGGCCCGGGCATCGTGCCGGTCGGCGTACTTGAACTGGTGCACGAGCGTGCGCATGGCGCCCGAGTAGTGGGCCACGGCACGCGCCCGGTCGTAGGCGGGCGGCCGCGCCACGGCAGCGGCCGAGACCATGCGCTCGCCGATGTCGAAGGGCAGCGGCATGCCGAGCACGTCGCACAGGGGCGGGCGGATGAAGCGCACCTCGCGCCAGCAGGTAGCACACAGCAGATGATGGTCGCCGAGCCTAGTGCGGCACACCAGGCAGGCCGGCGGCACAATGAGGTCGGCGCAGGCCGCCAGCGCACGGCTCAGCGCGCGCCCCACCCGCGGAGCGCTCGCTGGCATCGTGCCGTCTGCGCCGTCTGCGGCCACGAGCGGCCTCCCTGACCCACTTGTCCCTGCCGCGGCGGCACCCCTGCGGCGCTGCGTCTAGTGTATACTCGTGGCATGCGACACCCAAGCGCCGGTCCGGCGACGGGGCGCTCCGCACAGTGACCGCGGACCCCCACATCTTCGACCGCGCCCTACTGGTGCGGCGGCGGGAGCGTGCAGCCGCCGGCGCCGCAGAGCACGACTTTCTGCTCGCGCGCGTCGCCGACGACCTCGTCGAGCGCCTCGGCGCGATCCGGCGCCGGTTCCCGGTCGCGCTCGACCTTGGCGCCTACCATGGCCTGCTCGGCCGCCGCCTGCGCAGCGTGCCGGGCATCGAGCTGGTGATCGCGGCCGAGATGGCGCCGCGCCTGCTCACCCAGTGTCCGCGCCCGCGCGTGCGCGCCGACCCTGAGGCCCTGCCCTTTCGCGATGGATCGCTCGATCTCGTGGTCTCCGGCCTCGCCCTGCATCTCGTCAACGACCTGCCGGGGGCGCTCGTGCAGATCCGGCGCGCGCTCAAGCCCGACGGGCTGCTGCTGGCCGCCCTCCTCGGCGGGAACACCCTGACCGAGCTGCGCAACGCCTTCCTCGCCGCCGAGGAGGAGGTCGAGGGAGGCGCGAGCCCGCGCGTTGCACCCTTCCCCGAGGTGCAGGACCTGGGCGCTCTGCTGCAGCGGGCCGGACTGGCGTTGCCGGTAGTCGACGCCGACACTGTCACGGTCACCTATGCCGACCCGCTGGCGCTGATGCGCGAGCTGCGGGCGATGGCCGCCACCAATGCCCTGCGCGCACGCCGGCGCCAGCCACTGCGGCGCGCTACGCTCATGCGCGCCCTCGAGCTCTACCGGCATCGCTTCGGCCTCACGGACGGCCGCGTGCCCGCCACCTTCGAGATCGTCACGCTCACCGCCTGGGGCCCGCACGAGGGCCAGCAGCGCCCGCTCCCGCCCGGCTCCGCCAGGATGCGCCTTGCTGATGCGCTTGGCACGCGCGAGCTACCCGCGGGCGATGCGGCAGCACCCCCGCCGCGACGGCGTTGAACAAGTGCGCGGCCGGCGTCAGTTTCCGGCCTTCTGCATCGCGTCGGTGATCTTGGCGGCGGTGCCGTCCCAGCTGCTCTTGGTACCCGTGCCGAGGGCCTTGAGGCCGACCAGCATGCCGACCGCAACCAGCACGGCGATCAGGCCGTACTCGATGGCGGTGGTGCCGCGCTGGTCGGCCGCGAAGCGGCTCGCCAGGTTTTTCGCGTACGACATCGCAGGCCCTTCCCTTGGCCGGGGCCTGCCAGCGCTCAGAGCAGGTCCCGCAGCATCGCCTTCAATGGCTCGTCGGCCGGCGGCATGGCGTAGTCGGCGAGCCGTTTCGCACGGACCCAGGCCAGCTCCTGGCCCTGCATCGCCCTCACCTGGCCCTCCCACGTGCGGCACACGTAGAGGGGCATCAGCAGGTGGAACGCCTCGTAGGCGTGGCTGGCGAAGGTGAAAGGTGTCAGACACTTGGGCGCCACCTTGATACCGAGCTCCTCGTCGAGCTCACGAACCAGGGCGGCTTCCGGCGTCTCGCCCGCCTCCACCTTGCCGCCGGGGAACTCCCACAGCCCCGCCAGCGGCCGTCCCGCAGGACGCTTGGCCAACAGCACACGCCCGTCGGCGTCGATCAGCGCGCAGGCCGCGACAAGAAGAAGTCCCTGGCCCATGCTTGGCTCCACCCTAGCCCATCGAGATTAACGCGGCCCCAGGCAGCCTCGTTAACTGGCATAGACGTTAACGATGCCCAAACGCGGCCGGCACCGCTGCCCGGACCGCCCGCAGGGAGCGAGGCCGCCCTCAGCCGCGCTCGGGCAGCTCCCCAGGCCTGAGCTTGCGCGCGAGGCCGTCGAGAACGCCGTTCACCACCTTGGGCTCCTCGCCCTCGAAGAAGGCGTGCGCCACCTCGATATACTCGCTGATGACGACGCGGGACGGCACGTCGGTGAGCTCCATCAGCTCGAAGGCGCCGGCGCGCAGGATGGCGCGCACGATCGAGTCGATGCGCGTGAGCCGCCAGCCCTCGGCCAGCTGTCGGTCGACCAGCGGGTCGATCTCGCGCTGGCGCCGCACCACACCTCTCAGCACGGAGGCGAAGTGCTCCGGGTCGGCCTCGGCGCTAGTGCCCTCGCCGACGTCGCTGCCGAGCCGGTGCGCCTTGAACTCCTCGATCACCTCCGCGAGGTCGGTTTCGGCCAGGTCCATCTGGTAGAGCGCCTGCACGGCGGCGAGCCGGGCCTGGCTGCGCGAGAGGGCAGCGCCCCTGCCCGCGCCTCGCTTCGGCGGGCTCATGGCACCTCCTCGTCGGCGAGCTGGCGCTCGAGCGCGATCAGGGCGAGGCAGGCGCGCACCGCGTCCGCGCCCTTGCCCTCGCGCCCGCCGCGCGCCCGCTCGAGGGCCTGGGCCTCGGTGTCGACGGTCAGGATGGCGTTGCCGACAGGGATGGCGTGGCGGGTGGCGAGCTCCATCAGCCAGTGGTTGGCGTTCTCGCACACGATGTCGTAGTGGGAGGTCTCGCCGCGGATCACGCAGCCGAGCGCCACGCAACCGTCGAAGCGGGCGCTGGCGTCGTCCGAGCCGATCAGCCCGGCGCGGATGGCCTGTGCCAGCGCCTGCGGGATCTCCAGCGCGCCGGGCACGCTCACGCGCTCGTAGGTGGCTTGCGCGGCCTCGAGCTCGGCGATGGCGCCGGCGGCAAGCTCGGCGGAAATACTCTCGTAGTAGGGCGCTTCGATGAGGAGGACATGGGCCCCCTGCCCCTTGGCGGCCCCGCGAAGCTCCCCGGTTGCACCGGACCGCTGTGCCCTGCCGGCCATGGCGCTCAGCCGATCCGGCGCTGGCCGACGATACGCAGGCCAAAGGCCTCCAGGCCGACGTAGCGCGAGGGGGGCGCATTCGACAGCAGCGTCATGTCCTTGACGCCCAGTGCGCGCAGGATCTGCGAGCCGATGCCGATCTCGACCAGCCGGCGCTCGGGATCCACCTTGCGGCGCGGACGGCTGCGCTCCGCGTTCTGCGCGATCCAAGCCGAGACCGACTTGGGCCGCAAGTCGCGGATCAGCACGATCACGCCGCGCCCCTCCTCGGCGATCGCCCGCATGGCCTTGGCCACCAGAGAGTTGCCCGCGCTGCCGCTGCCGATGCCGAGCAGATCGGACGGAAGATTGACCGCGTGCACGCGCACCAGCACCGGCCCCGGCGCCGACAGGTCGCCCTTGACCAGGGCCAGGTGCTCGACTGGCTCCACCGCCGTCTCGTAGACGTATAGGTCGAAGCTGCCGCCGTGCGCGCTGTCGACCGTGGTCCTCGCCACTTCCTTGACGATGCGGTCGTGCTGCAGGCGGTAGCCGATCAGGTCCTCGATGGTGCCGATCTTGAGGCCGTGGCGCTGGGCGAAGGCGACGAGGTCGGGCATGCGCGCCATGGTGCCGTCGTCGTTCATGATCTCGCAGATGACGCCGGCGGGGTAGAGGCCGGCCAGGCGAGCAAGGTCGACGCTGGCCTCGGTGTGGCCGGCGCGCACGAGCACGCCGCCCTCGCGCGCAATGAGCGGGAACACGTGACCCGGCGAGACGATGTCGGTGTGGTCCTTGGTGGGATCGATGGCGGTGGCGATGGTGCGGGCGCGGTCGTGGGCGGAGATGCCGGTGGCGATTCCCTCGCGAGCCTCGATCGACACGGTGAAGGCGGTGCGGTTGCGCGCCTCGTTCTGCCGCGCCATGTACTCCAGCCGCAGCTGCGCCGCGCGGTGGGCGGTGAGCGACAGGCAGATGAGGCCGCGCCCGTGCTTGGCCATGAAGTTGATGGCGTCGGGGGTAGCCATTTGCGCCGGGATCACGAGATCGCCCTCGTTCTCGCGGTCCTCGGCGTCGACCAGGATGATCATACGGCCGTTTCGCAGGTCCTCGATGATCTCGCTGATCGGCGACAGGAAGCCCTTGCCCTCGGCGTAGGACACCTTCTGCAGGCTCTGTTTCACGTCCTGAGCTCCATGGCCCGCGCGACATAGCGAGCGAACACGTCGACCTCGAGATTGACCCTGTCGCCGGGCTTTTTGCCGCCCAAGGTGGTGTGGGTCAAGGTGTGCGGCACGATGTTGAGGCCGAAGCGGCCGCCGTCCACCTCGTTGACGGTGAGAGAGACGCCGTCGAGGGCCACCGATCCCTTCGAGGCGATGAAGCGGGCGAGCTCGCGCGGGGCCTCGACGGTGAGCCGGCGCGAGGCTCCGTCGGGCTCCACCGAGACGATCGCCGCCACGCCGTCGACGTGGCCGGAGACGATGTGGCCGCCGAGTTCGTCGCCGGCGCGCAGCGCGCGCTCCAAGTTGATGCGCCGGCCCGGCTGCCAGCTGCCGAGCGTGGTGCGGCTCAGGGTCTCGTTGGAGACGTCGACAGTGAAGGTAGAGCCGCCGCCCGCGGGCTCCACCGCGACGGCCGTCAGGCACGCGCCGTCGCAGGCGATCGAGGCGCCGAGCGCGATGCTCTCGGCGGAGTAGCCGCAACGGATGGTGAATCGCCCACCCTCGCAGGCGGCAAGCTCGCCGATGTCGGTGACGATGCCGGTGAACATGGGTGGAGCGTAGCACGTTGCGCGTGGTTGTCATCTCGCGCCGGCGGCCTCCCAGCCACGCGAAAGCGGAGGCGCGAGGGCCCGCCCGTGGTATGAACCTCGGGCGGGCGCGCGGGCGCTGGCGTGCGGAAGCGAGGCGAATGGACTGGTGCGGGTGGGCGCCATGGGGAGCAGGACAGCGGCACGGCCGGCAACTGTGGCGGCGGCGTGCCTGATCGCGGCGGGGTTCGTCTCGGTGCCGGCCGCGAGGGGCCAGCCCTTCCATTGGGTGCAGCATGCCCCGGGCGGGCTCGAGGCGCGCGCCATCACCGATGCGGCGGCATGCCCACCGGCCCGCCTCGACGGCACCGAAGCCGCCATGACCGTCCGGGCGGAGCCGGGAGAGGGCTACCCCGTCAGGGTGTGCGCCCTGCCGATCCCAGCGGGCACGCGCACCGCTGCCATCGCCGATGTGCCTCTCGCACTCCCCATGGCAGCGCCGCGGCGCATCGCCGTGATCGGCGATACCGGCTGCCGCCTCAAGGGCTCCTACGTGCAGGCCTGCAACGACCCCAGGGCCTGGCCCTTCCGGCTCGTGGCGGAGGTGGTGGCGCAGCTCGCGCCGGACCTCGTGGTCCACGTCGGCGACTATCACTACCGCGAGACGGCGTGCCCGGCGGGCGAGGCCGGCTGCGCGGGCAGCCCCTTTGGCGACACCTGGGCGGTGTGGCGGGCCGACTTCTTCGCTCCCGCCGAGACCCTGCTCAGGGTGGCCCCATGGGTGTTCGTGCGCGGCAACCACGAGGAATGCGGCCGCGGCGGCAAGGGTTGGAGCCGGGCGCTGGAGCCCTACGCCTTCGCCGGCGCCAGCGGCTGCAACGCCGCCTCGCCGCCCTTCGCCGTCCGGCTGCCCGGGCTGACGCTGGCGGTGATGGACGTGGCCTCCGCGCGTGAGGAAAGCGTCAACGAGGCGCAAGCCGCCCTCTACCGCGAGCACTACCGGGCCCTCGGCGCCATGATCGGCAGCGGCCCCGCCTGGATCCTCCAGCACCGGCCGATCTGGAGCGCAGGCGGGATGGTCGGCGGCAAGCTCATCGGCGACAACAAGACCCTCGCCGCCGCAGCCGCGGGCAACATCCCCGCGCAAGTCAGCCTGATGCTGTCGGGTCATCATCACATTTTCCAAGTCCTCGACTACGGGCCCTGGTTGCCGGTGCAGGCCGTGTCCGGCCACGGGGGCGACACGCTCAACGAGGGCCCGGCCCTCGACCCCACGGGCTGGGTGATCAACGGTGTCCCGGTGAGGGGGGGCCTCAACATCTTCGGCGTGTTCGGCTTTGCACTGCTGGAGGCCGCCGGCGAGGGCGGTTGGCGCATTACGGCCTATGACCGCCTCGGCCGCGCGCTGCGCTCATGCACCGTGGCGGACCGGTCCGCGAGCTGCCCGCCGGGCTGACCAGTCGCGCGGCCTCTTTGATCCGCCGGATCGCCTCCGATTTGCTTGACACGGCGAGCCGCTTTGTCTATGTGATGCGCGGCGTCTAGCACTCTCTTGATCCAAGTGCTAACAGCCTCCTAAACCCCATCCCCCTCGTGCAGGGCAACGCAACCTAAGCCCTTGAAAGCAGGAGAACTTTGTTCATGAAGTTCCGTCCTTTGCACGACCGCGTGGTCGTACGCCGCGTCGAGAGCGAGACCAAGACCGCGGGCGGCATCATCATCCCGGACACGGCGGCCGAGAAGCCTCAGCAGGGGGAGATCATCGCGGTCGGCCCCGGCGCCAGGGACGAGACCGGCAAGATCGTGCCTCTCGACGTCAAAAAGGGCGACAAGGTGCTGTTCGGCAAGTGGTCCGGCACCGAGGTCAAGATCGATGGCCAGGAGCTCCTCATCATGAAGGAGAGCGACATCATGGGGATTCTCGATCGGTAGGCCGCAACCCTTTCCAGCGGCGGGGGCGCGGGGCGGGCCCTCGCCGTCGTCGTGAGTCGATCCGCCCGCCGCTGAACCCGAACCTCGCGTTTTCAGGAGTGCATCCAAAATGGCTGCCAAAGACGTCAAGTTCTCCGTCGATGCCCGCGAGCGCATGCTGCGCGGCGTCGACATCCTCGCCAACGCCGTCAAGGTGACGCTCGGCCCCAAGGGCCGCAACGTCGTGCTCGAAAAGAGCTTCGGCGCCCCGCGCACCACCAAGGACGGCGTCACCGTCGCCAAGGAGATCGAGCTCGAGGACAAGTTCGAGAACATGGGCGCGCTGATGGTGCGCGAGGCCGCCCAGAAGACCAACGACGTGGCCGGCGACGGCACCACTACGGCCTGCGTCCTGGCCCAGGCCATCGTGCGCGAGGGCATGAAGGCAGTGGCCGCCGGCATGAACCCGATGGACCTCAAGCGCGGCATCGACAAGGCCGTGGCGCAGGTGGTCGAGGACATCCAGAAGAAGGCCAAGAAGGTCAAGAACAGCCAGGAGATCGCCCAGGTCGGCACCATCTCCGCCAACGGCGAGAAGGCCATCGGCACCATGATCGCCGAGGCCATGCAGAAGGTCGGCAACGAGGGCGTGATCACGGTCGAGGAGGCCAAGAGCCTGGAGAGCGAGCTCGACGTGGTGGAGGGCATGCAGTTCGACCGCGGCTATCTCTCGCCGTACTTCATCACCAACGCCGACAAGATGATTGCCGAGCTCGAGGAGCCCTACATCCTCATCCATGAGAAGAAGCTCACCGGCCTGCAGCCCCTGCTGCCCGTGCTCGAGGCGGTGGTGCAGACCGGCAAGCCGCTGCTCATCATCGCCGAGGAGGTGGAGGGCGAGGCGCTCGCCACGCTGGTCGTCAACAAGCTGCGGGGCGGCCTCAAGGTGGCCGCGGTCAAGGCGCCGGGCTTCGGCGACCGCCGCAAGGCCATGCTCGAGGACATCGCCGTCCTGACCAACGGCCAGGTGATCAGCGAGGACCTCGGCATCAAGCTCGAGAACGTCACCCTCGACATGCTGGGTCGCGCCAAGCGCGTGCGGGTGGAGAAGGAGAACACCACCATCATCGACGGCGCCGGCAAAAAGAAGGACATCGAGGCGCGCGTGGCCCAGATCAAGGTGCAGATCGAGGAGACCACCTCCGACTACGACAAGGAGAAGCTGCAGGAGCGGCTGGCCAAGCTCGCCGGCGGCGTGGCCGTGATCAAGGTCGGCGGCGCCACCGAGGTGGAGGTGAAGGAGCGCAAGGATCGCGTCGACGACGCCCTCAACGCCACCCGTGCCGCGGTGGAGGAGGGCATCGTGCCGGGCGGCGGCGTGGCGCTGCTGCGCGCGGCCCAGGCGATCACCGTCAAGGGCGAGAACGAGGACCAGAACGCGGGCATCAACATCGTCAAGCGCGCGCTGCAGTCCCCGATCCGCCAGATCGCCGAAAACGCGGGCGTCGAGGGCTCGATCGTGGTCGGCAAGGTGCTCGACCGGCAGGGCGCCGCCTACGGCTACGACGCCCAGAACGACGAGTACGGCGACATGTTCGAGAAGGGCATCATCGACCCCGCCAAGGTCGTGCGCACCGCCCTGCAGGACGCAGCCTCCATCGCCGGCCTGCTCATCACCACCGAGGCGGGCGTTGCAGAGGCACCTAAGAAGAAGGAGCCGGCCCACTCGCACGCCCACGGCATGGGCGGCATGGACATGTAGGCCGCGCCCGACCACTGAGGCCAAGCGCGGCCGCCCGCGATGATCGTCGCGGGCGGCCGCGCCGTTCTGGCCGCCACACCCTCGCCGCGACCGAGGGTTAAGCTTCCGCCGCCGCTGCCGCCTGAAATCGGGCCCCGCCGGGCACCAAAAATTAATGCCACCGCAATAGGTTTGGCGGGAGCTGACGTTCAGGTCTCGGCGACGGGGCGCACGGGTGGCGTGGGTGTTCCGCGCTGCCGCCGCGGCGCGACCCGGTCGAGACCGGGGTGCCCCGTGTTGCAGACGCCGCAAGATATCGTGTTCGACGACCTCGGCGAGATGTGGGACGCCAAGTCCCCGGCGCTGGCCGAGAGCCTGCAGGCGTCGCTGCGCGGCGACGCGCTCGTCGACTACGTGGTGCGCAACCTCGGCTTCGTCGCCCTGTGCGACCACAATGGCTCCATCAGCGTGCGCCTGCGGCCGAAGGTGGTGTCGCAGATGGCCTTCGGCGCCCTGCTCTACTGGCTGCACGACCGCCCGGTCAGGCGGGTGCTCCTGTCGCTGCAGGCGACCGGCTGGTCGCACGAGCTTCTGCCCTCGCGCGAGGCCGCCGTGCAGCGGCTGATGTGCGCCATCAAGTTCAACGCCGACGACCGCGAGGGCGACTTCCTGAGCCGCACCCGCCCGTTCGACGCACTGCCCCCCTCGAGCCCGCTGCGCGCGCTCCTCAATGCCTGGTCGGAGTCGGGGGGCAAGTACGACCGCGAGCGCCTGTCGCCGCTGCTCGACGTCGCCCTCGACCGGCGCTTCGTCCTGGTCGAGGGGGCGCAGCGCTCGAACAGCCTCTTTTTCAAGGACGTTGGCGAGGGCCTCGCCACGCTGGCCGAGTTCTGGCTCGCGCACAAGACGGTGCTGCGCGTGGAGGACCAACCCGACTACGCCTACGGCAAGTGGGTGTCCGGCATCTACCGGGAGGTGCTGGAGACGGGCAAGCCGAGCCTCGAGGAGATCGACGCCGTAATCACCTGGCCGGAGAACCAGCGGCGGAGCTACCGCTACCGCCGCCTGGTGGTGCCCTTCAAGGGCGAAGGCGATTCAACCCTGGTTCTGAGCGCGACGATCGTCGACCCCGACGTAAACCTTCGTCGCAAACCCAGCTAGGAAGCCGCGCAGGTCGGCCAACAGCTCCCGGGCGTCCATCCACGCCAGGCAGCAGCGCGGGCTGCCGTTCTGGGCGTTGCGGATCTGCAGCCCCCACTCGCGATAGGGATATCCGGGGCTGTCGATGACGCCGCCCGCGGTGGGACCCTCCATCATCAGACCCATGCACCAGTCCATCTGCCAGCGCGTGTAGGCATAGAGGCGGGCGATGCGCGAGATCAGCATGGTGAGCTGGCGCTTGCGGTAGGCAGGGTGGAACCACACTGCGCCGTTGATAACGAGCTTGCCGCGGATCGAAGACGCCGACGGCGCCGTGACCTCGATGCTCTCGTTGGGCTGTCTGGTGCGCGCCGGATCGTCGTGGTGGAGCAGCATGAGGTCGCCCACCTCCTTCATGGAGCGCTCGCCCAGGTCGTAGAGGCGGGAGGCGAAAGTTGCCACCACCTCGCCGCCGGCATCGCGGCCGAACAGGCAGAACGCCCGCTCCGGTGCCAAGCCGTGGGGGCAGCAGCGATAGTCGTACATGGAGGTGATGATGCCCCACGTCTTGCGGTTCCTCTCGTTGACCCGCAGCAAGTCCTCGAAGGAGCCGAAGGACAGCTCCACGCCGCGCTCGCGTACCGCCGTGTCGGCGAGCAGGAAGAAGCGGCCGAGCAGCTCGACGGGGCCATGCTCGACCGTGATGTCGGTGATCAGGTGGGGGTGGGGCTGGGGCCGAGGTTCCGGCCGGACCGCCGGGGCTGCGGGTACGGGCCTAGCCGAGACGGGCACCGCCGCCACATCCGGATTGACGCTCATCTGTCGCTCCGCCACATGCACAAACGATGTGTTGCATTCTGGGCCTGCCGGCAACCAAATACAAACACTTCCGCGCCCCTGAATTACCGGAAAGGTTGCACATGCGAGAAATGGCGGCGACGCCAGGCGGCGCGGAGAGGAGGAACAGATGAGGCCCAGCCGCCGCGGGCTTCTGGGGATGGTGGGCGCGGTAGGCGTCGCCGCCGGCGGCTGGGCGCTGCTCGCGGGCAGCCGCGCCAACGCCTACTACCAGGGGCCCCCTTCCGACCACTTCGACGGCGAGCGCTTCTTCAACCCGAGCGGGGTGAGGCCGCGCGGGCCCGGCGCCTTCCTCAAGTGGCAGCTCGGCGATCGCGGCGAGGCCTGGCCGGCGCGCTACCCGAGCCCGTTCCCGCCAGACCGGCCGCCTGCGCGCTTCGAGGGCGAGGGCGTCCGCATCGCTCACGTCGGCCATGCCAGCTACCTGCTGCAGGCGCGCGGCAAGAACCTGCTGGTCGATCCGGTCTGGGCCGAACGGGCGAGCCCTGTGTCCTTCGCCGGGCCGAAGCGCGTCAACCCGCCCGGCATCGCCTTCGACGACCTGCCCAGGATCGACGTGGTGCTGGTCACCCACAACCACTACGACCACATGGACGTGACCACCATCGGCCGACTCTGGCAGCGCTTCCGCCCCCAGATCGTCACGCCCCTCGGCAACGACGCGATTCTGCGCGCCGAGGTACCGGAGCTCGCCGCCCGCGCCGCCGACTGGCACCAGACGGTCGATCCCGGCGATGGCATCAAGGTCCACATCGAGCCCACCCTCCACTGGTCGGCGCGCGGCACAGGCGACCGCATGCACGCCCTGTGGGCGAGCTTCGTGATCGAGATCGGCGGGCGGAAGATCTACTGTGTGGGCGACAGCGGCTTCGGCGACGGCGCTACCTTCCGCGCCGTAGGCCGGCGCCATCCGGGCCTCGCCCTGGCGCTGCTGCCGATCGGTGCCTACGAGCCGCGCTGGTTCATGCGCAACATCCACATGGACCCAGAGGAGGCGGTGGCCGCCTTCGAGCTGTGCGGCGCCAGGGAGGCGCTGGGCCACCACTGGGGCACGTTCCGGCTGACCAACGAGGGCGTGGAGCGCCCGCTCGAGGCGCTCGCTGCGGCCCGGGCGCGGCGCGGCATGCCCGAGGCCCGCTTCGCGCCGCTGCGGCCAGGCGAGGTGCGCATCCTGGCCTGAGGCCGCTCAGCGCTTGCAGCCCGCCAGCATCCGCTCGCGCTTCTGCGCCGCCGCCTTCCAGCGGTCGGGCGCCTGGGTGGCGCACCAGGCGAGGTGGCTCTGCCGGCTCGAGCTCCACTCCGGGCCCGAAAAGCCGCACTTGCCCTGCTCGTTGCGCTGCTGCTGCTTGAGCGCCGTGTCGGCGTACCAGTTGCAGTCGGCGGTCTGTGCCGGCGCGGCCACGGGAGCGGCCGCGGCAAGCGCGCCGGCGAGCAAGAGGGAGGCTGTGGTCCTGGTCATTGATGTCGTCCGCTCGTCTTGCAATCTCGTCTCGCCCTATGGCCGCGGCCAGCAGGCCACCTCATTGTGGACACCGTGCGGCGGGCGGTCCCGGGCCCGGCACGGCGACACCTCTGCACCGCGCCGAGGCCCTACTGGGAGAGCTTGGCGACCAGGAGGCGCTCGAGCGCCCGCAGCCCGTCGGTCCAGGGTGCCACCTTGGAGGACACGAGGTTGGCCTGCGACCTCAGGATCACCCCGTCCTCGAGCACGCGCAGGCCATTAGCCTTGAGCGTCGCCCCCGTGGTGGTGATGTCGACGACGAGCTCGGCCAGCCCGGCCGCCGGCGCCCCTTCGGTAGCCCCCAGGCTCTCGACGATCCGGTAGCCCGTGACGCCATTGCGAGCGAAGTAGCTGCGTGTGAGGTTCATGTATTTGGTGGCCACCCTCACGCGCCGGCCGTGCACGCGGCGATAGGCCAGCGCCATCTCCTCCAGGTCGGCCATGTGCTGCACGTCGATCCAGGCGGCGGGCACCGCGACCACCACGTCGGCGTGACCGAAGCCGCAAGGCCTGAGGAAGGAGACGCGCTCGTCGCAGTCGGCGATGGTCTCCCGCAGCAGGTCCTCGCCGGTGATGCCGAGGTGGGCCGTGCCGCTCTTGATGTGCTGGGCGATCTCGGCAGCCGACACGAAGTTGACCTCCACGTCGGGGAGGCCGGCGATGGTGCCCTTGTAGCCGCGCGCAGCCCCCGACTTGACCACGTCGAGGCCGGCGGCCACCAGCATGCCGGCGCACCGTTCCATAAGCCGGCCCTTGGAGGGAAGCGCGAGCACGAGCTTGTCGCTCATGGCTCGCCTCCGCCCAGCACGGCGAGCAGGCGCTCGGTGTGGATGCAGGAGCCCACCGCCGGAACCGGTGCCGGCGCGCCGACATCGGCGAGCAGCCCGTCGTATCGGCCGCCGCCTGCCACCGGGCTGCGCGGCCCCAGCTGCGGCATCACGATCTCGAACACGAAGCCGGTGTAGTACTCGAGATTGCGGCCGAACCCGGCCCCGAACGCCGCCTCGGTGGTGTCGACGCCGGCCCCATCGAGTAGGGTCAGCCGGCGCTCGAAGGCGGCCAGCGCCTCGCCAATGTCGAGCTTGTGCGGGCGCAGCAGCGCAGCCACTCTCTGCGCGGCCTCGCGCGCCGGCGCCCTGATCGCCGCGTAGGCCTCGAGCAGGGCGGCCGTCTCGGCGGCGAGCGGGCGCTCGCGCACGTCGGCCGCCTGCGCGAGCAGCCGGTCGGCGATCTCGGAGAGCGTGCGCGTGCCGATGAGCTCGAGGCCGGCGCGCTCGAGGTGCTCCTCCACCAGGGCCAGCGCATCTGCGGGCTTGGTGGGGTCGAGGCGGTCGATCAGCTCGCGCGGCACGCCGCGGGGGGCGAGCGCCTGCTGGGAGGTGAGGCGCAGAAGCTCGGCTCGGAATGCCTCCGGCCGCCAGAAATGATGGCGCAACCGGGTCCGCCAGCGCGCCGGCATCGGCAGCGCGCGCAGCAGGGCGCCGAAGAGGCTCAAGTCGCCCAGCCTCAGCTGAAAGCGCCCGATGCCGGTCTCGCGCAGCGCCGCCACGATCAGGGCCAGCACGGCGGCGTCGTCGGCCTCGCGGTCGGCCGCCGCGAACGATTCGATGCCGGCTTGGCGGAACTCGTTGGGATGGGCGCTGGTGGCGCCGCCCGGCTGATAGCGGAAGGCCGAGCCATTGTAGCAGTAGCGCGCCGGCACGTTACCGGAGGGATGGCGGGCCAGATGCAGCCGGCAGGTGGGCACGGTAAGGTCGGGCCGCAGGCACAGCTCCTCCCCGTCGGGGTCGGTGAACACGTAGGTGCGCGCGCGCAGGCTCTCACCGACCACGTCGAGGAACAGGCCGGCCGGCTGAATGACGGCAGGCGCCACCTGCTCGTAGCCGGCACGCGTGAAGACGGCCATCAGGCGCTGCGCCTGGGCTTCGAGGGCCTCCACCTGCTGTGCAGCTTCCGCGGGCATGGTCGACAGGGCCCCTCAGCGGCGGCGGAGGGCCGGTGGGGGCCCGTCGCGCCGGCAACGACACCGCCCGGGGCCCCCCCGCCTCATGCACGCGACGTGGCCGGGACGGCAGGCGAGCATCGCTCAGCTCCTGTGCCGCGCCAGCACCTGGCGCACCGCCTCCACCATGCCGGCCTCCGGCACCGAGACCTGCGCCGGGCGGCTCTCGCGCCACTCCTTGGCGTCCTTGATGGTCGCCGACGCCTTGGCGCCCTCGATTAGGTCCTTGATCTGCACCTCCCCCCGCGCGCGCTCGTCCCCGCCCTGGATGACCACGCACGGTGCGCCGCGTCGGTCGGCATACTTCATCTGCGCCTTCATGCCGGAGGTGCCGAGGTACATCTCGGCGCGGATGCCGGAGCGGCGCAGCGTCTGCGTCAGGCCCTGGTAGCGCGGCAGCTCGGCGCGGTCCATCACCAGCACCACCACTGGGCCGCCCGCCGCGCGCGCTTCGCCGGCGCCGAGCGCCGCCAGCGCCGCCTGCAGGCGGGAGACGCCGACCGAGAAGCCGGTGGCCGGCACCCGCTCGCCGGTGAAGCGGGCGACGAGGTCGTCGTAACGCCCGCCGCCGCCCACCGAGCCGAAGCGCACGGTCTGGCCGTCCTCATTCTTGACCTCGAAGGTGAGCTGGGCCTCGAACACGGGGCCGGTGTAGTAGTCGAGGCCGCGCACGATGCTGGCATCGACGGCGACGCGCTCTCCTCCGTATCCCGCCGCGTCGAGCAGGCGCTCCATCTCGGCGAGCTCGGCCAGGCCGGCCCGGCCGATGTCGCTGCCCGACACCAGCGGCTCGATGGCCGCGAGCGTCCGGCCCGGGCCCTGCGAGCCCGCCCCGACGAAGCGCAGCACCGCGTCGATGGCCTTGGCATCGAGGCCGGCGCCTGGCGTGAAGTCGCCCGACTCGTCCTTGCGGCCCTTGCCGAGCAGCATAGCCACGCCGTGCGGACCGAGCCGGTCGAGCTTGTCGACGGCACGCAGGACGGTGAGGCGCCGCGCCGCGTCGCGGTCGCTCGCCGGATCAATGCCGATGCCGGCCAGCACCCCGTCCAGCACCTTGCGGTTGTTGACCTTGATCACGTACTGGCCGCGCGCGATGCCCAGCGCCTCCAGCGTGTCCGCCGCCAGCATGCAGATCTCGGCGTCGGCGGCGACGTTGTCAGTGCCGACCGTGTCGGCGTCGAACTGGGTGAACTGGCGGAAGCGGCCGGGCCCCGGCTTCTCGTTGCGCCACACGGGCCCCACTGCATAGCGGCGGAAGGGCTTGGGCAGCCTGTCGACATTCTCGGCGACGTAGCGGGCGAGGGGGGCGGTGAGGTCGTAGCGCAGCGACAGCCACTGCTCGTCGTCGTCCTGGAAGGAGAAGACGCCGGCATTCGGCCGGTCCTGGTCGGGCAGGAACTTGCCCAGCGCCTCGGTGTACTCGATGGCCGGTGTGTCCAGCGGCTCGAAGCCGTAGGCTTCATAGACCTCGCGGATCACGGCGATGAGGCGCCACAGGCTGCGCAGGTCCTCCGCGCCCGTGTCGCTCAGGCCCTTGGGCAGCCGTGCCGCAGGGCGCGCAGTCCTGTCCGATCTGGCCATCGATGCCCGGAAAGCCGCTGGAAATTTGGGCGCTTATAGCCGATCCCGGGGCCGGCGCAACTGGCGCGGGCGCGCGGGCGGGGGATCGTCGCCCATTGCCCGCAGATCCTGTGCGTCAGAAGCGGTAGCCGTAGCGCACGCCCAGGGTGTCGAGGCCCTGGTTCTTGGCGGCGGTGGAGGCGTTGGAGATGTGCTCGAAGTAGAGCGAGAGGCTGTTGTGCTCGTCCAGGCGGTAGCCGACCTCGGCGTTGGGATGGAACAGCACGCGCCGGCCGAGCAGCTTGCGGTCGGGCTCGACGACGAACGACTCGTCGATGCCGTCGTGCACGGCAATCCCGATGCCGACGCCGATGAACGTGTGCCAGGAACACTCCCACTGCCAGCGCGCGTCGATGTAGGCCTTGCTGGTGTATCCGTCGAAGTTGATGGTGGCGCCGATCGCGGGACGGATGGCGCCGCCCAGCAGCATGATCGCCGGGCTGAACATCACCTCGACGTTGAGATCGGCGCTGTAGGGCTCCTTGTTGAAGCCGCTCCACATGTAGGGCACATCGTGCACCTGCACGCCAACCTTGACATCGTAGATGAGCCCGCGCGGCGCGCGCTCGCCGGCTGCCGCAGGCACGGCGATAAGCACGCAGACAAGGCCCCAGATTGCCCCGCGGACCATACGCACGAACACACCCCCCGTTCCCACCGAGTTTGATAGCCAATTCTCGGGTGGGAGGCATCCGGCTTTGTCCTCGTCAGCTTCAACATGACCGTCTTTTGCGCTGGCCCGCGGCCAAAATGCCACGCTGACGATTCGTTGCCGTTTGCAGGGCAGTCAGCGAAGTCACACCTGTTTCACGAAGAACCGATTGAGCGGCCGCGAAAATCTTGAACAGGCAGGTGTTAGCGCCTAGCCTCGACGGTGTCGCTGCACCCGCTCGCCGCTGCACGGCGATGGCGGCCGTGTACCGATGGGGACGTGGGGGAAGCGCAAAATGCAGTGGCTCGAGGCGCTGGCACGAGACCTCGAGCGCTTCCTGGCGCCGGGCACTCTGGCGGCCCTGGTGGCAGGCCTCCTGACCGGCGCGCTCGCGGTGGTCCTGGCCCGGCTCGTGCGCAGGCGAGCTCCCTCCCGCGGCGAGGTGGAGCATCTCTATCTCGCATCCGCCGCCGCTGCCCGCCGGGAGCGCGAGATCAGCGAGATCGATGCCTTCACGCGCCGTGCCGCCGCCACCGCCGAGGATCTCAAGGCGCGCGTGCGCAAGCTGCGCTCGGGCCACTTCCAGCAGGTGAAGATCTATATCGACCACTCCAACTTCATCCGCACCTGGACGCAGCTGGTGCACGGTCGCGACCGACCGCTCGAGCACGACGTGGACTGGGCGGCGCTGCCGCAGGTGCTGATGGACGAATGCCTCGAGTGGCTGTCGCGCACGCGCAAGGCGCCGCAGGCCCTCGTCTACCGCGGCACCAACGTGTACGGGACGCTGTTCCAGGAGGACTACTTCAAGCTGCTGGAGACCATGCTCCGGCTGGAGGAGACCGCACCCGACAAGCTGCCGCTGCCCATCCGCCTGCGCAAGGAGACGATCGAGCGCTGGCGGGAGGAGAACGAGGCCCACAAGGTGGAGCTGATGCGCACCATCCAGCAGGAGCTGGGCTACCGCATGGTGCCGATCCTGCGCCGCACGCCGCGCGAGGACCAGCTCGCCTCCTCCAACTTCACCTCCGGCGGCATCCCGATCGCGCCCGAGAAGATGCTCGACACCCACATCGCCACCGACCTCATCGGCGATGCCACCTTCGACGTCTACGACGTGGCGCTGCTCGTCTCCGAGGACAGCGATTTCGTACCGGCGGTCGACTTCGTGCAGGAGATGCGCGGCAAGCACGTGGTGCACGTCGGCTTCGGCGGTCACCAGAACGACCTGCGCGGCAGGTGCCGCCACCGAATCGACCTCGGCCGTGAGCGCCTGTTCCGCCGCATGCAGCGGGCCCGCAGCGGGGCCGACGCACCCAAGCCGGCGCCCGCCTCACCCCCCGGCAACGGGCGCGCCGCCAACGCGCGCCAGCCGGGCGGGGGGTAGGCATCCCTGCCAGCACGCGCCCCGCCAGCCAAGGTAAGGCCAGCGGTCGGCCTATCTCGCCACCAGCCCGATCTCGGCCAGGTAGCGCAGCACGCCCGGGTGAATCAGATCGCGGCGGGGTGCGGCGGCGGCGGTGTTGGCAGCGGTGGTCTCGCGCGCCTGTGGCAGGCGGCGGGCGAGGTCGGCCTCGCCCCGGTGCAGGGCGCGCGCGAGCCGGTAGGCGACGTCGTCGGCAAGCGTGGGGCGCGCCAGGACGAAGCTCCAGGAGCCCACCGAGACGATGGGCTCGGCCTGGCCCGGATAGGACCCCGCCGGCACCGTCAGCGTCTTGAGCGAGGGGTGCCTAGCCTGGATGCGGGCGATGCCGGCCTGGTCGGGCACAATAAAGCGGCCGCCGGCTTTGGCCACCGCCGCGAAGCCCGGCCAGCCGGTGCCGGCGCCCCACAGCGCCGCCGCCTTGCCCGAGAGCACCATGTCCGGGCCGTCGCCGGCGCGGTCTAGGAAGATCGCCTCGAAGTCGCGGTCGCGGTCGAGCCCGAGCCCGTCGAGCACGTACTTGGCGAGCAGCACCAGCCCCGAGCCCCTGGCGCCGAAGGCGACGGGCTTGCCCTTGAGATCGTCGATGGTGCGGTAGGGGCTGTCCGCGCGCACGACGAACATGCCGGGCGTGGCGTACATGGCGAACAGGATGCGCAGGTCGGCCGGCCGCCGGCCGATGCCGTTCAAGGCCTCGAGCGCCGCTTCGCCCTGCACCAGCGCGATGTCGAGCTTGCCGGCCTCGAGCAGCGGCACGTTCTCGGCACTACCCTTGGTGTTCCGGGGCACCACCTCGAGGGTGGGCTCGATGGCGTTGACCGTGGCGGCCACGGCCTCGCCGTAGACGGGAAAGCCGCCGCCTGGCGTGGCCGTACCGAGCGACACCACGGTGCGTGATGCGGCCGCGGCGGCGAATGCGGCAGGTAGCATCGCGAGCAGGACGCCGAGGTTGGCAATCACCATGGTTCGCATCGTGCGGTTCTCCCTGCGCGAGGACGCCCGCGGGCTTGGCCGGCCGTGGCGCCGGTCAGTATAGTCGAGGGCCACGCGCCTGCCACCCGAGGAGCATCCATGCAGGTCAAGCCGCCAAATGACTTTGCTCCGCACTTCCGCAAGAGCCCGGTCACCGATCCATGGGAGCCGCTCTATTCGCGTTGGCTCGACGGCGCGCTGCAGATCGGCCTGAATATCAGGCCCGCCCACTGCAACTCGCGCGGCTTCCTGCACGGCGGGGTGGTCGCCGCGCTCGCCGATAACGCCATTGGGCTGAGCTGCGGCAAGGCCGAGCCGGCGGTGCCGGAGCTCGTGACCCTCTCGCTCAGCGTCGATTACGCGGGCAGCGCCGATGTCGGCCAATGGCTGCAGATCGAGCCGCGCGTGCTCAAGGCAGGCAGATCCATGCGCTTCGGCGACGCGCTGGTGACTGCCGACGGGGCCGTCGTCGCTCGCGCCAGCGCTACCCTCCGCGTCGTCGAGTAGGAGGCAGGTTCGTGGCCCGCATCCCCCTCGCCCTGCTGCCGCGCCGGTTGGCCGCCGCGATCCTGCTCGCCGGCGCGATCGCGGCCGGGGAGGCAGTGGCGCAGGCGCCGCAGCCGCCCGCAGCCGGCGAGGACGCCGCCCGCGCCCGCGAGCTCGATGCGCTCTTTGCCGCGCTCAAGGCGGCCAAGGACGAAGGCGAGGGCGATGTCATCGTCGCCCGCATCTGGCAGGCGTGGCAGAAGTCGGGCGATCCCGAGCTCGACGCCAAGATGGAGCAGGCGATCCTGGTCATGGGCCACGCGCCGGCACTGTGCCTGCCGATCCTCGACGAGCTGGTGGAGAAGCGGCCAAGGTGGGCGGAGGCCTGGAACAAGCGCGCCACCGCGCTCTACCTCGTCGGCCAGCACGACCGCTCGCTCGCCGACATCGACCGGGTGCTGGCGCTCGAGCCGCGCCACTTCGGCGCGCTGGCCGGCCTGGGGCTCATCCGCATGCAGCGCGGCGAGGCGCGCGAGGCGCTCGCCGCCTTGCGCCGGGCGCTCGCGGTCAACCCCTTCCTCAAGGAGCGCCTCCACCTGATCCCCGAGCTGGAGAAGCAGCTGGGCAAGAAGCCGATCTGAGGTCGGGGCAGCGCCGGCAGGCTCACCCTCAGACGTTGCTCGGGGCGATGGCGTCCGCAATCTTCTCCGCCGTCATCAGGGTGGGGAAGTTGGTGTTGGCGCAGGGCACCAGCGGGAAGATCGAGGCATCGACCACGCGCAGGCCCTCGATGCCCCCGCGCACGCGGCCCTGGCTGTCGGTGACGGCCATGGGATCGCCGTCGGCGCCCATGCGGCAGCTGCAGGAGGCGTGCCACACGCCGATCGCCGCTTTGCGGACGAACGCCTCGCAAGCCTCGTCGTCCTGCATCACCTGCTCGAAGGTGAAGCCCTCGGTGATGACCTTGCGGATGAGGAAGGTCCTGAGGGCGGCCGGGCCGTCAAGCAGGGTGCCGGCGACGCGTGTGAGCAGCCGGTTCCTGGCGTTGACCACGCCCACCTTGCGCACCCGCTCCGAGTAGCTCGCCGGGAAGGGGTCGGAGGTGACGCTCTGCATGGCTGGCGTGGCGTAGAGCTTGCCCATCATGCGCAGCGCGCCCATCAGGCGCTCGAGGTCGCGCCGGTCGGAGAGCAGGTTGAACTCCACCAGCGGCTCCGCACGCCAGTCGCGCGAGACGAGCTTGACCTGCCCGCGCTCGGAGGCGGTGTGATAGACCGCGACCAGGAACGAGGCGATGCGCTCGCCCACCGCGTGCCAGGCCGACTTGGTGACGGCGACGACGAACATGTCGCCCTCGTGCATGCCGGGGAGGCCCGAGGAGTAGCGCAGGCCGACGTGGATGTGTCGGCGCGTGTACTCATTGAGGCGGGCGTGGGGCTTGACGTAGGCCGAGACCGAGATCGAGGGATGGTCCATCAGGCCCTGGCCGACGCCGGCGAGCGGCGCGCGCACCTCGATCCCCATCTCCTTGAGGTGGCCGACCGGGCCGATGCCGGCCCGCAGCAGGTGGGCCGGCGAATGGATGGCGCCGCACGACAGGATCACCTCGCGCGCGCGGAACTCCTGGCGCTGGCCCCTGACGTAGGCCACGACGCCGACGCAGCGTCGGCCCTCGAACAGCAGCTCGCCGACGCTGGTGTCGGTGGAGATGGTGAGGTTCTCGCGCAGGCGCGTGGCCGGGTCGAGATAGCCGATGGCCGCCGACACGCGACGCTCATAGGCGTTGGAAATGGTGATGGGGTAGTAGCCGTCCTTCCACTCGCCGTTCTGGTCCGGCAGGTAGGTGAAGCCCGCGGCCTTGAAGGCCTCGGCGGAGGCCTTGGCGTGGCCCGACCACTGGTCCGGGAAGATGCGCCGCACCGGAATCCGCCCCTCCTTGCCGTGGAGCGGGCCGTCGAAGTCCATGTCGCGCTCCACCTTCTTGTAGTAGGGGAGCACGTCCTTCCAGCCCCAGCCGCGGGCGCCGCGCGCCACCCACTCCTCGAAGTCGGCGGGGGCACCGCGGTTGGCGAGCTGGCCGTTGATGGAGGAGCCGCCGCCCAGGATGCGCGCCTGCTCGTACTTGCGCAGCGGCGGAGGCGCCTCCTCCGGGTTGTTGTGGGACACGACCTCGGTGCGCACCTTGAGCTCGGTCCAGTGGAAGCGCGGGTCGAAGTAGGCGGTGCCGGGGTAGCTGTCGAGCACCTCCGGGGGGATCTTGCCGTGGGGGGTGTCCTGGCCCGCCTCGAGCAGGAGCACCTGGGTGGCGCTGCGCGCCGACAGCCGGTTGGCCAGCACCGAGCCGGCCGAGCCGCCGCCGACGATGATGAAGTCGTAGGTCATGCGCGCGCGTCCTCCCTCTCTGAGCTTCTATCGCTTCTCCATCCGATCCTGGCCGTCAAGCGCCAAACCCGGTCGCCCGCCATGTCGCGCGCGATGAGCTCGCCATCGGGCTGGCAGGCCGCCTGCCTGACCATCGTTCATGGCCGGTGTCGCGGCAGGACGCTGTAGCACCGAGCGGCGGCCCGGATAACATGTGCTTGACGCCCCACTGGGGTGGTGGACGATGCTGTCAGACCCAGGTGAGCATGAGCCCCATGTCTTGACCATCTCGGTCCGACAGGAGCGGCTGTGCGCATACGATGCGGCGGGCGTAGCATGGTCATTCGGCTATTTGTTGCGTTCTATGTTTGTGTTCTGTGGCCATCAGCAGCGGTAGCCAAGCGCGTCGCCCTGGTGATAGGCAACTCCGCCTATCGGCACACATCTCCTCTGACCAACCCTGCCAATGACGCCAAAGACATTGGAGCCGGCCTCAAGCGCCACGGCTTCAGCGTCATGTCAGGGTTCGATCTCGACAAGCCGGCGTTCGATGCCAAGGTGCTCGAATTCGCCACAGCTCTAGAGAACGCCGAGGTCGGCTTGTTCTTCTACGCCGGACACGGCCTGCAGGTGAACGGACAGAACTACCTCGTGCCCACTGATGCCAAGCTGGAGACGGTCGCGGCGCTTGAATTCGAGGTCGTGCGGCTCGACACCGTCCAGCGCATCATGGAGCGGCTGACCTCGACCAACATCCTCTTCCTCGATGCTTGCCGCAGCAATCCCCTGACGCGGAACCTTGCCCGGGCCTTGGGCACACGCACGGCGGAGATTGGACGCGGCCTGGCGGCAGTCGAGTCCGGCGTCGGCACATTGATCAGCTTCTCGACACAGCCCGGCAACGTTGCCTTGGACGGGACCGGACGCAATTCCCCGTTCGCCGCCGCGCTGGTCAAGCATATTGCAGGATCCAACGACGACCTCGCCGCGATCCTGATCTCCGTCCGCAACGACGTCATTAGGGAGACGCAGCGCAAACAGGTGCCCTGGGAGCACTCCTCGCTGACTGGCCGCTTCTACTTCAAACAAGGTGCGCCGACCACCTCATCCGCGCCGCCCTCGCCGCCGTCGTCAACAGCATCCCCCTCGCCGCCGTTGTCAACAGCAACGCGTGAAGCAGCGGAGGCCTGGGCGGCGGCGAAGGACACGAAGAGCATCGCCGTGCTCGAAGACTATGTCGCCCGCTACAGGGACACTTTCTATGCGGGCCTTGCGTTGGCGCGTATCGAGGAGCTGAGGGCACAATCAGCCCCCGTCGTCGCTAAGAACGACGCGGCGCCGCGGCCCACGCGAGACGCCGTGCGGGACACCCTCTATAAGACAATCATGGAGCGGCTGGCACGCATTCGTGCCTCGAGGAACCCTGCGCAGAGCGCCACTGAGAACTACCGCTCTGCCCGCAACCCCAAGGCGTTGGCAGTTTGCATCGACTGGACAAGAACGACGCCCACCCTTCTTAACTCAGGCGAGAAAACCAGCGCCTTCAACGGGCGTGCAGACGAAGGCTGCAGGGGCCTTACCGGCGCGCAGTGCGGGCGATACGCCTACAAGAAATGCCGCAGTCGCGGATGCCCCTCCGCAGGACAGGAATGCTTACTCGTGGACATCGACGGAACCAATGCGCTCAAGTTGGATGAGGCATGGGCCAAGCAGTTTGCCAGATGAGATTGTCGCGCTCGTGCATCACGAGCTTCCCGGCAGGTCGCACGGAGGAGATCCCGCCCCTACGGTCGGGCCGCGCGGCCGGCGCTTGGCGGCAGCCCGCCTGCCCCATGCCGGCCGCCTGCGGCCTGCCGGCGCTCAGTCCTCGATGGTGAAGCCGAGCTGGATCGTCACCTGCCAGTGCTTCACCGCGCCGGCCTCGATGTAGCCGCGCGTCTCCAGCACCTTGAACCAGCGGATGCCGCGGATGCTCTCGGAGGCCTTCTTGATGGCCGTGCGGATGGCGTCGTCGCTCGACACCCGCGAGGTTCCCGTGATGTCGATGTGCTTGTAGACATGGTCGCTCATTGTCGCTCCTCTCGTGTGTCGGCAGCGCACCGGGGCTCGGGGCGGGGCCGGGGGTTCAGCATACCTATCCGCGCGTGCACGGCCTCCGGCAGAATAGACCGTGATTGTCACAGGCTCACGGGACGGCCGGCGATTGCACTGGCGCCCAGTGTCGACGGCAAACTACCATGCGGCGACTCGCGGGGCGGGGCGCCGCGACGGCCTCGAGGGGTGGAGATGGGCAACGGACGGCTGCTTTTCCTTGCGCTTTCCCTGTGGGCGATGGCGGGTCTCGACGCGGCGCAGGGCCAGGACAAGGCCGTGCCGTCGGCGCGCTCCCTCGCCCTCGACACGCGCTCTTCGGCCGGCGATGCCGACCCGGACCCCCTCACGCCCGCGGAGTCCAAGGGGCCCGCCCCCGCCGCACCCGGGGCGCCGGTCGCCGACAGCGAGATAAGGGCCCCGGCCGAGATCGACCCCATCGTGGCGGCGGTGCGCCAGCGGCTCGAGGCGACGCCTCTGCCTGCGCGTGCCGGCGCCGACGACCGGGACGACCGCGCCGCGCTTGCCGCCTACTATGCCGGCTCCTCGGCCCGTCCGATCTGGACCGGCAAGGACGGCTTCACGGCGCGCGCCCGCGAGGCCATGGCCGAGATACGCAGGGCCGACGACTGGGGGCTCAAGGCGTCCGCCTTTGAGCTGCCGACGCTACCCGAAGGCCAGCCCACCGCCGATGCCCTGGCGGATGCCGAGATCAGGTTGGGGGTCGCGGTGCTGAAATACGCGCGGCACGCGCGCGGCGGCCGGCTCCAGCCCACCGCCGTCAGCCGCATCTTCGATCAGAAGCCCACCATCTACGATCCGCGCACGCTGATCGAGGCGGTGGCGGCGGTGACGGCGGTCGACGCCTACCTGCGCGAGTTGCACCCCAGACATCCCCAGTTCGAGCGCCTGCGCCAGGCGCTGCTCGCCGCTCGGTCCGCGGCAAGGCCCGACGACGCCAAGGCGCGCTCCGACATCCGGCGGCTCGTCGTCAACATGGAGCGCTGGCGGTGGATGCCGGTCGACCTCGGCGAGTTCCACGTGTGGGACAGCGTGCCCGAGCAGATGACCATGGTGTTCGACAAGGGCACGCAGGTGCTGGCCGAGAAGATCGTGGTGGGCAAGCCGAGCTCGCCCACGCCGATCTTCTCCGCCGACATGCTGTTCGTCATCTTTCATCCCTCGTGGGGCGTGCCGCCCGGCATAAAGGTCCACGAGCTGTGGCCGCAACTGAAGAAGACTGGCGGCGGCTGGCTCTTCTCCACCGGCCCCAGCGCCTCCTCGGTGCTCAAGGCGCACGACCTCATCGTCTCGCAGAACGGCCGGCCGATCGATCCGGACTCGGTCAACTGGAGCAGCGTCGACATCCGCAGCTTCGACTTCACGCAGCCGCCGGGGCCCCGCAACCTGCTTGGGGTGGTCAAGTTCCGCTTCCCCAACCGCCACGACGTCTACATGCACGACACGCCAGAACGGCACCTGTTCGGCGGCGGCACGGGTCAGCGCGTGTTCAGCCACGGCTGCATGCGCGTGCAGAACCCGGTCCGGCTGGCCGAGGTGCTGCTCGCGCACGACAAGGGCTGGGACAAGGACAAGGTGGCCGAGTATGTGCGCCGCGGCGGCGAGGTCAGGCTCACCACACCGATACCAGTGCACATCACCTACTTCACCGTGTGGGTCGGCGACGACGGCAGGCTCGAGACGCACCCCGACGTCTACGCCATGGACGCCCGCACGGCCACGGCCTTGGAGGGCACGGCCGTGCATCTCACATCGACCGCGCCCGTCGCCACGAGCAGCGTGGGTACGGGCGAGGCGGGCAGCAGGGGCGAGCCGGGCCGGAGCAAGAAGCAGGCCGTCAAGAGATCGGCAGGCCCGCAGCCCTCCTTCAACCCGTTCCCCGCCCAGTCCTCGAACTGAGGCCGCTCGACCGGCATCGGAGCGCCATGTCGGCGCCGTTTGCGAGTGCAGCGAGAAAGCGGCACCGGGCGGGGATGACGGAGGACCGGCACGCGCCGTCCTCCTGACGGCTACCCGCCGAACACCGCAATCGCCGCGGCCAGGTCCTCGATCGCCGCGCCCACCGACTTGAACAGCGTGATCTCCTCGGGCGCGCGCCGGCCGGCCGCCGCCCCCCGCGCCAGGTCGAAGAGGTCGCCCTGGATCGCCTCCCTGCCGATCACGCCCGCCGCCAGCGGCATGACGATGTCACCGGCCTCGGTGAGCGCCCCCGCGCGGGTGTCGACATAGATGCGGGCGCGGCGCACCGTGTCGTCGTCGGTCTCGCGCATGGTCGGCCGGTAGGCGCCGACGCAGTCGACGTGGGTGCCGGGCGAGAGCCACGCGCCGCGTATCAGCGGCTCGGCCGACAGCGTCGCGGTCGAGACGATGTCGGCCCGGCGCACGGCCGCCTCGAGGTCGGAGGCCACGCTGACGGCGAGGCCGGTGCCCAAAAGCTGTGCCGCGAGCGCCTGTGCCCGCTCCGGCGAGCGGTTCCAGATGGCCACCTCGCGTATCGGGCGCACCGAGGCGTGGGCGCGGACGAGATGCGGGGCGAGCGCACCCGCGCCCACCATAACCATGCGCGCCGCGTCGGGCCGCGACAGGTAGCGCCCGGCGAGCGCCGAGGCCGCACCCGTACGCCAGGCGGTGAGGCGGGTGGCGTCCATCACGGCCAGCGTCTCGCCCGTCTCGGCCGAGAGCAGCAGGTAGGTGCCGAATACCGCGGGCTTGCCGCGCGCGGCATTGTCGGGGAACACGGTCACGGTCTTGATGCCGAGGAAGCGCCCCGCCGTCTCGCCGCCGGGCTCCGCCGCCTCCCACGCCGGCATCAGCAGCAGCGTTGCCTCCGGCCGGCCGTCGAGGGCAATGGGATGGTGGTGGCGCAGGGGCGCGATGGCACCCTGGCGGAATGCCCGCTCGAGGATGTCGACGAGCGCCGGGTAGCCCAGGGCGGCATCGACCGCGGCGCCGTCGAAGAAGCGCATGGACGCACTCCCGAGACTAACGATCGGCCGGCATCAGCTGCCGCGGACCGGCGAGCTGGGCCTGCCGCTCGCGGGCGAGGCGATCGGCCTCGGCCTGCCAGCGCCGCGCCTCCGCCGCCCGTCGCCGCGCCGTCCGCCGCCAGCGCGCCTGACGCAGCCACACCGCCGATCCGCCAGCAAGGATGCCCACGATCAGCGCGCCGAAAAGGTAGGCGTAGAACGGCAGGACCAGGAACAGCACGGGCTCCTGCGGGCGGAACGGATCGAGCACCAAGCGCACGCCGTGCCGATTGGCGACGGCGAGCGTCAGGAGCAGGAGGGCGGCGGGGAGCGCCACCGCGAGCCAGACTATGCGGCGCAGCATTGCTCGGGCCTCGGGTCCTCGGCTGCGGGGTGCAGAGGCCGGCGCAAGGCGCCACCCCTGCCCGCCGGTCCCGGCTCGCTTCTCCTACCCTCGGGCGTTGAGCCGCTCGCGCAGGTCCTTGCCGGTCTTGAAGAAGGGCACGAACTTCTCGGCCACGTGCACGGCCGCGCCGGTGCGCGGGTTGCGGCCGATGCGCGGGGCGCGGTGCTTGACGGTGAAGGCGCCGAAGCCGCGAAGCTCCACCCGGTCGCCGCGCGCCAGCGCCTCGACGATCTCGTTGAATACGACGTTGACGATCCGCTCGATGTCGCGGTGGTAGAGATGCTGGTTGGACGCGGCGATCTTCTGGATGAGCTCGGACTTGATCATCGTTCGGCCTCCCAACCCCGACAACCCTGAGCAAAGCTCTTGTTTTACTTCATCTTTCCGAAGCCTGCCAAATGGATACCAGGCCGTCAAGGCGGAATGCCGCAAGTCGCTCGTCGGCCGCGAGCAGCTCCGTCATGCTGTCGCCGGCGCGGCCGCCGATGAGGCGCGCGAGCGCAGACAGCGACAGGCGCAGCAGGCTCCAGGTGCTGTCGCGCTGCGGCTTCCAGTCCACCACCTCGAGGCCCTTGGGCACGCCGCGCTTGTCCTCCAGATACTTCACGGCCTCGGCCTCGCCGCCGAGCTCGTCGATGAGCTTGGCGGCCAGCGCCTCGCGGCCGGAGAACACGCGCCCCTGCTCCAGGCCGGCCACGCTTGCGGTGTCGATGCCGCGCCGGCTCGCCACCAGGCCCACGAACCAGCGCTTGGACTCCGCCACCATCTGCTCGGCCAGCCCCTTGCCCGCCTCGTCGAGCGGCTGGAACAGGGACGGATTGGCCTTGAGCGGTCCGCTCTTGATCTCGTGCACCTTGACGCCGAGCCTCTCGAGCAGCTGCGACACCTCCGCCCACTGGAAGATGACGCCGACCGAGCCGGTGATCGTATTGCCGCGGGCGACGATGTGGTCGCTGGCGAGCCCGGCGATGTAGGCCGCCGACGCCGCCACCGTGCCCATCTGCGCCACCACCGGCTTCTTCCTTGCGAGCTCGCGAATGGCGTCGAACAGCGCCTCGCCGCCGGTCGTGGTGCCGCCCGGGCTGTTGATGTACAGGATCACGCCCGCCACCTGCCTGCTGTCGGCGATTTTCTTGAGGAGCTTGAGCTTATCGCGGTCCTCGGTGATGAGCCCTTCCAGGCTCACGCGGGCGATCTGGCGCCGGCCGGTGAGGCCGGCGTCCTCCGCGGAGGTGGCCACGAGCAGCCCGAAGGCCAGCACGCCAGCTATCACCGCCAGCGTACGCCACAGCGACAGGCGGCGGCGTAGGCGCCGGCGGTCGAGGACGGTCTCGGTCTCGAACGTCATGCGCTGTCCAGGCCCCGAGTGAGAAGCGCCGGCACCTTCCGGATCAATTGGAGGGCTCGCCCTCCTTCTTGTCCTCGGCCCCCTCCTTCTTCTTGATGGCGGCCTTGAAGATGTCGCCGAGCGAGGCACCTGAGTCGGAGGAGCCGTACTGGGCCACCGCCTGCTTCTCCTCGGCGATCTCGAGCGCCTTGATCGACACCATGATGCGGCGGCTGCTCTTGTCGACGTTGGTGACCGCAGCGTCGACCTTGTCGCCGACGTTGAAGCGCTCGGGCCGCTGCTCAGAGCGGTCGCGCGACAGCTCGGAGCGTTTGATGAAGGTGGTGATGTCGGTGTCGGCGATCTTCACCTCGATACCGTGATCCTGAACGTTCAGGACCTCGCAGGTGACCTGGCTGCCCTTCCTGAGCTTGCCGATCGACTCGAGCGGGTCGCCGCCGACCTGCTTGATGCCGAGGCTGATGCGCTCCTTCTGGGCATCGACGTCGAGCACCACCGCTTTGACCACGTCGCCCTTCTTGTAGTCCTTGATGGCCTCGTCGCCCGAGCGGTTCCAGTCGAGGTCGGAGAGGTGCACCATGCCGTCGACGCCGCCGTCGAGGCCGACGAACAGCCCGAACTCAGTGATGTTGCGGATCGGCCCCTCCACCACAGAGCCCTTGGGATGGGCGGCGAGGAACACCTCCCAGGGGTTGTCCTGGGTCTGCTTGAGGCCGAGCGAGATGCGCCGCTTCTGGGCGTCCACCTCGAGGATCTGCACGTCCACCTGCTGGCTGGTGGAGACGATCTTGCCGGGGTGAATGTTCTTCTTGGTCCAGCTCATCTCGGAGACATGGATGAGCCCCTCGACGCCGGGCTCCAGCTCCACGAAGGCGCCGTAGTCGGCGATGTTGGTGACGGTGCCCTTGAAGCGCGCGCCGACCGGGTACTTGGCCTCGATGCCGCTCCATGGATCGGCCTGCAGCTGCTTCATGCCGAGGCTGATGCGCTGCGTCTCCGGGTTGATGCGCACGATCTGCACCTTGACCGTATCGCCGACGTTGACGATCTCGCTCGGGTGGTTGACGCGCCGCCAGGCCATGTCGGTGACGTGCAGCAGGCCGTCGATGCCGCCGAGGTCGATGAAGGCGCCGTAGTCGGTGATGTTCTTGACCACGCCCTCGATCACCTGCCCCTCGGCCAGGCGGGCGACGATCTCGGAGCGCTGCTCGGCGCGGGTGGCCTCCAGGATCTCGCGGCGGGACACGACAATGTTGCCGCGGCGGCGGTCCATCTTGAGAATCTTGAAGGGCTGGGGCGTGTGCATGAGCGGGCCGATGTCGCGCACCGGGCGCACGTCGACCTGGCTGCCGGGCAGGAACGCCACCGCCCCGTCGAGGTCGACCGTGAAGCCGCCCTTGACCTTGTTGAAGATGACGCCTTCGACCTGCTCCTTGTTGTTGAACTTCTCCTCGAGCCGGGTCCAGCTCTCCTCACGCCGCGCCTTCTCGCGCGACAGCACCGCCTCGCCCAGCGCGTTCTCGATCCGCTCGAGGTAGACCTCGACCGTGTCGCCGACCTTGAGCTCGGCCGGCTTGCCGGGCAACGAGAACTCCCGCAGCGGCACGCGGCCTTCCATCTTGAGGCCAACGTCGATCACGGCCAGGTCCTTCTCGATGGCGGTGATCTTGCCTTTGACGACGGTGCCTTCGAAGGCCTCGTCGTCGGACAGGCTCTCGCTCAGGAGAGCGGCGAAGTCGTCGCGGGTGGGGTTGAGGTCCTTGTTGTCGGTTACGGCGGTGCTCATTCGTGCTCCTGTTCAGGCGTCTTGGCGTGGGCGACGCGCCGCTGAAGGATGGAGCCGCATCGAGCCTCGATGGCCCAGCGTTCCCGCGTCGTGCCCATAGCCCATGATGTGTGAGTTTCGGCCGCCGGAGGTCCCCATGCCAGCTTGATTGCAGGCACGCCCTTTCAGGCGCGTCCGCCCTGGCCAACCTTTCCCAGGATCACACCGACGGCGGTGTCGAATGCGGCTTCTATATCCAAATTGCTGGTGTCCAGCAAGAAGGCGTCGGGGGCGGGACGCATGGGCGAGGCCTGCCGGCCGGCGTCACGCTCGTCGCGGCGGCGGATGTCGGCCAGCACCAACGCGTAGTCGGCGGGCTCGCCGCGGCTCTGCAATTCCAGGTAGCGCCGTCTGGCGCGCACCTCCGGCGTGGCGGTTACGTAAATCTTGATGTCCGCATCGGGGCAGACCACGGTGCCGATGTCGCGCCCGTCGAGCACGGCGCCCGGCGGACGCTGCGCGAAGTCGCGCTGGAGCTGGCGCAGCGCATCTCGCACCTCGGGAAACCGCGCCACGATCGAGGCCGCCTCCCCTGCTTCGGGGCTGCGCAGGCCGGGATCGTCGAGCGTGCCGGGATCGAGCGCGCGGGCGGCGGCAGCGGCGGCGGCCGCATCCTCGAGCCTGCCGCCCCGCCGCGCCACGTCACGGGCGACGGCCCGGTAGAGCAGGCCGGTGTCGAGATGGTTGAGGCCAAAGCGCACGGCGATGCGCCTGGCGAGGGTGCCCTTGCCGGAAGCGGCCGGCCCGTCGATGGCGATGATCATCGCCCCTCCCACCGCCCCCCTCTGCTCAGGCCGAGAGAAGGGGATTGTGCCGCAGCCGTCATGCCGCAGCCTCCGGTGCCGCGAAAGCTGCTCCGAGGCCCTCCATCAACCCCTGGAACTCGGGAAAGCTGGTGGCGATCATGGAGGCATCGTCCACCGTGACCGGGCGGTCGGCGCCGAGGCCCAGAGTGAGGAACGCCATGGCGATGCGGTGATCGAGATGGGTGGCGACGATGCCGCCGCCGCGCACGCCGCCGCGCCCGCCGGCGACGATCAGGGTATCTCCCTCCGCCTTGGCTGGCACGCCGTTGGCGAGCAGCCCCGCGGCCGTTGCTGCGAGCCGGTCGCTCTCCTTCACCCTGAGCTCGGCCAGCCCCTCCATGCGCGTCTCGCCGGCGGCGAAAGCGGCAAGGCACGCCAGGACAGGATACTCGTCAATCATGCTCGGCGCGCGCTGCGGCGGCACGCGCACGCCTCTGAGGCGGGAGTGTCGCACGCGCAGGTCGGCCACCGGCTCACCGCCCTCCTCGCGCTCGTTCTCGAAGGCGAGGTCGGCGCCCATCTCGGCGAGCGTCGCATAGAAGCCGGTGCGGGTGGGGTTGACGAGCACGCCGTCGATGGCGATCTCCGACCCCGGCACCATCAGGGCCGCTGCCGCCAGGAAGGCGGCCGAGCTCGGATCGCCCGGCACCGCCACGGGCCGGCCCTCGAGCTCCCCGTCGCCCTCGACCGCGACCGCCCGTTGCCCGTCGCGGGTGGCCACCGTCACGTGCGCCCCGAAGTGGCGCAGCATGCGCTCGGTGTGGTCGCGGGTGGCCTCGGGCTCGATCACGGTGGTGGTGCCGGAGGCATGCAGGCCGGCGAGCAGGACTGCCGACTTGATCTGCGCGGAGGGCACCGGCAGACGGTACTCGAGCGGCAGCAGGTCGGCGCTGCCGCGCACGGCGAGCGGCAGGCGGTCGCGGCCGGGCTCCTCCACCTCGAGCCCCATCTGCACCAGCGGCGAGAGCACGCGCCCCATCGGCCGGCGCGACAGCGAGGCATCGCCCACGAACCGCACCCTGATGTCGTTGCCGGCGACGACGCCCAGCATCAGCCTGACGCCGGTGCCGGAGTTGCCGTAGTCGATGTCGCCGGCGGGCTCCGCCAGGCCGCCCACGCCGCGGCCCAGGACCTCCCAGACGGCGCCGGTCTTGCGCACCGGGCAGCCCATCGCCCGCAGCGCTTGGGCCGTGTCGAGCACGTCGCGGCCCTCCAGCAGGCCGGTGATGACGGTGCGGCCAGTGGCCAGGGCGCCCAGCATCAGCGCCCGGTGGGAGATCGACTTGTCGCCGGGGACGCGCACCCGGCCCGAGAGCGGGCCCGGCTTGCCGGCGGTGAGCGGCACGGGGCGGGGGTGGGACACTGGGCCGACGGGCTCGACGGTGGCCTTTGCTGCGCCGCCATAGAGCAGCGCGCCCAGGGGCTGTCAACCGGGCGCCGGGCCCGGCCGGCCGAGGCTCCTGGCGGCCCGCGGATTGCTTTGACAGCCTGGCCGGCGCGTGGCAAGGAGCGGCCAAATCCCATCCACCGAGGCCGTCCCATGTCGACGAAAGCAGAGCGCGGCACCAAGCGCACGTGCCAGAATCCAGAGTGCGGCTCCCGCTTCTACGATCTCAATCGCGACCCCATCACCTGCCCGATCTGCGGCACGGTCTATCAGCTGGTGGTGGCGCCGGCGGGGGCCGGGGCGGAGGCCGCCGAGGGCGAGGACAAGACGCGCAAGGCCGTCAAGAAGCCGGCCTACGCGGTCGAGGGCGCCAAGCCCGAGGATGTGCCGGAGGCCGAGGGCGAGGACGCGCTGGTGCCGATCGCAGGCGAGGAGGAGGCGGTGGCGGCCGACGAGGACGAGACGTTCCTCGAGGAGGAGGAGGAGGACGGCTCCGACATGACGGGCATCATCGGCGGCCCGGTGGCCGAGCCCGAGGAGCCGCAATGACCCGCGGCGCCGGCTGACGGGCCCGTTGGCGGCCCGCGGCCGCGCCCAGGCCCGGCTCAGGTTTTGCTCCAGTCCGGGGGTCGCTTGTCAAGGAAGGCGCCGATGCCCTCGCGCGCCTCCTCGTGCAGCATGTTCCGGCACATGACCTGCGAGGCGAGATCGTAGGCCTCGGTCAGCCCCGCCTCCAGCTGGCGGTAGAAGGCCGCCTTGCCGAGAGCGACGGTGTGAGCGGGCTTGGAGGCGACGAGCTGTGCCAGCGCCAGCGTCTCCTCGGCCAGCCGCTCGGGCGCCACCACGCGGTTGACGAGGCCGTACTCGGCCGCTTCGCGCGCGCCCAGCACCTCGCCGGTGAGCAGCATCTCCATGGCGCGCTTGCGCGGCACGTTGCGCGAGAGCGCCACCATGGGCGTGGAGCAGAACAGGCCGATGTTGACGCCCGGGGTGCAGAAGCTCGCCGCCGCCGAGGCCACCGCGAGGTCGCAGGTGGCGACCAGCTGGCATCCGGCGGCCGAGGCGATCCCCTGCACCGCGGCGATCACCGGCTTGGGGCAGCGCACGATCGACTGCATGAAGGCCGAGCAGCGGGCCATGAGCGCCTGCGTGAATGCGGCCCCGCCGTCGGCGTCGCTGCGATGGGCGGTGAGCTCCTTGAGGTCGTGGCCGGCGCAGAAGGCCGGGCCCCTCGCCGCGATCACCACGCAGCGCACACCGCGCTCGCGCTCGGCGGCATCGATGGCCTCCTGGAGCGCGGTGAGCATCGCCTGCGACAGGCTGTTGCGCCGCTCGGGACGGGCAAGGGTGACAAGGAGGACGCCGGCCGCGGGGCGGGAGACCTCGATCTCGCCCGCGGGGACCGCGGACGCCTCCTCGCGCCGCACCGCCTGTCTCCTGGCCATCGCCCCGCCTCGCCCGCTACTGCAGCACCGCGTCGATCTTGTCCCAATACTTCTTAACGAGCTCGATGTTGCTCGGGTGCTGGATGGGCTGGGCCGACTTCAGCGCCTCGTTGAGCTCCTCCAGCATCTGCTTCTTCTCCTTCTCGGGGATCGACTTGTCGTTGTTGACCTCTTCGATCTCCTTCTGGATGGCGACCTTCGGCTCGGTGAACGCCTTGGTCTGCGGGTCGATGCCCGCCATGATCATGGAGATGTTGGCGGCGACGTCATCGTACTCCTGGAAGCTGCCGAACCCGTGCTTCTTGGCGATGCTCTCGAGCTCCGCCTGGATCTTGGGATCAGGCTTGTCGGAGTTGCCCTGCATCTTCTCGGCCACCGTCGCCATGTCCTTCTGTGCGGCGATGAACCCCTCGATCTGCTTGTCGGTCAGCTTCACCTGCTTGACCGACTGTTGCGCTGTCGCGACACCGGGCACATGGGTAATGGCCACGGCCACGATGGCCGCGAAGATCAAACGGACCAAGTGTTGCATCTGGGGGATCCTCGGTTGCGGTCTCGACGACACGGCGGGAAGATACGGAGGTCTGGTAATGATGCCAAATGACAAAAGTTGGACGCTCCCAAATGCCTGACGCAGCCTCCGCCAGCGCACCTTTCGACGTGCGGCGCATCGAGGCGCTGATCGAGGCACACTTTCCCCAGATTCACGCCGGCGCCCGCACGCTCGTCATCGAGGCCGTCGGCCCGCGCAGCGCCCGCGTGCGCATGCTGAGCCACGATCGCCACATCCGCCCCGGCGGCACGGTGTCGGGGCCGGCGATGTTCACGCTGGCAGATTTCGCGGTCTACGTGGCGATCATCGCCGCGCTGGGCGAGCCGGGGCTGGAGGCAGTCACCACCAATCTCAACATCAACTTCCTGGCCAAGCCCGAGGCCCGCGACCTTATTGCGTCGGTGCGGCTCATCCGGCTCGGCCGCCGGCTGGCGGTTGGCGAGGTCGAGATTCACCCCGAAAGCGGGGCCGACATGGTGGCCCATGCAATCGCCACCTACGCGTTGCCGGCGCCGCGCCCCTGAACATCTCCAAGGTAATATTCTACCGCCTGTCTACGACCATGATTTGATTGGAATTCTGCCGGCAGATGTGAGACCGACGGTTGACAGCCCGACGATGGCTGCATTAGAAGCTGCGGGCAGCTCCAAGCCCGAGCGCCTCCGTTCCCAAGGCTCTACGATGAAGACCTATGTCGCCAAGCCCGGCGAGATCGCCAAGAAGTGGGTGCTGATCGATGCCGAGGGCCTCGTCGTGGGCCGGCTGGCCACCATCATCGCCACCCGCCTCAAGGGCAAGCACAAGCCCAGCTACACGCCGCATGTCGACAGCGGTGATAACGTCATTGTGATCAACGCCCACAAGGCGGTTTTCACCGGCAACAAGACCGACGACAAGCTCTACCAGTGGCATACGGGCTACCCGGGCGGCGTCAAGCAGCGAACGCCGCGCCAGATCCTGGAGGGCAAGTTTCCCGAGCGCATCCTGGAGAAGGCGGTGGAGCGCATGCTCAAGCGCGGGCCGCTGCAGCGCAAGCTCATGCGCAATCTCCGGATCTACGCTGCCGACAAGCATCCGCACGAGGCCCAGAACCCCGAGCCGCTCGACGTCAAGGCGCTCAACCGCAAGAACGTGAGGGTGTGACCGCCATGGCCGAGACCAAGACCTTCGAGGACCTGGGCGCCCTCAAGGGCGTCGAGCCGCCGGCCGCCGCGGCGCCCGTCTACACCCAGAAGCTCGACGCGCAGGGGCGCGCCTATGCCACGGGCAAGCGCAAGGATGCGGTGGCGCGCGTCTGGCTCAAGCCCGGCGTCGGCAAGATCAGCATCAACGACAAGGACTTCGCCCAGTATTTCGCACGCCCGGTGCTGCAGATGCTGCTCAAGCAGCCGCTGCAGGCCACCAACCGCCTCACCCAGTTCGATATCATGGCCACCGTCTCGGGCGGCGGCCTTTCGGGCCAGGCCGGAGCCGTGCGCCACGGCATCTCCAAGGCGCTCACCTACTACGAGCCCGAGCTGCGGCCGGTGCTCAAGAAGGGCGGCTTTCTCACGCGCGATAGCCGTGTGGTGGAGCGCAAGAAGTACGGCCGCGTCAAGGCCCGCCGCAGCTTCCAGTTCTCCAAGCGCTGAGCCGCGGCCTGGACCGCGCATGGGAGGAGAACTCGCGTCGCCTGCCGCGGTCGCGAGCCCGAGGGGGTGACCGATGTTCGACTGGCTGCAGCTCAATCTCATCCCCCTCCTCAACGTCATTGTCATCGACGTGGTGATGGCCGGCGACAACGCGATCATCGTCGGCGTCGCGGCCTCGCGCGTGGCGCCGGAGCACCGCTCCCGCGTCATCTTCTGGGGCATGGCCGGCGCGGTTCTGCTGCGCGTCGCCTTCGCTGCCGTCACCACCCACCTCCTCGCCATTGTCGGGCTGACGCTGGCGGGCGGGCTCCTGCTCCTGTGGGTGTGCTGGAAGATGTACTGGGAGATCGCCCACCCCGGCGAGAAGCACGTGGGCGCCCACGGCGTCACGCGGGCGGGCGAGAGGATCGAGCGGCCGATGAGCTTCCGCACCGCAGTGACCCAGATCGTCCTGGCCGACGTGTCGATGTCGCTCGACAACGTGCTGGCGGTGGCAGGGGCCGCCAAGGGCTCGCCGGCGGTGCTGATGATCGGCCTCGGCGTGGCCATCGCCCTGATGGCGATGGCCGCCAACTTCATCGCCAACCTGCTCGCCCGCTATCCCTGGATCACCTGGGTCGGCCTGCTCGTCATCCTGTGGGTGGCCTTCGACATGATCTTCGACGGCTCGCGCGAGGTGGCCTGTGCCGCCTGGAAAGGCATCTGGTGCGCACCCGACCTGCCGAGCCTCGTCAAAGGGTTGTGGCGCTGAGCCGCGGCCGGCGGGCCCGGGCGCGCGCTCCGGCATTGACTTGGGCGGCCACCGCCCGCATAAGGGGCCCATGATGGGCCATTCGCCATTGCTGCTGCGATGCCGCCCGCGCCGAGCGCGGCTGCGATGACGGGCGCCAGCGTGCCCAGACGTCGCCCGCGCCGCGCACCAGCGCGGCGTTTTTGTTAGCTCACGATCGCTTCGGGATCAGTGCCATGGCCACCAATACCGCGCCGCGGCCCAAGGCCGCCGCCAAGCCGAAAGCCGCAGCCAGAGCAAAGCCCACCATCTTCATCGACGGCGAGGCCGGGACCACCGGCCTCGAGATCAGGCGCCGGGTGGGGGGACTGTCCGGCCTCGCGGTCAGGAGCATCGATGCCGACAGGCGCAAGGACGAGGCAGCGCGCCTCGCCCTCATGCGCGAGGTCGACCTCGTCGTGCTCTGCCTCCCCGACGAGGCTGCGCGCGAAGCGGTGGCGATGGTCGACAGCCTCGGCCCGGCGGGGCCGCGGATCGTCGATGCCAGCACGGCTCATCGCGTGGCGGAAGGCTGGGTCTATGGCTTTGCCGAGATGGCGGCGGGGCAGGCCGAGGCCGTGCGCACGGCCCGGCGCGTGACCAATCCCGGGTGTTATCCCACCGGGGCCATTGCGCTGGTGCGCCCGCTGGTCGAAGCGGGGCTGCTCGCCCCCGACCATCCGGTCACCGTCAACGCGGTGAGCGGCTACAGCGGCGGCGGCCGCTCGATGATCGAAGCCTACGAGGCGGGCCGCGCGCCGGCCTTCGAGCTCTACGGCCTCGCCTTCGAGCACAAGCACCTGCCGGAGATGCAGAAGTACTCCGGGCTCACACGGCGGCCGATCTTCGTGCCGTCGGTCGGCAACTTTCGCCAGGGTATGCTGGTGAGCGTGCCCCTCCATCTCGACACGCTGCCGGGACGGCCCAAGGCGCGCGACCTGGAGGCGGCGCTGGCGGAGCACTACGCCGGCGCCAAGCTCGTCAAGGTCGTGCCCACCGAGGACGGCGCAAAGGACAAGCGGCTGGAGGCGGAGGCGCTCAACGGCACCGATGTGCTCGAGCTGCGCGTCTACGGCAGCGAAAGGCACCGCCAGGCCGTGCTGGTCGCCCGCCTCGACAACCTGGGCAAGGGCGCCTCCGGCGCGGCCGTGCAGAACATCGGCCTGATGCTCGGCACCCCGACCTGAGCGCGGGGACGACGCTTGCCTGGGCTTTCCTCAGTTCTCCTCGGGGAAGCCCGCGAGCAGGCGCGCCCGCAGGCGGTTGAAGCCGGCATTGAGGGCGAGGCCCAAGATCGAGATGGCGATGAGCGGCACGAACATATCGACCGTGTGGAAGGAGCGCGCGGCATAGACCAGCAGGTGGCCGAGGCCGTTGCTCGAAGCGATCATCTCGGCCAGGAACACGACGATGCACGAAATCACAAGGCCGATGCGGCAGCCGGTGAGGACCGAGGGCAGCGCCGCCGGCAGCACCACCTTGATGAGTGCCTGGCGCCGCGAGGTGCCGGCCGCCAGCGCCGACCACACGAGCTTGGGCTCCACGGCGCTCGCGCCCTGATAGGTGGCGAGCAGGATGGGAAAGGTGGCATCGGCCGCCACCAGCGCGATCTTGGAGGCGTGCTCGAAGCCGAGGATCAGGATGAAGGCCGGGTAGAGCGCAATCTTGGGCACCGGCGCCAGAATGCGCACCAGCGGTCGGACCAGGGCCTCGACCGTGCGGCTGCCGGTTGCCGCCAGGCCCACGCCCACACCCACCACAACCGCGATGGCGAAGCCCGCGAACAGGCGGGCGAGCGTGGTGGCGGCATGCTCGAGGAACACGGGGTCGCCCAGCCGACCCATGAGCCGCGACAGCACCGCGGCCGGCGGCGGCAGGAGCGAGGGCGGGGCCGCCCCCGAGGCGGCGAGGCCGTACCACAGCGCCAGGATGAGCGCGATCGGCAGGGCCCCGACCAGCAGCTCGGATGTGCGCCGCGCGGTCACGTCGTCCCCACCGCGATGGCGCGCTCCGGCTCGGCCCAGGCGACGAGGCGCGCGCGCAGGCGCTCGAAGGCGGCGTCGAGCAGGAAGCCCATGGCGCCGATGACCAGGATGGTGGCGTACACCGTCTCGTAGAGCGCCATGTCGAGCGAGTTGAAGAGAATGTTGCCGACCCCGGACTGGCGCGCGATCATCTCGCTCGTCACCATGGTGATGAGGGCGAGGACGAGGCCGGTGCGGATGCCGACGAAGATCTCGGGCAGCGACGCGGGCAGCACGATGCGCACCAGGCGCCGGGTGGCGCCGAGCCCCATGGCAGCCGCCGACCACAGCATCTTCTCCTCCACGGCGCGGGCGCCCTGGTAGGCGTGGTAGACGAGCGGCAGGCTGACGCCGAGGAAGATCACCAGGGTCTTGGAGGCGTCGCCGATGCCGAGCCACAGCATCACGATCGGCATCAGCGCCGCCTTGGGCACCGGGTAGATCGCCATCAGCAGCGGGTTGAAGAAGGCCGCCACCAGCCGGCTGCGCCCCATCAGCAGTCCGACGGGCACCGCGCAGGCGAGCGCGAGCGCGAAGCCCACGGCCATCCGGCGCACCGAATCGAGGATGTTGAGCAGTGCCTCCCGGTCAGCCAGCAGCCGTGGCAGCTCGGCAAGGGCGGCGTGCGCCGGCGGCAGGCCGCCGATCTGGAAGACGCGCGCCGCCAGCTCCCACAGCGCCAGCAGGCCGGCGCAGGCGATCAGCGGCGGCACGCCCGGATAGGCGGCAAGGCGGGCGCTCATGGCCGCTCCTCCGGCCTGTCCATCAGCCGCTCGATATCCACCACGAGCGTCTGGTAGCGGCGATCGACGAGGAGCTCGGCTCTGCGCCGGGGGCGCGGCAGGCCAATCCTCACCTCGGCCTTGATGCGGCCCGGCGAGCGCGTCAGAACCACCACGCGGTCGGACAGGAACACCGCCTCCTCGACGCTGTGGGTGACGAACAGCACCGTCTTGCGGTCGCGCTCCCAGATCTCGAGCAGCTCGTTCTGCAGGCCAGTGCGGGTGTGGGCGTCAAGCGCGCCGAAGGGCTCGTCCATGAGGAGGATGCTGGGGCCGTAGGCCAGCGTGCGCGCGATCGCCACGCGCTGCTTCATGCCGCCCGACAGCTCCTTGGGGTAGAAGTTCTCGTAGCCCGAAAGGTGCACCAGCGCGATCAGCGCGCGTGCCTTGGCCTCGGCCTCCGCCCGTCCCAATCCCTGCTCGATGAGGCCGTAGGCGACGTTGCCGAGCACCGTCTTCCAGGGAAACAGCGCGAATTCCTGGAACACCGGGCCGCGGTCCGGCCCGGGCCCGGTCACCGGCGCGCCGCCGACCGTCACGCTGCCCTCACTCGGCTGCACGAAGCCGCCGACGATGTAGAGCAGGGTGGACTTGCCGCAGCCCGAGGGCCCGAGCACCGACACGAACTCGCCGTCGGCGATGGTCAGCGAGATGTCGGCGAGCGCGAGGTGGGGGGCGGTGCGGCGCTTGGTTTCGAACGACTTCGACAGGCGCTCGATGACGATCATGGCAGTTCCCTCTCCCCGCTTGCGGGGAGAGAGCTAGGTTGAGGGGCGGCTGCACACTCCCGGCGAGCGCGGGGAGAGGGGGAACTCATTCGATCGGCGCGTGGATGCTCGCGTGGCGGAACTGGCCGACGTCGAGCTTCCGTGCGATCATGCCGGCCTCCGTGTAGATATCGAACATCGCCTGGATGCCTGCGAAATTGGGGGCGCCGCCCGGCTCGCGGGCGAAGTCGTTGGGCTTGAGAAGGTAGGTCTCGAGCACCGGGATCGGCGCCTTGATCACCTCGTTCACCACCTTCAGCGTCTCCTCGCGGTTGGCGAGCGCCTTCTTCATTCCGGCCGTCAGATCGCGCACGTAGCTCTTCACGAGCTCGGGGTTCTTGTCGACGAACTCCTTCCGGCACACCTCCAGGATGTGCACGATATTCTGCTGCTGGTCGGAGAGCGAGAAGAGCTTTCTCAAGCCGCCCTTGGCCTCGGCTCGGGCCGCGAACGGCTGGTTGAGCACGCCGACGTCGACGCGGCCGGTGCGGATGGCATCCTCGGAGCCCGGAAAGCCCGTCTCCACCAGCTTGATGTCCTTCTCCGGGTCGAGCCCGTGCTTCCTGAGCAGCAGGAACATCGGCCCCAGGATGCCCGAGCCGAACACGTTGGTGCCGACGCTCTTGCCCTTCATGTCGGCGATGGTCCTGATCGGGCTGTCCTCCTTAACCGCCCAGTAGACGGAGAAGCTGCCCGGCCGCTCGCCCACGTGCTGGGAGACGATGTAGGCCTGCAGACCGCCCTGGATGGCGCCGTTGGCGAGCGACAGCGGCGCCTGGGTGGAGCAGTCCAGCGCCCCCGCCACCATCGCCTGCACCATGGGCGCCGTGCCCTGGAACTGGGTGAATTCGATCTTGTAGGTCTTGCCGAGATTGGGGAACTGCTCGGGCCGGCGCATGATCCAGTACTTGGCCTCCTCGGCGGGGATGGTCCAGCCGACGCGGATGGTGTCCTGGGCGGCGGCGCCGGCCGACATCAGGGCCGAGCTCCCGACCGCCAGCGCAAGCATGAGATACTTTGACATTTGCTCCCCCGTTCGCCTCACCGGCCAGGACACTGCACGGCTTGAAACACTAGCAAACTTTGTCTTGCGCTTGCTAGGGCGGCGGGGCCCTGTCCAGGCTGGCCGACGCACGGGCGCGAAGGGCGGCCCGTTGTTGCGGACGAGCGGCGGACGGCACGGGCCCCGCCCCGCATAGAGCTGCCGCCCGGTCGCGCTACTCGCCGAGATACTTGAGTGCGATCTGGATGCCCTCGTCGTACATCTTCTGGTACTCGGTGCGGAACTGCTCGCCCCGGTTGGTGGCACGGTGGAAGAACTGGATCACCACGCCCACCGGCGCCTGGCGCGGCCCCTCGATGCGCGTGGTGCTGCCGACGTCGATCATGCCGTCGAGATCGAAATCGTCGACGTAGTGATAGAGCTGGCCGACCTGAATGCCGCCCGCCGGCTCGTTGCGAATGCGCAGCATTTCCGCGCGCGCGCCGACCGGCGGGATGTGCTCGTAGCACCATCGCCGCTCCTCCAGCCGCAGGCACGCCACCGTCGCCATGCCGTTGTAATCGAGCCAGACGCGCTGGGTCCTGGCCCGGTTGCGCTGGAGGCCCTCCGGAAAGGGCATTTTGACGGCGGCCATCAGGTTGATGACGATCCGCACTTGCTCGCGCTCGGCGGCCTTTGCCGGAATGGACGCTGCTGCAAGCAGGAGGCTCGCGGCGAGAAGACGCTCAAGTGACTGGCGCATTTGACGTTTCCCTCCCTGAAGAGCAGCAATGGGCTAGAAACGAGCCCAGGCCTTGCGCTTCCGCTGGAAGCAGAGCCCACGGTTCAAACTCCCGGCAGCTGTTTCCGGTTCGCGGCAGCCGCCAAAAAATCGCGCCGCGGTCTGACGCAAGAGGCACCCCCGCGGTGCGTCCCGCCGCCGCGGGCAGAGAGAATCCTTATTCCCCCAGATACTTGAGGGCTGTCTGGATGCCCTCGTCGTACATCTTCTGATACTCGCTCCGGAACTGATCGCCGCGGCCGGTGCCGCGATGGAAGAACTGGCTCACGACACCGATCGGAGCGTGCGGCTGTCCCTCGAGGCGGGTGGTGCTGCCGATGTCGACGGAGCCGTCGAGGTCGAAGTCGTCGACGTAGTGATAGAGCTGGCCGACGAGCAGGCCCGTCACCGGCTCGCTCCGGATCCGCAGCATCTCCGCCCGCGCGCCCACCGGCGCGATGTGCTCGTAGCACCAGCGCATTTTGTCGTCGAGGCGCAGGCAGGCGAGGCTCGCGCTGTTAGTGTCGAGCTGGACGTGCTCGGTTCGCGCCAGATTGTTGCGCAGCCCCTGGGGGAACGGCATTTTCACTCCGGCGATGAGATTGATCACCATCCGCACCTGCTCGCGCTCGGCGGCCCATGCGGGCACTGCAACTCCGACGAGAACCGTGCTTGCAAGGACGAGAGCTCTGATTTTCCGCGACATGAGGAACCCTCCTGGGTGGGGGCAAGGCCGATGTCGCCGGGCATGCGGCGACGCTCACGTTTGGTGAGCCCCAGACCAACCGGCCTGCAACCCGGCGGGTTCCGTCCACGCGCCAGCGAGTGTCAGGAGTGAGGCGCCGCGGGCACCACGGCGGTGGCCTCGATCTCCACCTTCGCGCCCTCCTCCACCAGGCCCGCCACCTGCACGAGTGCCATCGCCGGGTAGTGGGGGCCGATCACACGCCGGTAGGCCGCCCCCACCTCGCCGAGCCGGGAGAGATACTCGCGCTTGTCGGTGACGTACCAGGTTAGTCGCACGAGGTGCTCGGGCCGCGCGCCCCCTTCGGCCAGCACCTCGACGATGTTGCGCAGGGCCTGCTCCACCTGCATCACGAAGTCCTCGCTTTCGAACCTCGCTTGTGCGTTCCAGCCGACCTGGCCGGCGACGAAGATCTGCCGTCCCTCGGCCGCGATGCCGTTGGCGTACCCCTTGGGCCTCGCCCAGTGCTTGGGGTTCAGGATCTGCATCGATGCGCTCCTTCGAGGTCCGGGGTTCGCCGTGGGGGGCGGGGGAGCCGTCCGGTGCGGGAACTTATCCCCGGCCTCCGCGGCTGTGGCACACTGTGCAAGGCCGCCTCGGCGCGGCCCTGCTCTTTGACATCGTTAACCATTCATGCCTGGCGCCGCTCAGGCCGGCGGCCTCAGCCTGAAGCGCTGGATCTTGCCCGTCTGCGTCTTGGGCAGCGCCGCCGTGAACTTGACGGAGCGGGGGTACTTGTAGGGGGCGATGGTCGCCTTGACGTGGTCCTGCAGGCGCCTGACGCAGTCGGCATCGCCCACCACCCCCTCCTTGAGCACCACGTGCGCCTCCACGATGTGGCCTCGCTCCACGTCGGGCGCGCCCACCACCGCGCATTCGGCCACGTCCGGGTGGGAGAGGAGGGCCGCCTCCACCTCCGGGCCCGCGATGTTGTAGCCTGAGGAGATGATCATGTCGTCGGCGCGGGCGGTGAAGTGGAAGATGCCGTCCGCGTCGCGCACGAAGTCGTCGCCCGTCAGGTTCCAGCCGTTGCGCACGTAGCTCGTCTGGCGTGCGTCGGCGAGGTAGCGGCAACCGGTGGGGCCGCGCACGGCCAGATGGCCCACGGCGCCGTCCGGAACATCGTTCATGTCGTCGTCGACGATGCGCGCCTCGTAGCCCCTCACCGGCGTGCCGGTCGCCCCGGCCCGGGTGTTCCCCAGGCGGTTGGAGATGAAGATGTGGAGGAGCTCGGTGGAGCCGATGCCATCGAGGATCGGCTTGCCGGTCTTCCTCGTCCACTCCTCGTAGACGGGCGCGGGCAGGGTCTCGCCGGCCGACACCGCCATCCTGAGCGAGGACAGGTCGGCGCCCTCGTCCATCGCCGCCAGCATCGCCCGGTAGGCGGTGGGCGAGGTGAAGCTCACCGTCGCCTTGTAGGTCTCGATGATCTCGATCATGTTGGGCGGGCTCGCGTTCTCGAGCAGGGTGGCGGTCGCCCCGAAGCGCAGCGGGAAGATGGCGAGCCCGCCGAGCCCGAAGGTGAAGGCGAGCGGCGGCGAGCCCACGAACACGTCGCTCGGCCTCACGTCCAGCACCTCGCGCGCGTAGCCGTCGGCGATGATGAGCAGGTCGCGGTGGAAGTGCATGGTCGCCTTGGGCTCGCCGGTGGTGCCCGAGGTGAAGGCGAGCAGCGCCACGTCGTCGCGCCCGGTCCGGGCCGCCTCGAACCGCACCGGCTTGGAGAGGGCGATGCGGTCGAGCTCGGCGTCGTGGTTGGCGGTGCCGTCGAAGCTAACCACCGTCTGCAAATAGCGGCTCTGCTTGGCGCAGGCGACCAGCTCGTCGGCCATGCGGCTGTCGCAGAGGGCGAGGCCGATCCGGGCCTTGTCGACGATCTTGGTGAGCTCGCCGGCGCGCAGCAGCGGCATGGTGTTGACGGCCACCGCCCCGGCTTTGGTCACCGCCAGCCACGCCGCCACCATGGCCGGGTTGTTGCCGGAGCGGATCAGCACGCGGTTGCCGGGCCGCACGCCGAGGTCCTCGACCAGTGCGCGCGCCAGCCGGTTCGACCAGTCGGTGAGCTCCTTGTAGGTGCGGCGGCGGCCGTTGCCGATGAGGGCGACGTTGTCGCCGAAGCCGCGCTCCACCATGCGGTCGGTCAGCTCGACGGCGGCATTAAGATAGTCGGGATACTGGAACTCCGGCAGGTCGAGCAGCAGGTCGGGCCATTGCTCGGCGGGAGGCAGGTTGTCGCGCGTGAAGGTGTCGACGTGGCCCGAGGGGCCCAGGGAGGCCGCGCCCTTGGGCGTCGGCCTGCGGCGGTGGCTTGCTCTGCCCTGGTCCTCGCGTGAAAACAGCTTGCCGAACATGGGACGCCTCCTCTGCTCGCTAGGTGCCTGCGGCAGCCCGCGGGCGCGGGCCCGCTCCGATCGCCTCGAGCAGGGCGATCAGCGTGTCGCCCTCCTCGCGGCCGACGCCTGCCAGGATCTCGCCCACCCAGGCTTCGTGCGCCTTGGCCATCGTCCGGAAATGCTGGGTGCCCCTGCCCGTCAGGCGCACGAAGGTGGCGCGCCGATCACCCTCGTGGGCCAGGCGCACCACCAGCCCTTCGGCCACCAGCCGGTCGACGATGCCGGTGACGTTGCCGTTGGAGACCCTCAGGTGGCGCGACAGCTCGGTCATGGTCATGCCCGACGGCCGGCGCTCCAGCGCCGCCATCACGTCGAAGCGCGGAAGCGTCTCGCCGAACGACGCGCGCAGGCGCCTGCGCAGCTCGATCTCAACGCCGCGCGCGGCGCCGAGCAGGCGCAGCCACAGGCGCAGCTTCTGCCTGCTCTCCGCCTCGGGCCTCGCGCGCGGCCGCCGCTGCACCGTCATGCCTCCCCTCCCGAGACCGAGATCGCTTGACCGTTGACCGCGGCTGCCGCCGGCGTGCACAGCCACAGCACCACCGCGGCCACCTCCTCCGGCCGCACGAAGCGCCCCTGCGGGTTGAGGCGCCGCAGCTCGGAGGCGGCCTCCTCCCTCGAGCGGCCGGTCTTGGCGCCGATGTTGGCCAGCGCCGCCTCGAGCAGCGGCGTCTCCGTGTAGCCGGGGCACACGGCATTGGCGGTCACCCCGCGCGGGGCAAGCTCAGCGGCCAGCGCCTTGGCAAGGCCCACCACGCCGTGCTTGGCCGCGCAATAGGCGGCGACGTAGGCATAGCCCTTGATGCCGGCCGTCGAGGCGACCAGCACGATGCGCCGCGGGCGGCTGCCCGCCTCGGGCCGCAGCAGGTCGGGCAGCGCCGCCTTCACCGACAGGAAGGCGCCCGTCAGGTTGACATCGAGCATGCGCTGCCAGTGCGCGAGATCGAGGCGCAAGGCCGGCGCGCTCTCGGCCGCGCCGGCGTTGGCGACCAGGATGTCGATCGGCCCGTGCGCGGCGCGTGCGGCAGCCGCCATGGCAAGGGTGTCGGCCTCGCGCGTCACGTCGGCGGCGATGGGTTTGGCACGCGCCAGGCCGGCGGCCACCTCCGCCAGCGGGCCGGGGCGGCGGCCGGCGAGCGACACGGCTGCTCCCGCTCCGCCCAGCGCCCGGGCGATCGCCGCGCCGATGCCACTGCCGGCGCCGGTGATGAGCGCGTGGCAGCCGTGGAGGCTCGTATCGCCTGACGTCATCACACCCTCTCCGTGACCGGCTCGGCGCGCGCCGCCAGGCGAAAGAGCTGGTCGCGGCCGGCGAGGTAGGGCTTGGGCCAGGTCTCGCCGCGGTAGCCCAGCGCCGCCGCTGCGTGCAGCGTCCAGTAGGGATCGGCGAGGTGCGGACGAGCGAGGCAGACGAGGTCCGCCCGCCCCGCCAGCAGGATCGAGTTGACGTGGTCGGGCTCGGTGATGTTGCCGACCGCCATGGTGGCGATGCCGGCCTCGTTGCGGATGCGGTCGGAGAAGGGCGTCTGGAACATGCGTCCGTAGACCGGGCGGGCCGCGATCGAGGTCTGGCCCGCCGACACGTCGATGATGTCGGCGCCGGCGGCCGCCAGCAGGCGGGCAATGGCCACCGCGTCCTGCGGCGTCACCCCATCGGTGCCGACCCAGTCGTTGGCGGAGATGCGCACCGAGATCGGCTTCTCCGCCGGCCACGCCGCCCGCACCGCGGCCAGCACCTCGAGCGGAAAGCGCATGCGGTTCTCGAGGCTGCCGCCGTACTCGTCGCGGCGGCGGTTGGTGAGCGGCGTGATGAAGGCCGACATCAGGTAGCCGTGGGCGTAGTGCAGCTCGAGCAGGTCGAAGCCGATGCGGGCCGCCGCCTCGGCCGCGCGCACGAACTCGCTCTTAACCCGCTCCATGTCGGCGCGCGTCATCTCGCGCGGCACCTGGTTGGCGGGCGACCACGCCACCGGCGAGGGTCCCATCACCGGCCAATTGCCGGAGAGCAGCGGCGCGTCCATCGTCTCCCAGCCGAGCTGGGTGGAGCCCTTGGGGCCGGAGTGGCCGAGCTGGATGGCGATCCTGGCGTCGGTCTCGGCGTGCACGAAGTCGACGATGCGCTTCCAGGCCGCCTCGTGCGCGGGCGCATAGAGGCCGGTGCAGCCCGGGGTGATGCGCCCCTCCGGCGAGACGCAGGTCATCTCGGTGAAGACGAGCCCGGCGCCGCCCTTGGCGCGCTCGGCATAGTGCACGAGGTGCCAGTCGGTGGGCGTGCCGTCGACGGCGCGGTACTGCGCCATGGGCGACACCACCACTCGGTTCTTGAGCGTGAGGCCGCGCAGGCGGAACGGCGTGAACATCGGCGGCCGCGGCCGCGCCGGCCGTGCGCCCGTCGCCTGCTCCTCGAACCAGGTCTCGGCGCCTTCCAGCCACGCCCTGTCGCGGGCGCGCAGGTTCTCGTGGCCGATGCGCTGCGAGCGGGTGAGCAGCGAGTAGTTGAACTGCACCGGGTCGAGGTGGAGGTAGCGCTCTACGTCCTCGAACCACTCCGTGGAGTTGCGGGCCGCGCTCTGCAGGCGCAGCACCTCCGTGCGCCGCTCCTCCTCGTACCGCCGCAGCGCCCTCTCCATGCCGGGCTCGCTGTGCAGGTAGCCCGCGAGCGCGATCGCGCTCTCCATCGCCAGCTTGGTGCCCGAGCCCACCGAGAAGTGGGCGGTGGCGGCGGCATCGCCCAGGAGCACGATGTTGCCGTGCGACCAGGTGCGGCACAGCACGCGGTTGAAGTTGAGCCACGCCGAGCCGCGCAGGTGGCGGGCGTTGGTCATCAGGCGCTCGCCGCGCAGGATGCCGGCGAAGATGCGCTCGCAGGCGGCGGTGGTCTCCTCCTGGCTCATGCGGTCGAAGCCCGCGGCCCGCCAGGTCGCCTCCGAGCACTCGACGATGAAGGTGGCCGTGTCGGCATCGAACTGATAGGCGTGCGCCCACATCCAGCCGTGCCCCGTCTCCTCGAACACGAACGTGAAGGCGTCGTCGAGCCTGGCATGCGTGCCGAGCCAGATGTACTTGGTCCGCCGCACGTCGATGTCGGGCTCGAAGACGTGGGCCAAGACGCCCCGCACCCTGGAGTTGACGCCGTCGGCGGCGACGATGAGGTCGAAGCCGCGATATGGCTCTACACCCTCCACCTCGGTCTCGAACACGAGCTCTACGCCCAGCGCCCGTGCGCGGTCCTGCAGGATGTTGAGCAGCCGCTTGCGGCCGATGCCGCAGAAGCCGTGCCCGGTCGACCGCGTGACGGTGCCGCGGTAGTGCACGGCGATGTCGTCCCAGTAGACGAAGGCCTGCCGGATGGCCTCGGCGCTCTCGGCGTCGCTCGCCTGGAGGTTGGCGAGCGTCTCGTCGGACAGCACCACGCCCCAGCCGAAGGTGTCGTAGGGGCGGTTGCGCTCCACCACCACGACCTCGTGGGCGCGGTCCCTGAGCTTCATGGCGATGGCGAAGTAGAGCCCGGCCGGCCCGCCGCCGAGGCACGCGATGCGCATGGCCAGCACCTCTCTCGTCCATGGGCAGCGTGCGGAGCCTGCCGCAGGCGCCTATCTATTTCAAGTATGAAATTTCAGCCTTGAAGCTCTTTCCCCGGCGGGGCGGGGTGCGGTGTGGGCCGCGGCCAGGCTCCGCCATCGCCTCGCTGCGTCGCAAAAATTCGCCCAGCCTCCCGCGCCGGCCTGCTATCCTCGGGCCGCCGCTCCGCGGGGGAGCACAGACGCAAGAGGAGCTGACGTTGAGCCAACGCCCGGTCATGGTCACTGGAGCCGCCGGCTTCATCGGCTTCCACGTTGCGCGCGCGCTTGCCGCCACCGGCACGCCAGTGGTCGGCGTGGACAGCGTCAACGGCTATTACGACCCGGCCCTCAAGGAAGCGCGCCTGGCCGAGCTCGCCAAGCTCGCTTCCTTCGCCTTCCGCCGGCTCGACCTCGCCGACCGCCAGGCCACGGCCGCGCTTTTCGCAGACGTGCAGCCGGCCCGCGTCATCCACCTCGCCGCCCAGGCCGGCGTGCGCCATTCGCTGGTCAACCCCCACGCCTACGCGGATGCCAACCTCACGGCCTTCCTCAACGTGCTCGAGGGCTGCCGCCAGGGCGGGGTTGAGCACCTCGTCTACGGCTCCTCCAGCTCCGTCTATGGCGCCAATGCCGCCCTACCGTTCTCCGTGCACCAGAACGTCGACCACCCGATCAGCCTCTACGCGGCGAGCAAGAAGGCCAACGAGCTGATGGCCCACTGCTACAGCCACCTCTTCGCACTGCCGGCCACGGGCCTGCGCTTCTTCACCGTCTACGGTCCCTGGGGGCGGCCCGACATGGCCTATTTCGCCTTCACCAAGGCCATTCTCGCGGGCCGGCCGATCCGCGTCTTCAACCACGGCCGCATGCGCCGCGACTTCACCTATGTCGACGACATCGTCGAGGCCGTGCTGCGGGTGGCCGAGCGCCCGGCCGTCCCCGACCCGGCCTGGGACCCGACCCGTCCCGACCCGGCGACCAGCTCGGCGCCCTACCGCGTCTACAACATCGGCAACAGCCAGCCCGTGGAGCTCCTGCACTTCATCGCCGTGCTGGAGCGCGTGCTCGGCCGCAAGGCCGTAATCGAGCTGGTGCCCATGCGGCCTGGCGACGTTCCCGCCACCTGCGCCGACGTCGACGATCTCGCCCGCGACGTGGGCTTCCGTCCGGCGACGCCCATCGAGGAGGGCCTTGCCCGCTTCGTCGCCTGGTACCGCCAGTTCTACCGGCCCTGACGCAAGCCGCAGCCTCACGGCACGATCAGCGGCTCGCCGAAGCCGTACACCTTGCGCAGGGTGGCGCAGATCTCCCCGTGGGTGGCCTCGGCGCAGGCCGCCTCCACCACCCGCTCGAACACGTTCTCGTCCGCGTTCTCGGCGGCGCGGGCGAGTGCATCGAGGGCGCGACGCACGCCCTCGCCGCTGCGCCGCGCCTTGAACGCGGCGAGCCGCTTGAGCTGCGCCTCGATCTTGCGGCGAGGCGGCGGCTTGAGCGCCTCGCGCGGCTCGTCCGCCTCCGGCGGCAGGCGGTATTTGTTGACGCCGACGATGGTCTCCTCGCCCCGGTCCACCCGGTCCTGGAAGGCCAAGGCCGACTCCCCGCACATGCGCTGCGGGATGCCGGCCTCCACCGCCCTGTACATGCCCCCGGCCGCGTCGATGCGGGCGATGACGGCGCGGATCTTCTCCTCCATGGCGTCGGTCAGCGCCTCCACGTAGTAGGAGCCGCCGAGCGGGTCGATCACGTCGGTGAGGTGCGCCTCCTCCTTGAGGATGTTCTGGGTGGCGACGGCGATGCGCGCCGCCTTCTCGGTCGGCACCGACAGCACCTCGTCGTAGGCGTCCGTGTGCAGCGACTGCAGCCCGCCGAAGATGCCGGCCATGGCCTGCACCGTCACGCGCGGGATGTTGTTGAAGGGCTGCTCGCGCGTGAGGTCGACGCCCGAGGTCTGGCCGTGGAACTTGAAGCGCCACGAGCGCGGGTCGCGGGCACCGAGCCGGGTGCGCGCGATATCGGCCCAGATGCGGCGGCCGGCCCGGAACTTCGCCACCTCCTCGAAGAAGCTGATCGAGATGTCGAAGAAGAAGGTGAAGCGGGGCAGCACCTCGTCCATCTCCCAGCCGCGCCCCCTGCAGTCCTCGGCGTACTGGATGGCCGAGGCGAGCGTGAGCCCCATGGCCTCGGCCGGCGTGGCCCCCGCCTGCTGCATGTGCTGGCCCACCACCGACAGCGGATTCCACCTGGGCAGGTGGCGCCGGGCAAAGGCGATGTGGTCCATCAGCACGCGCCGCGCGCCCGGCAGCGCCAGGCGGAAGAACATATGGTTGGCGACGAAGTGGGAGAGGTAGTCGGACTGGTTGGAGGTGCCGGTGATGCGCTCCCAGGGGATCCCGCGCCGTCTCGCCACCGCCAGCTCGAGCGCCAGCAGCGTGAAAGGCGAGGGGTCGTTGAGCGCCGTGGAGACGTCGCCCACGGGAATGCCGTCGAGGCACACCTCCATGTCCTCGACCGAGTTCACCGTCACGCCGCAGGTGCCCAGCACCTCGACCGGCACCTCGTCGGCGTCGTAGCCGCGGTAGACCGAGTTGCAGGGAATGAGCGACACGGCCGTGCCGCCGTGGGCCAGGATCGCCTTGAGCCGCCTGTTGTAGTCCTCCGGCACGCCGAGGCCGATGAGCTGGCGCTGCGACCAGGTGCGCCCGCGGTGCATGGTGGCATAGATGCCGCGCGTCATGGGCAGCTGGCCGGGAAAGCCCAGCGCCACCATGTAGCGGTCGGGGTCGCCGGCTGGCCAGTCCTGCGGCGTGTAGAGAGCCTTCACCTCGATGCCTGAGCGGTTCTTGGGATCGGCCTTGCCCGCAAGGCCCGCCTCGGCTTCCGCCCGCCAGGCCGCGCGCGCTGCCTCGAAACCAGCGAGCGGCAGCGGCACCGCCTTCGCCTGCCCGGCCCGCCTCGCGCGCCTGCTCATGCCGCAGTCCCCTGATGCCGTTCCTTCCCCGCGGCAGGATTGCACCCTCTTCGCGCCGCAGGCAATGCCCGCTCAGGGGGCGTTGCCTGCGGCGCGAGCTGGCGCGAGGCAGCAGCCATGCCGCGGACTACCGCCTGCCCGCGCCGGGCTGAAGCCTTTGCAGACGGCGCACGTCTTCGGCCGCCTCGGCGAGCAGCCACTCGGTGAAGGCCGCGATCTTGGGCAGCTTGGCAGTCGCCTTTGGACAGACGATCCAATAGGCGAAGGAGGCCGGCAGCGCGGTCGCGAACGGGCGGACAAGACGGCCGCCGATCAGGTCCCATGCGGCGAGCGCGGTGCGTGCCAGCGCCACTCCCTGGCCGTCGACGGCTGCATCGATGGCCATGCTGGCCTGATTGAGAACGGGCCCGTGCGACACCTCGCCGTTGCCGACGCCCACCGCCTCGAGCCACCGCGCCCACTCCTGCCGGTCGTTGACATGGAGGAGCGTATGCCGGCTCAGGTCGGCGGGCTTGCGCAGGCCGTTACGGCCCCCGACCAGCTTGGGGCTGCAGACGGGAAAGACCTCCTCGGCACAGAGCCGGACCACGTGCAGGCCCGGCGCCTGCCCGTCACCGTGGCGAATCGCAAGGTCCACGTCCTCGCGGGCGAAGTCCACGTGATGCATCGAGGCGCTGACCCGCAGGTCGATGTCGGGATGGGCCTCGGCGAAGCGGCCCAGGCGGTGCACGAGCCACTTTGCGGCGAAGTTGGGAGACGTGCTGACCGTCAGCATGCCGGTGCGCTGGCGCTGCAACAGCCGCTCGGTGCCGCTGGCGATGCGGTCGAAGGCGTCACGCACGACGGCCAGATAGCCGCGCCCGGCCTCGGTGATGACGAGCCTCTGGTGCTCCCGGTTGAACAGCTTGACGCCAAGCTCCGCCTCCAGCGCCTTGACCTGGTGGCTCACGGCTCCCTGCGTCACGCACAGCTCCTCGGCGGCGCGCGTGAAGCTCTCGTGGCGGGCGGCGGCCTCGAAGGCCTTGAGAGCATTGAGCGCTGGCAGGCGGCGCGGCATCGCGAGCCCCCTCGGATCATGAGAAATTCTAAGGCAAGCTAGAGAAACGATGCTTTGCCGGCAAGCCGCCGGGCAGCCTATCGATGCGCCACCTGAGGGATACGTCGCCCCGACCGCCGACCCGAGGAGGGCGCAATGCTTCGAGCCTCTCGCCACGTCCCCTGCGCCGAAACGGCCACCAGCGGCAGGACCGCAGCACCTGACTGCCGCTCGGCCAGGCCGCCTGCCGTCACCCTGCTGTCCTTCGGCCGCGCGGTGCTCGACGGCTTGAAGGCCCTCCGCGCCTACGACGACGCAAGGTCGCGGGGCATGCCCCACGACCCGGCCGTCAGGCACGCGTTCGGCATGCCGCAGGCCCGCGGCGATCGCGTGGCGCAGGGCTGCTGCCGCACCAGGGGCTGGCCCTGGGCAATCGATGGCTGACCGCAAGGAGGAGGAGAGACCGGTGAGTGCAGATCGTGGCGATGCTGGGACATGCGGCGCCCTGCACGGGGCCGCACCGTCCATGGCTGCGCGGGGCCGCTCGATTGGCGCGAGCCTGCGGGCCTCGGCCGCGCTGGTCGAGGGCTGGCTGCAGAGGAGCCGCCAGCGCCGGGCGCTCGCCGAGCTCGACGACCGTCAGCTGCGCGACATCGGCGTCACCCGCGCGCAGGCGCTGGCCGAGGCGGCGAGGCCGTTCTGGCGCGGGGGCAAGACGTGAGGCGCCGGGCACAGCTGGCGCGTGAAGCTCGTGTCGAAAAGGAGCAGGTCATGGAGGACATCGCGAGAGCCACGCTCAACCCCGCCGCTGCCTTCCGCCGCCCAATGGACGTCGTCGCCGCGCGCCACCTGGCGGCAGCCGAGAAGCTCGCCATTTTGAGGGCGTGGGAGGCGGACGAGCGGGCCCTGCAGCGCGCGGAGGACGAGGGCATGGGAGGCGGCAGGCACGCGCATCTGCATCACGTCAGAGCGGCGCTCATGCGCCTCGAGGAAGGGGCCTCGCGCTGAGCGGTTCGCGCCCGCGACCTGGTCAGGCAAGGGCCTGCGCCGGGGCGGCATCGCTCGGTCGTCGCCCCCTCGGGCGTCATTCCTCGATCACGACCACCTCCGGCCCCGGCGGCTCAGCGTAGAGGCGCTCCACCAGGGCGGCGCGCCTGGCGAGCACCGCCCGCTGGTTGAGATAGCCCTTGTCGGTGATCTCGTTGGCGTCGATAGAAGGGGGCTCGGTGAGGATCAGGCAGCGGCCGATGCGCATGGAGCTGCCCTGCACGGCCGCGTTGTGGCGCCGCAGGCCGTCTGCCAGGGCCTGGCGCACGGCCGGGCGGGCGGCGAGATCGGCGAGGCCGGCATCGGGCGCGGCCTCGGGGCAGAGGCGCCTGAGGCCGGCGAGGCTCGGGAAGATCAGGAGCCCGATGTCGTCGCGGTCGTGGCCGGTGACGACCGCGTCCTCGATCACCGGGGCGCCGGCGGCGATCGCGGCCGGGCGCAGCATGCCGACGTTGACCCAGGTGCCGGAGGACAGCTTGAAGTTCTCCGCCGTGCGGCCGTCGAACAGCAGGCCGGCAGCCGGATCGGCGGGGTCGGCGAGCCGCACCGCATCGCCGGTCCTGAGCCAGCCCTCGTCGTCGAAGGCCTTGGCGGTGAGTTCCGGCGCCTTGAAGTAGCCGGGCGTCACATTGGGTCCCTTGACGCGGATCTCGAGCTTGTCGCCGTCGGGAGCGAGCTTCACCGCCATGCCGGGGCCGGGCACGCCGATGTTGCCCGGCCGGTCGATGGGGTAGTGCACCATGGTGACGGCGGGCGCCGTCTCGGTGAGGCCCCACGAGGAGATGAAGGGCACCTTGCGGCCTCGAGCCGCCAGCCCCTGCCGCTCCAGCCTGTCCCACAGGCTCTGGGGGAGTGCAGCAGCGGCGTAGAACAGCAGATCGAGGCGGGCGAAGAACCTCTCCCGCAGCGCGGCGTCCTGCTCCAGATGGTCGGCGAGGGCGGCATAGCCGCGCGGCACATTGAAATAGACCGTGGGGGAGATCTCGCGCAGGTTGGCGACCGTGCGCCCGATCAGCGCCGGCACCGGCTTGCCCTCGTCGACGTAGAGCGTGCCGCCATTGCGCAGCATCATGTTGAAGTTGTGGTTGCCGCCGAAAGTGTGGTTCCACGGCAGCCAGTCGACGATCACGGGCGGATGGTGCTCCAGGAAGCGCCAGGCGGCGGCGCAGCTCTCCTGGTTGGCGCACAGCATGCGCTGGGTGTTGATGACGCCCTTGGGCTGGCCGGTGGAGCCCGAGGTGAAGAGGACCTTGGCCACCGTATCCGGCCCCACGCGGGCGAAGGCCGCATCGACGGCCGGGGTGGGCCGCACCTCGCTCAAGGAGGAGAAGGGCGTGACGCGGCAGCCCGCCAGCGCCCCGCGACTGGCGACGATCTCGACGGCGGCACCGATCGCCTCGAGCGCCGTGGCATAGCGCTCGGCCTCGTCGACGTAGACCAGGGCGGGGCGGACCAGGTCGAAGATGTGGCGCAGCTTGCCGAAGTCCTGGCTCAGCCGGGCGTAGGCCGTCGACACCGGCACCACCGGCACGCCCACGTGCATGGCGCCGAGGGTGACGAGGCCATGATCGATGCCGTTCTCGGCCAGGATCATGAGCGGCCGCTCGGGGCCGAGGCCGCGGTCGAGCAGGGCCTGGCCGATGGCATTGGCGGCGTGCGCGGCGGCCTCGTAGGTGAGCTTGCGCCAGCCCCCGGCGGCGTCGCGCTCGGCAAGGAAGACGCGGGAAGGCTCCGCCGCCGCCCAGCGCTCGAGGAGCACGCCAAGCGAGCGTGGAATGGCGCCCAGACCGCGCGTCGAGCGCAGCACCATGGCGCCGTCCGGGCGCCGCTCGTACGCGATCTGGGGCGCGGCGAAGAGCTCGCTGCCGCTGCTGCCGGTGGTGGCCTCGGCGGGGCGGGATGCCGCCGCCACGCCAGAATCGCCCATGCGCTCCTCCCGTTCGCCCCCGCGGGCCGGGGCCGGCCACCATGCTGTTGGGCGGAGGGACCGTTGTCAATGTCAACAAAGTGCCGGCCCGCACGGGCCGCGGGCGCTAGCGCCCGCCGGAGGCATCGAAGGCGCGGCGGACCCAATCGTGGTCGCGCGGGGCGCGCGGCGCCATGGGGCTGCGACGCGGCCGCGACGCCGGCTCGGCCGCGGGGTCCGCCTCGCCGCCGAGGCGCATGATCCCGCCGGTGTCGCGCGCGGCGACCTCGGCTGGCGCCGGCGAGCCCGGACGCACCGCCGGACGCGGCGCGGGCGGCAGGGGCGCGCCAGCCAGGCGTGCCTTGGCCTGCAGCGTCTGTAGCCCCTTGGCTGCATCGCGGTCCCCCCGGCGCAGGGCCGCGGCCAGGGCATAGACGCGGTGGCGGTCCTGGGCCGCGGCCTCCCAGGGGTGCGGCTGGCATGTGCAGCTCGCCACGTAGCGGGTGCGGTAGAGGAACGCGGTAGGCAGCCGGCTGTAGAGGCGGCCGGACAGGTCCTGCATGCTCTCGACCGCGCCGCCGGGGTTGCGGTGCACGAACAGGCGGCCCTGGGCGCCGCAGCGGCTGCGGCACACCTCGCTGTCGTGGTCGAAGCGGTCCTCGGTGGCGGCGAAGCTGATCGGGAAATAGTAGCCGTCGCACAGGCGCACGCACACCGTGCGGTAGGTGGCGCCGGAGGGCAGCTCATCGGCGTCCTCGGCGGGCCGCGAGGGCCGGCGCCAGGCCCCGCGCGAGGAGGTGCCGAACGGCGACCACAGCGCGAGCCCGCTGTGCGTGAGCGGCGCGGGCGAGGCTTCGCCGCCCTCTGCCGGCCCGCGCGCTGGGGGCTCCGGCGCGCCGGCCGGGTGGGCAGGAGCCGCCGCGCGCCCGGGGGGCGACGGGGCGAGACCCGCGAGCACGACGGTGCCGAGCTGCCGCGCGGCCTCGACGGCGAGGAGGCAGGCGAGCGCGCCGCCCGCCAGGTAAGCGGCAAGGGCAAGGAGCAGGGGAGCAGGTCGTGGACGGCCCTGGCGTGAGAGCAGCATTGGCCCGAAGCAATGGCGGCGGACCTCGCGGCCGCTTGGCAGTGCCCGCTGCCCGGCGCCGGAAGCCCAGGAGCCCCGCGCCGCGAATAGGGCCCCGCCGTTATGACGAGAAGATGGCGGAGGAGCAGGCCGTCCTTCCGCCTATGCGGGCGAGAGCTTGCGCCGGACGCGGGCCTCGAAGCGCGCCAGGTCGACCACAATGCGCTGATGGGTGCCCTCGCCGATGCGCTCGCGCTCGTCGCGCGCCTCCACCCGGAAGACGATGCTGCGGCCGTCGACAGCCATCACCTCGGCGGCCGCCATCACCCGCAAGCCGACCGGGGTGGCCGCGAAGTGGCGCACCTCGAGGTGGGTGCCGAGGCTCTGGCAGCCCGGAGGCAGCAGCGCCTCCACCGCCGCCAGGGCGGCGGCCTCCATGAGGTTGATCATGACCGGGGTGGCCAGCACCGCCACGGCCCCCGAGCCCACGTGGGGCGCCGTGTGCTCGCGCGACACCACGAGCCCGGCGGCGCCGGTGAGGCCGGGGCGGATGCGGGACAGGTCCGGAAGAGGCGCAGGCATGGCGCGCAAAATTAGCGTGGCGGCCACGGGCATCAAGGGGCGCAATGGGGCTCTCGCAGAGGCGCGGCTGGCGCAGAAGCCCCGGCGCTGCTCCGTCAGCGGGCCTGCGCCGCCTCCCGCGCCCTGATCTCCTCGAAGCGGGCGCGGGCCTGCTGGAACTTGGGCGCAAACAGCCACATGGCATCGAGGATCTCGCGGTAGGTGGCCGAGGTTCTCGCCCGGTCGGCCTTGCCGAAGGTTAAGATCGAGTTGTTGCGCAGGAAGGCCATGACGCGCGGGTCGGACACGCGGTGGGCGGCGACGTTGCCGGACGCGAGCGCGGCCCGCGTGGGCGTGGGGATGATCTGGATGAGCTCGAACAGCTTCATCTGGTCGATCTCGTCGGGCAGCATGCGCGCGATCTCGGGGATGCGGGCGAAGAGGTCGGCGTGGGCGTTCATAAGGCCGTTGCGCACCGCCGTCCAATGGTTGAAGCGCTGGTCGCGGGAGCCGACGCGCGCCTCCTCCCGGTCGTCGCGGGCGGCCACCGCCGGATCGAGGGCGGCCACTTTGGGCTTCAGCGCCGCCCACGCCGCCCGCCCCCGGCGGTCCTCGGCCGGGCCGGTCTGCAGGCTGCCCTTGTAGGTGTCGGAGCGGGCGTTGCCGATGTTCTGGTGGCCGCCGGTCTCGGCGAAGAACAGGCCGAGGGCGATGCGGCCGGCGGCGTCGGCGGTGGCCGCGTCGAGCCCCTTGGCGCGGGCGATGGCGCGGGCGAGCTGCACCACGTCCTCGAGCGGGGTGGGCGAGGGCTGGGCGTCGGCGGGCGGCGCCTGCATGATGCGGAACAGCGCCCCGTACTCCTCGATCAGCGGCTCGATGTCGGCATCGAAGTAGGCGGGCGGCACGCCGAACCGGTTGGGCCGGCCGATGCGGGAAGGGACGGCGTCGGTGAGGTCCTTGTAGGTCGACATGACCTTCAGGCGGGCGAGGTAGAGGGCCTGGCCCGGACGCCGCGGCAGGGCCGCCTTGGCGGCGATCTGCGCCCGGCGCTGGGCGAGCACCGCCTTGAACTCGGCGAGCGCCTTGTCGTAGGCGGCCACCGCGGCGGTCTGCTCCTTGGTGAGCCTGGCCGGCTGGGGAGCCTGCGGGCCGGGGCCCTGGGCGGCGGCCGGTGGCGCAAGTCCGAGGGCGAGAAGGGCGCAGGCCAGTACAAGGAAGCCTGCGAAAGGCGAGCGTCGGTGCATGTCACGCACAGTAGCATGCTCTGCCGCTCATCGCCGCTGCGGGCGGCACCCTCGTCCCACGGCAAGCTCGGAGCCCGCTCCCCGCGTCGCTGCCGCCGCTCCATGGCTGCCGAGCCTGCGGCCGCCCCTCACGCCGCAAGCCGGGCGAGGGCGATGAGCCGGCGGGAGAGCGGAGGCTACTCCGCCGCCTCGCGCTTGCCGCGGCCGCCGGCGCGGCGGCTGAGCGGCGCCTTGAGGTGCTGGCCGGTGTAGCTCTCCTTGACGCGCGCCACCTCCTCGGGCGTGCGCTCGGCGACGATGCGGCGGCCCCGTCGCCGCCCCGGCTACCGCAGCACCTCGAAGGCGCGGTCGCGATTGCGGCCGTAGCGGTAGATGGCGAAGTCGTCGTCGAAGGTCGCAACGCGGGTGATCCCGAGACGCTCCATCACGGCGAAGCTGGTGCGGTCGACGATGGAGAACTTCTGGCCCGGAAACGTCTGCGTGATCCTCCAGGCGAGGTCGAGATCCACCGGCATGACAGTCACTATCTCGGCGGCACCTTGGCGGATTCCGGCCCAGAACCTTTCGGCCGCTCTCCAATGAATGCGCCGTAACAGCAGCAGCCACGTCTCGACCACGACGTGATCGCTGCTTAGCCTTGAAGGCGTCTGCGCCAGCAATTGCTTGGCATCAGCGTTGTGAGCGTCTTTGATATTGGCGGCCGCAAACCAGACTGATGTATCAATATAAACACTCATCTCCGGCGCCGGCGTCTCGGCTTCTGCCGCGTTTCCTCCAAGTACTCCTCCCATACAGCGTCGCCGATCAGCTTGTCCTTGTCGCGCGCGACGTCGGTGGGCTCATCCGACTCGCCGAGGTCGAAAATGATCGACACGTCCGCCTTTGGCCTCGCCTCGCCCAGGTCCTGGGCAACCAGACGGCGTATGTACTCGGCAAATGAGATGCCGAGCTCGGCGGCCTTGGCATGCGCCCGCCGCTGCGTCTCCGGGTCCATGGTGATCTGGGTGCGTGCACTCATGATGGCGCCATCATGCCATCGCTTGCCGTTGTTGTCGACTTCAGCTCACGCATCGCTTCCGGCAGTACCCCGGATCCTGGCCAGGTATCGCGGGAAGTTGTTCACGTTATATTGCAGGCGCGACTATGGACGACGCGGGGGCAGGCCGGGTTGATCAGCACGCGACACGAGAGGGCTCTCCGAGACGCCGGTCAGCGCTTTGGCCGCAGCATAGGCTCAAATCCTCGTGTCGCTCCCGTCGCCGCCCAGGTCCTGGACGAGCTCGCAATCACCGCCGCTCCATGGCTGCCGAGCCTGCGGCCGCCCCTCAACCCGCCCCTCTCCCGCAAGCGGGAGAAGGGGATGAGCCGGCGGGAGAGCGGAGGCTACTCCGCCGCCTCGCGCTTGCCGCGGCCGCCGGCGCGGCGGCTGAGCAGCGCCTTGAGGTGCTGGCCGGTGTAGCTCTCCTTGACGCGCGCCACCTCCTCGGGCGTGCCCGCCGCCACGATCCGCCCGCCGCCGTCGCCGCCCTCGGGCCCCAGATCGACGATCCAGTCGGCGGTCTTGATCACCTCGAGGTTGTGCTCGATCACCACCACCGTGTTGCCGGCATCCGCCAGCTCGTGCAGCACCTCCAAGAGCTTGGCCACATCGTGGAAGTGCAGCCCCGTGGTGGGCTCGTCGAGGATGTAGAGCGTGCGGCCGGTGGCCCGCCGCGACAGCTCCTTGGCGAGCTTGATGCGCTGGGCCTCGCCGCCCGACAGGGTGGTGGCCTGCTGGCCGATGTGGATGTAGCCGAGGCCGACCCGGGCCAGCGTGTCGAGCTTGTCGCGGATGGCCGGCACCGCCTTGAAGAACTCCGCGCCCTCCTCCACGGTCATGTCGAGCACGTCGGCGATCGACTTGTCGCGGAAGCGCACCTCGAGCGTCTCGCGGTTGTAGCGCTTGCCCTTGCACTCCTCGCAGGTGACGTAGACGTCGGGCAGGAAGTGCATCTCGATCTTGATGACGCCGTCGCCCTGGCAGCGCTCGCAGCGCCCGCCCTTGACATTGAACGAGAAGCGGCCGGGCTGGTAGCCGCGCGCCTTGGCCTCGGGCAGGCCGGCGAACCACTCGCGGATGGGCGTGAAGGCGCCGGTGTAGGTCGCCGGGTTGGAGCGCGGCGTGCGGCCGATCGGCGACTGGTCGATGTCGATGACCTTGTCGAGGTGCTCCAGCCCCTCCAGCGCCGAGTGCTCGCCGGGGTGCTCGCGCGCGCCGTTGAGGCGGCGGGCCACGGCCTTGTAGAGCGTGTCGATGAGCAGCGTGGACTTGCCGCCGCCCGACACGCCGGTGATGCAGGTGAAGAGCCCGAGCGGGATCTCGGCCGTCACGTCCTTGAGGTTGTTGGCGCGCGCGCCCACCACCCTCAGCATCTTGTCGGTGCGCCGCCGCCGCTGCCTCGGCATGGGGATCTGACGCACGCCGGTGAGATACTGGCCGGTGATGCTGTCGGGGCTCGCCATGATCGCCTCGGGCGGGCCCTGGGCCACGATCTGGCCGCCGTGGATGCCGGCGCCGGGGCCGATGTCCACCACATGGTCGGCGGACAGGATGGCGTCCTCGTCGTGCTCGACCACGATCACCGTGTTGCCGATGTCGCGCAGGTGCTTGAGCGTCTCGAGCAGGCGGGCGTTGTCGCGCTGGTGCAGGCCGATGGAGGGCTCGTCGAGCACGTAGAGCACGCCGGTGAGCCCCGAGCCGATCTGCGAGGCGAGGCGGATGCGCTGGCTTTCGCCGCCCGACAGCGTGCCGGAGGGGCGCGACAGGGTGAGATAGTCGAGCCCGACGTCGACCAGGAACTGCAGGCGCTCGCGGATCTCCTTCAGGATGCGGGTGGCGATCTCGGCCTGCGTCCTGGTGAAGGTGTTGGGCAGGTCGGCGAACCACTGGTTGGCGGCGCGGATGGAGAGGTCGCACACCTCGCCGATGTGGCGGCCGCCGACCTTCACCGCCAGCGCTTGCGGCTTGAGGCGGTAGCCGCCGCAGGCATCGCAGGGATGGGCGGCCTGGTAGCGGGAGAGCTCCTCGCGCACCCAGTCGGAATCGGTCTCGCGGAAGCGGCGCTCGATGTTGCCGATCACGCCCTCGAAGGGCTTGGCATTGGTGTAGCGGCGCACGCCGTCCTCGTAGACGAACTCCACCTTCTCCTCGCCGGTGCCCCACAGGATCGCCTCCTGCACCTTCCTCGGCAACCTCTCCCACGGCGTGGACATCGACACCTTGAAGTGGCGGGCGAGCGCCTCCAGCGTCTGCTCGTAGTAGGGCGAGGTGGCGCCGGTGCGCGACCAGGGGTAGACGGCGCCCTGCTTGAGGCTCAGCGTCGGGTCGGGAACGACGAGGTCGGCCTCGAACCGCAGCTCGGTGCCGAGGCCATCGCACTTGGGGCAGGCCCCCGCCGGCGCGTTGAACGAGAACAGGCGAGGCTCGATCTCGTCGATGGTGAAGCCCGACACCGGGCAGGCAAAGCGCGCCGAGAAGACGATGCGCTCGTGGGTCTCGTTCTTGTTGCGCAGGACCTCCCGCTCACCGCTTGCGGGGAGAGGGCTGGGGTGAGGGGCAGCCTCTTGCTCCGGCGTTGGCGGTTGCCGCCGCCCCTCACCCCGACCCCGTGCTGACGAGGCACGCGGAGAGGGAGAGGCAAGCGGCTTGTCCGCGAACTCGGCGATGGCGATGCCGTCGGCCAGCTCCAGCGCCGTCTCGAAGCTGTCGGCGAGGCGCGTGGCGATGTCCTTGCGCACCACGATGCGGTCGACCACCACGTCGATGTCGTGCTTGTACTTCTTGTCGAGCTTGGGCGCGTCGGCGATCTCGTAGAAGGCGCCGTTGATCTTGACGCGCTGGAAGCCCCGCTTCTGGAGGTCGGCGAGCTCCTTGCGGTACTCGCCCTTGCGCCCCCGCACGATGGGGGCGAGCAGGTAGAGGCGCGTGCCCTCGGGCAGCGCCAGCACCCGGTCCACCATCTGCGTCACGGTCTGGCTCTCGATCGGCAGGCCGGTGGCGGGCGAGTAGGGCACGCCCACGCGCGCGAACAGGAGCCGCAGGTAGTCGTAGATCTCGGTGACGGTGCCGACGGTGGAGCGCGGGTTTTTCGACGTGGTCTTCTGCTCGATGGAGATGGCGGGGGAGAGCCCGTCGATGTGGTCGACGTCGGGCTTCTGCATCATCTCCAGGAACTGGCGGGCGTAGGCGGAAAGGCTCTCCACGTAGCGCCGCTGGCCCTCGGCATAGATGGTGTCGAAGGCGAGCGAGGACTTGCCCGAGCCCGACAGCCCGGTGAACACGATCAGGGCGTCGCGCGGGATCTCGAGGTCGATGTTCTTGAGGTTGTGCTCGCGCGCACCGCGCACGTGGATGGTGCGATGGGCCTCGGCGGGCGCGGGCTTGCTGGCCTTGCTCATGGGCGTGGGTCTAACGCAATCGGGTTGGACCGGCAATGCGAGGCGCCGGGGCGGTGCACAGGCCGCCGGGCGTGACAGGAGGTGTCAGTGCCGTGCCGGCCGGGCACGAAGGCCAGGCTTACGGTCCGCTGCCGCCGACCGGCTTGCCCCCGTTGCCGGCGGCCGCGGGAAGCTCGGCGTCTGCGGCCGCCTCCGGCGCCGGCCCGGCCCGCTCCGGCCGGCGCTCCTGCAGGTGCTGCGCCAGGTAGCGCCTGACCGCGTCGAGGTCGCGCAGGTTGACGTCCACCTGGTCGAAGGGGATCTCGATGCCCTCCTCGCGCAGCGCCTTGAGGATGGCCACGCGCAGGTCCGACTGCACGCGCGGCGCCTGGTTGATGTCGGGCAGCGATATGCGCAGGTTGAAGGCGAGCGCGCTGGCGCCGAAGTCCTCGAGCACGGCGACGGGCTTGGGCATGCGCAGCACCTGCGGATGGGCCGCCGCGCAGGCCTCCAGGATGGCGATGACGCGCTCGGGATCGGAGTCGTAAGCCACGCCCACCTTGACGTTGACGGCGCCGAGCGAGTCGCGGTGCGTCCAGTTGAGCACGCGGCCGGTGATGAGCTCCGAGTTGGGCACGATCAGGCTGGCGCGGTCGAAGGTCTCGATCTCGGTGGCCCTGACCGAGATGCGCCGCACCAGGCCCTGCTGGTCCCCCACCACGATGCGGTCGCCGACCTTGATCGGCCGCTCGATGAGCAGGATGAGGCCGGACACGAAGTTGTTGACGATCGACTGCAGGCCGAAGCCGATGCCGACCGACAGGGCGCCGGCGACGATGGCGAGGTTGGTGATGTCGAGGCCGGCGTAGGAGACCGCCAGCAGGGCGGCGAGCCCGATGCCGGCATAGCCCACCACCGTGTCGATGGAGTTGACGATGCCGGGGTCCATGCGCGTCTGCTGCAGGGCCTTCTCGCGCAGCCAGCGCTGCAGCAGCCTGGTGGCGAACAGCAGGGCGGTGAAGAGCACGATGCCGAGCAGGATGCGCGCCAGCGAGATGCGGAACTGGCCGACCTCGATGCCGAAGAACAGCGACTTGAACCAGTCGCGGATGTCGGCGCCGGAGAAGCCCCACTGCAGCATCAGCACCGGGATGGCGGCGATGACCAGCGCGAAGGTGAGCGCAATCTCGGTGAGGCGCGCGAGCTGGTTGCGGCGCGGCGCATCGAGCCCGAAGCGCGTCTCGAGCAGCTCGCCCACCGGATAGCCCCGTCGCTGCGGCTCGCGCGTCACCGCGCGGATGGCGAGATAGAGCAGCCAGCCCACCACCACGACGATGCCGGTCATCATCAGCTGGTGGGCGATGAAGCGCGCGAGCGCCACGTAGCCGAGGAGCGCGAAGCCGACGATGCTGAGCGCGATCAGCCACAACGGCAGCTTGAGCCAGCGCGGCGCGTGGCGCGACGGAGCGGGGGCGGGCGCAGCCATCTCGGGCGGCGGCCCTGAGCCCGCCTCGGCCCCCTCGCCGGGGACCGGCGGAGCGGCCGGCCGCGGCGTGAAAGGCGTGAGCAGCAGGCCGATGAGCAGAGCGGCGAAGCCGGTGCTCGCCAGGAACGACTGCACGACGCTGAGGGTCAGCGGCACGAAGAAGGCGCGCGACATCTCGGTCAGCGCCGCATCGGCGGCATAGATGGCGGTGATGGCGCACAAGAGCCAGCCGATGCGCCGCGTCTGGCCGTCGGCGATGGACACCAGGCGCCACTGCGGCGAGCGCGGCGCCAGCACGGCGAAGATCAGGGCCTTGACGGCGGAGTAGAGGACGACGGCCTTGACCACGGCGGCGCCGACGCGGGCCCACGGCGGGAACAGGAGGTCGAGGGCGTCGAGCCCGCCGTAGAGCAGAAGGGCGACGGCGATGGCCGGGGCGGCCCGCAGCGGCGCCACCCAGGCCACGGACATGGCGCGCTCGAAGAACGAGGGCAGCGGCGGCTGGGTGCGCAGGTGCCGGCGGTCGGTGAGCCTGATGGCGGCGTACTCGAGCACTGCGAACAGGACGAGCGCCGCCCCCAGCAGCAGCCCCACGCGCGGCTGCTTGGCGCCGGCCCAATGCAGCCAATCCTGAGTGAGGTAGGCGATCCTGCTGCCGACCCCTGGCAGCTCGGCGGTCATGTCGCGCCACAGGCCCGGCAGCAGCGGGCTCGGCAGCCGCTCCATCAGGTTCTTGGTGAACAGCGAATGGCGCAGCACCGTGATCTTCTCGATCAGCTGGCGCGCCCGCACCCAGGTGAGCTCGGTCGACTTGATGGCGCCGTCGATGGCGGAGGCGAGCGCCGTGAGCCGCGCGCGCTCGGCGGCGATGGCGGGGGCCTCGGCGGGCCCGTCCCTGGCGGGCGGCGGCCCGAGCTTCTCGATCTGGGACCTGACCGCGTCGAGCTGCGGCCGCAGGGCCTCCGCAGCCTGCGCCGACTCGGCGAGAATTCCCTCCACATCCATGCGCAGGCCGCCCAGCTCCTCTTCCAGCTCGGTCAGGTGCTGGAGGTTCTTCTCGGCGGCCTCGATGGCGGCGGTGAGCCTGGCGATGGTGTCGGCGATCTCGCGCGGCAGCGCCGCCTTGGCCGCGGCGGCGGGCGCCGCGCCCTCCGGGGCCGCAGGCTGCGCCGGCTGGACGGGAGGCGAAGGCGGTGCGCCCTGCGGGGCCTGCGCCCGCCCGGGGTCCGCGCACGCGAGCGCGAGCGCGCTCAGGAGCAGCAGACAGGAGAAGGCGAGGCGTCGACGGCCCGGGGCTCGCTGGATCATTCGTTGACGGCTTGACCGAAGCTGCGTGGCGTGCGCGCAAAGACTGGCGGCGCCGCGCCCACCGCCTCCCCCGCCTCGCGCTCGACGGCGGGGCCGGCCTGGGCGATGCCGGTCTCGATGACGACATCGACCGGGCCGCCCGTCATGATCAGGTGCTCGACGTCGTCGCGGCGCACCAGCACGAGACGGCGCTTGCCGTCGATGGAGGCCTGCTCGATCACGGAGAGGCGGGGTATGGGGCGCGGCCTGAACAACCAGGCGCCGACGTTGATGCTCTCGCCTTTCACGTAGGCGCGGTAGGCCAGCAGGCCGCCGACGCCGGCCGCGGCAACCAGGGCCAGCATGAAAAGCCAGAACAACCAGGACATGAACCCAAGCTCCCGATCGATTCGCCGCACCGAGAGTGCGCCGTTTCGGCCGCCCAGCCAAGGCCCCCGCGGGCAAGCCGGGCGCTCCTGCACCGGGCGGGACGGCTGCCTGGGTCAGCGCGCCTTGCCACGCCCATCTTCACCCGGCGAGAAGGCAGCGCGCCCTTTCATGGCATCTTAACCTGAATGATTGCTTTCTTGAAAGCGCCAGCCCCCCGGCACTCCCCGCGCCGGACGGACTGCGCACAACGGCCCACCGAGATTCCCTGGTTGGTACATGCGTCCAGACATCGGTTTCATCGAGGCGTTGCGGGCTCCCGTCGCCTGCAACCTCCAGGCCCTGCGCTCGTTGCTGAGCCAGAATCAGCTACAATGCGGCCCCATGGCAGACATGGAGGCACGCCCCGCCGCGCCCCCGGCCCAAGTGTGGCCCGGTGCGCGGAGGCCGGGGCCGGCTGGTGTTGCGCTGCTTGCCGCCGCGAGCGGAGCGGCGGCCGTGGGACTGCTCGCCACCGGGGCCGGTGAGCTCTTCGTGCTGGGGCTTCTGGCGCTGCTGGCGGTGGCCGGCGCGTTCCTGGTGCTCGGCCTGCTCTTCGGCTACCTGCGCATCGGCGACCGCCAGGCGGTGGCCGAGGTGGTCAAGGCGGCGGCCGACGGGCTCGACACGGGGCTGCAGATCGTCGACCGGCGGGGCGTGGTGCTCTATCGCAACCGGACGCTGCAGCGCCTCGCCGGCAAGCGCGCCGGCAGCCAGGCCACGCTGGAGGAGCTGTTCGCCGGCGAGCCCGATTCGGCGCAGGCGTTCTTCCGCCTCAACCGGGCGGCGGAGCGCGGCGAGCCGCGCGAGGAGGAGTTCTACGTGCGCACCCCGCTCGGCGGCGGCAGCGGCGGGCGCTGGCTGCAGGTGGCGGTGCGCCCCTACCTCGATCCCTCCCGGCGCGGCGAGCAGGCCCGGCTCACGCTGTGGCAGGTGGCCGACGTGACGCGCGAGCGCACCCGCGAGATCGAGACCGTGAGCGGGCTGGAGGCCACGCTCGCCTTCTACGACAGCCTGCCGCAGGGCCTTTTCGCCGTGGCCCCGGACGGGCGCATCGCCCACGTCAATGCCACGCTGTCGCAGTGGCTGCGGCTGCGGCCCGAAGCGGCGCGCGCGCTCACCCTGGCGGACATCGTGCCGGCCGACGGCGCCAGCCTGATCCGAGCGGCGGCACGCAACGCGCCCGGCCGCACCACCCGCCTCGAGCTCGACCTGCTGCGCGAGGACGGCCGCGCCTTCCCCGCCGAGCTCGTGTGCCGCGGCCACGGCCCCAAGGGCGTGATCTCGGTGCTGGTGCTCGACCGCAGCGAGGAGCTGCCGCGCGCGGCCGCGCACGCCCACGCCGAGATGCGCCTGACGCGCATCTTCCAGGCGGCGCCGTTCGGCATCGCCACAGCCGACGCCGACGGGCGCATCGCCACCGCCAACGCCGCCTTCATGCGGATGTTCGCCATCGAGGGCCGAGGCGTGCCTGCAACCGTCGCCGCCATCGTGCCCGAGGGCGAGGAGGAGGCCGGCCGGCAGCTGGCAAAGGCGCTGGAGCGCGCCGTCTCCGGCCGCGCCGGCGTCGCCTCCATCGAGGTCTCCTTCGGCGCCCAGCGCGAGCTCGCCCGGCGCATCTACGTGAGCACGCTGCCGACGGGGCCGCGCGGCCGCGCCGGGGCGGTGCTCTATGCCATCGACGCCACCGAGCAGAAGGCCCTGGAGCTCAAGTTCGCGCAGAGCCAGAAGATGGAGGCGGTGGGCAAGCTGGCCGGAGGCGTGGCGCACGACTTCAACAACGTGCTGACCGCCATCATCGGCTTCTCCGACCTGCTGCTGCAGACGCACCGGCAGACCGACCCGTCCTATCGCGACATCATGAACATCAAGAGCAGCGCCAACCGCGCCGCGGGGCTCGTGCGCCAGCTGCTGGCGTTCTCGCGCCGCCAGACCATGCAGGCGGAGGTGCTGGAGCTGGGCGAGGTGCTGACCGACCTCGCCCCGCTCATCAACCGCTCGCTGGGGGAGACCATCGAGCTCAAGATCCTGCCCGGGCGCGACCTTTGGTACATCAAGGCCGACAAGACCCAGCTCACGCAGGTGATCATCAACCTCGCCGTCAACGCCAAGGACGCGATGCCCGACGGCGGCTGCCTGACCATCCGGACGCGCAACATCTCCGAGCGCGAAAGCCTGAGGCACGCCGCCCAGGGCATGGCGGCGGGCGAGTACGTGCTGGTGGAGGTGGAGGACACCGGCACCGGCATGACCGAGGAGGTGATGGCCAAGGCCTTCGAGCCGTTCTTCACCACCAAGGACGTGGGCAAGGGCACCGGCCTCGGCCTCTCCACCGTCTACGGCATCGTCAAGCAGACCGGCGGCTACATCTTCGCCGACAGCGAGGTGGGCAAGGGCACCACCTTCCGCGTCTACCTGCCCCGCCACATTGTCGAGAGCGAGGACGAGATTGCGCCCTCGCGAGAGAAAGCGAAAGAGAGCCCGCGCGACCTCACGGGCTCGGGCCGCGTGCTGCTGGTGGAGGACGAGGACATCGTGCGCAGCTTCGCCGCCCGCGCGCTGGCCCGCCAGGGCTACGAGGTGCTGGAGGCGGGAACCGGCATGGAGGCGCTGGAGGTGATGGCGCGCGAGAAGGGCAAGGTCGACATCGTGGTGAGCGACGTGATCATGCCGGAGATGGACGGGCCGACCCTGCTCAAGGAGCTGCGCAAGACCAAGCCGGACCTGAGGTTCATCTTCATCTCCGGCCACACCGACGACGCCTTCAAGAAGACGCTGGACGAGAACGAGGCCTATGCCTTCCTGCCCAAGCCCTTCACCCTGCCTCAGCTCGCCGCCAAGGTGAAGGAGCAGCTCGGGCGCTGACGCGGCCGGGGGTTTCGGGCCATACTGGGTGCCCGTCCGCGACCCGGGCCGACGGGCCGCGCACGGGCGCCGCAGCAAGGGAGGAGAGGCCATGGCCCAGCACGCGCAGCCGCTGAACGACCTGATCCTGCGCCAGCACCACACGGCCGTGAGCTGCGCCGACTGGGACAGGATGCGTTCCTTCTTCGTCGACCTCCTGGGCTTCAAGGTGGTGGGCGAGATGGAGCGGCGCGGCGAGCCCGAGCTCGCCATCGTCACCGGGCTGCCGGGCGCCACCTGCCGCTGGGCCATGCTGGAGCTTTCCGGCTATCACATCGAGCTCTTCAAGTGGCTCACTCCCGAGGGCAAGCCCATCCCCATCCGCCAGTGCGATCAGGGCCTCACCCACATCTGCTTCCAGGTGACGGACGCGGCCGAGGCCCACCGGCGCATGGTGGCGGCGGGCTATGAGCCGCTGTCGGCCGTGCAGTCGCTGCGCGGCGGCCGGGCGCGGCCCTTCTACTGCCGCGGGCCGGAGGGGCTGATCGTGGAGTTCGTGGAGTACCCGCAGGGGTCTTGAGCGGGCCGGGGCCGGCAGCGGCCCCCATGGCAGGGGCTGAGCCCATTGGCCGATCGTGGCCGGGTCAGCCGGCCTGGGGCCGCTTGCGGCGCACAATGAGCTTGGCGAGGTAGTGGGTGGAGACCGACTGCGGGTCGAGGCCGGCGGCGGCGAACATGCCGTCGAGGTCGTCGGTGGCGTAGCTCGCGTAATAGGGCTCGTGGAAGCGGTGGGGGAAGGCCTCGATGAGGCCGTCCCAGCCGGGCCGGTCGCCCATCTGCAGACTGTCCAGGAACACGAAAAGGCCGCCGGGCCTGAGCACGCGGGCGACCTCGGCCGTCACCTGCCGGCGCACACCGGGCGGGAGCTCGTGGTAGAGAAAGATCGAGGTGGCGATGTCGACGCTGGCATCGGCGAGCGGCATGCGCTCGGCCGGCGCCTCGGTCAGCCGCGCCGCGCGCAGGCCTTCGAGATGCCGGCGCGCCTCCTCGAGGTAGGAGCGCGACAGGTCGAGGCCGTGGAGCGTCATGGCCGGCCAGGCGAGGCGCACCTGGCGCAGGAAGCGGCCGGTGCCGCAGGCCACGTCGAGCAGGGTCACGCGGCGCTGGTCGCGGCCCGCCATGAACTCGGCGATGGGCCGCAGCGCGGTGCGGCGCATGGGGCCGGCAGCACCCATGAACAGCGTCTCCACCTGCACGTCGTAGAGGCGCGCGGACACCTCGGAGAGATAGCCGCCGGTCTGGAAATGGAAGTCCTGGGCGTAGTAGGCGGGCACGTCGGCCGCCGCCGGCTCGGCCCTGGCGGTGGTGGCGTCCTCCGAGGCGCGCCGGCGCAGCGCCGCCGGCAGGTCGGCCAGCATCTGCCCGACCCGGGCGACGTGGCCGACCGGGCCCGCGGTCTCCTCCTCCTCGATGGGCGGATAGAGGCCGTCGCGCACGGCGAGCGCGTCGGCGAGCAGGAGCTGGCCCTGCTCGGCCAGCAGCTCCTGCATCGACGGCACCGGCCGGCTCGGCCGGTAGCGGCTGGCGAGGCCTAGCCGCTCGGTCTGCCAGCTCACCAGGCGGTTGAGGGCTGCATACCAGCCAAAGCGCAGCGACTGGCCCGCAAGCTGCGCCGCCATGCCCAGGGTGTCGGCCATGCTGTCCACCATTGCTGACGCGCGGATCACCGCAGGATCGCGCACTGTTCAAGACCGCTCAACGGGGCGGCGAGCTATTCTCATGCTGCCCGCTGCCGCAGGCATAGTAGCCTGCCGGTGCCAGCCCGCGAGAGCCCCCATGACCAGACCTTCCAGCGACGTCGCCTTCACACCCGCCGTCAAGGCCGTGCAGGAGCGGCGCGGCTCGCGCCAGCACTTCGCGGCGATGGAGGCCAAGGGCGGCTGGCGCACGACCATCACCCCCGACCTCGCCCGCTTCCTGGCCGAGGCGCGCTCCTTCTACCTCGCCACCGCCAGCGCCGACGGCGGCCCTTACGTGCAGCACCGCGGCGGCCCGCCGGGCTTCCTGCGCGTGCTGGACGAGCGCACGCTGGGGTTTGCCGACTACACGGGCAATCGCCAGTACATCACCACCGGCAACCTGAGCGAGAACGCCCGCGCCTTCATCTTCGTCATGGATTATGCCGAGCGCCGGCGGGTGAAGATCTGGGGCCGGGCGCGGGTGGTGGAGGGCGAGGAGGAAACGATGGGGCGCCTGTGGCCCGAGGGCTACCGGGCGCGGCCCGAGCAGGCGATCCTGCTCGAGGTCGAGGCGTGGGACACCAACTGCAACCAGCACATCCCCCAGCTCTTCGCCGCCGAGGACGTGGCCCACACCATCGCCCGCTTCCAGGCCCGCATCCGCGAGCTGGAGGCGGAGGTGGCCGCGCTCAAGGGCGCGAGCTCCGCCGGCGCCTGAGCCCCGGCCGCCGCGGCAACACGGGGCCGCGGCGCGCCCCGCCGCGCTGCCCCCCGCGCATTGGCTTCCACCCCAGCGCGTGCTTAGGTGGCGAGCTACCGGCAGCGGAAGGGGCCCCAGGCATGCGAGAGCACGACGTCGTCGGCATCGGCAACGCCATCGTCGACATCTTCGCGCGCTGCGAGGAGGCGTTCCTGGCCCGCCACGGCTGCACCAAGGGCAGCATGCAGCTCGTCGATGCGGAGGCGGCGGCCCGGCTCTACCAGGATATGGGGCCGGCAGTGGAGGTCTCCGGCGGCTCGGTGGCCAACACCATGGTGGGCATCGCCTCCTTCGGCGGCAGCGCGGGCTTCATCGGCAAGGTGGCCCCCGATCAGCTGGGCGAGATCTTCGCCCACGACATTCGCACCGCCGGCGTCACCTTCACCACACCGCCTGCCGGCCCCGGCAGCGAGCCCACCGCACGCAGCCTGATTCTGGTCACGCCCGACGGCCAGCGCACCATGAACACCTTCCTCGGGGTGAGCCCGCAGCTCTCTGGCGGGGAGGTCGACGCCGAGCTGGTGCGCTCCGCCCGCATCCTCTACCTCGAGGGCTACCTGTTCGACCGGCCGGAGGCCAAGGCCGCCTTCCGCCAGGCCGCGGAGATCGCCGCCAAGGCCGGCCGGCAGGTGGCGCTGTCGCTGTCGGATGCCTTCTGCGTCGACCGCCACCGCGCCGAGTTCCTGGAGCTGGTGCGCTCCTCGGTCGACATCCTGCTCGCCAACGAGGCGGAGATCACCGCGCTCTATGAGACCGCCTCGTTCGAGGAGGCGGAGGGGCGGGTGAGGGAGCACACCCGGCTGGCGGCCCTGACCCGCTCCGAGAAGGGCAGCGTGATCCTGGGCGAGGGCCGGCGGGTGACGGTCGCGGCCGCGCCGGTGGCGCGGGTGGTGGACACCACCGGCGCCGGCGACCTCTACGCGGCGGGCTTCCTGCTGGGCGTGGCGCGGGGCCTGGGGCTCGAGACGGCGGGCCGGCTTGGCAGCCTGGCGGCGGCCGAGATCATCTCCCACATCGGGGCGAGGCCGGAGGTGAGCCTCAAGGACCTCGCGCGGCGCAACGGGCTGGCGCTCTAGCGCCGCGCCGAACGACCGTCGCGACGCAGGTGGAAGAGCGCTGGCTGGTGAGCTGCAGCAGCGAGGCCGCGCGTGACGCCCGCTAGCGGGCCGCAATCGGAGGAGGCGGCTCGTGGGGGCCGCTGACCTCGGTGAACGCCAAGGCCACGATGGCGAGCAGGAAGAGGAAGCTCAGCGCGAAGCCCAAGACGGCCAAGAAGCGGTTGGCCTGGACGCGATCGATGTGCATGCGGTTGTCCCAGCGTGCATTGGCGCAGGCGCAGCTGCCGCAGGCGCCTTCCGCACCAAACGTGGCCGCTCGCGGGAAGTTCCCGACGGCCCCCAGGGCCATCGGCGGGCACGACCCAGCTTGAGCTTGGCCGCTGCCTGTTCATTGGGCGGTCGCCGCCGCACGAAGCAGGCCCGAGCCGCATGAGCATTGCCTGTGAGAATGCAGCCTCCAATGGTCCCCGGCCTGATTGACCGGCGTATAGTGGCGGATGATCCCGATCCTGCCGCTGCGAGGCGGCAGCGAGGGGCATTAGCCCAGGCGGCATGCCTCCGGCTCGCGGAACGCGGGGCCCGGAAGGCTGTTGGCAAGGACGGTAGCCAGGCGAGCTGGCGGGGTGCACGAAAGGGCGCTCGGAAGCGCACACGGCCTAGGAGAGCGACATGCCTCATTGGATGCTGACCGTGCTCGTGGTGCTTGTGGCGATAACCGCTGCCTCGAGCAGCTACACGGCCTACAAGCTCTACCAGATGACGGATGCAAGGATCGCGCCTGCCAAGGCCAAGCGCTGAGGCGGGGAGATTGTTGGGGCAGGCATCGGAGGCCGAGCACAGCTGGACGGAAGGGGGCGGCGTTGAAGGTAGCGGACATTCTGGCGGTGAAGGGCTCCGCGGTGGTAACGGTGGGGCCGGCGGAGACCATCGGCGCACTGTCGCAGCGGCTCAAGGAGCGGCGCATCGGCGCGGCGATCGTGAGCAGCGACGGGCAGACGGTGGAAGGGGTGATCTCGGAGCGAGACCTCGCCTACGGACTGGCCCAGCACAAGGGCGACCTGCACACCATGCCGGCTGCGGCCCTGATGACCCGGGCGGTGGTGTCGTGCGCCCCTGAGGACAGCGTGGCGAGCGTGGCCTCCACCATGCTGGCGCGCAACATTCGCCATCTTCCCGTGCAGGACGGGGGACGGCTGGTGGGCATGATCAGCATGCGCGACGTGCTCAATGTGCGGCTCGAGGAGCTCCAGCGCGAGACCAACCTGCTGCGGGCGTTCGCCGCGCAGACGAGCCGCGACCCTCAGGATCGCTGACGGGACGGGCGCTCGCCGCACACCGGCGAGAAGGGCGGCTCGGCGCCCCCCACGCGAGCGTCCACCGGCCGATATCCGCTGACGGACGAGGGAGCGCCGCGCGACGGGGACGCCGGCAAATGCACCCGCGGCTTTAGCCGTCGCTTAATTGTTCCGTGAGCGAATTCGGCCATGAGCAAGCGGCACCTTCTGGTCGCGCTTGCGCTGGCTGTCCTCGTGCCCAGTGCAGCGCCCTCTGCAACAGCCCAGTCCCCCGAGCCCGCCTCGCGGCAGCCTACGGAGGCCCAGGGCAACGACACCCTTCGCATCACCGGCTCGAGCACGCTGGCGCCGCTGATCGCCGAGCTGGCGCAGCGCTTCCAGGCGACCCGGCCCGGCGTCCACATCACCGTCCAGGCCGGCGGCTCCAACCACGGCATCGCCGATGCGCTTGCCGGCAGGGCCGACATCGGCATGTCATCGCGGGGGCTCAAGCCCGAGGAGCAGAACGACCTGTTCGCGATCACCATTGGCCGCGATGCAGTGGCGTTCGTGGTTCACCGCGACAATCGCGTGCGAGCCATCACGCGCGCGCAGGTCGCCGCCATCCTCCAGGGCCGCGTGACCAGCTGGAAGGCGCTGGGCGGCAAGGACGCGCCGATCAAGGTGGTCTCGCGCCCGCCCTCGCACAGCTCGCTCGAGATCGTCGCCGACTACGCCGGCCTCAAGCCCGAGGAGATCAAGGCCGCGATCGTGGCCGGCGACAATGCCGAGGTGCTGGCGGCGGTTCTGGACCATCCCGACGCGCTGGCGTTCGTGTCACTGGGCGCCGCACTCGACCTCGTCCAGCACGGCATGCCGATCGCTCTGCTCGCCGTCGACGGCGTGCCGGCGACCTCCGCCGCGCTGCGCGCGGGGCGCTATCCTCTCAGCCGCACGCTCAATCTGGTGACCCGGCAGGTCCCGACCGGGCTCGCAAGGTCCTTCATCGAGTACGTCTGCGCGCCGAGCCAGCGCGGCTTCATCGAGGACAAGGACTTTGTGCCGTATCAGTGAGCCGGTGCCCACCGCGTCCCTCCGCGCAGAGCCTCGACCGACCGGAGCCGATCATGAAGGGCCAGCTGCTCACGCGCCTCAATCTCGGCACGGCATGTGCGGTGGCGGTCGCGCTCGCCATGATGACCATGACATGGTGGGTCACCCAGGAGGTCGAGGAGGCGGCCAGGAACGGAAAGCAGTCCGCCGTCGCTGCGGAGGCTCTTCACCAGACATCGGGAGCGCTGTGGCAGCTGCGCATGACGGTGCCTGAGTACCTGCTGGCCCCTGCCAACCAGCGCGCCCACGTCGTCCGGGACGAGGAGAAGTGGCATGCCGTATTGCAGACCAACCTCGCCGCCTTCGCCGGCACCCTGCACTCTCAGGCCGAAGCCGAAGCCCTGACCGAGCTGCGCGCGCAGTATCTGCGCTACAGGGAGGCGCGGCAGAAATTCTTCGCGCTCCACAAGGCGGGACGCAGCGAGGAGGCGCTCGCCTGGCGCGACCTCACGGTCTCGCCTTACGGTGCGGAGACCGTGCGGGCCTTGAGCCGGCTGGTGTCCCTGCAGCGCGCGCACGGAGAGGCGAGGCAGAACGAGGAACTGGAGTGGGTGCACCGCAACCGGTTGGTCGTCTTCGCGCTGAGCGTCCTGCTGCTGTTCCTGCTCACACTCGGCTATGTCGGCGCACGGCACGCGCTGCTGCGTAATCCGGGCGAAGGCGGCCAGTGAATCTGGCGCAAGTCGGCCACCTGTTCTGGCGCAATCCGGCCACCCATTCTGATCGAAGTCGGCCACCCCCCTTTTACGGGGGCGTGGCGCTCTCTGTG
>Ga0209172_10000800_pt1 | contig 79307 bp, 76 predicted proteins | sample LarsenN4metaG_FD_184113 | JGI IMG/M metagenome (GOLD analysis project Ga0209172, IMG submission 184113) | Hot spring sediment bacterial and archeal communities from British Columbia, Canada, to study Microbial Dark Matter (Phase II) - Larsen... ... | reverse complement strand
TCGCAAGGCGTGGATCTGGTTGGTGCGTCTCGCGGCGCTCCGCCACCCCTCTCTTGCGGAGAGAGGGAAGAGAAATGAAGGCGAGCCCGGCGCCTCAAAGAATACGGGCGGCGGAGCGTTGGCTAAAGGATCGCGCATGAGACTCGTTGGACTGCTTCTTCTGATGTTCGTCACTGCCGCATTCGCGCAAACGGATGATTCGGTTTCCATCGGCTGGAAAGACGCGCCGCAGGCCGTCACCGAGAAAATCGATTGCGGCATGGAGCCGTCCTTTGTCACGCGGCGGCCGTTCGCCGGTGGATTTGTGTTCGCGGCGCAATGTCCCGGCAATCACGCCAATTACATCCAGGCGCTGGTCTATACCGACGACGAGCAGGGCGGGAAGGCGCGCCTCCTGCTGTTTCCGGGACCGGGCAAGAAAAGCGATCCGGCCGATTCGCTCTCCAACATCCGCTGGTTTCCGAAACAGCGCGAAGTCACCGAGCTCTTTGTCAATCCCGAATCGGACGACATCTGCCGCAGCGAAGGCCGCTGGCGACTCGATGCGAAGGCGCAGCCGCAATTGATCTATTGGCGGCAGACGCGCGATTGCCAGGGCAAGAGCGGATGGCGGGTGGTAGTGGATCGGCGGCGATAGGCGTCAGGTATGCCTCAACGCCTCGATCGGATCGAGCCGCGACGCCCGCAAGGCCGGATACCAGCCGAAGAAAATGCCGACCAGGCCGGAGAACACGACGCCGATCACGATCGACATCGGCTCGACCAAGAGCGGCCAGCCGGCGGCGTTGGAAATCAGATACGCAGCTCCAACGCCCAGCAGCACGCCGATGGCGCCGCCGATGGCGGAGAGGCCCGCCGCCTCGAACAGGAATTGCCGCAAGATGTCCCATTGCCGCGCGCCGACGGCGAGCCGCAGGCCGATCTCGCGCGTGCGCTCGGTCACCGAGACCAGCATAATATTCATAATGCCGATGCCGCCGACCGCGAGCGACACGCCGGCAACGGCGGCAAGGAGAAGTGCCAGCGTGCGCGCGCTCGCCTCGCGCGTTGCCGCGATGTCGGCGAGGTTGCGGATGGAGAAATCGTCCTCGGCGCCCGGCTGCAGGCGATGCCGCTGCCGCAGCAGCGCCTTCACTTCCTCCTCGGTCGCGCTCATGCTCTCGCCCTCGCGCACCTTGACATAGATCGAGCCGACAGCGCGCGCATTGGCCTGGTTGCGGCCGAGCACGCGCTGGCGCGCGGTGTTGAGCGGCACGAAGACGACGTCGTCCTGATCGGAGCCCCAGGTCGTCTGGCCCTTTTTCGCCATCACGCCGACGACGCGGAACGGCACGTTGCGGATGCGGAGCTCCTCGCCGACGGGATCGATGCCGCCATAAAGATTGCGTGCCACGGTCTGCCCGATCAGCGCCACCTGCGCGCCGCGCGCAATTTCCTCGGGCTCGAAGGCGCGGCCCTGCTCCACATCCCAGTCGCGCGCCTCGAACCAGCCGGCATCGATGCCGAACACGGCGCTCGCCCAGTTCATGCCGCCGGCGATGAGCTGCGCCGAGCCGCGCATGTTCGGGGCGGTCACCTGCACGCTCGGGATTTCCGCGGCGATCGCGGCGGCGTCCTCGTCGGTGAGCGTGGAGGCCGCACCCGAGCCCATGCGCACGCCGCCGGCGGTGATGTTGCCGGGCGTCACGATCAAGAGGTTGGAGCCGAGGCTCCTGATCTGCGCCACCACCTGCTCGCGCGCGCCGCCGCCGACCGCGACCATGGCGATCACCGCGGCCACGCCGATGATGATGCCGAGCATGGTCAGCGCGCTGCGCAGCTTGTGCAGCCGCAGCGCATCCAGCGCGGAAATGATGGCGTCGAGGAAACTCATGCCACCGCCTCCTCGAGATGCGGCGCCTCCGTCTGCAACGCGGCGAGTTCGGCCGCGGCGTCGGAGGGCTTCTGCCGCGCGTCGCTGAGCACGTGGCCGTCGCGGAAGCGGATCAGCCGCGCGGCATACCGCGCCACGTCCGGTTCGTGCGTGACCACGATGACCGTCGTGCCGTCGCGGTTGAGCTCCTGGAACAGCGCCATGATCTCGACCGAGGTGCGGCTGTCGAGCGCGCCGGTCGGCTCGTCGGCCAGCAGCATTTTCGGATTGTTCACGAGCGCGCGCGCCACCGCGACGCGCTGCTGCTGTCCGCCGGAAAGCTGGGTCGGCCGGTGATGGATGCGGTCGCCAAGGCCGACGCGCCGCAGCGCGGCCTCTGCCTTCCCGCGTCGTTGCGAGCGGTCCTCTCCTGCATAAAGCATCGGCAATTCCACGTTGGCGAGCGCGTCGAGCCGGTCGAGCAGATGAAATTGCTGGAACACGAAGCCGATCTTGCGGTTGCGCACGGCGGCGAGCGCGTCGCCATTCAGCGAGGAAATCAATTCGCCGTCGAGCCTGTAGGCGCCGGAGGTCGGCCGGTCGAGGCAGCCGATCACGTTCATGAAGGTGGATTTGCCGGAGCCGGAGGGGCCCATCACCGCGACGAAGTCGCCGGCCTCGACCGAGAGCGACACGTCCTGCAGGGCGTGCACGATCTCGCCGCCCAATGTGTAAAGCCGCGTCAGTTTTTCGGTTTCGATCAGAGGCATCGTGACCTTACCTTGGCCTCAGAAGCCGAAGCGCGGCCCACGCTGCGCGTTCGCGGGCGGGCCGCCGCCGATGACCACTTCGCGTCCGGCCTCGAGCCCGGCGATCACCTCGGTCTGCGCGCCGTCGCTGGCGCCGATGCGGATGGTGACGCCCTGCGGCTTGCGGTCGGGCCCGAGCACGAACACCCGGCCCGTCTGCGCGACCGCTCCGCCGTCCGCGAAACGTTCCCGGATCGCGTTGAAAGTCGGCCGCTGCGCGTCGCTGAGCAGGCCGGCGATCCTGTCCTCGAAGTCCTTGCGCAACGCACGGGCACGCTCGCGCCGCGCAGTCTGGTCCTGTTCGCCGGTCATCGCGCCGACAAAGGATTTGCGCATCTCTGCGACCGCCTCATCGACCTGCCTGGCTTGCTCGGCACTCAGCTTGATCTCGGTCTTCACCGCCGCGACGAATTCCGCGACATTGCTGCGCGCGCCGGAATTCGCGCCGCGCGGTTGCTGCGCCGGCGCATTCGGCGCGGCGGCGACGGGCGTGTCGGCGGCCGGGCGCCAGCGCAGGGCGGCATTCGGAATGCGCACCACATCCTCGCGTCTGTCGGTTTCGATGCGCAGATTGGCGGTCATGCCGGGCATCAGTTCGCGGCGCGGGTTCTCTATGGAAATGATGGTCGTGTAGATGACGACGTTGTTCACGGTCTGCGAGCCGAGCCGCACCTGCTTCACGCGGCCCTCGAAGGTGCGGCCGGGATAGGCATTCACGGTGAAGATTGCGCGCTGACCGGGCCGGATGCGGCCGACATCGGTCTCGTCGATATTGGCGGAAATCTCCATGTGCCGAAGGTCGTCGGCGATGCGGAACAGTTCCGGCGCCTGCAAGGAGGCGGCGACGGTCTGGCCCAGCTCGACATTGCGCTGCACGACCACGCCCGAGACCGGCGATTTGATCTCGGTGTTGCGCAGATCGACTTCGATCTGCCGCACGGCGGCTTCGCGCTGGGAAATCTGCGCCGTCACCGCGGCGAGATTGCCTTGCGCCACCTGCAGGTCGGCGGCGAGGCTTGCGATCGCGGCCTTCGCCGAATTCACCTGCGCGCGCGCCGAGGTCAGCGCAGCCTGCTGGGCGTCGCGGTTGGTGCGCGCGGTGTCGAGCGCCTGCTCGGCGGCAAAGCCGCGCGAGCGGAGTTCGCTCTGGCGCTCGAAGATGCGCTGCGTGTCGCCGAGCAAGGCCTCGTTACGCACCACCTGCGCTTCCGCATCGGCCAGCGCGGCGCGGGCTTTGTCGGTCTCCGCCTTCACCTTCTCGATCTGGCCTTGCTGCACCAGCTTCTGCGCACGCATCTGTTCGAGGTCGGCGCGGGCGGCGTCGAGCTTGGCACGGATCTGGTCGGAGTTGAGCCGCGCGACCACCTGTTCGGCCTGCACCTCGGAATTGTAGTCGGCGAGAATCTGCACCACCTGTCCGGACAATTGCGAGCCGACGATCACCGTGGTGGTCGGATTGATGGTGCCGGTCGCGCTGACGGTCGCGACGATTTCGCCGCGCTCGGCCTTGGCGAGACGATAGCTGCCTTCCGCCGGCGCGCCGCCCCATTCGGCAATGCCATAGAAGAACGCGGCCGGCGCGGCTGCGGCCACGATGGCCAGCGCGGCCAGCCGTCTCATCGGCGGGAACCTTCCGGATGCTCTCATCGCCTCGGACATCATCACCCTCCGGGCCATGATGTAGTCATTCCCGGCAGGTCCGTCACGTTACGTTTTGGACAGCCGCCCCGCCGGACCGGGCCGGAAACACCATTTTCGTCAGGTGGTTAACTAGATCAGGGTGGAGCCGATATTGACCATCAGGGCGATGATGGTGACCGAGAAGAAGAACGAGACGACGCCATGGGCGACCGCGAGCCGGCGCACCCGCTTGTTGGTCACCTGCACGTCGGAGACCTGGAAGGTCATGCCGATCACGAAGGAGAAGTAGACGAAGTCCCAGTAATCGGGCTGCGCCTCGTTCGGGAATTTCAGTCCGCCGCCGCGGCCGACATCCTCGCCGCCGTAAAATTCGTGCGCGTAATGCAGGGCGAACATGGTGTGGATCAGCAGCCACGAAATCAGGATTGTGGCGACGGCGAGCGCCAGCGTCCCATGCTGCTTGGCTGCAGGAATGTTCTTGGCTTCGCCGAGCAGGCCGATCACGGCGCCCAGGCTCACCAGCGCAGCCGCCACCGTCAGCATCAGGATCACGGTCGCGCCTTCGTCCTGATCGGCGGCGCGGCTTTTCACGCGGCTCAGGTTGAAGCGGGCGAACACCGTCAGCGCGGAGCCCAGATAGGCCAACGCGCCGGCATCCCAGGCTACGACGAATCGTGCAGGAAATTCCCAGGCGGCCGGCAGAAGAAAAAACAGCGCCACGCCGAGCGCCACGCAAGACATCAGCGTCGCGTGGACGCGCAAGATGTGAAGCGATCGGGCGGCCAGCCCCGATCTGCGCGGGCCGGCCCGCGTCTGTTTGCGGGTTTTCATTTGGGGCGCTCGGCGACAAAGCGCGCGGCCGCGCGCAGGATGTCAGATCTGTCTCCGAACGGAGACAAGGCATCGTGCGCGTCCACCACCAGCTTCGCAAGCCGTTCGCGCGCTGCCGGAATCCCGAGAATGCCGACCAGCGTGGCTTTTCCCGTCGCGGCATCCTTTCCGATCGCCTTGCCGACAGTGGCGGCATCGCCTTCGACGTCGAGCAGATCGTCGGCGATCTGGAACGCTGCGCCGAGCGATTTGCCGTAGCGCGCGAGCGCGGCGCGTTGCGGCGGCGAGGCCCGTCCCAGAATGGCGCCGGCGACACACGCAAAGCGCAGCAACGCGCCGGTCTTCATCGCCTGCAAGGTTTCTATATCCGCTTCGCCGAGCGGCGCGGATTTGTTGTCGAAGCGTCCCTCGGCAGCGAGATCCAGCATCTGTCCGCCCGCCATGCCGCCGAGGCCTGCGGCGCGCGCGAGTTCGGCGACAAGCTCGATGCGCGTCGCCGGGTCAGGGTGCGTTTGCGGCCGTGCCATAACATCGAAGGCGAAGGTCAAGAGCGCGTCGCCGGCGAGAATGGCCGTCGCTTCGTCGAAGGCCCTGTGTAGGGTCGGACGTCCGCGCCGCAGGTCGTCGTTGTCCATCGCCGGCAGGTCGTCGTGCGCCAACGAATAGCAGTGTACGCATTCAAGCGCCGCACCCGCCATCAGCGCGCGCTCGCGCGGTACGTCGAACAGAACTGCCGTCTCGATCACAAGGAACGGCCGCAGCTTCTTGCCGCCGGACAGGCTCGCATAACGCATCGCATCCAGCAGGCGCGCCGGCCGCGCGATTTCGCCGTCGTCAGGGTGGTCGGCCAGCAAAACGCCCAGCAGCCGGTCGATGTCGGCTGCGGCGGCGTCGAGCCGCGCGGAGAAGGCTGTCTGAGGCGAGCGTGCTGTCATCGGGGCGGCATCACGCCACGGAACGGGAACCTTGTCATCGCTTGTCACATCCGGCGGGATTTTCTAGGTCTGCGGCTCACAGCACACCCGCATTTCGAGCCGGGAACAGGGAATGTCGGACTCCACGTTTTCCCGTTCGGCCTCGGGCGCGGGCCGCCGGATCTTGCGGCTCCTGGTGGTGACCATCCTGGTCATTCTCCTGCTGCCCTATCTACTGGTGCCGCTTTATCTGGTCGTGAACCCGGTTTCCATCCCGATGGTGGCCCGCTACGTCACCGGCCAGCCTGTCGTGCGCACCAACGTGTCCCTCGACAGCCTTCCCCGCATCCTGCCGCTGACGGTCATCGCTGCCGAGGACGCCCGCTTCTGCGCGCATGCCGGAGTCGACTGGCAAAGCCTGCGCGAGATCGTGGCCGAGGCGGAAGACCTGGAAGACCTGCGTGGCGGCTCCGGGATTACCCAGCAGACGGTGAAGAACCTGTTTCTCTGGTCCGGCCGCAGCTATGTCCGCAAGGCGCTGGAATTCCCGCTGGCGCTGTGGACCGACCTGATCCTGCCGAAGCGGCGGATCATGGAGATTTACCTCAACGTGGCCGAATGGGGGCCGAATGGCGAATTCGGGGTCCAGGCCGGGGCCCGCCGGGCCTTCGGCAAGCCCGCCCGCGAGATCAACATCCGGGAAGCGGCCCTGCTGGCGGCGGTTTTGCCCAATCCGCGCCGGCGGAACGCCCAGAAACCGGGCCCGGCGGTGAGCCGGCTGGCCGCGACCTATCAGGCCCGCGCCGCCCGGGGCGGCGATCTCGACCGATGTCTGAGGCGGTCGCGCAACCCCTAGCCATGCGGAAAGGCTTCCTCTATAAGCCGCTCCAATCCCTCACAGGCCGGTTTCGCCCGTTTTCCAGGAGTTTTTCCAATGGCCGTTCCGAAACGAAAAGTCTCGCCGTCGCGGCGCGGCATGCGCCGTTCCGCCGACGCCCTGAAGCAGCCCTCCTATGTGGAGGACAAGGATTCGGGCGAGCTGCGGCGCCCGCACCATATCGATCTGAAGACCGGTATGTATAAGGGCCGCCAGGTCCTGAAGGCCAAGAGCGACGTGTAAGGCGCACACAGAGAGATGCCGGCATCCCCGGCGAGCAGGAGGCTTTGGCTCCATGTATCTCGTCGGGTTCCCGCTGCTTCTGATCCCGCTCGCGATCTACAACATCGTCGCGTTTCTGTTCTCGACCGGGTTCGGCGACACGCTGTTCACGGTCCATATGATGTCGCAGGCCGATCTGAACGTCTCGACCGGCGACCTGCTCATCATCCTGTCGGTCCTCCTGCTCTTCGTCGAAGTGCTGAAGGCGACGCGCTTCGGTGTGAAGGCGATCATGGACCACATCCTGTCCTTCATCGTCTTCGTTGCCGCGCTCGCCGAGTTCATCATGGTGAAACAGGCAGCGACGTCGACCTTCCTGCTGCTGCTCGTGATCTGCTTCGTCGACGTCGTCGGCGGCTTCTCGATCTCGATCCGCACGGCGCAACGCGATCTTGCATTGGGGCAAGTCGATCCCGGCAGTTGATTGCGCGGGCGCGGTCCCGCATTCTGCATTCTGCATGACACGCGACTTTCATTTTCCGGGCCGCTCGCCGGTCTTCGCCGGCGAAGCCATGGCGGCGACCTCGCATCCTCTGGCGACACTCGCGGCGATCGAGACAATGCGCGACGGCGGCAACGCGGCGGACGCCGCGGTCGCGGCGGTGGCGCTGCTCGGCGTCGCCGAGCCGCACATGACCGGCATCGGCGGCGATTGCTTCTGTCTCGTCTCGAAACCCGGCGGACCGGTCTGGGGGTATAACGGCTCCGGACGTTCCGCCGCGGCGGCCTCGGTCGAGACACTCACCGCTCAGGGGCTGAGCGAGATCGCCATCAACTCGGTTCATGCCGTCACCGTGCCGGGCGCCATCGAAGCCTGGCAGACGATTCTGGAGCGGCATGGCCGCTTCGGCCTCGACCGTGCCTTGCAGCCGGCCATCCGCGCGGCAAGCGAAGGCGTGCCAGTCGCCCCGCGCGTCGCCTATGACTGGGCGCTGCATGCCGAAAAGTTGCGCGCCGACAAGGGTGCAGCCTTGCATTATCTGCCCGGCGGCATGGCGCCGAAAACCGGGGACCGCATGCGCTATCCGGCGCTGGCCGAGACGCTGACGGCCATCGCCAAGGATGGCGCCAAGGCCTTCTACGAAGGCGCGATCGCGCGCGATATCGTGGAGACGGTTGCGGCGCGCGGCAGCCTGCTGACGGAGGCAGATTTCGCCAAACATCGCGGCGAGGAAGCGGTGCCGATCTCGACCAATTACCGCGGCCTCGATGTCGTCGAATTGCCGCCGAACGGGCAGGGACTCGCGGCTCTTGTGCTGCTCAACATCCTCGAGCGTTTCGAGATGGGCAAGCTCGATCCCGTCGGCGACGAGCGCTTCCACATCGCGCTGGAAGCTGGCCGGCTCGCCTATGCGGTCCGCAACACGCATATCGCGGATCCGGCCTTCATGCGCACGACGCCGCAGGCTTTGCTCGACCGCGTCTTCGCCGCCGATCTCGCCGACATGATTGACCGCACGAAGCGCAGCAAGCTTCCCGCCGCGCCGGCGCCGCGCGGCAACACCGTGCTGGTGACGGTGGTGGATCGCGACCGCAATGCGGTGACCCTGATCAATTCGCTGTTCTATGCTTTCGGCTCCGGCATCGCGACCGAGAAGACCGGCATCATGCTGCAGAACCGCGGTTGCAGCTTCCAGTTGATCGCCGATCATCCGAATGCGCTCGGCCCCGCGAAGCGGCCAATGCACACCATCATTCCCGCGCTGGCGCTGCGCGAGGGCCGCTGCGACATGTCTTTCGGCGTCATGGGCGGCTCGTATCAGGCAATGGGCCACGCGACCTTCGTGTCCAACATCGTCGATTACGGCATGGATCTGCAGCAGGCGATCGATGCGCCGCGTGTGTTCTTCGACGGCGAGAAGACCGATGTCGAGCGCGGGGTCTCGCAGGCCACAATCGAAGGCCTCAAGGCCCGGGGCCACGATGTGAATGTGCGCGAATTGCCGCTGGGCGGCGGGCAGGCGATCCACATCGACTGGGATCGCGGATTGCTGATCGGGGCCTCGGACGGCCGCAAGGACGGCTGCGCGCTCGGCTATTGAGGCCGCGCGCGATCAGCAAAATTGGGAACCGGTTTTGCGTCAGATCGCGCGCCAATTTTGTTGCGGCGTCAGACCGCCCGCTTCAGGGAGAGGCCCGGACGCGCCGGCGCGGCCTTGCCGGCCGCGGTGTAACGATTGACGGCTTCCTGCGGCTCGGCCCGACGCTTTTCCTGGGTCTGCGGGGCGCGCTGCGCCACCGCCAGCAAATGCGCCAGGAATGCCGCCTGAGGCCGCGGCTGGGCAAAATGCGCGGGCGCAGCAGCTTCGACCGGTCGCAGCGACACCAGATCCCGGCGTGGCGACGGCTCCGCCGTCTCGGCCGAGCCTTCACGCTCAAACCGTTCCGCCGGTGCGGGCCGCAGCGGGGTCATTCTGGCCAACGCCTCCTCCTGTCTCATTCCGGGACATCGTGTCCTCGTTAACAGGAGCAGTCGCAAGCTCTATGCCGGGGTGGCGGGAAAGTTCCGCCCGACAATCCGGCAAAAGCAAACCTATGATTTTTTCCGTTTTTTAGTCTTTCGGCCTAGGCTGAAAGTCGCAATCAGCCGACACATCGCGCCGCCTGCAGCGCTGCGTGCCCGAACCAGGACTGGCCGTGACACGAAAGCCGTCCAGAACCCGCGTCGATCGCAATCCGCCGCGCGGCGGCAAGACCCCGGTGCTTCGCCCCGGCGCGCCGCGCCGGAAGACTGCGCTCGACATCGCGGCGATCCTCATCTCCGCGGGTGAGACGGCCTATGAATGGCGGATCGAGAGCGACATGCTGCGATGGACTTCGAACGCGCCAGAGGTGCTCGGTCTGCGCGATGCCCGCCTGATCGCAAGTGGTCGCGACTATGCCGGCCTGCTCGATCCCGCCAATGCCGAGACGCGCGCAAGCGCGGTCATGCAGTCGCAGGCTGAGGACAACGGCACGGGCGTGCCCTATCGCGTCCGCTATTGCCTCAGCGCCGCGCCGCGTGCGCCGAAACACTGGCTGGAGGATACCGGCCGCTGGTTCGCCGGCCCGGACGGGCGGCCGGCGCTGGCGCATGGCGTGGTCCGCGCCATTGCCGATCCGCACGAGCGGCATGCGACCCTCTCTTCCGGGCCGGCGGCGAGCGCGATCAACCGCGAGCACCTGACTGAAAAGCTCACCGCGGCCCTGCAGGAGGCGACGCGGCTGCGCAGCTCGTGCGGCTTCATGATCGTTTCCATCGACGGCCTCACCCGTATCAACGAGAGCTATGGTTACGACATCGCCGACGAAGTGATCGGCGCCGTTGTGAGCCGCCTGCGCACCAGGATGCGCGCGGAGGATTGTCTCGGCCGCTTCGCCGGCAACAAATTCGGCATCGTTCTGAAGAACTGCTCGCCCGACGACATGACGCACGCCGCGGGCCGCTTTCTGGCTGCCGTACGTGATGACGTGATGATCACCGCGGCGGGACCGGTCTCCGTCACCGTGACCATCGGCGGCGTGACGGCGCCGCGCCATGCTGCGAATGTGCACGAAATATTCGCGCGGGCGCAGGAAGCGCTCGACCGCGCCAAGGCCAAGCGTCCGGGATCCTTCTTCGCCTATCAGCCGAACGTCGAACGTGAAGCCATCCGCCGCGAGAATATGAAGGTGACTGACAAGATCGTCACCGCGCTCAATGAGCGGCGTATCGTTCTCGCCTACGAACCTGTCGTCGCGACGCACGGACGCGCGCCGGCGTTCTACGAATGCCTGATGCGCATTCATCGCCCTGACGGCGCGACCATCCCGGCCCACAAGATCATCCCGATAGCCGAACGGCTCGGGCTGGTCCGGCTTCTGGATCAGCGCGTACTGGAACTCGTCATCGCGGAACTTGCCGCCAATCCGGAGCTCCATCTCAGCCTGAACGTGTCGCCGGCCTCCACCACGGACGCCGACTGGTGGGCGCGTCTGGGCTCGCTTCTGCGTGCGAATCGCGATCTTGCCGAACGGCTGATAGTCGAGATCACCGAAACCACGGCGATTCACGATCTCGACGACACGCGCGGCTTCGTCGCCCGCGTCAAGGATCTCGGCGCACGCATCGCCATCGACGATTTCGGCGCCGGTTATACCTCGTTCCGCAACCTGCGCAGGCTCGGCGTCGACATCATCAAGATCGACGGTGAATTCGTCCAGAACCTGATCCGCTCGGCGGACGACCGGACCTTCGTGCGTACGATGCTCGATCTCGGGCGTGGTCTCGATCTGAAGACCGTCGCCGAGTGGGTGCAGGATGAAACCTCCGCGGCCATGCTCGCGGAATGGGGCTGCGACTATCTGCAGGGAGATCTGGTCGGCCGGGCGTCTCTCGACCGGCCCTGGCAAACGGAGCCCGCGAAAATCCGCGGCGCCCTGGTGTAATCCGGTCTACTTGTCCTTCTCGGCCATGCGGTCGAGGCGCTTCTGCATCTCCTCAAGCTGGCGCTTCATCTCGTCGAAATCGGCGGCTGACTTCGTTCCCGTTTCGGTGGATGAAGGCTCCTTGGCGCCGGCGGCGCCGCGGGCAAACGGCGTGAACATCGAGAACGCCTTCTCGAACATTTCCATGTTCCGCCGCACCTGTTCCTCCAGCGGTCCGAAGGAGCCGACGCCGAAGGCCTGCGCCATCTGTTGACGGAATTTCTCCTGCTCCTTGGTCAGCGATTCCAGTGAGACTTCGAGATAGCGGGGCACCAGCATCTGCATGCTGTCGCCGTAGAAGCGGATCAATTGACGCAGGAAATTGATGGGCAGCAGATTTTGCCCTTCCTTGTTCTCCTGCTCGAAAATGATCTGGGCGAGCACCGACCGGGTGATATCCTCGCCGGTCTTGGCGTCATAGACGACGAAATCATCGCCTTGCTTTACCATCGTCGCCAGATCTTCCAGCGTGACGTAAGTGCTTGTCCCGGTGTTGTAGAGGCGCCGATTGGCGTATTTCTTGATCGTGATGGGTGCTTCGGTATTGGCCATGCCGGGTGTTCACGCTCCCAAGGCCCTGCGAGCGGGGGCCGATAGTTTGAAAATAGGCAATTTCGAGCTTTGGAGCCACCGTTTTATGCAGGTCAGCGTTACCATGGCCCGCATGCCGGGAGATTTGCTGGCGGCTTAGGCCGTGCTATCGAGAAAAGTGGCAAACAGGCCGTGAATGGGGTTTGTTCCGCGCACCGGCGCAACCCGGCCGCACACCTTGCCCGATCCGGTCCCGGTCCACCAACAGGAGTTCTGCAATGAAGGACGACATCGTCATTGTCGGTGCGGCACGCACCCCGGTCGGCGCGTTTAACGGCGCATTCGCCAATCTGCCGGCGCATGAACTGGGCAAGGTCGCGATCGAAGCGGCGCTCAAGCGCGCCGGCGTGGAGGGAGCGCAGGTTTCGGAAGTGATCATGGGCCAGATTCTGACCGCGGGTCAGGGCCAGAACCCGGCGCGCCAGGCCTCCATTGCAGCCGGCATTCCGGTGGAGAGCCCGGCCTGGGGCGTTAACCAGCTTTGCGGATCGGGGCTGCGTGCGGTGGCGCTCGGCTATCAGGCGATCCTGAACGGCGACAGCGACATCGTGGTGGCCGGCGGCCAGGAATCGATGAGCCAGGCGCCGCATTGCGCGCATCTGCGCAGCGGCACCAAGATGGGCTCGCTGGAAATGGTCGACACCATGATCAAGGACGGCCTCTGGGACGCCTTCAACGGCTATCACATGGGCAATACGGCCGAGAATGTCGCCAAACAGTGGCAGATCACCCGCCAGCAGCAGGACGAATTCGCCGTCGGCTCGCAGAACAAGGCTGAAGCGGCGCAGAAGGGCGGCAAGTTCAAGGACGAGATCGCGCCGGTGACCATCAAGAGCCGCAAGGGCGACGTGGTGGTGGACAGCGACGAATATCCCAAGCACGGCGTTACCATGGAATCGATTGCCAAGCTGCGCCCGGCGTTCGACAAGGAGGGCACGGTGACGGCGGCGAATGCCTCGGGCATCAATGACGGCGCCGCCGCCGTTGTGCTGATGAAGGGGAGCGAAGCGGCTAGGCTGGGCAAGACCCCGCTGGCGCGTATCGTCTCCTGGGCGCATGCCGGCGTTGACCCTGCAATCATGGGAACCGGGCCGATCCCGGCCTCGCGCGCGGCGCTCAAAAAAGCCGGCTGGAAGGTCGAGGATCTCGATCTGATTGAGGCGAACGAAGCCTTTGCCGCGCAGGCCTGCGCGGTCAACAAGGACCTGGGCTGGGATCCTGCACGGGTGAACGTCAATGGCGGCGCGATCGCCATCGGTCATCCGATCGGCGCCTCGGGCGGCCGCGTGTTGGTGACGCTGCTCTACGAAATGCAGAAGCGCAACGCCAAGAAAGGCCTTGCCACCCTGTGCATCGGCGGTGGCATGGGCATTGCTATGTGCGTGGAACGCGCCTGAACAACCATCACTGGTTTCAATACAGACCAATTAATGTAATGGCCGGGCTTGACCCGGCCATTATTGTTTTGGCCATATTGAAAACAAGAAACGGACGTTCGGAGGAACGCGGGCAATAAGGCCCAGCCAGGAGAGGGGATTATCCAGTTATGGGACGAGTAGCCTTGGTGACCGGCGGCACGCGCGGAATCGGTGCCGCGATTTCGATTGCACTCAAAAGGGCGGGCTACAATGTCGCCGCGAACTATGCCGGCAATGACGAGGCCGCGCAGAAGTTCAAGAGCGAAACCGGAATTCCCGTCTTCAAATGGGATGTCTCCTCCTACGAGGCCTGCGGCACCGGCATCAAGCAGGTCGTCGCCGCTCTCGGGCCGGTGGAGGTGCTGGTCAACAATGCCGGCATCACCCGCGACACAATGTTCCATCGCATGACGCCGGAGCAGTGGAGCGCGGTGATCGGCACCAATCTTGGCTCGCTGTTCAACATGACCCGGCATGTCATCGAGGACATGCGCGCGCGCAAGTTCGGCCGCATTGTCAACATCTCCTCGATCAACGGCCAGAAGGGGCAGATGGGGCAGGTGAACTATTCCGCCGCGAAAGCCGGCGAGATCGGCTTCACCAAGGCCTTGGCGCAGGAAGGCGCAAAGAGCGGCATCACCGTGAATGCGATCTGCCCAGGCTATATCGCGACCGAGATGGTCAAGGCGGTGCCGCAGGACGTGCTCGAGAAAAGCATCCTGCCGCAGATTCCCTTGGGTCGCCTCGGCGAGCCGGAGGAGATCGCGCGCTGCGTGGTGTTCCTGGCCGCCGACGATGCGGGCTTCATCACAGGTTCGACCCTGACCGCCAATGGCGGGCAGTTCATGGCCTGACCGGATTTTATCGCCTCGGGAAATGACATCACGCGCGGCCACACTGACCGGCTTCGCCGCCGTCCTGATGTGGTCGCTCCTGGCGCTGCTGACGGCCGCCTCCGGCCGCGTGCCGCCGTTTCAGCTCGCCGCGATGACCTTTGCGATCGGCGGATTGCTCGGCGCGGCGAGCTGGACATTCCGCCGCGATGCTTTCAGCGCGCTGCGGCAGCCACTGGCCGTCTGGGCGCTCGGCATTTTCGGGCTGTTCGGCTATCACGCGCTCTACTTCATGGCGCTGCGCCTCGCGCCGCCGGCCGAATCCGGGCTGATCAACTATCTCTGGCCGCTGCTCATCGTTCTGTTCTCGGCGTTCCTGCCAGGCGAGCGGCTGAAAGCGCACCACGTTGCCGGCGCGCTGGTTGGCCTAATTGGCACCATCGTTCTGGTCGCTGGCCGTGCGCAGCTCGGCGTCGCGCCGGAATTCATCCCCGGCTATTGCGCGGCCCTGGTTGCCGCGTTTGTGTGGGCGATCTATTCGGTACTCTCGCGCCGCTTCAAAGCGGTGCCGACGGACGCGGTGGTCGGCTTTTGCCTTGTCACCGCGGTCCTTGCCGCGATTTGCCATCTGCTGTTCGAACAGACGGTCTGGCCGGAAACTGCGACGCAATGGCTCGCCGTTCTTGCGCTCGGCCTCGGCCCGGTCGGCGCAGCCTTCTATGTCTGGGACATCGGCATGAAACGCGGCGACATCCGTATCCTCGGCGCGGCGTCCTACGCAGCGCCGGTCCTTTCGACGCTCTGTCTGGTGCTGGCCGGATTCGCCGCGCCGACGCTGTCGCTGGTCGTTGCGGCCGTGCTGATAGCCGTAGGCGGCTTGCTCGCCGCCAAAGACATGCTGTTGCGCAAGAAGGCCTAGCGGGGCGACCAGCCTTTCGGCGCCAGTTCGAAGCCGGAGAACTCGAATCCAGGCGCCACCGTGCAACCAACCAGCGTCCAGTCGCCGAGGCTTTCCGCCGCCTGCCAGTCGCCCGCCGGCACGACCGTCTGCGGCTGTTGGCCGGCAAGCAAGTCGGAGCCCAACGTGACGGTCGTAATCGTCGCGCCGCTCGCGATCTCGAGCTTCAGCGGCGCGCCGGCATGCCAGTGCCAGATTTCCACCGCGTCCACGCGATGCCAGTGCGAACGCTCGCCGCGCGCCAGCAGGAAATGGATCGCGGTTGAGGCCGCGCGGCCGCCTTCGACCGTGCGGGCGTCGCGGAAGGTCTCGCGGTAATGCCCGCCTTCCGGATGCGGCTTGAGATCGAGCAGGCGGATGATGTCGGCGGCCGAATGCGCGCTCATGCGCGTCAGAACTTGTTCTTGCGTGTGCGGATTTCACCGAACACCTCGGCGGCCGGCCTGCCGCTCATCCCGAGCGCGGCAGCGACCGAGGGCACGTCGGCGCGCAGGAAGCAGTTCTCCGCCTTCTCCGCGCCGATGGTTGCGGGTATCGTCGGTTTGCCGGCGGCGCGCAATGCCTCCACCTCCTTCGCCCGCGCCAGCAATGCCTCGTTGTCGGGCTCGATGGTCAGTGCGAACTTGATGTTGGCCTGCGTGTACTCATGGCCGCAGTAGAACCTCATGTCGTCGGGCAGGGCGCGCAGCTTCAGCAGCGAGCCCCACATCTGCTCCATCGTGCCTTCGATGACGCGGCCGCAGCCAATGGAAAACAGCGTGTCCCCGACAAAGGCGATCTTGTCCGCATCGAACACCAGAGAAATGTGGCCGGCGGTGTGGCCCGGCGTGTCGAGCACGCGGCCGACGAGAGAACCGAGCTTGACGCGGTCCCCTTCCCCTACCGTCTCGTCGAGCGTGGGGATTTTCGCCGCTTCATTGCGCGGTCCGATGACGCGGCATTTGTGCCTGGCTTTCAACTCCGCGATGCCGCCGGTGTGGTCCTGGTGATGATGCGTGACCAGAATGTGAGAAAGCCTCCAGCCGGTCGCCTTCAGCGCGGTTTCGACCGCGGCCGCGTCAGGCGCGTCGATCGACGCTGTGGCGCCGGTTTCGGGATCGTGCAGAAGGACGCCGAAATTGTCGGAGAGGCAGGGGAACAGATGGGTCTTGGCGGCCATGATGCACTCACATGCTGGAACGAAGGATAGACAAAGGTAACGCTAACATGCCCTAAGCGCGCGATCAGCAAACGTGGAGACCGGTTTTGCGACGCAATCAAGCTTGCGCAGATTGCGTAAACTTATCGCGCGCTAACCCTATTAACACGGCCTATGATCCGGCGGAGTTGAAGTGCTTCGCCGGATCATAGGCGGGGTTCATTCGATAAGCGGTGAGGCGGTCTTCGGCTTTTGTTGATGGAATCCGTGCTAGTCTGGGCGCATGTTCATCGATGTTGTCGATCTGCGCGATTTCTATTCGCAGGGGCTCGGGGTCGTTGCCCGCCGCTTCATCGGGCGCGGCATCCGCGCCCGATGGAACAATCTGGCCACGCTGCGCGTCGCGGGCATCGGCTATACCACGCCCTATCTCGGCCTGTTCCGAGAAGAGGCCGAGCGCTGCATCGCGTTCATGCCGGCCGCGCAAGGCGTGGTGAAATGGCCGTCGGCCCGTCCGGGACTTGTCGCACTGGTCGAGGAGAATGGCCTGCCGCTGACCGACGCCGCCGTCGACCGCGTGCTGCTCGTGCACGCGCTGGAAATGACCGACGATCCGATCTCGCTGCTGCGCGAAGTCTGGCGCGTGCTAGCGCCGAACGGCCGGCTGCTCGCGGTCGTGCCCAATCGCCGCGGGCTGTGGGCGCGCATCGACACGACGCCGTTCGGTCATGGGCGGCCCTATTCGCGCGGGCAGATCACGAAAATCCTGCGCGAAACGCTGTTCACGCCGAATGGCTGGGGGGAGGCGCTGTATGTGCCGCCGATCCCGCGCGGCTGGTTCTTGCGCACCGCTGTCGCCTGGGAGCGCGCTGGCACGACCTTCTCGGCGCCGTTTGCCGGGGTGCATATCGTGGAAGCGACCAAGCAGGTCTACCGCGCGATTCCGGCCCGTCGGGAAAAACGCAAGCTTGTGCCCTCCCTCGAACCGGCGCTGGCGCCGGCGCAGGGCGCGACCGCGCGCATCCAGAGATGATCATGGCCGGAGAATCCGGCCATGATCCTGAGGCAAATCTGCAGACAGAAAACTAGTCGCCTGCCGGAGCGGTGTCATCCGGCGCGTCGCCTTGTGCGCCCGCCATGTCCGGACGCGGACCGCGATGGCCGCGCCGACGCCGCCGATGCAGCGGGAAGCGGTCGCCCTGATTGTCATGACCGTTCGGCTGCCCGTTGCCGGCATGCGGCTGCGGCTGATTGCCGGTGATGAAGGAGGGCAGACGGTCGATGTCGCCTTCCGGCGCGTCGGCATTCTGCTGGCGGCTCTCCTGCTGCGGACGGTTGTCGTAGCGCTGCTGCTGCGGCGGATAGGGCGGCTGCTCGCGCTGATAAGGCTGCGCGTAATTCTGCTGTTCGCGCGGCGAATGCGGCTCGCCGCCGAAATGCGGCTGGGCGCTGTCGTCACCGTCGTCGAAGCTCTCGTCCTGCCGCACATCGCCGCCTTCGGGACGCGGCTGCTGCTGATAGGGCTGATTCTGGCGCAGTTGTTCCTGCGCGGCGGCAATCAGACGGAAATAATGTTCGGCGTGCTGGTAGTAGTTTTCCGCCGCGACCGGATCGCCCGAGGCGGTCGCGTCGCGCGCGAGCTGGATGTATTTTTCGGCGATGTGGTTGGCCGTGCCGCGGATCTTCACGTCGGGGCCGTTGGATTCGTAGACGCGGGTGAGCGGATTGTGGCTTTTGCCGCCGCCGCGATTGCGTCCGCGCATCCGGTGGTGCTGATGCTGATGCTTGTTCTGATGTCCGTTTCTCATAGCTTGCCTGTCGCCGACTCCCATGCGGCTTGCGCCGCTTTCCGATTCACTTCGTCACACAAACGGCTGGCGTTTGCTTCTGCTCTCAACCGGCCGGGTCCAACGCCCTGCCAAACGCACAACGAAACCGCGGCCGTCTCACGGCACTCCCTCGACCGGCCTGGCAGCTTCTGAACCCCTCGGCGCCAATCGCGCTTTCCAGATCATCCCTCGCACCGGATTTGCGCACGCTTCTCTCGTCGTCCTGACGTTGAGCGCGCCCAACCGGTAAAGTCTATAAGCGGAATCTGCGAATCCTTTTAATGCGCAACCTATCGTTTTCTGCGCGACCTGTTGTCGATAGCTGTAAATGTCGACCTGTCTTTCGACCTGCTGTTTTTCGACCTGGCGTGTTGCCCCGATCTGATGCCCCTTTTCCTCTTCGCCGCCGGCCTCGCGAAGCCATGGCTTCGGGCTCAAATGCGACTGGGATCCGGGCCTCAATTCTGGCCTGAACCTAGTCGTTCTCGCCCCACAATCCAAGTCCTATTTTCCAGGGGTTGAATGCATCCACATAATGGCAGGGTTAAGAAAAGCTCTGGAAAACAAGGGCGCGCGGGATACCTGCCAGGTCGGGCCGCGGCGGGGCGGCGGCCTTAAGACCTGTGGCTTCGAAAATTCCGGTGACCGCTGCCGACTGCCCGGCGCCGATTTCCAGCACGAGGGCGCCGCCGGGCGCGAGCAACCGCGCGCTCTCCGCAGCGATCCGGCGATAGCAATCGAGCCCCTCGGGGCCGCCGTCGAGCGCCAGTTCCGGATCGTAATCGCGCACCTCCGCCGGCAGAGCCGGCAATTCGGAAGTGGCGATATAGGGCGGGTTCGACACGACGAGATCGAAACGTTCCGTCAGCGCCGCGCCGAAATCCGAGAGAATGAATTGGCAGCGATCCTGCAGTCCCAGTTCGCGTGCATTCGTGCGCGCGATCGCAAGCGCCGCGGGTTCGATGTCGGTGCCGCTTCCCGTGGCGTTCGGCAATTCGCTCAGCAGCGCCAGCAGAATGGCGCCGGTCCCGGTTCCGAGATCGGCAATGCGCAGGGAAAGCTGGCGATCGCGCACGGTGGCAAGGGCAGCCTCGACAACGGATTCAGTTTCGGGGCGGGGGACCAGCGTGGCGGAGGAGACACGCAGCGGCAGACTCCAAAACTCTTTTCGCCCGACGATCCGTGCCACCGGCTCATGCCGCAAGCGCCGCGCCGCCAGGGCATCGATCGCATCGAGTTCCTGGCGCGAAAGAACGCGCTCCGCAGACGACGCCAGCACCGTCCGGTCCAGCCCGAGCGCATGGCCGACCAGGATGCGCGCATCGAGCTCCGGCGATTCGATCCCGTTGTTGCGGAATGTCTCCGCGATCTGGCGGCGTGCGCCGGCAACCGTCCAGGCCCGCGTGCCGCCAAGCATCAGGCGTCCTGCGCGGCCAGGAGCGCCGCCTGGTTCTCGGTAATCAGGGCATCGATGATTTCGCCCAGCGCCTCGCCTTCGATCACCTTCGGCAGATTGTAGAGCGTAAGGTTGATGCGGTGGTCGGTCACGCGTGCTTGCGGAAAATTGTAGGTGCGGATGCGCTCCGACCGGTCGCCCGAGCCCACCTGACCTTTCCGCTCGGCGGCACGCGCGGCGTCCTGCCGGCTGCGCTCGGCGTCGTAGAGCTTGGCGCGCAGCAGCGCCATCGCCTTCGCCTTGTTCTTGTGCTGCGAGCGGTCTTCCTGCACGGCAACAACGATTCCGCTGGGCATGTGGGTGATGCGGATTGCCGATTCGGTCTTGTTGACGTGCTGGCCGCCGGCGCCGCTCGATCGCATCGTGTCGATCTTCAGGTCGTCGTCGCGGATCTCGATATCGACATCCTCGGCTTCCGGCAGGACCGCGACGGTCGCCGCCGAGGTGTGGATGCGGCCGGAGGTTTCCGTCGCCGGCACGCGCTGCACCCGGTGCACGCCGGACTCGAATTTCAGCTTGGCGAATGCGCCGCGGCCTTTCACCTCGGCGATGATTTCCTTGAAGCCGCCGACGGTGCCTTCGCTGGCATCGACGACTTCGACTTTCCAGCCCTGCTTGGCCGCATAACGCTCATACATGCGGAACAGGTCGCCCGCGAAAAGGGAGGCTTCGTCGCCGCCGGTGCCGGCGCGGATTTCCAGGATGACATTGCGCTCGTCCATCGCATCCTTGGGTATGAGGTGGACGCGGATTTCCTTTTCCAGTGCCTCGCGCCGAGCCTCCAGCTCCGGCTTTTCGGCTTCTGCCATTGCCCGCATTTCGGGGTCGGTCGCAGGATCGGCCAGCAGCGCATCGAGGTCGGCCATCTCGCCACGCAACGCACGATAGCGCTTGATGGCGTCGACGATGGGGCCTAGTTCGGAAAACTCGCGCGAGGCCTTCACATAGGCATCGGGTGCGATCTGGCCGGACAATTCGGCTTCCAGCGCGGCGTGCCGGGCCAGCATGGCATCGAGTTTTGCGTCGGGCAGCATGACAATTCGCGTGTTTAGATCTGCAGGCCTTCGGCGGCGGCGAACATCTCGATGCGGTGGCGCACCGACACCGTGCCGGCCGGCGCATCGATCAGCGGATCGATGGTCGTCTTGGCCTTGGCGACATCGAGGTCAAGCAGCATCGCCTTTACCGGACCGACTGCCGAGGGCGTCAGCGACAGCGAACGATAGCCGATTGCCGCGAGCGTGAGCGCACCGATCGGGGTCGAGGCCAGTTCGCCGCAGAGCGTCACCGGTTTGCCGTGCTCGGCACCTTTCGTCGCGATGTCGCGGAGCGCGCGCAGGATCGGCGCCGAGATCGGATCGAAGCGTGCGGAGACGCGGACATTGCCGCGGTCCACGGCATAAAGGAACTGGAACAGGTCGTTCGAGCCGACCGACAGAAAATCCACCCGCGGCAGCAATTCGTCGAGCTGGTAGAGCAGCGAAGGCACTTCCAGCATGGCCCCGACCTCGACCCGCTCCGGCAGCGTGTGGCCGTGCCGGCGCAGGTGTGTGAGCTCATGTTCGACCAGCGCCTTGCCCTGGTCGAATTCCTCGACGGTCGCGATCATCGGAAACATGATCTTCAGCGCGCGGCCGGAGGAGGCGCGCAACAACGCGCGGATTTGGCTGCGCATCAGGCCGGGGCGGTCGAGGCCGAGGCGGATCGCGCGCCAGCCCATGGCCGGGTTCTCTTCCTCGAAGGCGTGCATATAGGGCAGCACCTTGTCGCCGCCGATATCCAGCGTGCGAAAGGTCACCGGCCGCTTCTCGGCTGCATCCAGCACGGCACGATAGAGGGAATGCTGCTCGTTGATGCGCGGGAACGACGTTGCCACCATGAACTGCAATTCGGTGCGGAACAGGCCGATGCCCTGCGCGCCGGTTTCCGCGATATGCGGCAGGTCGATCAGCAACCCGGCATTGATCATCAGCGTGATCTGCTTGCCGTCCTTGGTGATGCAGGGCTTGTCGCGCAGGGCCTGATACTGCGCCTGCCGGCGGGCGCGCAGGCGCACGCGCTCGGCATAGGCACTCTCGATGTCGGATGGCGGCCGCAGGAACACTTCGCCGCTAATGCCGTCGACGATGATCGGATCGCCGGGTTCGACAAGACCTGTGATGTTCTCGACCTCGCCCACGGCGGCGATCCCGAGCGCGCGCGCGACAATGGCGACATGCGACGTCGGCCCGCCCTCTTCCAGGATGAGGCCACGCAGCCGCTTGCGGTCGTAATCGAGCAGCGCCGCAGGCCCCATCATCCGCGCGACCACGATGGCGTTATCGGGGAGCTGGTCGTGGCGCGGCGCATGCTCGACGCCCATCAATTGCCGCATCAGGCGGTTGGCGAGATCGTCGAGATCGTGCAGCCGCTCGCGCAGATAAGGGTCGGTGGCGCGCAGCATGCGCGCGCGGGAATCCGATTGCACACGTTCGACGCCGGCCTCGGCGGTGAGGCCGGTCGCCACCGCCTCGCGCAGACGGTCGAGCCAACCGCGGTCATGGGCGAACATGCGGTAGGCTTCCAGCACCTCGCGCGATTCCGCCCCGTCCGAGACCTCGCCGCGCTCCAGCATCATGTCGACATCGGAGCGCAACGCCGCAATTGCGTCGTCGAGCCGTTTCAGTTCCTTCTGTACGTCGTCGGCAATGAAATTCTTCACCACCACGCGCGGCTCGTGCAGCACCACATGTCCGAGGGCGATGCCTTCCGACAGTGCCGCGCCGGTGATGGTCCGGCGCGGGCGCACCGCGGGCTCGGCGCCGGGACGGGCGAGGGCGGACAATTCGCCCGAGGCGATCATCTCCGCCAGCACCATGGCGGTGGTCTGCAGTGCCTCGACTTCTTCCTCGGAATAGGTGCGGTGCGCGCGGTTCTGCACCACCAAGACGCCGAGCGTATTGCCGGCGCGCAGGATCGGAACGCCTAGGAAGGAATGGTAGATCTCTTCGCCGGTTTCCGGCCGGTAGGAGAAGGCGGGATGCGATTGCGCGTCCGACAGGTTGATCGGGTTGGCCTGGCTGGCGACGAGGCCGACAAGGCCCTCGTCGATCCGCATCACCGTCAAGTGCACGGCCTCGCGCTTCAGGCCTTCGGTAGCGTAGAGCTCGAGGGTGCCGTCCACGCGCAGCACGTAGACGGAACAGACCTCCGCCACCATGTTGGCGGCGATCAGCACCACGATCTTGTCGAGGCGTTCCTGCGCGCTGACCGGCTCCGCCATCACTTCGCGGAGCCGGCGCAGCAGCACGCGCGGACCGCCAAGTGCGCCACGCATGGCGTAAGGTCCTTAAAATTGTAGCGGAATGGGGACTGTCACCATTCCTGGCCGGGTCTGCGGGAAAATCGCTGCGGGTCCGGTCGCCCGCGGCGGCTACCCTCGTGGGCTATAGCGAATGCAGCCTGTCAGGGGCAAGACAAACGAGCATCCTGCCGTCGGAAAGTTCACGCTTTATCAAGCCCGTAGAGGGCGTGCAGGGTGCGGACCGCGAGTTCCGTATAGGCGGCGTCGATCAGCACCGAAAATTTGATCTCCGAGGTGGTGATTGCCCGGATGTTGATGTTGCGCTGCGCCAGCGCCTTGAAGGCCTGGGCGGCGACTCCGGCATGACTACGCATGCCGATTCCGATCACCGACACCTTGGCCACATCATTGGCGCCGTCCACCCGCTCGAAGCCGATGGCAGTCTTGGCCTTGCCGATTACGTCCATCGACCGCTGGAAATCGGCTGCTGGCACGGTGAAGGTCAGGTCGGTTTTCCGGCCGTCAGAGGAGACGTTCTGGACGATCATGTCCACATTGACATTGGCATCGGCCAGCGGGCCGAAAATCGCCGCGGCCACGCCCGGCTTGTCCTCCACATCGCGGATGGAGATCTGCGCCTCGTCCTTGGAGAAGGCGATGCCGGTCACGACTGATTGTTCCACGATATCCTCCTCGTCGCAGATGAGGGTGCCCGGCGGGGTGCCGTGCGGGTCGATGTCTTCTGGCTTTTCGAAGCTGGAGCGCACGAAGATCTTCACCTTGTGCACCATGCCGAGCTCGACCGAGCGCACCTGCAGCACCTTGGCCCCGAGCGAGGCAAGCTCGAGCATTTCCTCGAACGCCACTTTGTCCAGCCGCCGCGCCTTGGGAACGATGCGCGGGTCGGTGGTATAGACGCCGTCGACGTCGGTATAGATGTCGCAGCGGTCGGCACGGATCGCCGCCGCTACCGCCACCGCGGAGGTGTCGGAGCCGCCACGGCCGAGCGTGGTGACGCGTCCGGTTTCCTTGTGGACGCCCTGGAAGCCGGCAATGACGGCGACTTCCTTGCGCTCCTTGAAACGCTTGACGATCTCTGCGCCATTGATGTCGAGGATGCGCGCCGCGCCATGCGCGTTGGAGGTCAGGATCGGGAGCTGCCAGCCCTGCCAGGACCGCGCCGGGATGTCCATGCTCTGCAGCACAATGGCGAGCAGGCCTGCCGTGACCAGTTCGCCCGAGGCGACGATGGCGTCGTATTCGCGGGCGTCATGCATCGGGGAGGCGTCGCGGCACCAGGCGACCAGCTCGTTGGTCTTGCCGGCCATTGCCGAGACCACGACAGCGACTTCATGGCCCGCATCCACCTCGCGCTTGACGTGCCGCGCCACATTGCGGATGCGCTCGATATCGGCGACGGAGGTTCCGCCGAATTTCATCACCAGACGGGACATAGCGGGATCGGAGGCCCTGCGGGATTGTGATCGGAACGCGGGTGCGTGGCGTTATGCCCGGCCGCGAAAGGGGCGTATTCATAACGACCGGGGCTGCCGCCTGCAACCCGCGCTGGGGGCGGAAAAATGCGTTTCCGAAGATCAAAGCCCTTGAGCCAGCAAGGTGTTAGGTAGACATCCGGCCTGTCCAGGCGTTATCCGAGAGTTCAGCAATGCCGCAATCCCGCAATCCCGCTTCGACCGTCGACCAGGCCGAAATCGACCAGTTCGCCCGCCTGGGCGCGCAATGGTGGGACGAGCGCGGCCCCATGGCGATGCTGCACAAGTTCAACCCGGTCCGGGTCGGTTACATCCGCGACCAGGTGACGGCGCATTTCGGCCGTGAACCCAAGAAGCTGGGCTGCCTCGCAGGCCTGCGTATTCTCGACATCGGCTGCGGCGGCGGCATCCTGTCCGAACCCCTGGCGCGGCTCGGCGCCCGGGTGGTCGGCGCCGACCCCTCTGAGGCCAATATCGAGGCGGCGCGGCGTCACGCCGGGCAGGTCGGGGTGATGGTCGATTACCGGGCCACGACCGCGGAAGCCCTGGCCGACCAGGGCGAGCGCTTCGAGGTGGTGCTGGCGATGGAGGTGGTCGAGCATGTCGCCGACATGGCGCTCTTCGTCGCGCGCTGCGGGGAGATGGTAAAGCCGGGCGGGCTGATGATCGCGGCAACACTCAACCGCACCTTGAAGAGCTACGCATTGGCGATCGTCGGCGCGGAATACATCCTGCGCTGGCTGCCGCGCGGCACGCATCAGTGGGACAAGTTCGTCACCCCGGGAGAGCTGGAAGCGGCGATGGTGAAGGCCGGCCTGCGTGTCACCGACGAGCGCGGCGTCGTCTACAATATTTTCTCGGACAGCTGGCAGCTCTCGAACGACATGGACGTCAATTACATGCTGGCGGCCGAGAGGCCTGCATAGCGCGCCTGCATTTGCGCGGGTTGCTTTCCGCAGCCCGAGCGGCGACCGTTTCGAAAATCTCAAGGAGACGCCCATGATCCTCGAACTGGTCACCTTCAAGGCACCCGCTGGCTGGGACCGCGCCAGGACACTGGAAGACGCGAGGCACGTCGTTCCGAAATGGGTGGCAAACAAGGAACTCGTGCGCAAGCATTTCCTGCTCGGCCTCGGCGAAGCCGAAGGCACCGGCGCCGGCGTCTATCTCTGGCCCTCGATCGAGGCGGCGCAGCGCGCGCACAATGCCGAATGGCAGGAAAGCGTGATGAAACGCACCGGCGGCTACGCCACCATTCGTTATTTCGACCTGATGCTGATGGTCGACAACGAACGCGGCGTTGTCACTGAGTGGGATGCGAGCGGACAGCCGCACGTTCTCGAAACCGTCTGATCGGCGCGCGCCTGAATGTCCGACACCGGCTGGCTCTGGGCGGTCTTCACGCTGGTCGCCGCCGCGACGCAGACCGCGCGCAATGCCATGCAGCGCGAGTTGACCACGACACTCGGCACCGCCGGCGCGACGCATGTACGCTTTCTGTTCGGCTTTCCCTTCGCGGTCGTGTTTCTGCTGATCCTGATGGTCGTGACCGGCGCCGTCTTGCCGCGGCCGGGCCTGGCGTTCTGGCCCTGGGTCATCGACGGCATGGGCGCGCAGATGCTCGCGACGGCGCTGATGCTGGCGGCGATGAGCGAGCGCTCTTTTGTCGTCAGCATCGCCTATATCAAGACCGAGCCGGTGCAGGTCGCCCTGTTCGGGCTGATCTTCCTTGGCGATGCGCTGAGCATCGGCATGGTGGCGGCGATCCTGATCGCGACCACGGGCGTGATCGTCATGTCGCTGAAGCCGGGCGGCGGCTTTGGAGATTCGTGGCGGCCGACCTTGCTGGGCTTGAGTTCCGGCGCGATGTTCGCGCTCTCCGCCATCGGCTATCGCGGCGCGATCCTCAGCCTGGAATGGCCCAACTTCGTTATGGCGGCGACCTTCACGCTGGTCGTTGGCCTCGCGATGCAGGCCGTGCTGCTGAGCGCCTATCTGATGCTGCGCGAGCCGAAGGTGATGCGCGAGATCGTGGCGGCCTGGCGGCCGTCGGTGACGGCCGGCTTTCTCGGCGCGCTCGCCTCGCAATTCTGGTTTCTGGCCTTTGCGCTGGCCACCGCGGCCAGTGTGCGCACGCTGGCGCTGGTCGAGGTGCTGTTCGCGCAGGCGATCTCAAGCGTGGTGTTCGGTCACAGGACGACCGCACGCGAGGGGCTGGGGATTGTGCTGATCGTCGTAGGCGTCGCGCTGCTGCTCTGGGTGCATTAAACGGCCTTAGAAATCGGGCTTTTTGATCTCAAAGATGTAATGCGAGCCTTGTCCAACCTCCGCCCACACATAGTCTCCGACGCGCAGCAGTTTGAAGTCACTTTCAATTGCATAAAGTTCCTTGCCGTCGATTTCGACAGAGTAATATTTGGGAGCTTTTGAGGGATAACGAACCTCTAGCTTTTGAACTCGCCCCTGCACAACGATTCGCGGTTGAACATAGTCGCCATACGTTATGGTGGCGCCCCAAATAATGGCGCCTATTCCCATGGCGGCGACCGCAGGCACGAGAAGCAAAAGTCTCTCGCGAGGAAGATTTCTGGGGTTGAAGCGCACTGCATGAACGCACGCCACAATCAAGTATCCGCCAAAAAGGATCGCGCCTAAGTTCAGATCGAGGTACGCAATGCGTGAAAGGGGTAAGATAAACTGAAACAGAAGAGCGTAGGGAAGAAGAAAAAGGATGCCTACGATAATTGAGAAGGCGAGTTTGAAGTTCTCGCTTTTCCGAAACCTGAAATACATAACGGCAAGAAAGGCTGACAGTGGCCAAACGCTCAATGCGGCGTAGTCGGCAAAATTCATAGGTCAGCTATAGGAAGATAAAAACCCAATACCGCAAGAGTAAGTCCACTCACTTTACCCCGCCACCTAATTCGCAGGGTAGGTGCTCAATTCCTCTCATCCGGCAGCGCCGGGATCGGATGAAACTCGATCCCTTCCTCGTGCAATTCTTTCGCTTCCTCGGGTGAGGCTTCGCCATAGATCGAGCGGTGCTCGATCTCGCCGTAATGCATCTTGCGCGCCTCTTCGGGAAATTTCTTGCCGACATTGTCAGCGTTCTTGAGGATATGCTCGCGCAGTTCCTTCAGCTTGGTGCGGAATTCCTGTTCCTGCGGCGACATCATCGCGACGGGTTCTGTGGCAGGCGCCGGGATCGCCTCGTTGCTGATCGCGGCTGATCTCTTGCGTATGCCGGCGCGCGAGATCGCCGGCGCCATGATTGCCTTCTCGACCTTGGTCGAGCCGCAGGCGGGGCAGGTCACCAGCTTGCGCTTGCGCTGCTTGTCGTAGTCAGCCGACGAGCCGAACCAGACTTCGAATTCGTGCTTCTTGTCGCAGATCAGCGCGTAGCGGATCATGTCTTGTCTCCGCCGATCACGTGCAGATGCGTCGGCTCCGCCATCGGCTCGACGATTTCGAACCGCCGGCCGTGCCGCAAAGAGGGCACCTTGGCGCGTGCGGCCGCAACTTCGGCCGGATCGATCTCGGCCATAATCACATCGGGCTCCGTGCCGCCTTCCGCAAGGATGCGACCCCAGGGATCAACAACCAGTGAATGACCGTAGGTCTCGCGGCCGTTCTCGTGCCTGCCGCCTTGCGCGGCCGCCAGGACGAAGCTGCCGGTCTCGATGGCACGGGCGCGAACGAGCACATGCCAGTGCGCCTCGCCGGTGACGCGGGTGAAGGCGGAGGGAATGGTGAGGATGGTGGCGCCGGCCTCGGCGAGCGCGCGGTAGAGCGACGGGAAGCGCAGGTCGTAGCACACCGTCAAGCCGAAGCGCCCCCAGGGCAGGTCGGTGAGCACGGCAAGGTCGCCGGCCCGGTAGCTGTTCGATTCACGATAGCTCTCGCCATTGCCGAGATCGACATCGAACATGTGGATCTTGTCGTAGCGCGCGACGATCTCGCCGCGCGGATCGATCAGGAAGGAGCGGTTCGCCGCCTTGTCGTGCGACACCCTGATCGCCAGCGAGCCGATATGCAGATGCAGCGAGCGCTTGCGCGCGAGCTCGCGGAACGCGGCGAGAGAGGGATCCTTCTCTTCCTCGGTAATCACAGCAAAGAGCTTTTCGCGCGACAGCTCCATGATGTTGGTCATTTCCGGCGTCAGCACATAGTCGGCGCCGTTGTCCTTGGCCTGGCCGATCAGCCTGATCGCCGCGTCGAGATTGGCCTGCGGCACGCGGCCGGACCGCATCTGCACAAGGCCAGCCCGGAATTTCGCGGAGGTTGCGCTCATACCTGGGGCTCGCGGGCCATTTGCGCGCTGACCTGCGCCAGCAGGGGATCGAGCTGGCCGGCCTCGTCCAGCGCATAGAGGTCGTCGCAGCCGCCGACATGAAAGTCGCCGATGAAAATCTGCGGTACGGTGGTGCGGCCCTTCGCGCGGTCGGTCATCGCGGTGCGCAGGGCGCGGTCGCCGCTGACATCGATTTCGGTGAACGGCACGCCCTTGCGGCCGAGCAGTTCCTTCGCCCAACCGCAATAGGGGCAGTAGGGCGTTGTGTAGATTTCTATCGCGCTCATATGGCTGAAAGCCCGCCGGTCTATCCCCGCAGACCCACTATATGGTCGCGCGGGCGGCGTCCACAACCCTCGCAAAAACAAGCACATCCACGTTCCTGGCGCCGCCGCGCAGCAGCGCCCGGGCGCAGGCATCCACGGTCGCGCCGGAGGTCAGCACGTCGTCCACGAGCACGATCCGCCGCCGCGCCACCTCTGCCTTGCCCTCCGAGGGCACCTTAAAGACGCCTTGGACATTCAGCGCCCGTTCGGAGCGCGATAGCCCCACCTGCTGCGGGGTCGCCTTGCTGCGCCTCAGCGCCGTGTGGCTGACAGGGACACCGGCGCTCTCGCCGATGACCTTGGCCAGCGCCGCCGACTGGTTGAACCGCCTGGCCCAGAGCCGGCGCCAGTGCAACGGCACCGGCACGATCAGATCAGCCTCGGCCAGAAGTTCCTGTCCGGCCCGTGCCATCCAGCGGCCCATGGTCGGTGCCAGATCGAGGCGGTCGCCATATTTGAAGGCATGGACCAGAGTACGCGCCACCTCGTCGTAGCGCACCGCGGCCCGCGCCCGTCGGTAGGCCGGCGGATCGGCGATCGCCTGCATGGACAGGATGCCGGGTCCGGGGTCATAGACGAAGGGAATGCCGAGCCGTTCGCAGAAGGGCCGTTCAATGGGCGCAAGTTTTGACCAGCAGGCGGGGCAAAGCCCGGCAGTGACGCCAATCGGCTCGCGGCAGGACGGGCAGAGCGGCGGCAGCGCGGCGTCGAAGGCGATGCGGAAGGGCGTCGCCAGTGCCGTCAGGGCGCGACGAAATAAAGAAGGGGCTTGTCGTTCAGCAACGGACGCAGGCATGCAAGGAAGGCTATCGCCGGAAGGACAAGTGCACCAGTGCCCGACAGCCCGCTGATCTTCGATCGTGCCTTGCTGCGCGCCCGCTGCCGCCGCGCGCATGCGCGTGGCGTGGAAATGTTTCTGCTGGAGCGTGTCGCGGACGATCTGGTCGAGCGGCTGATGGTGGTGAAGCGGCAGTTTGCCTTGGCCGCGGACGTCGGATCGGCAGGCGATGCGGTGGCGGACAGGCTTTCAGCAAACCGGCTTGCCGAAATGATTGTCCGCCTGCGCGACGTTGCGGCACCCGCGACAGCATCCTCGTTGCAAGTCGTTGCCGACGAGGAGGCCTTGCCCTTTGCCGACGCCTCGCTCGATCTCGCGGTGTCAGCGCTTTCGCTGCATCACATCAACGATCTGCCCGGGACGCTCATTCAGATTCGCCGCGCGTTGAGGCCAGACGGTCTCTTCCTTGCGGCTTTGCTCGGCGGCGAGACGTTGACCGAATTGCGCCAGGCCTTCACGGAGGCCGAAGCCGAGATTGAAGGCGGCGCCTCGCCGCGTGTTGCACCCTTCGCCGATCTGCGCGATCTCGGCGCGCTGTTGCAGCGCGCCGGCTTTGCGCTGCCGGTCACCGACACCGACCGCCTGACCGTGCGCTACGCGGACGTCTTCGCCCTGATGCAGGACCTGCGCCGCATGGGTGCGACCAATGCGTTACGCGAGCGCAGCCGCAAGCCGCTGCGGCGCGCGACGCTGTTTCGCATGGCGGAGATCTATGCGCAGCGCTTCGGCGACGCGGATGGCCGCCTGCGCGCGACCTTCGACATCGTCTGGCTCTCCGGCTGGGCGCCGCATGAAAGCCAGCAGAAGCCACTGAAGCCCGGCTCCGCCACGATGCGGCTTGCCGATGCGCTGAAGACGAAGGAAATATCCGCGGGAGAAAAAACTGGCCGCTGATCAGGGCACTGCGGCGAGGATCAACTCATACAAGGCCCGCACCCGGTCGCTCAGCAAGACCAGCGTGCCGACGATCGCGAGTGCGACGCCAGATGCCATCATGGCGTATTCGACTGCGGTCGCGCCGGACCGGTCCGTCATGAGGCCGTACAGTTTGCGCGTGAACGCGGAACGTATCCTGGTCATGACAATCCTCGGCGCATATGTCTCAGAGCAGCGTCATCAGGTGCGATATCAAAGGCTCGTCGGCCGGGGGCATCGGATAATCGCGCAGCTTGTTCGGCCGGACCCAGGCGAACCTTGCGTGATGCCTTGCGGTGACTTGCCCCTCCCAGCGCCGGCAGACGTAAAGCGGCATCAGAAGGTGAAAGTCCGGATAGGCATGGCTCGCAAAGGTGAGCGGGGCGAGACAGGCTTCCTTGACGGCGATTCCCAGTTCCTCCGACAATTCGCGGATCAGCGCTTCTTCAGGCCGCTCGCCGGGCTCGAGTTTGCCGCCGGGAAATTCCCACAAGCCTGCCATCGCCTTGCCGGGCGGACGTTCCGCAATCAGCACGCGGCCGTCCGCGTCGATCAGGGCGCAGGCGGCGACAAGTACGAGTTTGACGCTCACAACCCTTCCCCGATGTTACGAAATCCGGCGTTAATCGACCGTGAAGAGATACCCGACCCTGCGTTCAGGACCGGTAATCGCCGTTAATGGCGACATATTCCTTGGTCAGGTCGCAGGTCAGCACCCGGTCCTTGCCGCGGCCGAGCCCGAGGCTCACTTTCACCTCGATTTTCGGGTTTTTCATCGCCGCCGAAACCTTGGCTTCGTCGTAGCCGGGATCGCGCGCGCCCTTATGCGCCACGCGGATACCATTGAACCAGATCGACAGCTTGTCCCGATTAGCGGGTTCGCCGGCCTTGCCGACCGCCATCACCACGCGGCCCCAGTTGGCGTCCTCGCCGGCAATCGCGGTCTTCACCAGTGGGGAATTGGCGATCGACATCGCGATCCGACGCGCGGACGCCTTGGACACTGCGCCCTCGACCTTGATCTCGACCAGCTTGCGCGCGCCTTCGCCGTCGCGCGCCACCTGCTCGGCGAGGTCTGCCAGCACCATCTCGAATGCCTTGCGGAAACCCTTCAGCCGAGGATCGTTCGTGCGTGTGATCCTGGGAGACCCCTTGGCGGTGCCGGTCGCGAAGGCGAGCAGGGTGTCCGACGTCGAGGTGTCGCCGTCGATGGTCACGGCGTTGAAGGTGTCTTCGACCGTATCCTTCAGCAGCTTCTGCAGGACGGGAGCCGCGATCGGCGCGTCGGTGAAAATGAAAGAGAGCATGGTTGCCATGTCGGGCGCGATCATGCCGGCGCCCTTTGCGATGCCGTTGATCGTCACTTTCGTCTTTCCGAGGTTCGTCCTGGCCGTCGCCACTTTGGGAAAAGTGTCGGTCGTCATGATCGCCTTGGCAGCATCGAGAAACGTTCCGCTCATCGCACCGGAGGCGAGGCTGTCGAGTACGCCGTTGAATTTGGTAGCGTCGAGCGGCTCGCCGATCACCCCGGTCGAGGCGAGGAATACATCGTTCACGCTGCAACCGGTAGCCTTTGCCGCAATCTCCGCGGTCAGCTTCGTGGACGCGCGGCCGGTCTTGCCGGTGAACGCATTGGCATTGCCGGAATTCACCACCAGCGCCCGTGCCGTCTTGCCCTTGAGCTTGGCGCGGCACCATTCGACCGGCGCCGACGGGCATTTCGAGCGGGTGAACACGCCGGCGACGCTCGTGCCCTTGTCGAAGGTGACAAGCAGGACATCAGTGCGGTTCTTGTAACGGATGCCGGCCTCGGCGGTCGCAAGGCGAACGCCGGCAATTTCCGGCATGTCGGGCGTGGTCTGCGGGGCGAGGGGGGAGACGGCGGTGGACATGGCTGCATGCTCTGTCTGGCGTGCTGCGTGCCTACCGAAACGAAACCGCCGGGACAAGCCCGGCGGTGACGATGACCGATGATCGTGGCGATTATTTCTTCGCCGGATCGGCCGGCTTGTCTGTGGATTTGGCGTCCGGCTTCGCATCCAGCCGCTCGATCTTGGCGCTCTCGCGCAGCTTGGTGATCATCTCGGCCTGGGCGCGGCGCTGCACGAAGGTCTGGATTTGGTCCTTCACTTGCTCGAATTGCGGCGGCTGCTTCTTGCGCTTGTCGTCGACGCGGATGACGTGCCAGCCGAATTGCGACTTCACCGGCTCGGACAGCTGGCCTTTGTCCAGCTTGAAGGCGGCGTTGGCGAATTCCGGCACCATCTGCTCCTTGCCGAAGAAGCCGAGATCGCCGCCATTCTCCTTGGAGCCGGGATCCTTCGACTTTTCCTTGGCGATGGCGAGAAAATCGGCGCCTTTCTTCAGATCGGCGAGGACTTTCTTCGCCTCGTCCTCGGTCTCCACCAGGATGTGGCGGGCGCTCACTTCCTCCTCTTCAGCCATCTGCTTGATGGCTTCGTCATAGACCTTCTTCATCGCCTCGTCGGTGACGGCGGCCTTGGCTTCCGCCTGCAGCAGCGCTTCCATCAGCAGCTTGCTGCGCGCGTTGGCCATCTTGCGCTTGAAGTCATCGGTGTCGCCGAGCTTGCGGTCCTCGGCGGCCTTGGCGACCAGGATCATGTCGGCGACATAGGTGACGAGGTAATCGCGCTTCGCCTCTGGGGCCATTGGCGGGAGCTGGCCGGCCAACTCCTCTTCCGCGGCGGTCAGATCGCTCTGCTTGACCTCGGCGCCATCGACCTTCGCGATCACCGGGTCGCTTTGCGCGGATGCAATGCCCACGGGCAGGGCCGCGAGCGCGAGAATGGCGATCAGGCCGCCGATACGGGTAGCAAACGAGGTCATGAAACGGACGTCCTCTGGGTCAGATGGCATGGCGTTAGGCCAGATGGCATGGCATTGGCGGCACCGGCGCCGCGGGCGGACACTCGCCCAATCGTTGAACCTTGGCAATGGCTCGGAATACTTAACTTTTGGCAATAAGGCGTGGGCAAGGCGGTGCAAAGGCGTTGATTGACAAGGGTCCGGCCCCCTCCTATCTCTCCGCGGAGTTCCGGACGTGAAGCCCGAAAAGAGCCGCTTTTCCCGGATGCAACCGGAGCCAGATCGCCTATCCGGTATCGCAGCCGGGCCGGGCCTTGCAGCCATTGTCGGCTGCGGCGGCCTGGTTTTCAATCTTTCGTGTTCCCCGTACCGTCATCGACCGCAGCGCGCGTCTGCGCAGTGTTGAAGAGAAGGATGTCGCATGCTCGGCGCAGTCGCCCGCAAACTGTTCGGCTCGGCCAATGATCGGCGGGTGAAGAGTTACATGCCGCGTGTCGCGGCGATCAACGCGCTCGAGCCGGAACTGGAGAAACTCTCCGACGACGAATTGCGCGCCCGCACGGCGGCCTTCAAGCAAGAGCTCGAAGGCGGCAAGACCCTGGACGACATTCTTGTGCCGGCCTTCGCGACCGTGCGCGAAGCCGGCAAACGGACGCTGGGACAGCGGCATTTCGACGTGCAGCTGATCGGCGGCATGATCCTGCATGAGGGCCGCATAGCCGAGATGAAGACCGGCGAAGGCAAGACCCTGGTCGCGACCCTCGCCGTTTATCTGAATGCGCTGGCGGGCCGCGGCGTGCATGTCGTGACCGTGAACGACTATCTCGCCAAGCGTGACGCCGAATGGATGGCGCAGATCTACGGCTTCCTCGGCCTGACCACCGACACCATCGTGCACGGCATGGACGATGCGGAGCGCAAGGCAGCCTATGCCTGTGACATCACCTACGCCACCAATAACGAGCTTGGCTTCGATTATCTGCGCGACAACATGAAATACCGGATGGAGGACATGGTCCAGCGCGGCCATGCCTTTGCCATCGTGGACGAAGTCGACTCGATTCTGATCGACGAGGCGCGCACTCCGCTGATCATTTCCGGGCCGCTCGACGACCGTTCCGATTTCTACAACACCATCGACGCCTACATCCCCAAGCTCGACAAGTCCGATTACGAAGTCGACGAGAAGCAGCGCACGGTGAACCTCACCGAGGCCGGCATGGAGAAGATGGAGCAGTGGCTGCGTAGCGCCAACCTGCTCAAGGCCGATTCGCTCTACGACGTCGAAAATGTCTCGACCGTGCATCACGTCAATCAGGCCCTGCGCGCGCACAAGCTGTTCCAGCGCGACAAGGACTACATCGTGCGGAACGGCGAGGTCGTCATCATCGACGAGTTCACCGGCCGCATGATGCCGGGCCGCCGCTATTCGGAAGGCTTGCATCAGGCGCTGGAGGCGAAGGAACATCAGCCGATCCAGCCGGAAAACCAGACGCTGGCCTCGATCACCTTCCAGAATTACTTTCGCATGTACGACAAGCTGGCCGGCATGACGGGCACCGCTCTCACGGAAGCGGACGAGTTCATGGACATTTATGGCTTGGAAGTGGTTGAGGTGCCGACCAACCGCCCGATGATCCGCGACGACCAGGACGACGAGGTCTATCGTACCAACGCCGAGAAATACCGTTCGATCATTTCGCTGCTCGAGGATTGCAAGAAGCGCGGCCAGCCGGTTCTGGTCGGCACCACCTCGATCGAAAAGTCGGAGAGCCTTGCGGAGATGCTGCGCAAGGAAGGCTGGGAGCAGCACGATTTCTCCGACCCCAACGCCTTCGCCGCCCTTTATAGCGGCGATGAAGCGGCGACGAAAAAGAAGGTCTTCGCGATTCTCAACGCGCGCTATCACGAACAGGAAGCCTATATTGTCTCGCAGGCCGGCGTTCCGGGTGCGATCACCATCGCCACCAATATGGCCGGCCGCGGCACCGACATTCAACTCGGCGGCAATGCCGATATGCGCATCAAGCAGGAATTGCAGGGTGTCGAGGGCGAGGAGCGCGAGCGCCGCGCCAAGGCGATCCGCGATCAGGTCGCGCGCCTGAAGGAAAAGGCGCTCGCGGCCGGCGGCCTGTTCGTGCTGGGCACGGAACGTCATGAAAGCCGGCGCATCGACAACCAGTTGCGCGGCCGCTCGGGCCGCCAGGGCGACCCCGGCCGTTCGAAATTCTTCCTTTCGCTCGAAGACGACCTGATGCGCATCTTCGGCTCCGACAAGCTCGACGGCATGCTCACCAAGCTGGGCCTGAAGGAAGGCGAAGCGATCATCCATCCCTGGATCAACAAGGCCCTGGAGAAGGCGCAGCAGAAGGTCGAGGCGCGCAACTTCGACCTGCGCAAAAACATCCTGAAATACGACGACGTCTCCAACGATCAGCGCAAGGTGATCTTTGACCAGCGCATCGAGTGGATGAAGGACGAAGCCGTGCACGAGGTCATCTCCGACATGCGCTACACGGTGATCGAGTCGCTCGTCGCCAAGCATGTCCCCGAAAACGCCTATCCCGAACAGTGGGACACCGTCGGCCTGCAGGAGGAGCTGAAGCGTGTGCTCGGCCTCGACCTTCCGGTGGTTGATTGGGCGAAGGAAGAGGGCATCGCCGACGAGGAATTGCTCGCGCGCATCGAGAATAAGGCCGATGAGGTCATGGCCGCCAAGGTCGCCCAATGGGGGCCGGACGTCATGGCCTATGTGGAGAAGTCGATCCTGCTGCAAACGCTGGATCATCTCTGGCGCGAGCATCTGGTCATGCTCGAACACCTGCGCCAGGTGATCGGCTTGCGCGGTTATGGCCAGCGCGATCCGCTCAACGAGTACAAGTCGGAAGCCTTCCAGCTTTTCGAGGACATGAGCGCGAACTTGCGCGAGGCGGTGACCGCGCAACTGATGCGTGTCGAGGTGGTGCAGGCACCGTCGCCAGACGAGCAGACTCAATTGCCTTACATGGAGGCACATAAGATCGATCCGCTCACCGGCGAGGACGAGATGGCGCCGGCTCTCGCACCGGCAATGGCCGGCGGTAATGGCGACGCTCAGATCGCGCGCGATCCAAACGATCCTGCAACCTGGGGCAAGGTCGGCCGCAATGAGCTATGTCCTTGCGGGTCGGGCAAGAAATACAAGCATTGTCATGGCAAATTCGCCTGACAGGCGGCCGACCGCTGTTTTGACCTGCATCATGGCCGGGCTCGCCCCGGCCATTTCTTTTTTGCGCGGTGAATGTCGTGTTGGCCAAGGGTCGTGACTGTGAAACAATTTCCGCTTGTGGGCTTTGTCATTGTCAGACCGTCAGAACAGGGTGCGATGATGCAGGTTCCTCTCGAAATTTCATTCCATAACATCGACAATTCGGACTGGGCAAAAGACGAGATTCGCGACAATGTCGCAAAGCTTGAGTCCATCTACGAGCGCATGACCTCATGTCGCGTGCGGGTCGATCAGCGCGCCGATAATTCCAATCACACCATCCCACCGGTGGTCCGCATCGAGATCGGCATTCCGGGCCGCAAGGACATTGTGGTCGCGCACGAGCCGGACCGGCTGCAGCGGAAGTTCCAGCGCCCAGATCTGCACAACGCGATCAACGAGGCCTTTCGTCTCGCAGAACTGCAGCTCACCGAGCTCAAGCGCAAGATGACCGATCATGCCACTGCGATGACGCATGAATCGGTCAACGAGTTCCGCGGCCAGGTGGCTGAAATCAGGGATGGAGAGGACTTTGGGTTCCTCATGACCAAGGAGGGCGGTCTGCTCTATTTCCACCGCAATGCGCTCCTGTCCGGCGAGTTCGGCCGGTTGCGCCGCGGCGATGAGGTCACCTATGTCGAGGATGTCGGCGATACCGGCCCGATCGCAACCAAGGTGCGGGTGAAGGAAGCCGCTGCCGACTAGCGGAACGCGCTCCAGCGGCTGTCGAAGCTCGATGTCGAAGGAATCGGCTGCGCGCCGTTGATGACATTGCCGGCAGGCGCGGCGGCGGGCGCAGGGCTTTCGCCCGCAGCGGCGGTTTTCACCCGCGATTCGTCGGATTGTGGCGGGATGGCGCCGGGCTTTGCGGCCTGGGCCGGGCGCGGTTTCGGCGCCGGGGTTTCCGCAGGGGCCCCTTCCGAGCCGCGCAAGCCGATCACGCGCGAGGCAACGCCTGCTCTCATCGCCGGTTTGTTCTGCGTTTCGGGAGCCGCTTCCGCGACGGCGACGCGTGGCTGTTCCGACTTGTTCGACGACGTGATCCCGAACAGGCTGCCCAGCCGTTGCGCGAAGCTCGGCTCTTCCGGACGTACGCCCTGCTTGGGCTGCGGTGCGTGACGTGGCAGCGGCACATCCGCGACCTGGATCGGCTGCGTCGAGGCGGTCACATCGGATTCTCGTTCCGTCGCCGACGCCACGCTGTAGGCGGTGGCGATCGGTCCTGGCGCGTTCGGGTCGACGACGAGCTTGACGTTGCCGCGCTCGTCGATGACTTCACGCGGCTGCAGCTTCGCCACGAAGGTCGGATGCATGCCGCCGTCACGCCCGCTCCTGATCGGGGCGACCGGGGCGCCGCGCGAGGTCAGCTCGGCGACCTGGAATTCATCTGCTCGCTGCTTCTCGTTCACCGCTTGCCAGATGTCCTGCGGGATTTCATAGGCCGGGCATTTGCCCTTCGGATTGAAGCTGAGTGCCGTCGATGCATTGGCCGGCGCGGTGGCGTTGAACACATAACGCTTCTCGCAGACATCGACCTTCGGCTCGAGGCGCGTCACCTCGAAATGGTCATTGCCCTGCTTGATCATCTTCCAGAACGGCATGTTCGGATTATTGCGATGCTTGGCCATGTTCGCGGGCGTCATGCGGAACGGATAGGCCTGCACTTGGAAGGATTGTTGGCCGCCGAAGAAAGACTCGCGGCCCATCGCGAAGATTTCCGAAATCTGCTCGTCGGTCATCGCGTAGCAGCCGCGCGACGAGCAATCGCCATGCACCATCAGATGCGCGCCGGTACGGTCATGCGCACGGTCGAACGCGTTCGGATAGCCCATGTTGAAGGCAAGATAGTATTGCGAGTTGGGATTCATCTGCGCGGGTGTGATATTGTAGAAACCCTCCGGCGCCTGACGGTCGCCCTCGCGGATTTTTGGGCCAAGATCGCCGGACCATTTGCAGATCGGATAGGTCTTCAGCAGCGCGAAGCGACCGCTGCGGTCCTGCTTCCAGACCTCCAGTTCGGATTCCTGTTTGAAGATACGGACCAGGAGCGGCGAGCTCTTGTCCATGTTCTTCTTTTCCATCTCGGCGAGCAGGGCCGGCGGAATCGGGGCATTGGCGCGTGCGTTGGTGGGGAAGACGCCTTCGGTCTTGCAACCGGACAGCATTACAGCGGCGGCGAGAGCCGCCGACGCCATCAGCGTGCGGACCGAATTAGGGCTAAGTTTCAATACGTTACTCCCCGAAAAGGCTATCCCCGAGCCTTCACCCGCGATCGTTACTCCGCCGCCACGGTCTCCGCAAGGGCGGATTCGGTCGCCTTATTGTTGACCATAGCGGCGGTGAACGAACGGTAAAATACTCTGAAATCTCATTAAAATAACGCGGCGTTATTATGGCTGAGCGAGCCCCGTCCGGGCCTGTGGTTAACTCGGGGGTCAGAGCCCGGTTCTGCCAATGGCAAGGAACTTCTCCCGCCGCTGCCGGCGCATATCCTCGCCGTCAAGACCCCTGAGCGCGGAGAAGGCGTCGGCGATGGCGTGGCCGGTGGTGGCAATGGCCGCGGCTGGGTCGCGATGGGCGCCCCCTACAGGCTCAGGGATGATCCCGTCGATGACCCCGAACTTGATCAGATCCGGCGCGGTGATTTTCATGCTGGTGGCAGCCTCCTGCGCCTTGGTCGAATCGTGCCACAGGATGGATGCGGCGCCTTCGGGTGAAATCACGCTGTAGATCGCGTGTTCCAGCATTAGCACCCGGTTGGCGGTCGCGATGGCGATGGCCCCGCCGGACCCGCCTTCCCCGAGAATCACGGCCACATTCGGAACCCGCAAATTCAGGCAGGCTTCGGTCGAGCGGGCGATGGCCTCGGCCTGGCCGCGCTCTTCGGCGCCGATGCCCGGATAGGCGCCCGCGGTGTCGACCAGCGCCAGCACCGGTACGCGGAAACGGTCCGCCATCTCCATCAACCGCACGGCCTTGCGATAGCCCTCGGGCCGCGCCATGCCGAAATTGTGCTTGAGCCGTGCTTCGGTGGTGGAGCCTTTCTCGTGGCCGATGACGCAGATGCTGTCGCCGCGAAAGCGGCCGAAGCCACCGACAATCGCTTCGTCGTCGCCGAACTTGCGGTCGCCGGCAAGGGGTACGAAATCGGTAATCAGTTGAGCGATGAAATCGAGGCAATGCGGGCGCTGCTGATGGCGCGCAACCTGCGTCTTCTGCCACGGAGTCAGGTTGGCATAGAGATCTTTCAGGGTCTGCGCGGCCTTGTTTTCCAGGCGTCCGATTTCTTCCTCGACCTGAACCTCTCCGCCGCTCGCCTGTACGGCGCGAAGTTCATCTGCCTGGGCCTCGAGTTCGGCCACCGGTTTTTCAAAGTCGAGATAGGTACGCATGGAGTTGAGGAAATGGCCTTTAGTCAACGGGGCGCCGCCGGATCCGGCGGCGGGGGAAACTGGCCCCGGGGGGCCTGCAAGTCAAGCAACAGGGCCGGTCCACCCCTTCGGGTCATGCATTTGAAACCGTTAGCAATTCACTCATCGGTCAGCGGGTGCAGGTCGCGCACCAAGCTCTTTAGTCGCTCTTCCAGCACGTGCGTATAGATCTGGGTGGTGGAGATGTCGCTGTGGCCGAGCAGGGTCTGCACCACCCGCAAGTCAGCGCCGTTCTGCAGAAGGTGACTGGCAAAGGCGTGCCGCAGCACATGTGGGCTGACCTGGTCGGCGCGCAGACCGGCGGCGACCGCGAGCGCCTTTAGCTCGCGGGCGAAGTGCTGGCGGCTGAGATGCCCGCTTTCCCCGAAGGACGGAAACAGCCATTTCGAATCATCGAGCCTGGCCTGTTTGCGCAAGCTGAGAAAGTCCGCCATCGCCTGCCGCGCTGCGTCATTGAGCGGCACCATGCGCTCCTTGTCGCCCTTGCCGCGCACGACGATCATCCGTTGATCCTTGCGGGCGGCAGATGCCGGCAGCGCGACGAGTTCGGATACGCGCAGACCCGTCGCGTAGATCAATTCCAGAAGACAATGCAGCCGCGCCGCGCGGAGGCGCTCGGCAGTCGAACTGCTCTCGTTCTGTGACGCGTCGCGGGCCGCAGCGAGCAGGCCGTCAACTTGCTTGACCGAGAGGACGTTCGGCAGGGCGCGCCCGCGCTTGGGGCCTTGCAGGATTGCGGCGGGATCGTCCCTCCTGCGGCCTTCCGCATACAGGAAACGAAAAAGCTGGCGGATGGCGGAGAGCTTGCGCGCAACCGAGGTCGGCGCAAAACCGCGTTCATTCAGCGTGGTGAGGTAGTCCCGAATATGGCCGGTGGCGACGTTGGCAAGCGTCGTTTTCCGGGCGCGCAAGGCATCGCAGAAATCCGCGAGGTCGTGTCGATAGGCCGACAATGTGTTGTCGCCGGCTCCGCGTTCGGCCGCGAGCATATCGAGAAAAAGGTCGACCAGCGCCTGGTCGGAATGTGCCGGACGGGCCATGCGGCTTCCGGGATCTCTCAGCGTTGCTTGTAGAAGCGGTCCTGCGGGACCGTCACCGTAATCTCGCGCGGCTGCGGCTCGACCAGTGTGGCCAGCGCGACAATGCCAGCGTAAACCATACCCGCAATAATTCCGACAACCGCCAAGAAACGGAACAGAGTTGGCATCGGGACGACGGCGCCGCCTGGTGAATCGGAGCGATGCCGACTACGACCACGTTCCCGCGGCTCTGACAAGGGGCTGCGGGTTCGTGCTATAAGTCGTGCTATAGGACAGCCGCGGCACAAAGGCCGTGCAAAACGTCATGTCGAATACCGCTCTGCAGACCCCAGCCGTTCCTCCCGAGGCCTCAATTGTCTCTGGCCTCGGCCGTCGTTCGATTGTGCTGGTCGGCATGATGGGGGCGGGGAAGTCCTCGGTCGGCCGCAAGCTGGCGGCCAGGCTCGCGCTTCCCTTTGTGGATGCCGACAACGAGATCGAGGCCGCCGCCGGCATGTCCATCCCCGACATTTTCGAGACGCGCGGCGAAGCCGAATTCCGCTCTGGCGAGGCCCGCGTGATCGCGCGCCTTCTGGAAACTGCGCCGCAGGTTCTCGCCACCGGCGGCGGCGCTTTCATGAATGCGGAGACCCGCGCCGCAATCCGGTCGAAAGGCGTCTCCATCTGGCTGCGCGCCGATTTCGACGTGCTGATGAAGCGGATCAGGCGGCGCGCCGATCGTCCCATGCTCAGGACCGAGGATCCGGCCGCCACCTTGCGCCATCTGATCGAGCAGCGATATCCGGTCTATGCCGAGGCAGACATCGTCATCGATTCGCGCGATGTGCTGCACGAGGTGATAGTGGACGAGATTCTCGACGCCTTGCGCAATTATTGTTCCGTGCAGGCGCGGCAGGAGTGATTTGGGAATGACAGCAGCTCTTCGCATGAGCGACCCCGTCAATGTTCATGTCGCTCTGGCCGACCGCGCCTACGACATTGCGATTGGCCGTGGCGTGTTGACGTCGCTGGGCGCGCGTATCGCGGCACTGCGGCCCGGCGCACGCTGCGCCATCGTGACGGATGAAACCGTGGCGCAGCATCATCTGAAGGCGGCGGAGGCCTCCCTTGCAAAATCGGGGATCGGTCATTCGCATGTGATTGTTCCGGCTGGGGAAGGCTCCAAGAGCTATGCGGGGTTCGAGAATGTCTGCGAGCAACTGATCGAAGCGCGCGTCGAGCGCGGAGATCTTCTGGTGGCTTTGGGCGGCGGCGTGATCGGCGATCTCGCCGGCTTTGCCGCCTCGGCCATCCGGCGCGGGCTCGATTTCGTACAGGTGCCGACCACCTTGCTAGCGCAGGTCGATTCCTCGGTCGGCGGCAAGACCGGGATCAATTCGCGGCATGGGAAGAATCTCGTCGGTGCTTTCCATCAGCCGATCCTGGTGCTGGCGGATACCGCCGCACTCGACACGTTGCCTGTGCGGCAGATGCGCGCCGGCTATGCCGAGGTCGCAAAATACGGTCTGATCGGCGACGCGCCCTTCTTCGCTTGGCTGGAACAGAACTGGCAGGAGATTTTCTCCGGCGGCCCCGCCCGCGAATACGCTGTGATGAAAAGCTGCCAGATGAAGGCCGACATCGTCGCACGCGACGAGCGGGAAAGCGGCGACCGCGCCTTGCTCAATCTCGGCCACACCTTCGGGCATGCGCTCGAGGCCGCCGCCGGTTTCTCCGACCGGCTGCTGCACGGGGAGGCGATTGCCATCGGAATGACGCTGGCTTTTGCCTATTCGGCGCGGTGCGGATTGCTGCCGGCGAGCGAGGCCGCACGCGTGCAACGCCATCTCGCGGTTGTCGGATTGCCGACCCGCATCGCCGACATTGCCGGAGCGAAGCCAGGTGCCGACCGGCTGATGGACCTGATCGCACAGGACAAGAAGGTCAAACGCGGCAGGCTGACATTCATTCTGGCGCGCGGCATTGGGGCGAGTTTCATCGCTCCCGATGTCGAAGCCGACGATGTACGCAGCTTCCTTGCCGAGAACCTGATCTGATCGATGGCCGCGCAAGACTGGCTCGTCCTGATCGCAATTCTCATCTGTCTCCTGCTGTCGTTCTTTTTCTCCGGCAGCGAAACGGCGCTGACGGCGTTTTCCCGCGCGCGCATGCTGCGCATGGAGAAGGCCGGAAACCGCGGCGCCGGCATCGTCAACGCCTTGCTGCAATCCCGCGAGCGGCTGATCGGTGCGATTCTGCTGGGCAACAATGCGGTCAACATCACGGCCTCGGCGATGGCTACGGGGCTTTTCCTGCTGTGGTTCGGCGAAGTCGGCGTCGTCTATGCCACTCTTGTAATGACTGCGGTGGTGGTGATCTTCACGGAAGTGCTGCCCAAGACTCTCGCGATCAATGCGCCGGAAAGGATTGCACTGTTCGTGGCCAAGCCAGTTTCACTGGCTGTGCGCCTGCTCGGCCCGGTGCTGATGGGGATCGAGTGGCTAGTGCGGACCATCCTCGCCCCCTTCGGCATTCGCATCGGCGAAAGCCAGCCCATCCTGTCGGCGCACGAGGAATTGCGCGGCACACTAGACCTTCTTCATCGCGAAGGCGGCGTCGAGAAACAGCATCGCGATATGTTCGGCGGAGTCCTTGATCTGAAGGAGCTGCAGGTTTCCGACGTCATGATTCATCGCACCGAGATGATCACAGTCTGCGTCGACAATCCGCCGGAGGAGGCCGTCAAGGAAATCCTGGCGGCGCCGGTGACCCGCATCCCGCTGTGGAGCGGCAAACCGGAGAACATCGTTGGCATTCTGCACGCCAAGAATCTGCTCAAGGCGCTGCAGGATGTGAATGGTGAGGCGGCGCGTATCGACCTGCTGTCGATCTGCCGCCCGCCGTGGTTTGTGCCGACTATTCGGCCCCTGACGGAGCAGCTCAAGGCGTTCCGCCGCCGCAGGACGCCGTTGGCGCTGGTGGTGGACGAGTACGGCGAGATGATGGGCCTGGTGACGCTCGAGGACATCATCGAAGAGATCGTCGGCGACATCTCGGACGAGCACGACGTGGAAGTTCCGGGAGTGAGTTTGCAGCCTGACGGCTCGGTGACGGTCGAGGGATCGGTTCCGGTGCGCGATCTGAACCGCGCCATGGAGTGGAACCTGCCGGACGAAGAGGCGACTACAATCGCCGGGCTGGTCATTCATGAAGCGCGCTCGATTCCGGACGTCAGCCAGACCTTTACATTCCACGGCTTTCGTTTCCGTGTCCTGCGCAAGGAACGCAACCGCATCACCTCGCTGCGCATCACTCCTCTCGCATTCGTGGCGGGCGCGCGGCTGCCCTAGCTGCCTGGCCTTTGGCCGGGCATGGAGCTATTTCCAGTTGCATGCTGCAGGTCTTTTTTTGACCGGCCAGAAATCCTTATTTGACATAAAAAGCTCGATATTCACGGATATGTGACACGTCGGTTGCCGGAAAGGTTTGCGTTCCCTAATTCCACATCGTCAAAGTGTCACATCTATTGGTTGCAGCCTTTCCGCGCGTCTCTGACCTCGCCGGGTCGTCCAAGGGGGCTGACCGATGCATCGCAGACACGACAAGATCAACATCCCGATCGAGCTGTTGCGATCGTTCGTGGCCATTCAGGAACTGGGCAGTTTCACCAAGGCAGCCACGACGCTTCAGCTCACCCAGCCGGCCATCAGCGCGCAGATCAAACGTCTGCAGCAACTGGTGGGAGGGGAAGTATTCGCGCGCGGTGGATTGGGAATCGCGCTGACAGAGAAGGGTGAGATCGTCAGCAAATATGCCCGGCGCATTCTGGCTATGAACGACCAGATCATGTCGCTGTCCGGAGCCAAGCCTTACGCACGTCATTTCCGCGTCGGAATTCCGAACGTCTATACCGGCCGCATGCTGTATGACATCGTCAAGGCCTGCCAAAAGATTGATCAGACCGACAGAATCCAGTTCTGTTGCGAACCATCGGGAGATTTGGTCAAGAGTCTGACCAGCGGATATCTGGACGTCGCTTTCATCGCCTCGCTCACGCCGCCTCATGCGCAGACGCTGACCAGATGGACGGAAAAGCCTGTCTGGGTGTGCGCGCGCGATTTCCTTCTCAGCCCCGGTTCGCCCATTCCGATCCTGAGTTGGCCGCATGCGGTGTCGGACCAGGCGGCTATCGAGGCGCTGGAAAATTATGGTCTACAATACACCGTCGCGTTCGTTGCTTCGGATATGGCCGCGCAGCTTGCGGCGCTCCGCGCCGGTCTTGGCTTTTTCATTTTCCCCGAACGTGTAGTCCCTCCGGATCTCAAGATTGCGCGTGAGCATTATCTGCCGAAATTGCCGGATTTGCCGGCCGGGCTTTATCTGCGCGAAGGGCTCGATGCGAAGCGCATGGCGCCGATCATCGAATGTCTCGACGCTGTGCTGAATCCGGATCGTCCGCCGGTCGGCCTCGTTCCGAGTGAGTGCGGCGAGACGCACGTACCGAAGGCCAGAAAAGGCGCCGCCTGACAGCGGTCGATCCGCTGGAGGGACTTGCCGCCGATCATCAAGAAAATCGATGCGGCAGCAAAAATTCTGACTGATCCCCATCGATCTCGTATTCAGCAGTTCGATTTTTTTCTTCATCTGTCGCCAACCTTGATTGGCCAATCTTCGCACATGGCGAGCGCGAATCGTCGCCAGAGAAAAGCGCCGCGCATGACGTTCTTGCACGCGTTAAGTCCGTGCAGCTGATGCGTCAGCTACTGTTGGATTGTTGAAGTCCGGGGCATGCGGCGATCGCAGCTGTGATGTGCGCCGATGACTTCGCCGGGTCACTGATGAGAGGAGCACTTAGCCGGACGGCAATCCGGTTGCGGAGCCCGTCGGGCGGCGAGAACGGCGAACGGGGAACGTAGCTGTCTCGGTCGAACGACGTGGAACCATAACGGCCACGCCCGTCACCCGATGGGCCGTTATGGGCGAGAGGCGCCCGACCACATGCGGGCGCCTCTCATTTTTGGCGCGTGGCCTGCTGTGGTTCGGCGGAATTCGCAAGCCGTGACGATGAACGCGCGGATCGCTTCGGTTGCTCCGTCACAAGGACTCTCCCGGCGCGCTCGCATGTATCGCCAATGCGTGCACGCCCCCCTTCAATTCGGCGTCCAGCGCCTCGTTGATCATCCGATGGCGCGCGACGCGGGACTTGCCGTCAAAGGCTTTGGCCACGATATACACTCGATAATGGGTCTGTCCGCCGGGGCGGTGGCCGGCATGGCCTTTGTGCCGGTCGGATTCGTCCAGCACTTCCAGGCTTTCCGGTGCAAAAGCGGCCGTCAGCTTCTCGATGATGACATCTTTCGTCTGCATGCTGGTTCGCTTAACGGGAGCTGGCGGGCAAGGTCAATGGCTGCAACCGGGCGCGTGGCTGCGTCTGTACGGAACTCCCAAAGTCAAGTCTTGAAGGTGCGGCGGGAACGTCCGAATAATCGGCCATGAAGTTCGATTCACCCTATTTCGACCGGATCCGGGTCAAGCCGGCGGCGGACCGTTCCGTCCGCAAAGGCGCACAGGTTTGCGATTGGCCCGGTTGCCAGAAACCCGGTCCGCACCTCGCGCCGAAGGGCCGTGGTCGGGAGCACGAGAAGTGGCATTATTGCCTCGATCACGTGCGCGAATATAACCAATCCTACAATTACTTCTCGGGCATGAGCGACGAGGAGGTGCTGCGCTTTCAGAAGGATGCGCTGACCGGCCACCGGCCGACCTGGAAAATGGGAACGGGCAATCGCGGCGAACCCGGGCATTTTTACGCGGAAGGCGCGGAAGATCCATTTGTCCTGTTTCGTGAGCTGGGCGGGGACGGCGGAAGCGATCGCGTATCCGCGAAGAAGGAAGCGCGGACGATCCGCAACGCCGAACGCAAGGCATTCGAGACCTTGGGCCTTGAGGTTTCGGCTTCGCGCACAGAGATCAAGGCGAAATTTCACGATCTGGTGAAGCGCCATCACCCTGACGCCAATGGCGGCGACCGCTCGACCGAGGACCGGCTGATCGAGATCATCCAATCCTATAATTATCTCAAGTCGGTGGGCCTCTGTTAGCTCGGGCGGTCGTCGCCGGGCTTTCGATGCAGACGTTCCAATTGAGGACGCCACCCTTCCAATAAATCATGAAGCCGACCGAACCGGCTTTGAACCACATCCGGTTCCCGCCCGACCCATGGGCAGGATGTGATGATCGCATCTGAAAACATGGAAGGGACTAAGCAATGATTCGCAAGACCGTTCTCGCGTTCGCCGCTGGTGCCGCTCTCGTGACCGCCGCCCTCGCGCCGACCGCCGCTTCCGCCGGCTACTACAGCTACGGCTATCGCTCGTATTACAAGCCGTATGTCTACGAATGCAGCTACAACTGCTACAAGCCGTCCTATAGCTATAGCTACGGCTACAAATCCTATGGCTACAAGTCCTATGGCTACAAGTCCTACGGCTACAAGTCTTACGGTTACGGCTACTAATAGTCTTCCGGGCTTGCTCCTGCCAATGTGACCTTACGCGCGCTTCGCCACAAGGGCCTCTCGGCCATGTGGCGGAGCGCAACATCACCATCTTGAGCGCAAATCGGGATTTCATTGCCACCTCCGGTTTCCGGTGAGTCAAAGGTGGTGAAAACTCTTGTGCGCCGCGTGAATCGATTCGCGTGCTGCCCCGCGCGACGCTTAAAATTTGCGGACTATTGGATGTGACGCTCGTTGCTTTCCCGTTGGGAGCAGGGCCATGGCACAGGCGGACATGCGAAACGCCGCGATGTCGTTCAACGAGCGGCTGAAATACGCGCATCAGCTGGTCGCGGAAGGTCAGCATCTCGTCCGCCGCACACACCGCAACCTTCAGGTCGGCAATGCGCAGGTGGCCCATTCCTTCAAGCTGCTCGCGCAGGCCCGCGGCCTGTGGTCCAAAGGGCGGCTCTGACCGGGGAATTATTCCATGCCGGAAGACCTCTCCCGCCTTCCGGACAAGCGTCCCGGTTCCTATCTGATTGATCTATCAGGGTATGTTCTCGAATCTGCCGGGTTTATTCTGCCCCGGCCTTTCTGCTAGGTTCGCCCTCATATCCGATTTGCACCCTCAATCGGCGGTTTCAGCCCCAGGACGTGCCGGGGCCACGGAGTTCCAATGGCGACTGCAGCGCAACAAAACGGTCAAAAGGCTGTCCAAGGCCTCGGCGGTCTGCCGGACATGAAGGTTTCGGTCCGGCAGGTGTTTGGCATCGATTCGGACATGGAGGTGCCCGCCTATTCCGAACCGGACATGCATGTGCCCGATCTCGATCCGGATTATCTGTTCGACCGGCCGACGACGCTGGCGATCCTTGCCGGCTTTGCCCGCAACCGCCGCGTGATGGTCACCGGCTATCACGGCACCGGCAAGTCGACGCATATCGAACAGGTGGCCGCGCGGCTAAACTGGCCTTGCATCCGCGTGAACCTCGACAGCCATATCAGCCGCGTCGATCTCGTCGGCAAGGACGCCATCGTGATCCGCGATGGGCTGCAGGTCACTGAATTCAGGGATGGGATTCTGCCCTGGGCACTTCAGAACAACGTCGCCCTTTGTTTCGACGAGTATGACGCCGGCCGCCCGGATGTGATGTTCGTGATCCAGCGCGTGCTGGAAGTCTCCGGCCGCCTGACTTTGCTCGACCAGAACAAAGTGATCTCGCCGCATCCGGCGTTCCGGTTGTTCGCCACCGCCAATACGGTCGGCCTTGGCGACACCACCGGCCTCTATCATGGCACCCAGCAGATCAACCAGGGCCAGATGGATCGCTGGTCGATCGTGACCACACTGAATTATCTGCCGCACGACAAGGAAGTCGACATCGTGCTGGCGAAAGCCAAACACTATCAGACCGAAAACGGCCGCGATATCGTCAACAAGATGGTCCGCGTCGCCGATCTGACGCGCAATGCTTTTATGAACGGCGATATCTCCACCGTCATGTCGCCGCGCACCGTGATTACTTGGGCGGAGAATTCCGATATTTTCGGTGATATCGGCTTCGCGTTCCGCGTCACGTTCCTGAACAAGTGCGACGAACTCGAACGCTCGATCGTGGCGGAGTTCTATCAGCGCAGCTTTGGGCAGGAATTGCCGGAATCGGCAGTGAATGTTGCTCTGACTTGATGACCTGTCGTCCCCGCGAAAGCGGGGACCCATAACCCCAGTTTGCGCTTGAACTGCGAGGGTTGTGGTTATGGGTTCCGGGCCTCCCTCGCGGTGCTCGGTCGCCCGGAACGACGAAGAAGACGATGTCCTCGAACTACCGACCGAAGACGACCCCGAAAGAATCCCCCAACGAGCCGTTCAAGCGCGCGGTGACGGGATGTCTGCGCGCGCTTGCCAAGAAGCCGGACTTGGAAGTTTCCTTCGCGGCGGAGCGGCCAGGCATTGCCGGCGGGAAAGTGCGGTTGCCGGAGCCGGCGCGCAAACTGAACAAGCAGGAAGCCGCCATTGTGCGGGGCCACGCCGATGCGCTGGCGCTGCGGCTCGCCTGTCATGATCCCGCTGTGCACCGCAGGCTGCTGCCCGGCGGGCAACAGGCGCGCGCGGTGTTCGACGCGGTGGAGCAGGCGCGCGTGGAGTCCATCGGCGCGCGCCGCATGCGGGGCGTCGCGCAGAATCTGTCGGCGATGCTCGACGACAAGTTCCATCGCGGCAAGTTTGACGACATCACTGACCGTGCCGATGCGCCGATCGAAGAAGCCATCGCGATGATGGTGCGCGAGCGCCTGACCGGAATCACCCCGCCGCCGGCGGCGAAGAAGCTCGTCGATCTCTGGCGCCCGATCATCGAGGACAAGGCCGGACGCGGTCTCGACCGGCTCGATGCTTTGATCGAGGACCAGCAGCGCTTCGGTGACGCCGTGCACGATCTTCTCGATTCACTGGACATGGGCGAGGACCGCAATCGCGATTCCGAGGAGGAGGAGGAATCCGAGAACGACGAGCAGGATCGCCGGCAGGAAGATTCCGGAGAGGAGGGCGAAGCCACCGAATCCGAGGAGTCGCAGCGCATGAGTGCCGAAGAGGCGGACTCCTCTGCCGAGGACGCGCAAGACGCCTCTGCCGAAGCGATGGATGCGCAGGCGACCGACATGACGGACGACAGCGACATGGGCGATTCCGAATCGCCTGCAGAGCCCTGGCGTCCGCGTCCCGGCGCCGGCCACGAGCATCGCGGACCGGATTACGGACCGTTCACCGGCAAGTTCGACGAGGAAATCGCGGCGGAAGATCTCTGCGAGCCGGAAGAGCTCGATCGTCTGCGGGGCTATCTCGACAAGCAGCTCTCGCATCTGCAGGGCGTTGTCGCGCGTCTCGCCAATCGCCTGCAGCGCCGCCTGATGGCCCAGCAGAACCGTGCCTGGGAGTTCGATCTCGAGGAAGGCATGCTCGATCCGGCGCGGCTGTCGCGCATCATCGTCGATCCCCTGCATCCGCTCTCGTTCAAGCGGGAGAAGGACACCAATTTCCGCGATACGGTGGTGACGCTGCTGCTCGACAATTCCGGTTCGATGCGCGGCCGCCCGATCACCGTCGCTGCCACCTGCGCCGATATTCTCGCGCGCACGCTGGAGCGCTGCGGCGTCAAGGTGGAGATTCTCGGCTTCACCACCCGCGCCTGGAAGGGCGGGCAGTCGCGCGAAGCCTGGCTTGCGGCCGGCAAGCCGGCCAATCCTGGACGCCTCAACGATCTGCGCCACATCATCTACAAGGCGGCGGACGCACCTTGGCGGCGCGCGCGCAAGAACCTGGGGCTGATGATGCGCGAGGGCTTGCTCAAGGAGAATATCGACGGCGAGGCGCTGAGCTGGGCCTATCGCCGGTTGATGGGCCGCACCGAGCAGCGGCGCATCCTGATGATGATTTCCGATGGCGCGCCGGTTGACGATTCCACGTTGTCGGTCAATGCAGGCAATTATCTCGAGCGGCATCTGCGCTATGTCATCGAGGAGATCGAGACACGCTCGCCGATCGAGCTCATCGCCATCGGCATCGGCCACGACGTGACGCGCTATTACCGGCGCGCGGTCACCATTGTCGACGCCGAAGAGCTCGGAGGCGCCATGACCGAGAAGCTCGCCGAATTGTTCGACGAGAAGGCGCCGGATCCGCAGCCGTGGCAAATTTCGCGCCGAAGGCTGCATTCGTGAGTATACGCGCCGCCGTTGCAGCAGTCGCGATCGCGGCGCTTGCAGTCTGTCCAGCGCAGCTATTCGCGCAATCGTCTCCCGCGCCTGGAAAGATCGAAATCCGGGTGAAGCCGATCGAGGCGTTTCAGCCGGCCGAGCCCGATCGCAAGATATTCGGCTCGCTGGAATTCCGCGGCGGACTGGAATTGTCGTCGTCGGCGAAGAATTTCGGCGGTCTTTCCGCAATCCGCGTCGCTCCAGACGGTGCAGGTTTTCTCGCCATCACCGACAAGGCGGAGTGGCTGCGCGGCCGTATCGTCTATCGCGACAACACGCCCGTCGGCATCGCCGACGCCGAGATGGCGCCGATGCTGGGGCCGGACGGCCGCGTACTCACCGCGCGCGGCTGGTACGACACCGAGGCGCTGACTCTCGACGGCAATGCCGCGTATGTCGCGCTCGAGCGCATACATCGCATTCTTCGCTTCGACTACGGCAAGGACGGATTGCTCGCCCGCGCGCAGATTGTCCCGACGCCGCCGGAGATGTCCAAGCTGCCGGGCAACCGCGGCATCGAATGCCTGATCGCGATGCCGAAAGGGACGGCGCTGGCCGGCGCGCTGATGGCGATCTCCGAGCGCGGCCTCGATGGCGACGGCAATGTGCGCGGCTTCCTCATCGGCGGCCCGAAGCCGGGCGCGTTCACCGTGAAGCGCAAGGACGATTTCGACATCGTCGACTGTGCGTCGACGCCGTCATCCGACCTGCTGTTGCTCGAGCGCTTCTTTTCCTGGCAGAAGGGCGTGGCGATGCGTATCCGCCGTGTGCCACTCGCCAGCGTGGTCCCGGGCGCATTGCTCGATGGGCCGAGCCTGATCCAGGCGGATATGGGCTTTCAGATCGACAACATGGAAGGCCTGAGCGTGCATCGCGCAGCCGACGGCACACTCGTGCTGACGCTCGTATCGGACGACAATTTTTCCATCATCCAACGCACGCTGCTGCTGCAATTCACGCTGCTGGACAAATAAAAACGCGGCCCTCGGCCGCGTCTCCAGTTCTCCGTCGCGGGAAAGCTCAGCTCGCTGTCGCCAGCTTCTTCTTCACCGCACGCTTGAGTTCCAGCGCACGCGGGGAGAGCTGCGCGTCGCTCGCCTTCACCAGAAAGGCGTCGAGGCCGCCGCGATGATCAACGGTCTTCAGAGCATTGGTCGACACGCGCAGCCGCACCGAGCGGTTCAGCGCTTCCGACATCAGCGTGACATTGACCAGGTTCGGCAGGAAACGCCGCTTGGTCTTGATATTGGAATGGCTCACCTTGTGACCGACAAGTGCCTTCTTTCCGGTCAGATCGCATTGCCGCGACATGGCAGTTATCCTTCGGGGTTCATCCTTCAAAAAATCCGCCCCGCGGCGCGATGCGCCCGGTTGGCACGGTCCATCCCTGCGGGAGACGCAGTCCTATAAGGTGAGGGGGCCGCAGCGTCAAGCAAACCACCCGCCCAGACCCATCACAGATTTGGCGTATTCGGGGCCAAATGAATGGACAGGCCGTTAAATTCTGCTTCGACCCTCGAATTTCTGCCAGTTTTGCAGGAATCGTCTAGGGTGCCGGGCGTCAAGGGCCGGTGGGAAGGGACCCGAGCCGTGGCAGTCGCCGCACAACTCCTGCACAGGCTAGCCTGCGCCTCGATGGCCGCAGCGGTATTGGTCCTTGCGGACGGCGCCGCGCTGGCACAGGGCCGGCTGGAGGCGCGCTACAACGCGACGCTCGCAGGCCTCAAGCTGGGGCAGGGCACCTGGATCGTCGATGCGGGGGACGACCAGTTCATGGCCGTGGCGAGCGGCATGACCACCGGTCTCGCACGTGTCTTCAGCAAGGGCGAAGGCACCGGGGCCTCGCGCGGCCTCATCAAGGGCAACGAATTTTCGCCGACCAGCTATTCGTCCTCGGTCACCACCGGCAGGAAAACCGAGGAAGTCCGCATCACCCTGAATGGCGGGACTGTGAAGGATTTCGACGTCACCCCGCCGACGCCACCCTCGAGCCTGCGCATTCCCGTCACCGACGCGCACAAGCGCAACGTGTTCGATCCGATGACGGCCTCGTTGATGCGGGTTGCGGGCAATGGCGATCTCCTGGCGCAGGAGAATTGCCAGCGTCACACGGCGATTTTCGACGGCCGCATGCGCTACGATCTCACGTTCGCCTTTAAGCGCTTCGACAAGGTCAGAGTGAAGGGTTACGAGGGGCAGGTGCTGGTCTGTTCGGTCTATTTTGCGCCCCTGGCCGGCCATATCCCGGACCGTCCCGCGATCAAATATCTCGTGGCCCAGCGTGACATGGAAGTCTGGCTGGCGCCGATCACTGGAACGCGCGTGCTGGCCCCGATCAAGCTGTCGATTCCGACCCCGCTCGGCACCGGTGAACTTGAGGCGACGCAATTTGTGTCCGCGCCGCTTCCTCCCAAGGCCGCGGCCAGGACGCAATGAAAAGCTGTGTTGAACCACGCCGCCGCATTGAAGTTATCCACAAGGCCAGGACCAGCGATTGACTCCGTGAAACGGGCCATTCGACCCGCCGTTAACGGATCTGGTGGAGGCGGCCACTTCGATCGGCACGCAAAACGCGCTATCTAGTTGAAAATGGACAATATGCTCTACATATCGTGGGGAACGAACCCTGACGGTGCCGGAGTCCGCGATTCGGCCGCGATTCGTTCCAGACTCGTTCCCGCGGATTAAATTCTGCCGCCTGATCGCGGCAGTGTCGTCGCATTGTGATACAGAGGACCTGACAAGGCGGCGGTTTTGTTTGCGGCATGGTCGATTGCCGCGCGGCGCAGAGCAGCCAGGGAAACGGCCCACCTGAATCCGGATCATTGATGGCAATTTCGTTCTCGTCCTCCGGCCGGAGCGATGCCCGCGCACGCGGTGCAGGCGTTACGGCGGTGCTGGGCCCGACCAATACCGGCAAGACCCATCTCGCGATCGAACGCATGCTGGCGCATTCGTCGGGCATGATCGGGCTGCCGCTGCGGCTGCTGGCGCGCGAGGTCTATGGCAAGGTGGCCGACCGCGTGGGCGCGGACTCGGTCGCGCTGATCACCGGCGAGGAAAAGATCAAACCGGCCAATCCGCGTTTCTGGGTATCGACCGTCGAAGCAATGCCGCGCGATCTCGATCCGGCTTTTGTCGCCATCGATGAGGTGCAGCTCGCGGCCGATTTCGAACGCGGCCATGTCTTCACTGACCGCATGCTCAATCGCCGCGGGCGCGAGGAAACGCTGCTCCTAGGCGCTGCCACCATGCGCCCGATGGTGGAAAAGTTGCTGCCCGGCGCGAATGTCGTCACCCGTCCGCGCCTGTCCATGCTCACCCATGCCGGCGACCGCAAGCTGACGCGGTTGCCCCGCCGCTCGGCGATCGTCGCCTTCTCGGCAGACGAGGTCTACGCCATCGGCGAACTGATCCGGCGCCAGCGCGGCGGCGTCGCCGTCGTTCTCGGATCGCTGTCGCCGCGCACGCGCAATGCCCAGGTCGCGCTTTATCAATCCGGCGATGTCGATTACCTGGTGGCGACTGATGCCATAGGCATGGGGCTTAATCTTGATGTCGATCACGTCGCCTTCGCCTCCGACCGCAAGTTCGATGGGTATCAGTATCGCAACCTCAGTCCGGCCGAACTGGCGCAGATTGCCGGCCGCGCCGGACGCGCAACCCGCGATGGCACATTTGGCACCACCGGACGTTGCCAACCCTTCGATGAGGAACTGGTGAAGCGGCTCGAAAGCCATTCCTTCGAGCCGGTCAAAATCCTGCAATGGCGCAATTCGGACCTGGATTTTTCGTCGATCGGCGCGCTGCAGGCGTCGCTGGCGCTGGTTCCTGACGAAGAGGGTCTCACCCGTGCCCCGGTCGCGGAGGACATTCTGGTGCTGGAGCACGCCTCGCGCGACGAAGCGATCCGCGGATTGACCCGGAGCCGCGCCGCCGTCGAGCGGTTGTGGGACACTTGCCAGGTTCCGGATTACCGTAAAATTGCGCCGGCCAATCATGCGGAACTGGTCACGACCCTCTATGGATTCCTGATGCAGGAGGGTAAAATACCAGTCGATTGGTTCGCCCGTCAGGTGGAGCAGGCGGACCGGACCGAAGGCGATATCGACACCCTTTCCACACGGATTGCGCATGTTCGCACCTGGACTTTCGTTGCCAATCGCCCGGATTGGCTTGCCGATCCGGAGCATTGGCAGGGGGTCACGCGCGCGGTCGAGGACAAGTTATCTGATGCCCTGCATGAACGCCTCACGGCTCGCTTTGTCGATCGCCGCACCAGCGTCCTGATGCGGCGATTGCGCGAGAATACGACATTGGAAAGTGAAATCTCCAAAACAGGTGAGGTGACGGTCGAGGGCCACGCGGTCGGCCGCCTCGAAGGATTCCGGTTTGTTGCCGATTCGTCGGCAGGTACGACCGAGGGCAAGGCCTTAGCTGCGGCGGCGCAAAAGGCGCTCGCCGGCGAGATCGAGACGCGTGCGCAACGCCTGTCGCAGGCGCCCGACGATCAATTCGCGCTGGCTGCCGACGGCACGCTGCGCTGGATCGGAGACGCGGTTGGCAAGCTGGCTGGCGGCGAGGACATCATGCGTCCGCGCGTGCGGATCCTGGCCGACGAGCAGCTCACCGGCAGTTCGCGCGAGATCGTGCAGGCGCGTCTCGATCTGTGGGTCAAGGCGCATGTCGAAAAGCTGCTGGGCGCCTTGGTGGCGCTGGGCGCCGCCGAGGATGTGACGGGGATTGCGCGCGGCATCGCGTTTCAGCTTATCGAGTCGTTGGGCGTGCTGGAGCGTCACAAGGTCGCCGACGACGTGAAGGGCCTCGATCAGCCCGCGCGCGCAACGCTGCGCAAATACGGCGTGCGCTTCGGCGCGTATCACATCTATGTCCCACAATTGCTGAAGCCGGCACCGCGTGCGCTGGCGACGCAGCTCTTTGCCCTCAAGCAGGACAATCCGGAAGTGCCGGGTCTCGACGAGATTCAGCATCTGGCGGCGAGCGGACGCACGTCGATTCCGGTCAACAAGGACATTCCGAAGCCGCTGTATCGCGCCGCCGGCTATCGCGTCTGCGGCGAGCGCGCCGTGCGTGTCGACATTCTCGAGCGTCTTGCCGACCTGATCCGCCCGGCGCTGGCATGGCGGGAGAACGCGCCGGGTGTGAAGCCGGCAGGGGCGCTCGATGGCACCGGATTCACCGTCACGGTCGGCATGACGTCGCTCGTCGGTTCATCCGGTGAGGACTTTGCATCCATCCTGCGGGCGCTCGGCTATCGCATGGAGCGCCGGCCGAAACCGCCGGAGCCCGTCGTTGAGACGACCGCCGAGGTGGCGCCAGCCGAAGCTTCGGCGGAATTGTCGGAGCAGACCGAGCCCGCTGCGGAATCCGAAAGTGGTGCAGCTGAGAATGCGCCGGCGTCCGCCGGGCCGGAAATCGTCGACAGCCACAGCCTGCTGCCAGAGATTTATTTCGGGCCGTCGCCGGCAGATACGTCTGTCGCCGACGCACCCTCGGTCGTCGCCGAAGCCGCGCCCGTGGCCGAGGAAATCGCATCGGCACCCCCCACGGCTGCTCCGGATGCAGAGATGGCCGGAGCGGCTGAGCAAGCCGCGCCCGCATCCACCGAGCCGGAGATGATTGAAGTCTGGCGTCCGGGACGATTCGAGGCGCGCGACCGTCCACGCCACGCGCGCGGTCCACGCCATCACACCCGCCGCGGCGGCGCGCAGCACGGCGCCGCTCCTGTGCAGGCGGATGCGAATGGCACGGCGCAAACTGCCGATGCTGCATCTCCGTCGGCCGATGTGCGACCGCAAGGCGACAAACGTCCGCATCGCGGCCATCGTCCCCATCGCGGTGATCGGCCGGAAGGGCAGCGCCCTCCGCATCATGGCAAGCGTGGCCGCCACGATGACCGTCGCGAACGTCATGAACGTCCCGAACGGCGCGAACGTCAGGAACGCCAGCCCGATCCGAACTCACCCTTCGCGAAACTTGCCGCTCTCAAGGCGCAACTTGAGTCCGGCGGAAAAGAAAGAAGCTAGAAGGTCGCGTCGACATTGGATCGCCAGCGCGTGGATAAATGGCTCTGGCATGCGCGTGTGGTGCGCACGCGCACAGCGGCCGCGGCGCTGGTCGACAAGGGCTGCGTGCGCATCAACGGCGCGCGCATTGCCGCATCGAGCCGGGTGGTGAAGCCGGGCGATGTCGTAACGGTGGGGCTGGATCGGGTGCGCGTCCTGAAGGTGCTCGGCTTTTCCGAGCGGCGCGGCTCGGCAACGGAGGCCGGCCTCCTGTTCGAGGATCTGCAGCCGCGGACCCGCGTGATCGTCGATCCTGCGCCGGCGATGGAAGCCGCGCCAGCCACACGCGATCCCGGCGCCGGCCGTCCGACCAAGCGCGATCGCCGGGCTATCGAACGTCTGATGAAGTTCTGATCATGGAACTGCCGGCCGCCCTGCGCCAGGCTGTCGATGCCGCACTGGCCGGCGTGCCGCTGGTCGATCTGTCCGCGGCGGCACAGCGACTGTCGAATCGCTATCGCGGCGAAATCCGCGACGGTGCGTTGCACATATCGGACGATCTGGCCGCCCGCGCCTATCTGGCGACGCGGCTGCCGGCGACTTTTGCCGCGATTTCCGCGGTGTTCGACGCCATCGCGGAGATGCGGCCGGATTTCATGCCGCATTCGCTGCTCGACATCGGGGCGGGCCCCGGTACGGCGATGTGGGCGGCTGCAGGAGTGTGGCCGATTGTCGATGCGCAGATGATCGAACGCAGCAATGCGATCAGATCGTGGGGCGAGACACTTGCAGCTGCGGCACCGCCGCAGACGATCGCATGGACCAATGCCGATCTCGCCGGAGGGCTGTCCGGCTGCGATCGGCGCGATCTTGTCGTGATCGCCTATGTGCTCAACGAACTTGCGCCGGCCGCCGCCGACCAATTGCTGGACCAGGCGTGGGAAAAAAGCGGGGACATGCTGGTCATCGTCGAGCCGGGCACGCCCGCAGGCTGGCAGCGAATCCTGAATGCACGGGCCAGGCTGCTGGAGGTCGGCGGTCATGTCATCGCGCCGTGTCCGCACGCCGCGGCCTGTCCGCTGAGCGAACTGGACTGGTGCCATTTTTCCAGAAAAGTGGCGCGAACGCGCATTCATCGGCTGGTGAAAGACGCGGAGGTGCCGTGGGAGGACGAAAAATTCATCTATCTCGCGGTTTCGCGGGAGAAGGGACGTTCTATCCAGGGCCGTGTCATCGCCCCGCCGAAGGCGGCGAGCGGGCGCGTCGCCCTGAAACTCTGCCGCAGCGACGGCCAAGCCGGCGAGCGGCTGTTCACCCGCCGCGAGGGGGAGGCCTACAAGACCGCGCGCCGCCTCGGCTGGGGCGATGCGCTCCCCGCCGAAGCGGACCAGCCATGACGCCGCGCGGCCTGACTTGCCTGCCAGGACACCATACGTTAGAGGCCAGCCGGGACCGCCCCGGACAGCGTTTTTCAGGATTGCGGAATGACCTACGTCGTCAACGAGAGCTGCATCAAGTGCAAGTACATGGACTGCGTCGAGGTCTGCCCGGTCGACTGTTTCTATGAAGGCGAGAACATGCTCGTCATCCACCCGGACGAGTGCATCGATTGCGGGGTTTGCGAGCCGGAATGCCCGGCCGAGGCGATCAAGCCCGACACCGAGCCGGGCCTCGAGAAATGGCTGTCGCTGAACGCCGAATACGCGAAAATCTGGCCGAATATTACCGCCAAGAAGGAACCGCCGGCCGACGCCAAGGATTGGCAAGGGGTGCCGGACAAGGAAAAGTATTTTTCATCGGAACCCGGAACCGGCAATTGAACGGCTGCGGCTTTTCAATCCTTAACGATTATTGCCGAAAAGCGCGTTCCGGCATACCGAAGTTGCCGGTTTGCAACGCCGTAACACATTGATTTTTGCGGAAAATGTGGTATATAGGCCGCATCGGAACGACATAATCGAAGGCTCCCTCCGGGGAGCAATATTATTTCGGGCTCGTTCCGGAGGAGCCGCAATCAGAAGGGCGTGCGTTCCACGCGAAAGCAGTGGCAGAGAAATCGCGTCAGAAGCAGGGCCGTGGGTCCAAAAAGACCGCCGGCCAGGGCCATACCAAGAAGGCGTCGACCGGCATGAACCGGCGGACGAAACCCTCTTCCGCCGAGCGGCGGACTTCGCAGGTCTCGCGGCAGGCTGGCCGTGGGGCTCCCGTGACCAAGACAACAAGCCGGCCGAAACCAGGCGGCGATGGAGCAACTCCGGTAATGAGCGCCAACAAGAAGACCACCCAGCGCCAAGGTTTCAAGACCAACGAATTCATCGTCTATCCCGCCCACGGGGTCGGCCAGATCCTGGCCATCGAGGAGCAGGAAATCGCGGGCGCCAAGCTCGAGCTCTTCGTCATCAATTTCGTCAAGGACAAGATGACGCTGCGCGTCCCCACCGCGAAGATCGCCTCGGTGGGCATGCGCAAGCTGGCCGAGCCGACCATCGTCAAGAAGGCGCTCGAGACGCTCAAGGGGCGAGCCCGCATCAAGCGCACCATGTGGTCGCGCCGGGCGCAGGAATACGAAGCCAAGATCAATTCCGGCGACATTGTCGCCATTGCCGAGGTCGTGCGCGACCTCTACCGCTCCGAGCAGCAGCCCGAGCAGTCCTATTCCGAGCGCCAGCTTTATGAAGCCGCGCTCGATCGCCTCTCGCGCGAAATCTCGGCGGTGCAGCACATTACCGAGACCGAAGCGGTGAAGGAAATCGAAGCCGCGCTGGCCAAGGGCCCGCGCCGTGGCGCGCCGAAGCCCGCCGAGGCGGAAACCGAGGCCGAGGCCGAGGACAGCGTCGAGGACGAAGCGGCGTAAGGCCTTTCGTCATTTGCGGATTTCGGGAAGCCCGGCATCGCTGCCGGGCTTTTTGTTTGTGCGCAGCAGGCTGCTGGCTTTCTCCGTCATCCTGAGGCGCCCGGCGAAGCCGGGCCTCGAAGGATGCACGGCCAAGTTCTGTGAAACTTGGGCCGTCGCCCTTCGAGGGCCTCGCTGCGCTCGGCCACCTCAGGGTGACGGAGCGGGGTTTTGGAAAATCCTTCTCCGCCCTAGAATATTTTCCTAATCTCGCCCGAAATTCATGCTCGTAGAACAGCGGTTCCTCGGATGCGAGGAGCGTGTTCTTCGGCGTGAGCACGCCGGTCCTCGGCGCGAGGATGCGCCGAAAGATCGGTTCCTCCGGTCTTCCTCGGCCGGTCCAACCTGCTCCCCGGCCGAAGAGCGGATATTCCGGCGGCTGTTCCGGGCGGGAACCCCCATGTGCATGTCCATCCTGGTTCGGCGGTAGTGGCAACCGCCGGCTGTTATTGCTTTTTCCACAGCACATTTGCGGCTTTGAGCCGGCAAGTGGCCGCTGCCGAGTGGGCTCGACTCGTTTATTGCGATGGACCTGTTAGTTCCCTCGGTCGCGGCATCGACGCCCGATTGGACGGCGCATTAGTCTCTAGTTGGATATGGACCTTTTCGTAGCGGCAGGCATCGATCTGGGTGATGGGGGACGGGGCGGGCGCGTAGGCCGCTCCGCCGTCGGCCGCACGTTGCGCGTGCCGTTGCTCAACTACAAGGTCGTTGCGGAGGCGCAGAAGCGATTCACCTTCGATTTCACGCCAGTGCAGATTGAGGCTGCGACGAACTACGCGAAGACGGCCAAGAGCCCAAAATTCGCCAAACTGAAGGAAACTGAAGTCCGCAATCTGTTCTGTCAGAAAGTGCTGGGCGACATTCTGGGCTACACCCAGATCGACGCCGATCCGCCCTATACGCTTGCCTTCGAGCGTGCCATCCGCCGCGGTGCAGTCGACGTTGCGCTGGGCCGTTTTGGGATGCCGGATGGTGCGGACGAAATCGTCGCCCCATTTGAGTTGAAAGGCCCCGGCACAGCCGACCTCGACGCCATCATGCCCGGTCGGGGCTACAGTCCCGTACAGCAGGCTTGGAACTACGCCATCGATGCGCCGGGTTCTCGCTGGGTGCTGGTTTCGAACTGCGTCGAAATCCGACTCTACGGCTTTGGACGCGGACGCGATGCATTCGAACTTTTCGATCTTACGAAGCTCGACGAGCCCCGCGAGCTTGAACGTCTCTGGCTTCTGCTGTCGCGGTCGCGGCTGCTTGACGGCGGCACCGAGGCCCTGCTGCGCGAGACCGACAGCGCCTACAAGGACATCACCAACGAGCTTTATGTCGAATACAAGGGTTTGCGCGATCAATTGATCGGTTTCCTCACCGGGTCCGTCGATGGCGCGAAGCTGCCGATGAGCACCGCAATCGAACTGGCGCAGAAATATCTCGACCGCATTCTGTTCATTGCTTTTGCCGAGCGCACCGACTTGCTCCCTGCCAAATTGCTGGAACGCGCCTCCAAGGCGCGCAATGAGTTCATGCCGGAGCCTTACTGGAGAAATTTTCAGGCGCTGTTCCGTGAAGTCGATGGCGGCAACGAGGGGCGCGGCATCTGGGCGTATAACGGCGGGCTGTTTGCGGTCGATCCCGTCGCCGACGCCATCGTGCTGCCCGATCCCTTGACCGAGCAACTCGCCGCACTGGCCAATTGGGACTACCGCAGCGATGTGCCGGTCACGGTGCTGGGCCACATTTTCGAGCAGTCGATCACAGACCTCGAAGCGTTGCGCGCGGAAAGCCGCGGCGAGGAGGCGCCGAAAGTTTCCAAGCGCAAGCGCGAGGGCGTGGTCTATACCCCTGACATCGTGACGCGCTTTCTGGTTGAGCGTACGCTCGGGCTGATGCTCACCGAGCGTTTCAACGCGCTGCTTGCGCGGCATGGGAAGGCGCCGCCGCAGAACGGCGATCCGATTTTCGCGGACAGCGAGAGCAAGGCGGAGCGCGCCTTCTGGCGCGACTATGCGGGCGTCCTGCGCGGCCTGCGGATTGTCGATCCGGCCTGCGGTTCAGGCGCCTTTCTCGTCGCTGCTTTCGATGTGCTGGCCGCCGAATATCGCCGCGTTCTCGACCACCTCGTGACCCTCGGCGAAGCCATCGACTTCGATGCCTTCGACGAAATCGTGACCAGGAATCTCTACGGCGTCGACATCAATGCCGAGTCGGTCGAGATCACGCGGCTGGCGCTGTGGCTGAAGACCGCCCGGAACAAGCACCGCCTGCAAAATCTCGAAGCCACCATCAGGGTCGGCAACAGCCTGATCGACGATCCCGCCTTCACGGACCATCCTTTCGACTGGCACAAGGCCTTTCCGGATATTTTTGCGCAAGGCGGCTTCGACATCGTCATCGGCAACCCGCCCTATGTGCGCATGGAGCTGATCAAGCCGGTCAAGCCCTATCTTGAAAAGCATTACGTCGTGGCGGCCGACCGCACCGACCTCTATGCCTATTTCTTCGAGCGCGGCGTCGGCCTGCTGAAAGAGGGCGGGCGGCTCGGCTATATTTCCTCATCCACCTTCTTCCGCACCGGCTCGGGCGAGAAGCTGCGCACTTTCCTTGGCGATAACGTTGCCCTTGAGGCGGTGATCGATTTCGGAGATCTGCAGATCTTCGAGGGTGTCACCACCTATCCCGCCATTCTGACTCTGCAAAAGGGCAGGCCGGGCGGCGACGGTCACCTCTCGTTCCTGAAGATCGACAAGGAACTGCCCAAGGACCTCGACGCGGAATTCTCGGCGAAGTCTGTTTCCATGCCGCGCGCGCGGCTCGGCTCCGGCTCCTGGCAGTTCGAGGACGATGCGCTGGCAAAGCTGCGCGAGAAGATCGTCACCGGAAGGAAGACGCTGGGCGAGGTCTATGGAGCGCCGCTTTACGGTATCAAGACCGGTTTGAACGACGCTTTCATCATCGATCAGGATACGCGCGACCGGCTGGTGAAGGAGGACAAGAAGTCGGTCACGCTGCTCAAGCCGTTCCTGCGCGGGGAGAACATCAAGCGCTGGCGGGTCGAGCCGGAGGGGCTCTATCTGATCAATATTCCGAAGGGGCAGATCGACATCGACGACTATCCGGCGATCCGCGACTGGCTCAAGCCGTTCAAAAAACGATTGAAGGCACGTGCCACCAAGCAGGAATGGTTCGAATTGCAGCAGGCTCAACTAGCGTATCAGGCGAAATTCGCCCAGCCTAAAATTGTATATTTGGATATTGCTGACAGTCCACCATTCGCAATCGTCGATGATGGTGCATTTATCGATTGCACCGTCTTCATGATTTCTGGTGATCAATTTTTGCTAGGGTTTCTCAATTCAAAGATCGCTTGGTTTCAATGGTTAGGCCAGACCCCAATCGCTAGTGGCGGCTACATCAGATTGAAGCAGCAGTACATAGCCCCCACGGCATTGCCTGACGCAAGTTCAGGAGATCGCGGTAAGGTAGCAAATCTGAGCAATATCTGTGTTGTTGCCGCAAAGAGTCGTTATGAGATTCAGACGGCAGTCCAGCACCGCATCCTCGATCTCGCTCCGCCCGAACGCACGAAGCTCTCACGCAAGCTGGAGGAGTGGTGGACGCTCGACTTCGCCGGCTTCCGCGAGGAGGTGAAGCGCGTGTTCCGCGCCGACATTCCGGTGAAGGAGCGCGGCGAATGGGAAGCCTATCTGGAGAAGAACGCAGCGCAGGTGCGCAAGTTTGATGCCGAGATCGAGAAGGCCGAGCGCGAGATCGACCAGATCGTCTACCGGCTGTTCGACTTGACGCCCGAAGAAGTCGCGCTACTCGAAGTGTCGATTGCGGGGCAATATTAAGAGCCATGACCTCATTAAGAGCCATGATCTCTCTTCGCCAGGGCGACCTCTTTGCGGGCGACAGTCCCGATCCCTCCGACGAGGACTTCGAGACGCCGACCTTCTATCCCGACCCGGACGAGGTCCGCGCGGAACTGCACAAAATCCTCGCCGAGGCGCGGGCGGCGCGCACCATGCCGTGGGACGACAGCCGTGTCGCGCTCTACCGCACCATCTTTCCGCAGATGACCAATTGTCTGCCGGAGGAGGAGGGCGCGCAATTGCGCTTCGCGTTCATGCAGGAGCTTGAGCGGCTGAAAGCGGCGTAGCCCCCGTCCGGCTCGCTCCGCTCGCCACCCTTCCCGCAAGCGGCGGCCGAACTGAAGAAGCGCACGCTCACCAATCTCTACAACGCGCGCCCGCAATGGCTCGCCGACGCGCATCGCGATCTCGATGCGGCGGTCGCTGCCGCTTACGGCTGGCCCGCCGACATTTCGGAAGGAGATGCGCTGGCGAAACTGCTTGAACTGAATCTGTCGCGCGCAGCGGCGGGCGCTGCGTCTCCGATGACGACGACCAACGAACAGGATTGAGCGCGATCTTCGTTGACAATTGCGACGAGTTCATGTTTTGTTCTTTTATTGAAGACATCAATTCATTGCGCTGTGAGCGTGCCATGAGCCTTGTGTTCAACGAGCGCACCAAGCTGACGGCGGCGTGGTTCAATACTCTGGCGACCGCGCTGGTTGCGGCGGGTGTTTTCGCGCCGGTTGTCGGTTTGATTTATGGCTTGTCGCCGGCAACGGTCGACACCAAGTTAGTTATGATTGTCGCCGCGCTTTGTCTTGGCATTGGCCTCGCGATCCACGCAGCCGGTTGGTTATATCTGGGGAGATTGCGCGAATGACCGGCATGGAATTTCTGGCACTGGCTTGGCTCGTGGGCGCCGTTGCCGTCGTGCTCGCCTTCGGCTTTTTGATGATGTGGCTGAACGAACGCACGGAGGTCCGCCGCAGAGCGCGCGAGGCGACGCGATTTTCGGCAGAGTAGGGGCCAGCGGAGATTGCGCGAAAGACGACTCTCGAAATCTACCTTTATGTGGCGCCATTGCTGGTACTGGCCGTGGGCCTGGCGGCGTTTGGAATGGCCATCTGGATGGACCGGCGCGAAGCGCGGCGGCATCCGGCGGAGTGATCTTCACGGTCGCAGAAACAACGACCCCCACCCGATTTGCTTTGCAAATCGACCTCCCCCTTTCAGGGGGAGGTAACCCGACTTTGCCGCACTGAATCTCACTCCACCACGATCTTCACCAGATCGCCCGGCGTCAGCTTGTCCTTGACGTCGAGGCCGTTGAGCACGCGGAAGCGCTCCAGCTGCCGGTCATTGTAGGCCATGCGCGCGGCGAGCCTGTCGATGCTGTCGCCGGGGCGCACCGGCACGATCTTCAGCCGCAGCGGCCGCGCCGACCTGATCTCTGCGAGCGTCATGCGGCGGAAGGAATTCACCGTCTCGCGGAAGGAGCGGTCGAGTTCGGCCGAGGCCTCCTTCGCCGCGAAGATGAAACGGTAGACCTCGCTGCCGAAGCGGATGGCATAAAGCCGGAACGACCACGGCTCGCCCTTGGCGCTGGCGGTCGCGGCCTTGAAGCCGTTGATGGTCAGCTCTTCGATGCTGCCCGCATCGATGTTGTCCATCCAGCCCGATTGCAGATAGTCGGTCAGCTTCTGCTCGGCGGGAATGCGCACCACGTCGAGCCGCACCGCCTGTTCGCCGGAATCCTTCACGCCGAACACCGCCTGCGGGGTGTTGTCGAGCACGAAGCCCTCCGGCGCGGTGAAGGTGAAGCCGAGCTTGGGGTGCAGGAACTTGCGGCCGCGCACGAAGCCCTCGCTCGGGTCCTCGCCATAGGTCAGGCCGTTGAGCAGCTTGAGATAAGCCTCGCGTTCGCGCGCGCCGGGGCCGGGGGCAACGAACTGGCGGGCGTTGAGCGTGGCGTTGGTCACGCGCTCGGGCGTCGCCGGATGTGAGGACAGGAATTCGATCGAGCGCGGATCGATCTTCGACATCGCCGCTCGCAATTCGGCGTTGCGGCCCATCGAGGTGAGGAAGCGCGTCGCGCCATAGGGATCGTAGCCGGCGCGCGAGGAAATGCCGACGCCGATGCCGTCGGCCTCGAATTCCTGCTGGCGCGAGAAGGTGGCGAGCGCGATCTTGGACTTGGCGAGCGCCAGCGCCCCCTTCTGCGGATCGGAGAGGACTTCGTTCGACACCTGATTGACCAAGGCCGCCTGCCGAACCTGGTCCTCGCGGATCGCCGCATGGCGCGCGATCACATGCGCCATCTCGTGCGAGAGAACGGAGGCGAGCTCGGCCTTGTCGTTGGCGAGCGCGATCAGCCCGCGGGTGACGTAAAGCTGGCCGGAGGGCAGCGCGAAGGCGTTGATGGTCGGCGAATTCAGGATGGTGACGCGGTAGCTCAGGTCCGGCCGCTCCGATGCGGCGACCAGCTTCTCCACCACCTGGTTGATCTCGCTCTCGAGCTGCGGCGCGTCATAGGCGCCGCCATAGGCGGCGAGAATGCGCGCATGCTCGCGCTGCACCGCCGGCGCCATCTCCGTCTGTTTGGGCGGATCGGGCAGATTCACCTGGCGGCCGATATTGCTGCCCGAGCAATTCGCCAGCACGAGCGTCAGCGCTGCGCCGAGAAGCGCGCTGCGAAGGCCGGGCTTGGTGCGGGGGCTGCGGGTCAAAACGGGCACGCCTTACTGCCTGAGGTCTGCAAACTCGATCTGGTCCGGATGGCGGAGCTCGATCCAGGGGCCGCCACGCTCCTCGACAAAGCCGCGGATGCGCACATGGCGGCCCGCCAGCGTGTGCGGCGCCAGATTGGCGGCGGTGAAGCGGCTTTCCAGCCGTTTTGGGATGGTGGCGGTGAAATCCTCCGACCAGAGCCGCCCGAAATTCACGTAAATCGTGCCTCCGCTTTCGCGCACCGACCGCACCTTGCCCTCGACGAGAGCGAAATCGCCGCGCCCGGCCGCAATCGCCATCGGATCGTCCGCTTTCTGGACGTCATAGACCGGATCGGACCACAGTCCAACCTTGGCCGTGCGTGCGGCCTGCTCCAGCGCCAGCAGATCGCTGCGGCAGCCGGCGGCATCGTGGTGCCCGGACACCCGCACCAGACCCTCCCGGACAAGGTCATATTGGACCGGGGTTTCCGAGCCGCTAACGCTGGCGAAGGCGGTGAAGCGGCCGTAGCGGTCGGGCTGCGTGGAAAGGCCGTGCAAGGTCAGATGCTTGCCGGCGACGCGCTGCGCCAGCGCGATCTGCGCCTGCGGCCAAGAGGGAGCGGTCTCGATCCCGGCGAGCAGGATTTCCCGGCCATCGTCCAGAAGGATGCTGCGCGCATCGGCGACGCCCGTGGCGCGCGCCGTGCCGCTCTCGGGCAGCTGGCACTGCGCCTTCGCGCCGCCAAGCGGCAGCAGGAGGCAGATCGTTGCTAGAGCCAAGGAGCGAAATCTGCAGCGCAACATCATGCCGGGTTATCCAATGGCCGGAATAAGGCGGCATGGTGGTATACCACCCGGCGGGCGGCCGGAGCTGTGCGAAATCCGCAGAAAAGTGGTCCGGATTGAGCGCTTCGTCGGTTCGTCGCAATGGATTATGCTGGTTTCCGATGCAACCAATTTGAGCAGCGGACCATCGCCGTGAAATACCGCCGCAGAGACGCCAAGGATTACGCCCGGGACCATTTCAAGGGGCTCTGGGCCGCGGCCCTCACCCCCTTCAAGCCGGATCTGTCGATCGACGAGGCCGGGTTTGCCAGAAACCTGGCGCACTGGACCGCCGATCTCGGCGTCGACGGCGTCTTCGTCGCCGGCAAGCAGGGCGAGTTCTTTTCCATGTCGGTCGCCGAGCGCAAGCGCACTTTCGAGATCGCGGCGGAGGCGGCGAAGGGCAAATTCGGAACGATCATGTCCTGCTCCGACCAGAACATGGACACGGTCATCGAGCTGGCAAAGCATGCCCAGGCCGTCGGCGCCGACTACATCGTGGTGCACGCGCCGGTCCTGCATTTCCTGCACAAGCAGGACGAGACGCTGTACGAGTATTACAAGTATATCAGCGAGCAGGTGGAGATCGGCATAGCGCTGTGGAGCCATCCCGACAGCGGCTATCTGATGAGCCCTGAGCTGTGCGCGCGCATCGCCGACATTCCGAACGTCGTGGCGATCAAATACAGCGTGCCGCGCGAGATGTATGCCAAGCTGACCAGGCTCGCCGGTGACAGGATCATCGTCTCGACCGCGTCGGAAGACGAATGGTTCGACAATATCGTCGAGCTCGGCTGGCGGCTTTATCTGTGCTCGAGCCCGCCCTATCTCCTGCAGACCAAGACCGACCGCCGCATGCGCGATTACACCGATCTCGCCTTCAATGGCGAGATTGCGCGGGCGCGGGCGATCCGCGACAGCCTCGAGCCGGTGCGGCAGGCCTTCAAGCGCACGCGCCCGGCCGAGAAGCCGCAGGCGCATTCGAAATACTGGCAGGACCTGCTGGGGCAGGTCGGCGGGCCGGTGCGGCGTCCGTTGCTGCAGATGACGGAGGCGGAAAAGAAGGCGACGCGCGAGGCGTTCGAGGCCTGCGGGCTCGGGCGCGGCGTGCAATCGAGTGCGGCGTAGGACGGCGGAAGCGCGCTGTTCTTGTCTTGCCTCCCCCTGGAAGGGGGAGGTCGATTTGCGAAGTAAATCGGTGGGGGTCACCTTGCTTCGCGTCACCGATCGCATCCTGACCCCCACCCCAACCCTCCCCTTTCAGGGGGAGGGAGTCGAGAGTCATGGCGACGCTGATGGAGACGCGACAATGGTGACGGGGCGGCTGCAGGCTTTCAACTTCAAGAAGTGGATCGACGAGCATCAGCATCTGCTCAAGCCGCCGGTCGGCAACAAGAAGGTGTTCGACAACGGCGAGATGACGGTGATGGTGGTGGGCGGGCCGAACGAGCGCGCCGATTATCACGACGATCCCGTCGAGGAATTCTTCTATCAACTCCGCGGCGACATGGTGCTCAAGGTCGTCGACGACGGAAAATTCTACGACGTGCCGATCCGCGAGGGCGAGGTGTTCCTCTTGCCGCCGCATGTGCGGCATTCGCCGCAGCGTCCGCAGGCAGGCTCGGTCGGCCTCGTGGTCGAGCCAGCACGTCAGCCCGAGCAGACCGACGGCTTCGAGTGGTACTGTTTCAATTGCGGCAATCTCGTTCACCGCATCGAGCTGAAGGTGAAGGACCTGGTGAAGGATCTGCCGCCACTCTACGAGGCCTTCTTCGCCGACGAGAAGGCGCGCACCTGCAAGAAATGCGGCGCCGTGCATCCCGGCAAGAAGCCGCCGGCGGGCTGGGTGACGCTGTAGGCCCGGTCTGCTGCCCCGCTCGCTCCCGGATCATCATATGGATTTCCATGTCACCCTGTCGGCGCTGATCGGCGCGCTTATCGTCATCGCGCTGGGCAATTTCGTCGAGCGGCGGCGGCGCAGAAATCACGAGCCCGGCCTGTTGCCGGTACTGCCGTTCCAGCTCATCGGCGCGGTGGTAGCGCTGCTCGCGGTGCTGCATCTGCTGACGCTGTGGCGGGCTTGAGGGCGTCGCGCCGACAGGCACGCCGCGCCGGCGCGGCTGCCGCGGTTTACAAGCGCGGCATCCATGTTAGATATCCGCCAGCGGTCCCGTAGCTCAGCCGGATAGAGCAGCGGTTTCCTAAACCGAAGGTCGCATGTTCGAGTCATGCCGGGACCGCCATCCGCTCCCCGACATCACGTCATCGACCAGCCGTGGCTGACATTCAGCGACTGGCCGGTCAGCGCATTGGTTTCGAAGGCGGCAAAGAACAGCGCGACATTGGCGACGTCTTCGTAGGTCGAGAATTCGCCGTCCACCGTGCCGCCGAGCATGATCTTCTTGACCACGTCCTCTTCGGATATGCCGAGTGTCTTCGCCTGTTCCGGAATTTGCTTCTCCATCAGCGGCGTGCGGATGAAGCCGGGACAGATCACGTTGGCGCGCACGCCATGCGCGGCGCCTTCTTTGGCGATGACTTTCGCGAGCCCCATCAGACCGTGCTTGGCGGTGACATAGGGCGCCTTCAGGAGCGAGGCTTCCTTGGCATGCACCGAGCCCATCAGGATGATGCTGCCGCCGCGGCCCTGCTTGTACATCTGGCGGAGCGCGGCGCGGGTGGTGAGAAAGGCGCCGTCGAGATGGATCGCCAGCAGCTTCTTCCAGTCGGCGAAGGCGAACTGGTCGAGCGGCGCGACGATCTGGATGCCGGCATTGCTGACCAGGATGTCGACGCCGCCGAAGGTCTTCACCGTCTTGTCGAAGCCGGCCTCCACCTGCGCCTCGTCGGTCACGTCCATGGCGACGCCCAGCGCCTTGCCGGACCCGCCCGACAGGTCCCTGGCGACGGCGTCCGCCGCCTGCTGGTTGAGGTCGGCGATGACGACCTGGGCGCCTGCGTTGAGATAGGTACGGGCGATTTCCTTGCCGATGCCGCTGGCGGCACCGGTGACGAGGGCGACTTTTCCGTTCAGATGCATGGAGCGATGTTCCGTGACATTTGGCCGGGAATTGCTATGCCATCTCGCCTTGCGCCGCACAAATGCGCGGCGCGGGCATCCGTTTTGCGCCGTTCTTCGCCGAACCCCCTGATTTTGCCTCTTTTCTTGACAACACCCGCCCCGGCGAGAGACCGCTGGTCAAGGATGAGCATGACGATTCGACTTCTTCCCCGCGACTGGACCCGGGCCTTGGTGGCCGCCGCGGCGCTCTGGCTCGCGCTTGCGGCCGCGGCGCCGGCCCAGTCTCCGGCGGCGCCGCAAGCCCAGGGCGCCGCCGCGGCGGAGAGCGTCTCCAATCTCGATGCGCAAAAGCTGGCACTCGACCAGCTCGAATCCACCCTCCAGCGCGAAGGCCTGACCGACGAGATGCTGTCGCAGTCGCGCGCCAGCCTGGAACCCGTACGCGGCGATCTGCGCGAAGCCATCGACGTGCTGGAACGGCGTCTTGCCGACATCGACACCCGCCTCAAACAGCTCGGCGATCCGCCCGGGGCCGGCGCCCCGCCGGAAGAGGCCGCGCTCTCAGTCGAACGCACGCGTCTGACCCAGCGGCGCGGCACGATCGATGGTGCGCTGAAGCAGGCACGGCTCCTGATGCTGCGCGCGGACGATCTCGCCGAACGCATCACTGACCGGCGCCGCGCGCTGTTCACCCGCGAATTGTTCGGCCGTGCCTCGAGCGCGCTCGATCCGTCGTTCTGGATCAAGGCGGCAGAAGCGGCGCCCGCCGATCTGCGCGGACTGTCGTATCTCGGGCAGGGCTGGTGGAACTACGCGCTTGCCAATGGCGGCGTCGGCAGCATGGCCGCGGCATTGCTGACGCTGCTGGCGCTCGGCGGGCTTGGCGCCATGGCCGCGCGCTGGCTGCGCCGTCACGACTTTCGCCCCGCCATTGCCGGAACGCGGTTTGCGAAATCCTTCTACGCCCTGATGGCCTTGCTGCGCACCGCCCTGGTGACGCCGGCGATCGTGACCATCGCCATTCTGGTGCTCGACGGTTTCGGCCTGATGCCCCAGCGCATCATGGAAATGGCGCTGGGGCTGATCGTTGCGGTGGCGGTGGCGGCGTTCGGGCGCGGCGTCGCGATCGGCGTGTTCGCGCCGGACGAGCCGGAACGGCAGCTGCTGCATGTGAAGGACGAAGCGGCGCGGCTGGTGACAACGCACATGATCTGGGCGGCGCGTCTGCTTGGCGCGGTGGTCTTCGTCACCGTGATGCAGCGGACCGTCGTGGCGCAGGTGTCGCTGACGGTGGCCACCTCGGCTTTGTTCTCGGCGATCATCGCCGGCTTGCTGGCGCATTTTCTCTGGAAGGTCGGCGCAGGTGGCAACGACGATGACGATGTCAGCCGGGCACACTGGCTGCGCGGCGCGGGCTGGCTGCTGGTTATGGGCATCGTCGTGTCGCTCGCGACCGGCTTTGTCGCGTTCGCCGCTTTCCTCTCGGGACGTTTCCTGGTGGCGCTGGGCGTTATCGGCGCACTCTATATTCTTCTGGAATTCACCGACGCGCTGTTCACCGAGGTGCTTACCGCCTCGTCCCCGCGCGGACGCGCGGTCGCCAACTTTTTCGGATTGCGGCCGCGCTCGATCGAGCTTGTGGGCACGCTGCTGTCGGCGGTGATCCGCCTGCTGCTGGTTCTCGTGGTGCTGCTGCCGCTGCTCGGGCCCTGGGGCCTGTTCGCTGCCGACTTCTTCGGCGTGGTGCGCGACGCCGCGCTCGGCTTCCGCATCGGCGACGTCACCATTTCCGTCACCGCCATTCTGACCGCCTTCGTCATTCTCCTCGCCGGCATTCTGGCGACGCGCGGCGCGCAACGCTGGCTCAACACCCGTTTCCTGCCGCGCACGACGCTGGAACCGAGCCTGCAGAATTCGGTGTCCACCATTTTCGGCTATGTCGGCGTCATCGCCGCGCTGCTGCTGGCGCTGGCGCAGATGGGGCTCGATTTCCAGAAGATCACCATCGTCGCCGGCGCGCTGTCGATCGGCATCGGCTTCGGCCTGCAATCCATCGTGTCCAACTTCGTCTCGGGCCTCATCCTGCTCGCCGAACGGCCGATCCGCGTCGGCGACATCATCAATGTGAAGGGCGAGGAAGGCCGCGTGCAGCGCATTCATGTGCGCGCCACCGAGATCGAGACCGGCGACAATGCCAGCGTCATTATTCCCAATTCCGAACTGATCACCGGCGTGGTGAAGAACTGGACACACGCCAACACCTTCAGCCGCATCGTGGTGAAGGTCGGCGTCGGCTATGACAGCGACGTGGAGAAGGTGCGCGATATCCTGCTCGAGCTGGCCAAGGGCCATCCCAAGCTGATGCAGTCTCCGGCGCCGGTCGCCTTCATCACCGGCTTCGGCGACAGCGCGATCAATTTCGAGCTGGGCGGTGTGGTGCGCAATATCGGTGAGGGGGCGAGCGTCAAGAGCGACCTCTATTTCGCCATTCTCGAGCGCTTCCGCATGGAAGGCATTGCGATTCCCTTCCCGCAACGGGAGATCGCGGTGCGCGAGGGCGAGCCGAAAGCCGCCAGCGGCAAGGTGCGCAAGCCGGCGTGACTGTCTTCACCCTTCGGTCATCTTTTTGCGGCCAAGTTCAATCCGGGATCGGGAGTTTGCAGATGATGTCTGTTGCCGCACGTGCCTGGCGCGTCTTTCCGCTGGCTCTGGCGCTGGCCTTAAGTGCCTGCGCATCCGACCAGATTCCCTCCCAGCCAACCTTCTATCAGAACCTCACCAAGGGGGGGCAGCTGGATCCGGCCGCCGCCGCCTCGATGATTTCCGGCTATCGTCAGAATAACGGTCTGGGTCCGGTGTCGCTCGATCCCGCGCTGATGCAGATGGCCGAGCAGCAGGCGCGCGCCATGGCGAGCAGGGACAAGCTCGACCACAATGTCGCCGGCACTTTCAAGGACCGGCTGCGCAAGTCCGGTTACAACGCCAAGACCGGCGCGGAGAATGTCGGCGCCGGCTATCACACGCTGGCGGAAGCCTTCTCCGGCTGGCGCGATTCGCCCCCGCACAAGGCCAACATGCTGCTGCGCGGCGCGACGAGGATGGGGATCGCCGCGGTCTATGTTCCGAACACCAAATACAAGGTGTTCTGGGCGCTGATCCTCGCCGCGCCTGATGATGCGCAGGGCTGAGAGCCTCGATGAAGCGCAGCGTAATCCGGGATCCGCTTGGAGTCTGTACCCGGATTTCGCGGAGTTTATCATCGGGCCGCGGCACGCGCGGACCCGTTGGCTCCATCCGGGCTACTTGCTAGCGTGCCGCCCCGCATGCTGCCCCGCGCCGACACCTACGCAGACCTCGTCCGCCAGTTCCGCTGGCAGGTTCCCGCGCGCTACAACATCGGCGCCGATGTGTGCGACCGCTGGGCGGCGCAGGACCCGGAGCGGCTGGCGATCCTGCATATGCACGGCGACGGCCGCGCCGACGCGATCAGCTTTGGCTGGCTGCGAGAGACATCGAACCGCCTCGCCAATGTGCTGCAGGCGCACGGCGTCGCGCGCGGCGACCGCGTCGCGATCCTGTTGCCGCAATCGCCGGAAGTCGCGGCGGCGCATGTCGGCATCTACAAGCTCGGCGCGGTGGCGCTGCCGCTCGCGTTGCTTTTCGGCGTCGAGGCGCTGTCGTATCGTCTGCAGAATTCCGGCGCCAGGGTGCTGCTGACCAATGCGATGGGATTGTCGAAGGTCGCGGGGCTTCGCGACCAGTTGCCCGATCTGCAACTCGTTCTGTCGGTCGGCGGCGCGGATGGGGGCGCGCTCGATTTTCACGCAACGCTGCAGCGCGCCTCAGCGGATTTCATGCCCGTCGACACCTCTGCCGACGATCCGGCGATGATGATCTACACCTCCGGCACCACCGGCCCGCCGAAGGGCGCATTGCATGCGCATCGCGTGCTGCTCGGGCATCTGCCGGGGATCGAGATGCCGCATGACTTCTTCCCGCAGCCGGGCGACCGCTTCTGGACGCCGGCCGACTGGGCCTGGGCCGGCGGCCTGCTCGACGCATTGCTGCCGTCGCTGCATTTCGGCGTGCCGGTGGTGTCGCGCCGTTTCGACAAGTTCGATCCGGAAGAGGCGTTCTGGCTGATGGCGCGCACCCATGTACGCAACGCCTTCATCCCGCCGACAGCCTTGCGCATGCTGCGCTCGGTGCAAAGCCCGCGCGGGCGGCACGATTTTTCGCTGCGCACAGTCGGCTCCGGCGGCGAAGCCCTGGGCGCGGAAACGCTGGAATGGGGCCGCGAGGCGCTTGGCCTGACCATCAATGAATTCTACGGCCAGACCGAATGCAATCTGGTGCTGTCCTCCTGCGCGATGCTCGGCGTGTCGCGGCCCGGCGCGATCGGCAAGCCGGTCCCCGGACACACCGTCGCGGTGATCGATGGCGAGGGCCGCGAATTAGCCGCCGGCGAAATTGGGCAGATCGCGGTGAAACGCCCTAATCCTGTGATGTTCCTGCAATACTGGGACCGGCCCGACGCGACGCGCGACAAGTTCATCGGCGACTGGATGACGACCGGCGATCAGGGCCTGGTGGATGAGGACGGCTATTTCCATTTCGTCGGCCGCGACGACGATGTGATCACGTCGGCTGGCTACCGCATCGGTCCGACGGAGATCGAGGATTGCCTGCTCGGCCATCCGGCCGTCGCGCTCGCTGCGGCGGTCGGCAAGCCCGACCCGATGCGCACCGAGATCGTCAAGGCGTTTGTGGTGCTCAAGGACGGCTACGCGGCGTCCGATACGCTCGCCGGCGAATTGCAAACCTTCGTGAAGGAGCGCCTGTCGGCACACGAATATCCGCGCGAGATCGCCTTCATCGATCAGATGCCGATGACCACGACGGGAAAAATCATCCGCCGTCTGCTGCGGGAGCGCGCCTGACCACGGTGTTGCGGATCGACTTGGCGGCGCCCATCGCGATGCGGCGCAGCGCCTCCAGGTTGCGGGCGAGGCCGAAGCGCACGCTTTCGCCGGGCCGCAGGGCGATGAGACGATCCGACAAGACGAGCCGCTCGCGCCACAGATGATCGATCATGGGATGATCGGGCGTGGCGCAGGAATCGGCCGTGGCGATGCTCTCATCTTTCAGAAGGGCTTCGGTGACGTCACGCGCAAGCTGCACGCCGGGCGAATAGCGGGCGAAGGTTTCGTCATAGGCGATTTTCCAGAGCCAGGCCGTATCGCCACGGCGGAGCAGCAACGTCACGGCGGCCGGCTGGCCCGCGACGGTGAGGCGGTCGGCGCGCACCTGTCCGCGCCGCGCGAGGCCTGTCACTGCGCTTTGCAGGAACTGGCGCAAAGCCGGATCCTGCGCCGCGGCGCTGCCGGCGCGGCCCTTCCATCCCTTTTCCTCCAGCGCGAGAAAGTCCTGCACGAAGGCGCCGACGGCGAAGGCGTCTGTCGCACTTTCATGCGCCACGTCGCCGAGATCGGACAGGCGCCGCCGTTTGCGGCCGAGCTCCTTGCGCAATTTGGCGCTCACCGCATGCGCCAGATAACCCGCGCGGTCCTCTGCCGGCGCGAGCAGCGCACGCGCGTGGCTGCCGAAGGCCGCATTGGCAAGCCCGCGCCCTTGCAGCACGGTCCGCAGCGTCGCGGCAAACGCGCCGTCGTCCGGAAGATAAGGCAGAACGAGAAGCCGCAAGCCTTGCTCGCGTCCAAGATGATCGAGCCAGGCATGAAGCGTTTCCTGCGCGCGCTCGCGGTCGACCAGCGGCACTCCGAGCGGCGCATAAGGATGCGTCCAGCCGGCGATCACGCCGGTCATCATGCCGTAGCGGTAAGGCTCCGGCTGCGCCGGGAAGAAGCCGCGCAGTACGCCGTCCTGGCTGCGCACCAGCACCGCACCGGCGTCGGTGCCGAAGATCGTCGCCGCCGCGAGCGCGAAATCCGGCTCGTAGAAAATATTCGGCTGCAGGGCGCGCTTTGCCAGATCCCGCCATTCCTCGGCGATGGCCGGCAGCGACACCAGCGGGCGCCAATAGGCGCGCAGCGTGCGGGTGGAGGGCGCGAGCGTCGCGGTCACGGCTTCGCTCCGCCGAAGATGAAGAGGTGATAGCCGAGGCGCGTCTTCGCGGCGGCGAAGATCAGGCCCGATTCGACGATGAAGGCGGCGGTGGTCGAGATCGCCGCGCCCATCATGCCGAAAGATGGAATAAGCGCGAGCCCGACGGCGAGATTGACCGCGAATGCGATGGCAACGATCGTCGCGCAGACTTTCTGCTCGCCGAGCATGTTGAGGAAGCGTTCGCCCGGACCGATGGCGGCGCGCGCCAGGAAACCGATGGCGAGGACGAACATCAGGCCATAGGCCTCGACATATTGCGGGCCAAACAGACGCAACATCGGCCAGCCGCAGACAAGAATGCCGATGGTCGCCGCGAGCGAGGGCCAGAAGGTCCAGCGGATGGTATCGCCGAGAAACGCCGAGAGCTTTTGCCGGTCGCCGGCGGCAAAATACTCGGCGAATTTGTGCGAGGCGGCGGCGGCGACGGCGAAATGGACGAAAGCGACGAGCGCCAGTGTCTTCGCGCCCGCATAATAGATCGCAATCTCCTCCGGCGTGCGGAACTGCTTCAGCATCAGCACGTCGACATACATCAAGAGGAGATAGAGGCCGTCGACCATGAACATCGGCAGCGAGATCGCGACCCACCCGCCGATATCGTAGACCTTGCTTCCTTTTTCGATTGCCGCGCAGAGCCGGCGGTTGAGCAGCAGCATCTGGCCGAGCGCGGTGACCCAGATCGAGATCGCCGCCGCGGCGAGGCCTGTGGTGGCGTCGGTCGCATAGCCGAGTGCCCAGGCGCCGCCGAGCAAGGCGAGCAGCAGCAACTGACGGAAGATGAAGGGCGGAAAAAGCGCGAGATTGATCCAGTTATACGAGCGCGCGATGCCGTCCTGCACATGCAAGAGGCCATACATCGGCAGGATCAAGCAGGCGACATAAAGCGGAACGATCGTCGCCTGATCCAGGAACGGCTCTAACAGGCGCACGGCGGCAAGGCCGAGAAGCGAGAGGGCGGTGGCGATAACGAAAGCGAGCCAGCGGCTGCCGGAGAGGAAGCCGCGCAGGCGCTCGGTGTCGCGCGCTTCGGTGTAGTTCGGAATGAATCGCTGCGCCGCGGATGCAAGACCGAGATCGACGGCGCCGCCAAGCATCATCACCCAGGTCCAGACATAGACATAGATGCCGAACTCGTGGCTACCCATCCAGCGCGCCAGCGCGATCTGCGTCAGATAGGCGAGCGCGGCGCTGAACACGCGAATGAGAAAGGCGGTGCCGGCGACGCGCTGGGCGAGGGAGCGCTCGCCGTTGTCGGACATCCAGTGCCGCAGGCGCGCATACAGGCCCGCCAACGCGGCGCGCGCAGACACGCGGTCCGGATGATGTCCGGTCACTGCCACTCAAAGCCTCCGCCTGCGCACCCTTGGTTTTTGTGATGGGCGCGCTTCCCTGTGCAGGCAGCTCTAGCAAGGCGGGCTTAAGATTCGGTTCGGCGGCGCGGTTAACAGTTTCTAAGTCGTTGATTTTATTGCTGCGATTGGCGCCATCAGTCCTCGGTCGCGCGCAGGGCGGACAGCCCCTTCAGGGCGAACGGCGCAATCAGCGCCACGAGCGAGATCGCAAGCAGCGTCGCCGAGATCGGGCTCTGCACCAGCACCAGCGGGTCGCCGAGGCTGATTGACAATGCGCGGCGCAGCTGGTTTTCCGCCATGGGCCCGAGGATCAGTCCGACCACGACCGGTGCAATGGGATAGTCGTAGCGTCGCATGAGGAAGCCCATCACGCCGAATATCGTGAGCATCATCAGTTCGACGATCGACGGCTTGGCGGCGAGCGTGCCCGTCACCGCGAAGGCGAGAATGCCGGCATAGAGCCAGGGCTGCGGGATGGAGAGCAGCCGCACCCATAACCCGACCAGCGGCAGATTGAGAACGAGCAGCATCGCGTTGGCGATGAACAGGCTGGCGATCAGGCCCCAGACGAGGTCGGGCTTTTCGGCGAAAAGAAGCGGGCCCGGATTGAGTCCGTATTGCTGGAAACCGGCCAGCATCATCGCGGCGGTGGCCGAAGTCGGAAGCCCGAGCGTCAGCAGCGGCACCAGCGTGCCCGCCGCG